>SXGT01582180.1_pt1 | contig 17450 bp, 13 predicted proteins | sample 3176221 | NCBI WGS metagenome assembly SXGT01 (sample SAMN11356862, study PRJNA531348) | freshwater metagenome | isolation source: freshwater sample F1-120 | place: China: Fuxian Lake, Yuxi | collected 2017-12-25
ACGCGCCGTTGGGAGCACCAACGATGCTCACCGACCTGCGTACGGCCGAGATGATCAAGTACGCCTCCAACGCGTTTCTGGCAACCAAGATCAGCTTCATCAACGAGATGGCCAACCTTTGCGAGCTCAAAGGAGGCGACATCAACGACGTGCGGCAGGGAATCGGCCACGACCAGCGGATTGGTTTTCAGTTTCTGTTCCCCGGCGTCGGCTACGGCGGCAGTTGCTTCCCCAAGGACATCCGGGCCCTGGCCCAGATGGAGCGGGAAGTCGGCATGGAGCCTCGGATGCTCGACGCCATCGACGAAATCAACACGGCCCAAAAGCAGACACTCATCGATAAGATCGAGAAGCACTTCGGCGGACTTCCCAAGGGCAAAACAATCGCCGTCTGGGGACTCGCTTTCAAGCCTCGCACCGACGACATCCGCGAAGCTCCCGCTCTGGTCCTCATCGATTACCTGCTAAACAGCGGCGCGCGCGTGCAGTGTCACGACCCCGAAGCCATGCCCAATGTGAAGAGGGAATACGCCCTTCGGAAAGACCTCGGTAACCTCGACCAACGGCTCATCTTCGCCGACCACCCGCTCGATTGCCTGGAAGGGGCTCACGCCCTGGCGATCAACACGGAATGGAACGTCTTCCGCAATCCTGACTTCGACCAGATGAAAAAACTCCTCACCGCTCCCCTCATCTTCGACGGGCGCAACCTTTACTCGGCGGAAACGATGCGCGAGTATGGCTTTACCTACCATTCCATCGGGCGGGCACCGGTCAAGCCGTAGCGGGGCGGTAGAAATCGAGAGGAATGAAGACTCAGTCAAACCACTCGTCCGCTTCGTCGAACTTGGGATAAACGACGATCAGTACTTTCATCCTGCCAATTGCCCGATGTCGAGTACCCGGGCGAATCAAGATGCAGTCCCCCGGTTGTACGTCGACGGTCTCCTTGTTGAGCTGCATCTTCGCCCCCGGCTGGCACTCTAGAAAGTAATAAGTCTCCGTCAATTTCTTGTGATAGTGGACCACAGCGTCGGCGGAAATTTCGGTGACGTGGATTGTCCCCGGAAAATCCTCCGTCTCGGCAAACGCCCGCCGTGCGGTGCCGCAGGGGCAGGGGACGCCAGGTAGCGCGGCAAAGCGGACGAGCTCATAAGGTTTGAGGGCCATGACAGAATCTCTCGCGCCGCTTGCTTTTGAGATGGGAATTCGGGACAGTAGATATCCTACTCCAATTACGAACTTCCCACCCCGGAGTCACCCATGTCCCGCTTCTTCCTCCTTACTGCCCTCCTTGCCATGACGCTCGCTTCGCCACTCACTGCCGCCGATCCTCCCGAATTGAAGGTCGGCATCATCGGCCTGGATACCTCGCACGCGATTGCGTTCACCAAGGAGCTCAACGCCAAGGACGCGAAGGACGACGTGGCCCGCTGCCGCGTCGTGGCGGCTTATCCCAAGGGGAGTCCGGACATTGTTTCGAGCACTGAGCGAGTACCGGGGTACATCGAAACGGTCAAGAAGGAAGGGGTCGAAATCGTCGACTCGATTGATGAGCTTTTGAAGCGAGTTGATTGCGTCCTTTTGGAAACCAACGACGGTCGGCCCCACCTGGAGCAAGCGCTGCCGGTGTTCAAGGCGGGCAAGCCCTGCTTCATCGACAAGCCCGTCGCCGGCTCGCTGGCTGATGCCATCGCCATCTACGCCGCTGCCAAGAAGTACAACTGTCCGGTATTTTGTTCGTCGTCCCTGCGCTATTCCAAAGCCGCCCAGGAATTGCGGGCGGGAGGCAAAGGGAAGGTTCTCGGCTGCGATACCTATAGCCCGAGCGCCCTCGAGCCGACGCATCCGGACCTTTATTGGTACGGCGTGCACGGTTGCGAAGCGCTGTATACCGTCATGGGCCCGGGCTGTGAGTCGGTGACCCGCGTGAGCACTCCCGACTTCGACTCGGCCGTTGGTCAATGGAGCGGAGGACGCATTGGTACGTTCCGGGGCATTCGCTCGGGAGGCTCCGGCTACGGCGGCACGGCGTTCACCGAAAAGGGGGTCTTCCAGATCGGCGGCTACGAAGGCTACCGTCCGCTGGTCGTCGAAATCGTCAAGTTCTTTCGCACCAAACAGGTCCCCGTGGCTGCCGAAGAGACCATCGAACTCTACGCCTTCATGGAAGCTGCCGACGAAAGCAAGCGTCGGGGGGGCTCTCCAGCCAAGATCGACGAAGTCATGCAAAAGGCCAAGGCCGACGCCGAAAAGCGGCTGGCGGCACTCGGTGTGAAATAGCGAGACAGGACAATTACCCCTTTAACTTTGGCAACGGTGGAATTGCGGCGAAGTGCCGCGGGGCCGGTGTGTAGTTCCAGATGCTGCTCAGGGCGAATACGACCGCGAGGGCAATCAGGCAAGCACCTACGCCGAGAATGATGCCGACTGCCAAGGTGGGAATACTGTAGGAACCCGAGCGACGAACTGCGTTCGAAATGCTGTAGGTGGTCACAACCGGCTCGACACAGCGCGGGCTCGCGGCGAATTGCACCGGTTGACTGGTCGTACCAACGGAATTTGACGCGCGACCAGCTTTCCATTCGGAGGGAATTGCGTCGTCTCCCTTGCCAGAAATTCTCTGGGCGGCCTTGACGAGCTCCATGAACTCCGCGCGATAGCCGTGCTTGTCGTCCCCCTTCGACGCGGAAGCCGTTTCGAGGACGGCGGCGAAGGAGGTATCCCCTTTGTACTGCGAATTGCGCAGGAGCATGCCGAACGAGGCCACGGCGGTGGCGAACTGAAAATCCTGCGAGGCAGCGCCGAATTTGGCCTGGCTGTCCTTCACAGGGAAGGTCATCAGCGTGCTCTGGCCGCCGGTGGGAGGTTGGTAACGCATCTTGAGCGTCAGTAGCTCGTCCAGGAATTTGATCTTTGCTTCGGCGGTTTTCTCGGTCGCCTTGGTCGCAGCTTCGGGCTCACCAGCCTTCTTCTGGTATTTCAGCGGATCGACCTCGGGCGCTACTGGTTCCGCGCCCGGCGGGACAATCTCGTAGAGCACGGTCACGCTGTGTCCCGCCCCGATTTCGCCAGCGTCCTTCTTGTCGTCGTTGAAATCACGATCGGCCAGCGTGCGGTTTTCGTAGCCGATGAGTCGGTAGGAGGCGATTTGTGACGGGTTGAACTCTACCTGGATCTTCACGTCCTTGGCAATGGTCACGAGTGTCCCGGAAAGCTGCTCGACCAGGACTTTGCGGGCTTCCGCCTCGCTGTCGATAAACGCGTAGTTGCCGTTGGCCTTGTCGGCGATTTGTTCGAGCATTTCGTCGTTGTGGTTACCGTTCCCAAAGCCAAGCACGCTGAGGAAGACGCCGGATTTGGATTTGTCGATGGCGAGGCGAACAAGATCGCCCGTGCTAGTGGTGCCGACGTTGAAGTCGCCGTCGGAGCAGAGAATCACTCGGTTCACGCCCCCTTTAATGAAGTTCTGCTCGGCGAGCTCATAGGCTAGGTGAATTCCCTGGCTGCCGTTGGTGGAGCCTCCCGCATGGAGTTGCTCCAGTGCCCCAATGATTCTCTGGTGGTCTTCGCCACTGGTCGGCGGCAGCACGAGGCCGGCCGCGCCGGCATACACGACCATCGAGACCCGGTCATTCTCACCAAGCTGATTCGCGAGCATCTTCATGCCGTAGATAACCAGCGGCAATTTGTTGGGCTGGTTCATGGAGCCGGAAACATCCAGCAGAAAAACGAGGTTGCTGGAGGGGCGCTGCGACTCGACTTTCTTCCCTTGAATGCCGAACCGGACCAGCCGATGCTGCGGCTGCCAGGGGCAAGCGGCTGTTTCGATGTGGACGGCGAAGGGGTGATCGTCCGTGGGGGGAGAATAGGAATAGTCGAAGTAATTGATCATTTCCTCGATGCGGACCGCGTCGGCCGGAGGCAGGGAATGGTTTTGCAGGAGGTAGGCCCGTGTTTTGGAATACGAGGCGGTATCGACATCGATGGAGAAAGTGGAAAGCGGCGTGTCCTTAACGTTGAAAAATTGGTTCTCCTGTGTGTAAGCGAACTTGTCGCCCGCCTGGCCGGGGCCGATTCCTTCGCTGGGACGGTCATGAAGGGCAGGTGCGCCAGCAAGCGACGACAACGGCGTGGCGAAATCTGCCTGAGACTTATACCCTTCTGCTGCCGGAGATGCCGCAGACATCTTGGCCATCTCGGCATAACGGGCGGGCTCTGCGGCTTCACTTGTTGGTGGGGCTGCAGTGGTTGCCGTATCTCCACTGGGAACTGACAGCACTGGGCTTGCTCCCCTTTCTTCCCCGCAGCCAGCGACGAACAGGACAAAACCGAGAAAACCAAGTAGCGGCAGAGTTAGGCGTGTGCACAGCATGACATGAGCCTCCGGGCAAAGCAGAAGAGATTTCCCACAAGAAAGACTCTTGGGGAAGCGTTTTGTTACAGACTGGGCCGGCAAGAACCGCCGACTGGTAATAAGACGACTGTTCCCCCCTGCTTTATTCCCTCGCCTCCAGATTTTCTTGAAAAAGTCCCGTGGCAGCAGCGTCTGGTAAACTGCTGTCATGCATAATCGCCGCATCTCCATTCAGAATCTTGGACTGGCACTATGCCTGGCCTGCTTGATTCTGGCGCCGGCAGTGACGTGGGTCGGCTCAGATACGTCAGCCCGACGAATGCTCCTCAGTACATTCGAGTTGTGCGGCTGGACGACTGTCATTTCTCTGCCGGCAGGCGTGCTCTTGGCGGTGCTCCTGACCCGAACGAACATGCGGGGCAAAAGGATTGCATGGCTGCTCCTGCTCACGCTCCTGTTCCTGCCGCTCCATGCCACGGCAGCCGGCTGGATTGCCGTGCTGGGCAAGCTGCTTTCGCAAGCACCGGCATTTTTTCAAACCGCCCAGCCCTTGGTGGATGGCATGAACGCCGTCATTTGGATTCATTCCATGGCGGCCATTCCCTGGGTGGCGCTGATCGTCAGCCTGGGACTGGCGGCGATTCCTCAGGAAGTCGAAGAAGCAGCCATTCTGGACATCTCCCCCACTCGGTTTTTTCTGGGAGTGGGCCTGCGCTATTATGTGCCGTTCATTCTGGCTGCCGGCCTGTTTGTGATTGTCACGACTGCCGGCGAAATGACCGTCACCAATCTCTATGTCGTCCCCACCTATACCGAAAAGCTCTACAACGACTTCACGCTGACTCGCGACGTAGCGTCTGCCGCAATTCAAAACTTGCCGGGTATTTGCGGCAGTGTTTTCTTGGCGGCGGCCGTTGGCGGCAGCATGGCTTCGCTGTCGTCGTCGGGATTTGGCCAGCGGTTTCAACAGCCGCGAGTTTACGTACTGGGAAGATGGCAAGCGGCTTTCACCTCGCTCGGCTGGTCGGTGCTGCTGCTGGTGTTTGGAGTGCCGCTCATCAGCCTGATTTGGAAGGCGGGATTGATGAAGCAAGTGATTGGAAGCGAGTATTGGTCCCCATTGGCGCTAGTTCAAATGTTCTTCGTGATGGCGTATCGGTTTCGCGTGGAGTTTCGCGTTTCCGCGCACTACGCTTTCTGGGGCTCTGTGGCAGCTCTACTGGTTGCGTTGCCACTGGCTATTCTTGCCCGCGCCGGTGGCCTGCGCCGCTGGCCGGCAATTGTTACTGCAGCCATTTGCTGGGCGATTCCTGGTCCCCTGGTCGGCCTGTTCTTGATCGGAATGCTCAATTGGCGAGTCGCGCCCCTCGTCTTTCTGACCGACAAAACGCCACTCGTCCCAGCACTTGCACTGGGCATCAAGGCGCTGCCGATTACCATTCTGATTCTCTGGCCTGCATTCGCTTCCATCCCGCGGCAATCTCTGGAGGCGGCGCAGCTCGATGGGGCTGGGAGATTGGCGCTTCTGTGGCGAATCCTGTTGCCCCAAAGGGCCGGGGCAATCGCCGCGGCAGGAGTGATCGCCTTTGCGATTGGCCTGGGGGATTTGGCCTGGTCCATATTGGTCCTCCGCACCGACACGGTACAGCGACGAGTGTTCGGCCTTATTCACTCGGGAGTCGATGAGCAAGTGGCAGGCGTATCGCTCGTCACGCTGGGGCTGTACCTGGTGCTAGCAATCGGAATTCGAACGCTGTTCATCCGCTGGACATCCACTCGCAAAACGACATAGGCGATTTCCCCCCTTCTCCGCTAAACTGCCCAGTCGTTTGCAGTGACGAACCACCGGTTGCACGGAGGTAACCATGTCGGGTCAATCGTTTCGCTTTTTACATGCCAGCGACTTTCATTTGGAAGAGCCGCTGGGCGGGCTGGCGGAAATACCGGCGCACTTGAGTGACCTTTTTCTCGATGCTCCCTTTACGGCCGCGGAGCGGGTGTTTGATGTGGCGGTGCGGGAGCGCGTGGACTTTGTCATTCTCTCGGGTGACCTTCTCGAACCGACGCTGGCGGGGCCAAGGGGCATCAGCTTTTTGCTTAACCAATTCGAGCGGCTCCAAACACATGGCATTGTGGTCTACTGGGCCGGCGGAAAATGCGATGGTCCACAGGACTGGCCGAATGCCGCTAAATTGCCGGCGAATGTCCAAGTCTTTCCCGGCTACAAATGCGAAGAGCTGACGCACCTCCGCGGCGAGCGAGCCATCGCCTGTCTCGTCGGGCGGAGTTGGCACGGCGGCACTCTTCAAGCGGCGGAGTATTCGGTCGATGCCGGCAGTTTGTTTTCGATCGCCGTGGGTCATGGGCCGCTGGACCTCGGCAGGGTCTCGTCCCTCCGCGTTGACTACTGGGCGCTCGGAGGTCGTCATGAACGCCAGTCGGTAGGCGGCTCGCCCATTCACTATCCCGGTTCACCGCAGGCACGATCTCCCCACGAGCCGGGTCCGCACGGCTGCACGCTGGTGCATGTGGCCGATGACCAAACCTATCGCACCCAGTTCATCGCCACCGATGCCGCTCGCTGGCAGGAAGAGACCGTTCAGGTCGAGGCGGAAGAGACTCGCACCGATGTGAAACGCCGCATCGCCGAACGGATGAAGCAACTGCTCGTTGACGCCGTCGAGCGGCCGCTGCTCGTTCAGTGGAACATCGCCTATTCGCATCGCCTGGGCTCGGTTACCAAGTGCCAGGAATGGTCCACGGAGCTGCTGGAATGGCTGCGAGCCGAGTTTGGAACAGGGAAGGCTTCGGTCTACACGCTGGCGGTGGAAACCGGCGACGAGCAACCGCTCGCTGCCGAGTGGTTTGTGGAAGAGTCGATGCTGGGGGATTTTCTGCGGGTGATGCGGTCGCAAGACAGTGACGACGCGATCCCGCTGGACTTACTGCCGTATGTGCCAGAGCGAGCCCGCACGACCACACTGGCAGCGATTGCGAGCTGGAACGACACGGAGAAACGCTCGTCGCTTCTGCGTGAAGCGGCCCATCTGGGCGCGCGATTGTTGGGGGCGGAAGAGAGGGTTTGAAATCGGAAGTAGGGTGTATTAGCGAAGCGCCACACACGCGTGCATTTCGCTGTCGCTCATGCACCCTACGAAGCTGACTGAAGGCAAGGAGAGCCGATATGCGGATTAAGGACATTCAGGTTGATGGCTTTGGGGTTTGGAACAACCTGAAGCTGGAAGAGTTGCCGCCGGGCGTGACGGTGTTGTACGGCCCAAACGAGGCCGGGAAGACGACCCTGATGCAGTTCGTGCGAACCGTGCTCTACGGCTTCTCGCCGCTACGGCGCAACCGCTATCTGCCGCCGGTCTTTGGCGGCAAGCCCGGTGGGCGTGTACGAGTATCGGACGGCTCGGGGGAGTTTCTGCTCCAGCGGTATGCCTCGCCGGAGGATGGACAGGAGGACCGTGGGCATCTGAGCGTTGTCGATGGCTATGGGCTGCCCCGGGATCCTTCGCAGCTCAGCTTGCTCCTATCGGGAGTTGATGAGCCGACGTATAGCAACGTCTTTGCGTGCGGCCTGCGGGAAATCCAGGAACTTGGCTCGCTGGATGACACCAGCGCTGCCGACCATCTCTACAAGTTGACGACGGGGCTCGACCGCGTGTCGCTGGTGGATGTCATTCGGGACATGGGAGAATCGCGAGAGCGGTTGCTATCGACCGACGACCGCCCTTCGCAAATTGAGCAGCTTGTGCAACAGCGTGAGAATTTGCACGCGGAGATTGAAGAGCTGAGTTCCGCGACTCGCCGCTGGAGCGAACTGGCCGCGCAGCGAGCGGCCCTGGCCGAGGAAGCCGAGGAACTGGAAGGAACGCTTTCCAAGACTGACAGCAGCCACCGCCTCTTCGAGGCCGCGCTGGAAGTGCAAGGCTCCTGGAACCTCCGCACCGACCTGGAGCGGCAGATTGGAGCCCTGCGAGATATCAAACAACTGCCGGAGCGGGCAGTCGAAAAGCTCGAGGGTCTCAACAAGAAGGTCAAGACTCTTCGCCGCCACGTCAAAAAGCTCGTCGTGAGGGGCAAGCAACTTCGGCAGGAAGCCGGAGAAATTCAAGTCAATCGTCCGCTCTTGGCTCAGGCCAACCGCATTGAGGCCCTGGGCGAACAGACGCAGTGGATCATCGCCCTGGAAAGCCAGATTCAAAAGAACAAGGACGACATCCGCCGACTGGATGCCGAAATCGAGCAACAGATCGGAGCCGCCAAGGGGAACAAAGACGAGCTTTCCGCCGAGAATTATTCCGTCCTCAAACGGCCGGCCATCCAGTTGCGGGAAGCGACCGAAGGATTCGATGCCGCCAAACAGGAAGCCGAAATTGCCCAGCGGGAGTTCGAGGTCCTGAGCGGCAAATTCGCCTCCAGCGCGAAAAACCGCAAGGCCGAGGACTTGCAGGAAGGGGTGCAGACCGCCGGACAACGGGTCGCCTTGCTCCGCAAGCGAATCCAACTCGAAGAGAAGATTGACCAGCTCGCCCGGCGGCGCGAGGAGCTGGAATTCGAAGGGGAGGAAATGCAGGAGTTCACCGAGCTGCCCGTGCGGATTACCGCGGCGCTTGGGCTCATCTTCTCCGCGGGGGTGATGCTACTGCTGATTGGCATGTTTGGAGGCTGGAACAACTGGGTTTCCAGCAGCGGGCCGTACCTTCTGTTTGGACTGATGCTCTCCGGCGGCGCGGCGGGAATGAAGCTGTTTCTCGAGCGCAAGAGCGAGGACGACCTCACGGACAATCGCCGCCAGCTTGAACAGGTGAAGAACGAAACCGCCAAATCCAAGCAGGAGCGGGATCAGCTCGACGTCGAACTCCCCTCGGGAGGCGGAGCGCTGGATGCTCGCCTCCGCGAAGCCGAGGCGGAACTTCGGGAACTCGAACGACTTTCGCCGCTGACGAATGAGCGATTGGCCGCGGAACAGCGGCACAATATTGCCCAGCGCAAGCTGGCGGCAGCGCAGGAGACGCACAAGACGATTCGCACCCGCTGGGTGGAGACACTCCGCGGCGTCGGCTTGCCGCCGGACTTTCCGCCGCAAAAGGTCAAGCATGTCGTGAAGAATAGCGACCAGGTGCAGGAGCTCCGCCGCCGCCGCGACGAGCGCCGCACCGAACTGGAGCAGCGCGAGCGCGAGATCCAATCCGTGGCCACCCGCATCCAGCAGCTCTTTGGCGATATCCGCCTGACCCCCGCCAGCGACAAGCCGCAGCCGATGCTCCGGCAACTTGCCCAGGCCCTGGTGCAGGAGCAAGAGGTGCTGGAACTGCGGCAGGGGATCGTCAAGAAGATCAAGAAGCTGAAAGTCATGCGGTCGCGGCTGGGAATCAAGATCCGCTCGGCCTCCCGCAAGAGGAGCGCGCTGTTGCAATTGGCCGGCGTCATCGACATGCCCGCCTTCCGCCAGGTCGCTGCCGAAGCGACTCGGGCAAACGATCTGCGGAAGCACCGCGAAGAGGTGTCGCAGAAAATCCAGTCGGCACTGGCGGGGCAATTTACCGAAGACCAGATTGCCGGCTTGTTCGCCCGCGAAGGTCGGGACTTGCAGGCTCGCTGGGACCAGCGGATGACTCATTTGCATGAAGTCCGCAGCCGCCTGGCGGGAATTCATGAACGTCGCGGAGCCTGCTCCCACGAAATGCAGCTCCTGGAGAATGACCGGCGACTGGCCAAGGCGAAGCAACAACTCAGCCAGGTGGAAGAGCAGCATCAGGCCGCCGTTCGCCGCTGGCAGGTACTAGCGATCATCGGGCGGGCTCTGGATTCCGTCCGCAAGACCTACGAAACCGACCGCCAGCCGCAAACGCTACTGGAGTCATCGAGGTATCTGGCTCAGCTCACGGTGGGACAATATCGCCGCGTTTGGATGCCCCTGGATCGCCGCGTGCTGCTGGTGGAAGACGAACACGCCAAGTCCCTGCCCCTCGACGTCCTCAGCCGTGGCACGCGAGAGGCCGTCTACATTAGCCTGCGGCTCGCGCTGGCATCATCGTTCGCTCGCCGCGGAGCGCTGTTGCCTCTGGTCTTTGACGACGTGCTTGTCAACCTGGACGCCGAACGAGTCCGCGCCGCCGCTGGATTGTTCCGCGACTTCGCCAAGGACGGGCAACAAATCCTGATGTTCACATGCCATGAGCACATCATGCGGATCTTCGAAGAAGCGCAAACCGAAGTCCGCCTGCTGCCGGCAAGACATGGACGGGTCGTGGAGCCGATTGCGGTTCTGCCGCCTCCACTGCCCGAGCCCGAAAAGCCGAAGCGGAAGAAAATCAGGCCTCCCGAGCCAGTCGTTGAACTGCCGCCGCCACCCCCTCCCGTCATCGTCCCCGTCGAAGAACCGCAGCGCCTTCAATGGCCCGATCCCAACGAGCTCTTCTCGCGAGCGGAGAAAGAGGAAAGCTGGTTCTATCCCACGAATGAGTTTGAGATGCAGGCGAATATCCAACCGGCCCCCGTCGTCATTAGCAATCTTCCCGATCACTGGCCAGTGGTTCCGCTTCCCGCACCGGTCGCCGTACTTGCGCCGCCTATTGCTCCCCAACCGGTAAAGGTTGCACGCCTCGATCCACCTGCTCCTCCCAAGGTCATTCGCCGCAGGCGACCCCGCTTCACTTGGGGTTCGCCGGAACTGTACTGGGATGAAGAAGAGGCCGTTACTTCGGAATCCGCCATCAGCGGCCGCCAAGGTCCTAAGGCCGCTTCCAGCGAACGAGTGCCCGACAATCCTTGGAGCGGATGGGATTTGTAACGGCGGCTACCGCGCCCGCGTATTCCGCCGATTCAGCTCGTCCCGAATCTGCGCCGCCAGTTCATACTTCTCGCTGGCGACGGCGTCGGCGAGTTGCTCGTGCAAAGTGCGGCCGACGTGGAAGTGCTGGCGGAGCGACTCGCGCAGTTCCATCAGGCGGCTGACGAGCTCATCGTCGTCGAATTCTTCCTCGGCTTCATAATCGACGAAGACCTGCTTAATCTCGTCCAGCCCTTTGTTTAGCTCTTCGACGGCGGCTTCGGCACCCTTGTCACCGAGGGCGGCCAGGGCGGCGGCCTGGGTGCGGTGAAACATGACGAACGGCCGGTATTGCTCGTGGCTCATCGTCCACTGCTCGTCCGGTGAATGTTCGCGGCAGAAGTCCATCAGCTTCAGCGTGTGCTGGGCATCGGACATCGCCAGGCTGAAATCCCGCAGGGCCAGCCAGCAGATGCGGCGGTGGTAATACTGCACGAACTCTCGGTCCGCCTCGTCGCATTCCTCTTCGGTCATCGTGTATTCGTTGCCGTCCTCGAGCGTCCGGCGGACGAGATATTCGTAGAAGGAATCGCAGCCATGCGGTCGCGTCCCGTCGGGGCGACCGGCAACCTCCAGTTGCAACAGCCCCAGGTCCAGCCGCATTTGCAGCACGTCGCGGCCGTCGGTCCCTTTCTTTTTGCGGACGCTGATTCCGCTAGGGTCATACGGCCAGTCGCGGAGCAGGCGGTCGATATTATCGCGTCGTGACATCACCTGGCGGCGAAAGCCGTCCTCAGGATTGGTTGAATTTCTTTAAGGTACGCAGTGGATTATACCAACCGGGTTTCCCAAAGTGCAGGCTTGGAGTTTGGACCTTTTTCCGAGCGGGCAGAAAATCGCCGGAAGCCGCGAACAACCGGTTGACAGCGACACCTCCGGCAACTCCACCGCACCTTCACCAGCCTGCTATCCGCAGCAAAGCCAAGGCCATGTATAATGAATACGCAAGGGGCTCGCACACCAGCCGGAAAACTCTCCTTCCCATGTCCTTCTTCGCATCTGCCGCACGGTTTCTTGGGGCGGCCTCTCTGGCCACCATCATTCTTGGTGGCTTCGGCAAAGTCCAGGCCGTCGATTTTGTGACGGTGGAGAAAAACGGCACTAAAACGGAACTCGAAGGCCGCATTGAAGTGGAAGCCCAGGACGGCGGTGTGCTGCTGCTTACGCGGGACGGCGTACTTTGGCCCTTGCCCAAAGAAGAAATTGCCAGCCGCCGCAAGGACGACAAACCCTTCAAGCCGTTCACCAAGGATGAACTGGCCAAAAAGCTTATTAACGATTTGCCGGGCTTCAAGGTCCACCAAACCAAGCACTACGTTTTTTGCTACAACACTTCGCCCGGTTATGCCGCGTGGGTCGGCGGCCTGTACGAACGGCTGCATGGGGCCTTTTACAACTATTGGAAGCAACTCAAAGTTGATTTGCATGAGCCGGAGTTTCCACTCATCGCGCTGGTCTTCGAAAACCAGGAATCGTACGCCCAGTATTCACGCAAGGAACTCGGCGATGCGACCAAGTCGATCATCGGCTACTACAGCTTGCAATCGAATCAGGTCAACATGTATGACCTGACCGGCGTAGAAGAACTGCGGATCAAAGGGGATCGCAACTCGGCGGCTCGCATCAACGCCATCCTCTCCCAGCCGGGGGCGGAGCGAACCGTGGCCACCATCATCCACGAAGCCACGCACCAACTCGCCTATAACAGCGGTTTGGAAGCCCGCTTTGCGGACAATCCTTTCTGGGTCAGCGAGGGGATCGCCATCTACTTCGAAGCACCGGACCTGCAAAGCGCCAAGGGCTGGAAGAAAATCGGCGGCGTGAATCGAGTCAATCTGTTCAATTTTCGCAAGCTGCTTCGCGAGCGCCCGGAAACATCGCTGACCACTCTCCTCTCGGACGACAAGCGTTTCCGCGACCCCGCCACCGCGAGCGACGCCTACGCCGAAGCCTGGGCCCTCAACTACTTTCTGCTCCGCACTCGCGAGGCCAAGTACATCGACTACGTCAAGGAACTTGCCAAGCAACCCCAACTGGTGGAGGAAGGGGCCGAATTCCGCCTGGCAATGTTCAAAAAACACTTTGGCGATCTGACCACGCTGGACACTGAGTTCCTTCGCTATATGCGGAGTGTGCAATAAAGTGGGGTAGGCTTCCAGACGGCCCCGATGGCACAATGGCTTGTCGCATTTGCCCCATCGCCTGCCTTTACTTCGCATTCCATGAAGCTCCTTCGCCGCTGGTTCACCTGGCCCCGAGCCGTTGCGGCCTGCGCCCTGCTGCCCGCAATCCTGTTGGGGATGTGGGGATTCTACATTGACCTTACGTCCAGCGGTCGCAGCGACACCGGCTCCCCCGGGTTCTGGCTGTCGATTCTCTACTCCACGCTGCAGCTCTTTGTGATGGAGTTCAATGTCCAAAACGACAAGATCCCCTTTCCCTGGCAGTTGCACGTCGCCCGGCTCCTGGCGGCGCTCTTCTTGGGGCTGGCAATTTGGGAAACGCTCTCTCGTCTGTTTCACGATCAGTGGCTGGAATGGCGGTTGTCGCGGATTAAGGGACATGCCATCGTCTGCGGACTCGGGCGGAGGGGAGCCCTGCTTGTGCATGGGCTGCTGGCGCGGAAGTTCGCCGTCGTCGCCATCGAAGTCAGCGAGACAAACGAGCATCTGGCGGGCTGCGTGGCGCGCGGCGCGATTGTGCTGATTGGCGATGCCAAGGAGGCGGCGCTGCTTGCTCGAGCCGGCATTTCGCGGGCCGCCTTCATGCTGATTGCCTCGGAAAGTGATCGCGTCAATCTGGAAATCGCCTTGCGGGCCAAGGAATTGGCAGCTACTCGCTCTCAGTTGCGGGAGCGACTGCTCAAATGCCTGGTGCATGTTTCCCAGTGGGAGGTTGCCGAGGTGTTTCGCCAACATCGTATTCTTACTTCGCCCGACCAGAATTTTGACGCCCAGCTTCTCAGCTATTTTGAAGAGAGTGCCCGCCTCGCCCTGGCCGCAGCACCGCTGGACGTTTCTCCGCCTCGCCATGTTCGCCTGGTCGTTGCCGATTTCAGCCCGATGGGCGAGGCGGTCGTGCTGCAGGCACTTCGCATCGGCCACTTTCCCGGCGGCCGCGGTATGGAGATCGTCGTGCTGGATGCTCAGGCCCCCGAGCGAGAACGGGAGTTTCTGATTCGCTATCCGCAAGCGGCCAACGCCGGCACCGTCCGGTTCCTGCCGCAATCGCTCGAGGACGCGGAGACTCGCCGGCAGCTCATGAACTGGGCGGCCGATGACCAGACGCACCTGGCAATCGCCATTTGCCAGGACGATGACATCCTCTCGCTGGCGCTCGCCATCTCCCTGCCGGAAAAAGTTTTGGAACAGCCAACCACGGTTTACATCTGGCAGAATCAGCCGCAGAACCTGGACCAGATTCTCTCGGGCGGACGGGCCGGCGGAGCCCGTTTTGTACCTCTGGGGGCCGAGGAGCCCGGTGCGAGCGCGGCCCTCGTTCTGGAGGACCGGCTCGACCGCCTGGCCAAAGCGATTCACGACGACTACGTGCTGGGCCGCCGAGCCGACGGCAGCCACAATCCGGCCGATGCTTCGCACCAGGAGTGGTCCTACTTGAATCAAGGCTTTCGAAACTCCAGCCGAGCCCAAGCAGACCACATGGAGGTCAAGCTCCGGGCCGTCCACTGTCGGCGGGTGCGGAGTGCCGGTGCGGAGCGTAAAGTTACCGTCTTCACCCCCGAGGAAGTGGAGCTGCTCGCCGAAATGGAACACGCTCGCTGGTGCGCGGAGCGATTCCTGGCGGGCTGGACGCTGGGTACCCCCAAGGACAAGGCCCGCAAGATCTCTCCCGATCTTGTCCCCTGGCGAGACCTCCCCGAGCCCATTCGCGAATATGACCGCCAGGCCGTCCGCCGCTTGCCGGAACACTTGGCGCTCCTGGGAGAAGAGATCGAGCGGCTGTAAAGTCCTCGGCCCCAATTCACTCGTTTTTCACCGGGCCTTGGTCCCCGGAGCAAGAATTGCCTTCAGTGACAACGCCGGACAAGCCGCTGAACTCGGTCTAGTCATACTTGATGTTCTTGAAGTTCGGCTTGCCCTTGCTTTCGGCCCGCTGTTGCATCCAAAAGTCGAGACCGACTCCGGCGGCGAGCGGCAGGGCGAGATCGACGAAGAGGGCAAGCCAACTGAATCTGGAAACGACGGTGATGCGCCCATGATTCGGATTGCCGATTCGTTCGCCGTGGTACAAATCATCCACCCAAATCGCAAGCGGCAGACCGATAACTCGATTCCGCGGCATCCGGGTCTTTTCGTCTGCCGGCGAGGAAAACAAGAAATAGGAGACCAGGGTAAGCAACAGAAACACCACGAGGCCGATGACCGGCCCCGCGACATATTTCGGAATGCTGCTTTCGGATTCTACTTCCTTCGGCATGATTCAATATCCCGTCGAGTTTGTGATGAGTTGAGTATAACGGTGTAGACCGGGGTCGGGAGTCTTAGTCGTCAAAAAGTTAACCATCCGTATTGAGCATCGCCGCCTAAGACTCCCGTCCCCAAATCCATCGTCCATGAGATTTGGACAGGCTAGGAAGCCCGTCCTACGACTGGAGTGGCGATAATATAGCGTGGCTATGTTCCAAAAGTGACGCCACATAGACGCATCTTCGGTCCAACAACCGCATACCCGCCATGAACACCGTAGACCCCCTCGTCCGCTATTACGCCCAGCGCGCCAGCGAGTACGAGCGAGTGTACCAGAAGCCGGAACAGCAACCGGAATTGGAGCAGTTGCGCGACATCGTCGAGCGAACCTTTTCGGGAACGGATGTCCTGGAGGTCGCTTGCGGCACCGGTTACTGGACGGAGATACTCGCGCGCTCCGCCTCCTCTGTGGTCGCCACGGATCTTACCGAGGAGGTTCTGGCCTTAGCTCGCGCGAAGAATCTGGGATCAAAGGTGACTCTCCAACAAGAGGATGCCTACTCGCTGCCCCGCTTTTCGCAGCATTTCAATGCCGGCCTAGTGGCCTTTTGGTCGTCGCACATTCCCAGAGCAAGGCTGCGTTCATTCATCAGCGGCTTTCACCGGGCACTTGATCCGGGAGCGAAGGTCATTTTCATCGACAGCATGTACGGCGAGGGAACCAGCACGCCCACCTCGCGCACAAGTGAAGATGGCGACACCTATCAGATCCGGAAGCTCGATAACGGCAGCACGCACGAGGTGCTCAAGAACTTCTGGACGCAGGCGGAGCTTGTCGCCACAGTGGTCGGCCTGGCGACCGACGTGGAGATTGAGTTTTGGCGGTATTTTTGGATTATGAGCTACCGGACGGCGGTGGTTGCTTGATTTCAGCCGCAGTAGCGGCGTTAGAACCCAGCCCACAGCGCAGCTGTGGGTAACGAAAAGCATTGGTCGCCAAAGCCCCAACCGGGTCGCTAGAATGTCGGAATCATTTGTGTCGTGGGATTACGGACACACCGCAATTGCCCCAGCCCGCCACGGTTCTTTCGCCGCTACCGCGACTTTTGGGATGTGGTGCCGCGCATTCTCCGGTCGCCGCTACCGCGGCTGCAAAGACTCTCGGTTTCGCTGCACACATTGAACAGGCTGGGAAGTTCAACTCACTCAACTCGTTCAAGTTCAAGACTTCGTTGACTTGGATCAATGGGCACGTTAGCTTATCTCGCACTGATGCGCGAGAAGGAACCAGTCAGGTGGCGGAGTGATCCAGCATGAATATCTATGTGTTTACGTCCAATTCACTTACCAACATCTGGGCGGGGATTGGTGCGCGCAGGTGGGCTGTGGCCGAATCTCAGGCAAAGATGCCAGGCTGCTCCACTAAAGCGTCAGGACTTCGCCTCGGTTCGCTTGGCTTACTTTACTGCTCCGAAACGCAAGTAGTCACAACTCCGTTCGTCGTCACATCACGGCCAGATATCAATGCAACTATCGCAAATGTTTGGGCCGAAGCTTGGCACTTCCCATTTGGAATCACTCCACTCGGCTCGCCAACAAAGACAATTCACAAGGATCAGCTTACTGCTGAGTTACCTTCGGTGATCAATAGCGGGAGCCAGTGGAATCGAGTCACTTACGTTCAACTGAGGTGCTTGGCTTTTTGTGGACAGTCCAACTCCTTATTTTCAAAGGAAAAGGAAGGACCGTCCGATGGCCCAAGCGAAGCCCAAAAAGTCCAAGTCTCGCCCCTTCTTTTCCGAGGAGTTTAAGCAGGAGGCCGTGC
>SXGT01176729.1_pt1 | contig 17445 bp, 16 predicted proteins | sample 3176221 | NCBI WGS metagenome assembly SXGT01 (sample SAMN11356862, study PRJNA531348) | freshwater metagenome | isolation source: freshwater sample F1-120 | place: China: Fuxian Lake, Yuxi | collected 2017-12-25
GAGTCCCCTGCTCTGACCACTGAGCTACTGGCCCCGGTGGAAATTGTGGCTCCGGGGGTGGGGCTCGAACCCACGGCCGACGGATTAACAGTCCGTTGCTCTGCCAACTGAGCTACCCCGGAAAGGCTGTGTCAGGCTACTCGCACGGGCACCGCATCGTCGGTGGACTATTCGTCTTCCACGAACGAGCGCAGTCCGCTGTTGTTGTGTGGATGCCGCATGCGAGCGAGAGTCTTCTGCTCGATCTGGCGCACCCGTTCGCGGGTGATGTCCTCTTTCTCCGCAACCTCCTCGAGGGTGTGTTGCTTGCCGCTGAACTCCCCCAGTCCGAAGCGCATCGACATGATCCGCCGTTCACGCTCGGGGAGTCCGTCGAGGGACTTTTCGATTTGACTCACCAGCTCCCGCTGCACGGTCTCGTTGAGCGGATCGGCGGCATCCGGGCTGGCGAGGGTCTCTCCGACGGTGAGGTCGTCCACATCGACTCCGACCGGGGCGTCGAGGCTGGCGGTCGAGAGGGTGAGCTGCTGGATCTCGAAGAGTTTTTCCACCGTGATGTCGCATCGGGCGGCCACTTCCTCGGGAGTGGGATCTCGCTTCAGTTCGGCGGTGAGTTCACGCTCGGAACGCTGCACTCGATTGACGATTTCCATCATGTGCCCGGGAATTCGGATGTTGCGACCCTGGTCGGCCATCGCCCGGGTCATCGACTGGCGAATCCACCACGTTGCGTAGGTGGAGAACTTGAACCCCTTCTCGTAGTCGTACTTGTCGACGGCGTGCATGAGTCCGATGTTGCCCTCCTGAATCAGGTCGGACAGGTGCAGTTCCTTGCGGTCGTACCGACGAGCAATCGACACCACGAGGCGTAGGTTTGCTCGCACCATGCGGTCCTTCGCCTTCTCACCCGCCTTGATGGTCTCGCGCAACGTCTTGCGATCGCTGGCGGACAGTTTCGACTTGCCGTCCGATCGTGCGTCGTCGAGACGTTGCTGGGCCTTCTGTCCGTCCTTGACCGCCTTGCCGAGTGTTTTTTCCTCGGCAGACGTGAGCAGGGGAACCTGACCGATCTCGTTCAGGTATTGCCGAACGGTGTCGGGTGAATCGCCACCCGAGATCCTTGGTCCTCTCACGATGTTGTTACGCCTCGATCGCGGAGGTTACGTCGTACAGCCATGCCAATAGGTCCGCGACCACCGAGTCTGCCACATCTCGTCCGCTCAACTGCTCCACCTTCTGCTTGATGCCACGATCACGAGTGATGACATCCGGTGAAGTGTCGGCGACGCGGCGTGCCAATTCACGCCGTACCGCCGCCCGCAGAAGGTTGATGCCCTCCTTGCGTGGATCGGCTTGCGGCGAGACGTCGAAGACCTCCACCTGCGAGAGCAGTTCGAGCGCCTCGGGGTCGAGGTCGGCTTCTGCCTTCTCGTGGTCGCCGCGGTGGGCAAGGAGCGCCCGGAACACTCGCCGGTGTGCGTCGTTGGCGAACACTTCCTCGACCACCACTCCGGTGACATCGTCGAACTTGGCGAGCATCAACGCCAGGATGACGAACTCGGCGTTCTCGCGATTCGCAGTGGTCGTCACTCCGGACACTTCGTTGCGCGCGCGTGACGCCTCGAACTTTCGATCGACCTTTTGCACGATGTCATCGACCTGCTTCTTGTCGTTACCCCACAGTTGTTCGGCCACCTGGGTCGCGTAGTCACGCCGCACCATCACGTTGGGGTGCTCGTTGATGATCGCAACGGCGCGTTCGGCGACACGCACCTTGTCCTCGGTGGTTCCGATTCGGGCACCGTCCAGGACACGACGAACCCGGAACGCCATGAACGGCTCGGCGTTCTCGATCGAGTCGAGGAGTCCCTGCGGGTCGCTGTCTGCAAGTTCGCCCGGATCCTTGCCGCCCTTCAGTTGAGCCACGTTGACCCGTACGTCGATCTTCCGCTCCCACTCGTAGAAACGTTCGGCAGCCCCCTGCCCCGCTGCGTCCGCATCGAACGCCAACACGACGTTGTTGGCGAATCGCTTCATCAGTCGCACGTGATCCTCGGTGAGTGCCGTACCGCAGGTGGCCACGGCCCGCGAGAAACCCGCCCGATGGAAACCGATCACGTCGGTGTAGCCCTCGCACACCACGATCTGGTCCGCCTTCACCACGTCGGATTTCGCCCAATTGAGTCCGTACAGCGTCTTTGACTTCGTATAGATCTTGGACTCCGCCGAGTTCTTGTACTTGGCCGGATCCGTGCTGTTCGGCAGGATTCGACCGCCGAACGCCACCGCTTCGCCGGAGTCCTTGAAGATGGGGAACATCACTCGAGCACGAAACGAGTCCTGGAGACGTCCCCGACTGTTGGTGAACGCAAGACCACAGTCGCTCAACATGTCCGCTGTCGCGCCGAGTTCGGTTGCCAACGCATCCCACGCGTCGGGAGCCCATCCGAGTCGGAACTGTCGGGCGATATCTCCACTCAGGCCACGTTGGCGCAGATACTCACGGGCGTCCTTCGCATCGGCCGCGGTGAGCAACCGCTGGTGGTACCACTCGACGGCTCGTTCCATGAGTTCGAACAGTTGCTTGTTCCGCTGTCGATCGCGCGAGGGTCCACCCGTCGTGTAGGTGATGGTGATTCCGGCCTTGGCCGCCAAGTGTTCGATGGCACCGACGAAGTCGAGTCGCTCGACCTCTTGCACGAACTTGAAGACGTCGCCGGAGGCCCCGCACCCGAAACACTTGTACCGACCCGTCTCGTCACGAACGTTGAAGGAGGGTGTCTTTTCTCCGTGAAACGGACACAGCCCGAGAAAGTTGCGACCCGCCCGTTTGAGACCCACGTAGTTCGAGATGACCGAAGAGATGGGTTGGGCGGCGCGGACCCGTTCGACGTCGTCCTCGGAGATGGCCACGCGCGGAAGACTAGTTGCGAGGTTGAGTGAAGCCCTTGCGCTTGTTGGCGAGGATGGAGGCGACGACTCCCGTCGTGAGGAAGAGCACGATGATGGCCAGTGAGATCGCCACCGGAATGTGGAATCCGCGCCAGGCAACGGTCATCTTCGCACCGACATAAATGAGGAGTGCCGAGATGGTGTGCGGCATGTACACGAAACGTTCGCGCATGTCCGAGAGCAGGAAGTACAACGCCCGCAATCCAAGGATCGCCCATGCATTCGAGGCGAACACGATGAACTGTTCGCGGCTCACGGCCAGCACCGCAGGTACGGAGTCGACGGCGAAGATTACGTCGGTGACTTCCACGATCACCAGCACTGCGAGGAGCGGGGTCGCGAACCGTTTGCCATCGATCTTCGTGAACATCTTCTGACCGTCGTAGTGGTCGACCGACGGTACGAAACGTCGGAAGAGTCGCATTGTGGCGGTGTCGTTGGGGTTCGTTTCCTTGTCCTTGCCACTCACGATCTTCCAGCCGGTGTAGATGAGGAAGAGTCCAAAGACGAGGAGCAGGATCTTGAACCGATTGATGACGGCGGTTCCAACGAAGATGAATATGAATCGGAAGACGAGGGCTCCGAAGATTCCCCAGAACAACGTCCGATGCTGGTACTGCCGTGGAACCGCGAAATGCGAGAAGATGATTGCCCACACGAACACGTTGTCGACCGAGAGACTTTTTTCGATGAGGTAGGCACTGAGGTATTCCACGGCCGCCGGCCCCGCTTCGCCCTGCCCGGCGAACATTGCAGCGATGACGCCGGTGAACGCAAGACCGAGTCCGATCCAGATCGCGCTCTCGATTGCCGCCTCACGAATTTCCACCACGTGGGCCTTGCGATGGAAGACGAGCAGGTCAACCATGAGCGCCGCCGCAATGACACCAACGAGCATCGGCCATCCCCAGGCGGGCACGTCGACGCTCACGAAATTGCCCGACTCGGAGGTAGCACCAACCAGCGCAGAGATGATCGGGGGGATCACGATGCCTTCATCGTAGTTGGGAGAGCAGGATGCATTCGCGGTTCAGCGCGTGCGATTTTTGACACCACCGATGACCGCTTGCGCGGCAGCGAGACGCGCGATCGGCACCCGATACGGCGAGCAACTCACGTAGTTCAATCCCGCTCGATGAAAGAATTCAATCGATTCCGGATCACCGCCGTGTTCGCCGCACACTCCGAGTTTGAGTTTGCGCTTCGTCTTCCGACCGCGTCTTGCGGCCAACTCGACCAGTTCGCCGACTCCCGATTGATCGATCGTGTCGAAAGGATTCCTTGGTAATAGTCCGAATTTCAGATACGCCGGCACCAGTCGGCTTTCAACGTCGTCCCGACTGAAACCAAAGGTCATCTGCGTGAGGTCGTTGGTTCCGAAACTGAAGAAGTCGGCGTGGGCGGCGAGTTCGTCGGCGCGCAGTGCGGCCCGCGGCGTTTCGATCATCGTGCCGATGGTGACCTTGGGTCGCTTGGGCCGACCGGTCCGTTTCGTTCCCGGCACGACGCGTGGTGCCCCCGTGAACTCTCCGAGCACGCCCTCGACCCAGCCGCGCGCCATCGCCAGTTCGTCGTCGGTGACGACGAGCGGGATCATCACTTCGATGATTGGTTCGAGGCCCTCGCTCGCCACCTGATCGGCGGCTTCCATCAGCGCTCGCACCTGCATGGCATACAGACCCGGTTTCAGCACACCGAGTCGAACGCCGCGAGTTCCCAACATCGGGTTCACTTCGGACCACTCCCGTGCGGCGTGGAGAAGTTTCGACTCCTGCGAGGTGAGTCCGGTCGTCGCTCGTTGCACTTCGAGCTCGTGCACGTGCGGAAGGAATTCATGGAGCGGTGGATCGAGGAGTCGCACGGTCACCGGTAGCCCACTCATCTCGCGCAGGATGCCGATGAAGTCGTCGCGCTGGGCCGCGCGAAGTTCCTCCAGCGCCGCAAGTTCCTCGGCGGGCGATTCGGCAAGGATCATTCGTCGCACCACCGGGAGACGCTCGGCGGTGAGGAACATGTGTTCCGTTCGACACAAGCCGATGCCTTCCGCTCCGAACTTGCGGCCCATCGCCGCATCATTGCTGGTGTCGGCGTTGGTCCGCACCTCGAGTTTTCCCTTGCGAACCTCGTCAGCCCACTTGAGGATCGTGTAGAACTCGGGCGGGGGCGTCGCCTCGACCAAGTCCAATGCGCCGAGCATGACGTCTCCACTCGCACCGTCGAGCGAAATGGTGTCGCCTTCGCGTACCACCACTTGACCCACGACGAATCGCCGTCCGTCGATCTGCATCGCGTCGGCACCCACCACGGCCGGTGTTCCCCAGCCGCGCGCCACCACCGCGGCGTGACTGACGAGTCCCCCGCGAGCGGTGAGGATGCCCTCGGCGGCCATCATGCCGTGCACGTCCTCGGGACTTGTTTCTCCACGAACCAGGATGACGGGTTCTCCCCGTTTTGCAGCTGCGGCTGCATCGTCGGCGGTGAAGTACACCTTCCCGACCGCAGCACCGGGCGAAGCCCCCAAACCTTTGACGATCGGCGTAGTGGTCGTTCGAAACTGCGGGTGCAACACGGCGTCCAGGTGCGCGGACGTGACGCGCATCAATGCTTCCTTCTTGGAGATTTTCCACGAGCGCTTGCCCTTGCCACCGGGCGAAACCATGTCCACCGCCATGCGCAGGGCCGCTGCGCCGGTGCGTTTGCCCACTCGGGTTTGCAACATCCACAACTTGCCGTCCTCGATCGTGAACTCGGTGTCGCACATGTCCTTGTAGTGGTGTTCCAACTTGGCGAAGATGTCGAGCAACTGCGCGTGGACGTCGGGGAAATGTCGGTGGAGCGCCGCGAGGTCCTCGGTGTTGCGAATGCCGGCCACTACGTCCTCGCCCTGGGCATTGACGAGGAAGTCGCCGTACGGCTCGTTCTTCCCCGTTGCCGCATTGCGCGTGAAGCCGACCCCGGTGCCCGATCGGGAGTTTCGATTGCCGAACACCATTGCCTGGACGTTCACTGCGGTACCGAGGTCGTGACTGATCTTTTCCCGAATTCGGTACGCGACCGCGCGGGCGCCGTTCCACGAACGAAACACGGCCTCGATCGCGCCGCGCAATTGCTTGGCGGGATCCTGCGGGAAGTCCTTGCCGGTGACGCGCTTGACCTCGGTCTTGTAGTGCTCGCACAACTCCCGCAACGTCGAGGCGGGAAGTGCCGAGTCGTGCTCGACGCCGTTAGACGACTTCGCCGATTCGTAGGGACCCTCGAAGAGATGACCGTCGATCCCCAGCACGATGCGCCCGTACATGGCGATGAACCTTCGATAACTGTCGTAGGCGAATCGCTCGTCGATCGTCGAAGTAGCAAGACCGACGACGCTCCGGTCGGTGAGCCCGAGGTTGATCACCGTGTCCATCATTCCCGGCATCGAGAACTTCGCAACGGACCGAACGGACACCAGCAGCGGATCGGCAGCGTCACCGAGTCGACGTCGCATCCTTGCCTCCAACGTGGCGACGTGCCGCGCAATCTCGCCGTCGAGCGTTCGAGGCCACCCGCTTCTCATGTAGTCGCGACACGCGTCGGTGGTGACCGTGAAGCCGTGTGGAACCGGCAACTTGAGCACCGAGGTCATCTCCGCCAAATTCGCGCCCTTGCCACCGAGCAGGTCCTTCATGCTCATCGGCGCCTTGCGGTGCTTGTGGTCGAAGTCGAACACGTACGCCATGGGCGTTCGCGAGTCTAGGAAACTCGTCGTTTCTGAACGTTGATTACTTGGTTCGCCACTCCGTTGCCAGTTGAACGTGTGCTCGTGACACCAACACCAACGCAAACTCACCGGCAACCGAGGTACACGTACCGACGTCCACACCAGCGATGACGTACGGGCCACCCACCTCGGCACGCCCGCCGATTACACCACGAGGCTCACCCTGCATTTGCGCAGGGAGTCGCATCAGTACACGCGGCGCGGTGGTGCCTCGACTATCCATGCGTTCCACCAACTCCTGCCCCGGATAGCAGCCTTTGGTGAACGAAACGGCCACATCGACGAGTCCCGTCTCCGCGGGGAGTGAAGCGTCGCTGATGTCGATGCCGAACGTTGGCCACGCACGACGAACCCGCTCGACTTCGAACTCGGCTTGGCTGCCGAGTCGAATCGAATCGTACGCAACTGATTCGGAGAAGACATCCGCTGCACCGTCACCGGTGCGCCAGGCAGCGACCGCCGACGGATGAGCGGCGAGCAATGCTCCCTCGTCGCTCGCGAGCCCATCTCGACCACCGCGGGCGAGTCCGCGCACCGCGACCACATCGACGACGTCGAGGTCGAAATTGCATTGCACCCGGATCTTGAACTTGTTGAGCCGCGCCAACGCGGCGACACCACTCCCTGCGTCGGTATCGAGGACGAAATGGTCGTCGGCCAGGCAACGGACCCGCAGCAACGCGTTGAGTTTGCCGCCGGGATCGAGCGCGAATGCATAGGTCGACCGACCGGGAGTGAGTGATGCGATGTCGTTGCTCAACTGCGAATGGAGGAAGGTTCTGGCGTCCTTGCCCGAGGCGACGATGACATCGCGGCGAACCTGGACGCGGAATGGTGTCTCGCTCATGCGCGGCTATGGCGTTGAGGCTTCACTGCGAAACCGACCGTTGCTTCGTCATTCGTCGGGCGGTGGGCAGCGCGGCCACGAGTGCTGCCGCCTTGTTCTGACACTCGAGGTGCTCCTCGTCCGGGTCGCTGTCGGCGACGATTCCGGCGCCGGCCTGGAACCACGCGGTGTTGTTCCTCGCGAACATCGTGCGAATAGCAATCGCCGCGTCGAGGTTGCCGTTGAAGTCGACGTAGCCGACGATTCCCGCGTACGGACCCCGTCGCACGGGCTCGAGCGAATCGATGATCTCCATCGCGCGCACCTTTGGCGCACCACTGACGGTGCCGGCGGGCAGGGTTGCTCGTAAGACGTCGATCGGACCGAGTCCGTCGCGCAATGCCCCCGACACCTGCGATGTCAGGTGCATCACGTGGCTGTACCGCTCCAGTGTCATGAGTTCGTCCACGTGTACGGTTCCGAACTTGGCGACTCGACCGACGTCGTTTCGCGCCAGGTCGACCAGCATCACGTGCTCGGCCCGCTCCTTGGGGTTTTCGCGAAGTTCTCCGGCCAGTCGACGATCGTGTTCATCGTCCCGACCGCGTTTGCGCGTACCGGCAATCGGCCGACTGACCACCTTGCCATCACGCACTTGCACGAGTGGCTCCGGCGAACTTCCGGCGATGGTAAGCAGATCGTGCTTCACGAAATACATGTACGGGCTGGGGTTCACCTGCCGCAACACGCGGTAGAAATCGAACGGATCAGCGTCGAGTTGCACCTCGAACCGTTGCGAGAGAACCACCTGGAAGATGTCGCCGGCGACGATGTGTTCCTTGGCCACGCGCACCGCATCTTGGAATCGCCCCTCGCCCATCGACGACGCAAGGGTCTCGACCTGCTCGTTCGTCACCGGTGGCTCGATGACGTCGTTCGCTGTGACACGCCCGAGATCGGAGGCCATGCGATGCACCGCCGTGACCGCCGAGTCGTACGCGGCGTCGATCTCCACGGGAGTGAGCCCGAGTGTCGGAACGCTCTCGATGAGGAACACGCGTTGGCGCCAATGGTCGAAGGCAGCGAGCGAACCGATCATTGACATCACCGCATCGGGAAGGTTGCGATCGTCCTGCGGCGAATCGGGAAGCCGTTCGATTTCCCGCACCACGTCGTAGCCGATGTGTCCGATCATCCCACCCTGTAGCGGTGGAAGATCCGCGATCACCGGCGCTCGATACGCCGCGAGCATCGCCTCGAGTGCCACGAGGAATCCATCGCCGCGCGGCACGGACGCAGGAACGGCACCGGTGAATTGCACTTTGCCGTCGGTGAGTGCAATCTCGGCCCGCGGTCGGCAGCCGACGAAACTGAATCGAGCCCATCGTTCACCGTGTTCGACCGACTCGAGCAGGAAACCCGGAGAATCACCGACGAGGGCGAGGTAGACGCCGACTGGCGTGTGACGATCGGCGAGCACTTCCGCCCAGACGGGCACCACTCCGAATGATGATGCAAAGGTACGAAACTCTTCGCGCGTGGGAGAAATTCGCACGCTATGCCTCGGAGCCGAGCCTCAGAGATACAGGCCGGTACTGGCCTCGATGCGTGACGCTGCCACGGCATGGAGGTCGCGCTCGCGCAGCATGATGTAGTCGATTCCCCCGACCTCCACCTCGTATCGATCGTCGGGGCTGAACAGCACTCGGTCGCCAACCTCCGCTGCTCGTACGCTCTGACCAAGCGCGACAACCTCCGCCCAGACGAGTCGCTTGGCCACCTGCGCGGTTGCCGGGATGAGGATTCCGCCACCGGAGCGACGTTCGCCATCGCTGCTGGGAATCTTCACCAACAGCCGATCATTCAGCATCTTGATCGGCAGTTTTTCGTCGCTGGACACTTCCGTCAGGCTACTGACGCACCACGGCGACGCTTCCCGCTCGTCATCGACGAACGGTGATACCGCGAGCGGTCATGGCGCTCTTTGCTTGAGCGATGGTGTACTCGCCGAAATGGAAGATCGACGCGGCCAACACGGCATCGGCACCGCCCTCGATGACTCCTTCGACGAGGTGATCGAGGGTTCCTACTCCACCGCTGGCGATGACCGGCACGTCGACGGCGTCGACGATCGTTCGGGTGAGCACGACGTCGAACCCTTCACGCGTACCGTCACGGTCCATCGACGTGAGCAGGAATTCTCCGGCGCCGAGTTGGACCGCTCGTTGCGCCCACTCGCGGACGTCGAATCCCGTCGCCGTGCGTCCACCGTTGATGAACACTTCGTATCTCGGTCGATCGTCCGGCCCCCCCACTCGCTTGGCATCGATCGCGCACACCACGCATTGACGGCCGAATTCCCCCGCGATGTCGGCGATCAATTCCGGGCGCATGACGGCGGCGGTGTTCACGCTCACCTTGTCGGCGCCGGCGCGCAGCAGTCGTCGTGCCGAAGCCGAGTCGCGAACTCCGCCGCCCACGGTGAGCGGGATGAACAGTCGTTCCGCTGCCCGAGCAACGACGTCAACCATGGTGCTTCGTGCATCGCTCGATGCGGTGATATCGAGGAACACCACCTCGTCGGCACCCTCGGCGTCGTATCGAACGGCGAGTTCGACCGGGTCGCCCGCATCGCGCAGGCCGACGAAGTTCACGCCCTTCACGACGCGACCATCCGTGACGTCCAAACAAGGAATCACTCGCGCAACCTGGCTCATGTCGCGCTCTTCATGATTCGTGTCGTCATGCGTCGAGCACCCGCACGGCTTCTGCCACGGTGAAACGCCCCTCGTACAACGCCTTTCCGACGATCACGCCTTCCAGGCTGTTCACGTCGCGGAGCTCGCGAAGGTCGTGCAGGTCGGCGACGCCGCCACTGGCAATGATTGGTGTACTCGTCATTCCGGTGATGTCGCGCAAACCGTCCACGTCGGGTCCGGCCAACATGCCGTCGCGCGAGATGTCGGTGATGATGAAGGCACTCGCCGATGGGAACTGCGTCACCGCAGCGGCCAGGGTGAGTGTCGACCCGCGCAACCAACCGTCGGTGGCAATCTCACCGTTGCGATGGTCGAGCCCGACGGCAACGTCGATGATCTTGGCGACCGCATCGACGATCAGCGGATCGCGAACTGCAGCCGATCCCATCACCACACGAGCGACTCCGGCATCGGCCAGTTGTTGGGCATCGTCGAGCGTTCGCACGCCGCCGCCGGTTTGCACCCGCACTGCGGAGCCGAGTTGTTCCGCGATGCGACGCACCACTGCACGGCTCGTGCCGTCACCCTTGGCGGCATCGAGGTCCACGATGTGCAACCACGTCGCACCCTCGGCGGCGAACCGCCGAGCGGTCTCTATTGGGTCGGCTGCGTAGTCACGCTCCCGCGAGAAGTCGCCCTGCTCGAGACGCACCACCCTGCCGCCTCGCAAATCGATGGCGGGATACAGGTTCACGGCGTCGTTACGCCGCAACGAGTCGAGCAGCGTCGACGAAGTTGCGCAGCAATCCCAGACCGTCGACCGCCGACTTCTCGGGGTGGAACTGCACGGCGAAAACGTTGCCAACGCGTACCGCCGCGGTGACTGCACACCCATAGTCGGCGGTGGCGACGACGCACGACGGATCGGTTGGTATGCCATGCAGCGAATGGACGAAGTACATCCACGGTGTCGCCTGCAACGTGGCGAACATTGGATCGCCGATTCCCCGATTGACGAATTGGAGCGTGTTCCACTGCATCTGCGGACGTTTCACCGTGGCGGGCAGGTAGCGAACGACGCCTGGAACCACACCCAAGCCTGCGATGCCCGGGCTTTCCTCGCTCTCGCTGAACAACATTTGCATCCCCACGCAGATTCCCAGGAACGGTGCTCCGCCACGGATGCGCTCATGAACGAGGTCCTCGAGCCCGGCCGCGCGAACCGCCGACATGCACGCGCCGAAGTTTCCGACGCCCGGCAGGACCGCAGCGTGCGCATCGCGAATCAACGCAGCGTCGTTGGTGAGCCGCGCATCGGCACCGACCTTCTGTAGTGCCTTCTGTGCCGAGCGGAGATTGCCGATGCCGTAGTCCAACACCGCTACGAGCGGAGTGGCCATCAGAGCGAGCCCTTGGTGGACGGTACACCCGTCGACTCGATGCGCACTGCGTCGCGCAAGCACCGTGCGAGGCCCTTGAACGTCGCCTCAACGATGTGGTGCACGTTGGTGCCGGAACGCTTGTTGACGTGCAACGTGATTGCGGCGGCGGTCGCGAACGACGAGATCGCATGCTCCGCAAGTTGCGGGTCGAACGGAGGGTTGCCGAGCGGCAGGCACTCCGGCAGAGGAACGTTCCACGCCACGAATGGACGACCACTCAGGTCGAGAGCCACGTCGATGAGCGCTTCGTCGAGCGGAAACGCGCCACTGGCGAATCTGCGGATGCCCGACTTGTCACCGATCGCTTCGCGGAATGCCTCGCCAATGGCGATCGACACGTCCTCGACGGTGTGATGGGTGTCGATATGCAGGTCACCCGTTGCCTTGACATCGAGTCGGAAGCCGCCGTGCTTTCCCAACTGTTCGAGCATGTGATCGAAGAAGGGAATCCCCGTCTCGACCGACGTCGCCGCAGGACCGTCCAGATCGATGTGGACGTCGACCGAGGTTTCCTTGGTCGAGCGCGAGCGACGGGCCGAACGTGCCATGGCTTCTAGTCTCGCGCCGATACTGCATCGCGCAACGCAGCAAGAAAGGCGTCGTTTTCCTCGGTCGTACCGACGGTGACCCGCAAACAGCCCGCGAGACCCTCCCACGACGAACAGTCGCGCACCAACACCCCGGCGTCCAGCAGGTGTTGCCAGACCTCGCGACCCCGCGTTGCAACATCGGCACCCCGTCCGGTCGTCGAATCCCGATTGCGATCGGTGCCACTGTTGGGTCGAAAGAGAATGAAGTTCGCCTGGCTCGGCCACACGACGAGCGGCAGTTCCCGCATTGCGGCAAGCAGGCGGTCGCGCTCGGTGATGACGTCGCGAACTCCCGCCTCCATGTGCGCGAGGTGCTTCAGGGCGATGATGCCGGCCGTCTGCTTGAGCGCATCGAGGTGGTACGGCAGCGTCACGATCTCGAGGTCCTCGATCATCCACCGTGGTGCGATGAGATAGCCGAGGCGCGCCGCAGCCATCGACCAAGTCTTCGAGAACGTGCGGCTCACCGCCACCCGCGAGTTCTCGTTTACGTGCGCGAGCGCACTGTGGGGCGAGAATTGTGCGTACGCCTCGTCGACCACCACGACTCCCGGCGCATTCGCGACGGCCGTGCTGATCACCTTGGGATCCTCCGCCATGCCGGTCGGATTGTTGGGCGAGCACAGGAAGGTGACGCTCGGTGCATGCGTCGCGAACACCCGCAACACCTCGCTTTCGCTCAGCGTGAAGTCGGCCTCACGACGACCGCCGACCACCGTCGCGCCGGCGATGCGCGCGATGTGCGAATGCAGTTGGTACGTCGGTTCGAAGGTGGCCACGGTGCGTCCCGCCCCGCCGTAGGCGAGCAGCACGCTCTGCAACACCTCGTTGCTGCCATTGGCGACGAACACGTTTTCACCCCCCACGCCGTGCAGCCGTCCGATTGCATCCCGCAGCGCCGCCGCGGAACGATCCGGGTAGCGATTCCACCGCACGTCTCCGACGGCGGCGGCCAATTCCCGCACGAATTCGGGGGGCGGTGCGATCGGCGATTCGTTGGTGTTCAGGCGTACTTTCACCGAAACCTGCGGCGAGTGGTATCCCGACATCGCGCGCAAATCGTCGCGCTTCGGATACCGATTCACGCGATAAGGCTACTTAGCGGGCGGTCCGCACCGCCCGCTGCAACAAACGGATCGCGGTGGAAAGTCCACGCTCTGCCTCGTAGATCGACACCAGGAGCGAATCGGACTCTTCGTCGGAATTGCGCACTGCAGCATTTCGACGCTCGGCGAGTGCGGTGAGTCGCGATCGACACGCTTCGACCGCGTCAGCGAGCGCGGAAAGTTCGGCGGCGGCCGATGCATCGTTCCGATCGTTGGACATCGCGCGCAAAGGCTAGGCGCGAGACGGGCACACCTTGGCCAATCGGCACTCCGCGCACTTCGGTTTGCGAGCGTCGCAGATACGCCGACCGTGGAGGATCATCCGCAGGCTGAACTCGCCCCATTCCTTGGGCGGCAGGAGTGCATTGAGTTGCAACTCCACCTTGACGGGGTCGACGTCCCTGGTGAGCCCGAGACGTTTCGACAACCGCAGGACGTGGGTATCGACGGGCAATCCGGGGAGGTCGAACGCCACGCTGCGCAGGACGTTGGCCGTCTTGCGACCGACACCGGGCAACGTCACGAGGTCCTCGATCTTGGTCGGAACCTCGCCGTTGAACCGTGTCATCACCCCGTTCGCCATACCGATGAGGTTCTTCGCCTTCGAGGCATAGAAGCCGGTCGAACGAACCAGTTGCTCGACGTGGGAGATATCCGCGACGGCCATGGCGGCAGCCGTGGGATATGCAGCAAAGAGATGTGGCGTCACCATGTTGACCCGCGCGTCGGTGCATTGCGCCGAAAGGATGGTTGCCGCCAGGAGTTGGAACGGCGACTCATGCGTGAGTTCACAGATGGCGACGGGGTAATCCTTCTTCAAGTCCCTCAGAATGGTGCGAGCATGTCGCGGAAGTTCCGACTTGTTGGGTCGTTTCGGCCGTGGCGTTTTCGCGGGCACGGATTCCACCGTAATCGCGGTTCGCACGACACGCCCATCGGTAGCCTTTCGCCGTGTCGCACGTTCACCTCTCGCGCGTCAACCGCGGGTGGGTGCTTCGCAGCCACGATCATCTGTCGGCGCACGACGTCGACGCGGCGGTGCACACCGTCCGCTCGTCCGGTGGTGGCTCGGTTCGATGGTTCGTGTTCGAACCCACCGATGCCGAGTTAGCGAGCGCCGAACGCCACGGGCTGCGGGCCGACGCACCACTGCTCCATATGCGATGTTCGTTGCCGCTCGTCGCCGATCATCGTGTGGCGGAGGGATTCGTCACCCGACCGTTTCGACCGGGCGTCGACAATGCGGCGTGGCTCGAGGTCAACGCTCGTGCGTTCGCCGACCATCCCGAACAAGGCGACTGGAACGAGGAGGTGCTCGTCGAGCAACTCGCCGAACCTTGGTTCGATGCGCACGGATTCCTGCTCCATGAACGTGAGGGTTCGATCGCTGGCTTCTGCTGGACCCAGGTACACGACCACACGGTCGCCCACGACCACGGCCGTTCAGACGCCCACGATCACACCCACACTGCTCCGGTCGGTGAGATCTACGTCATCGGCGTCGACCCCGCCTTCCATGGTCGAGGAATTGGTCGTTCGCTCACCATCGCCGGATTTGCGCATCTCGCCCATCGGGGTCTTCGCCAAGGCATGTTGTACGTGGCGGGTGACAACACTCCCGCCATCGCGTTGTACGAGTCCCTCGGCATGACGGTGGTTCGGCGGGATCATGTGTTCGTCGGGACCATCTCCTAGTCCTGCACCCGTTCCTCGTCACTCGCCACCGCCAGATAGTTTCGCACCATGCCCGATTCGACTGCCCTGCCCGATTCGACTGCCCTGCCCGATTCGACTGCCCTGCCCCGCTGGTCCGTTGCCGACGTACACGAGTCGTTCGACTCGCGGTCGTTCACCGATGCAATGGAACGGCTCGGCGCCGACGTCGGACGACTCGCGTCGTTGTTCGACGAGCACGACGTTCGCGGAACGGCATCGCGCGCGCCAACGGCAGACGACGCCGCAGCAGCCGACGCGATCATCACCGCCTTCAACGCAGTGGCCGAGGCAAACAACGTGCTCGGCGCCTACGTCTATGCGACGGTGAGCACCGACACCCGCCACGAGCGGGCCCAGGGTCTGCTGTCGGAACTCGAGGTCATCGACAGCAAGATGTCGCCACTCGTCGCACGACTGGCCGAGTGGGTGAAGTCACTCGATGCGGACGCACTCGCGAAAGTGAGCGACCAGGCACGCGAGCACGTTGGTCCGCTTCGTCGCCTGCAGTCGCGCGCCGAACATCAGATGAGTGAAGCCGAGGAAAACCTTTACTCGGAACTGTCGACCACCGGATCCTCCGCGTGGGGTCGACTGCAGGGTGACATCACCTCGCAATTGAAGACGTCCGTCGAACTGCCCGACGGCACCAAGGAATTGCCGATGGCAGCGGTGCGCGGGCTTGCGAGCAATCCCGATGTTCGAGTGCGCAAGGCTGCGTACGAAGCCGAGATGCGCGCGTGGCCGACCATCGGCACCGCTTGCGCTGCGGCGATGAACGCCATCAAGGGTGAGGCCAACACCGTGAATCGTCGTCGCAATTGGACGTCGCCGCTCGATGCGTCGCTCTACGCCAACAGCGTCAGTCGTCCGACGTTCGACGCAATGCAATCGGCCATCCACGCGTCGCTGCCCGACTTTCGTCGTTGGCTTCGCGTGAAGGGTCAACTGAACGGCGAGAAGAACGGTGTCTCGTGGTGGAACCTGCTCGCGCCATTGTCGTTCGCACCGAGCAACATCTCGTGGGACCAGGGAGTGCAATTGGTTCGCGGTGCGTTCGGCGCGTACAGCGATCGTCTCGCCGGTCTGGTGGATCGTTCGCTCGACGAACGATGGATCGACGCCGAGCCACGTGAGGGCAAGGTGGGCGGGGCGTTCTGCATGTCCTTCGTCGACGATCGGTCGCTGGTCCTGCTCAACTGGAGCGGCAGCGTCGACTCGGCGCAAACCACCGCCCACGAACTCGGGCACGCGTACCACAACACCCAACTGGCGCATCGTACGCCGATGCAGCGGAACCTTCCGATGGCACTGGCAGAAACCGCGAGCATCTTCTGTGAGACCCTCGTGGTGGAGGAAGGTCTGTCTCGCTTGCAGGGCGATGAGCGCCTCGCACTCCTCGACGTCGATCTGCAGGGTGCCGCACAAGTCGTGGTCGACATCCACAGTCGTTTCCTCTTCGAGTCCGAGGTGTTCGCCCGACGTCAGCGCCGCACCCTCGGCGTGAGCGAACTCAACGAGATGATGGGCGATGCCCAAAACCGCGCCTACGGTGACGGCATCGACCAGTCGACCGCACATCCGTACATGTGGATCTTGAAGCCCCACTACTACGGAAGCCACTTCTACAACTGGCCGTACACCTACGGACTCCTCTTCGGGTTGGGTTTGTACGCGCAGTACAAGCGCGACCCCGAGCGATTCCGTGGCGGCTACGACGACCTGTTGTCGCGCGCCGGCATGGATTCCGCCGAACAACTCGGCCAATCATTCGGGCTCGACGTCACGAAGGAAGCCTTCTGGACGGCGTCACTCGACGTGTTGCGCGAACGCATGACCGAGTACGCACGGCTTGCTGCGCCACACTTGAAGGCGTGACCCTTTCGCTGTACGACGCTTCGTACCAACAACTTGCCGAGGTGTTGGTCGGCGAACCGCCGTATCGGGTGAAGCAGTTGTGGGCCGGCCTGTACGAACAGTGCAAGGCGCTCGACGATGTCACCACGTTGTCGGCTCCGTTGCGCACCAAGCTTCACGAGACGCTGCCGACGAGTCTGGCGTTGGTTCGCGAGAGCGTGAGCGACAAGGGCGACACGATCAAGTTCCTCTGGCGGTTGGTCGACGGCAACCACCCGATCGAGACGGTGCTCATGCACTACGCCGACCGGGTAACGGTGTGCGTCAGCACGCAGGCCGGCTGTGCCATGGCGTGCGGGTTTTGTGCCACGGGCCAGGCGGGTTTCAGTCGGCAACTCACCGTCGGCGAGATCGTCGAACAGGTCGTGCGCGCATCCCGACACGCCAAGCAGCGCAAACAACGCGTCGCCAACATCGTGTTCATGGGCATGGGCGAACCA
>SXGT01723731.1_pt1 | contig 17441 bp, 13 predicted proteins | sample 3176221 | NCBI WGS metagenome assembly SXGT01 (sample SAMN11356862, study PRJNA531348) | freshwater metagenome | isolation source: freshwater sample F1-120 | place: China: Fuxian Lake, Yuxi | collected 2017-12-25
CGCTTGACATGGCGAAAGTGGTGGCGCACGATGGGGCTCGCGCCGGTGCCGGAGGGTCCGGCGGGGCGCGGTCGGCGAAATTGTGTCGGTTTGCGGATGGCTGTTCGGGGGCGACCTTGCTTGGAGCGACTATCCCCGGGCACGTTTGGCGCAATGACCACGTCTGGCACGTCCTTCATGCCGATCATTGCAGCCAGTTTGGCGAGCGCTTGCTGCACCTCCACGGTCGGGCTATCGCCGGAAACGCTTGGCGACGTGCTCTGCAACATCGAACAAACTACGATGGGCGCGGCGTCCGGCGGCTTGCCGCTCGGGCCGGTGGCTGTGACCGATTCCACAGTCGCCGTCCTGCCAACATGCGGTTTGCCATCGGCCAGCACCACCACGTAGGACCCGCCCTTGACGAGTTGCAGTTTGCCCTCGATGGTCTCGCCGCCCGCGTGCTTGATCCGGACGCTCTGTCCGCTGAAGGCCTCCCAAATCAGAGGATCGACGTCTGCCCAAGCGGCGCCGCTGAACGCCGCAAGCGCGATGCCGAAGCCCAAGGTGAGTACGTACCTGACAATCATGCGGCCCCCTTGCTGTTTCCGAATAGCCGTGCACGCCGAAGCGCGAGTGCCGCTGGATTATGCGCACTGTGCGGCAGAAGCCCCTCCTGCCGCGCGTTGACCCGGAATTGCCGCGGATCAGGTCAATTGTCAATCTCAAGACTTGCCAGGGCTGCGTTATATGACATGCGTTATCGCTCAATTCTGGACCACCCTTCTTGTATCGGCGGCAGGGACTAGTCTGACCGCGGCACAGGCAAGCGACCCAGCGCCTGTACTCGTTATTATCGCCTGAGATCGTGACGAGTTTTCGGCGACGATCAATACCGATGAAGCGTACGAGGTGGTTGCACCTGTAAGTGCCTGCGCGCGCCGGTTCGAGCTCGCCCAGAGCAGGTGCTGCTGTTCAAGTCTGGCGCAAGAACGTGCTTGAATGCGTACGGCGGGGCGTGGCGGTCGGCGATCGTTGAATTCACTTCGGGCGGCCGCGGCGCCCCACGCTAGCAGTTGCCGCCGAGGCGCGGTCCAGTGCGGCCGCTGACTTCGCGTGCTCGGGTGCGACCTCGATTTTCGCGCCCTTCATGGTCGCCCCCTTTGTATTTGCGCCTTTCATGTTGGCCTTGCCAAGGCCGTGGCGGACCTGAATATTCCCTTTGTGGACAACCAAGCGTGGGCCGACCGAGCCAAGGTCTGCGTGGCGGCGGTCGGCGTGCAGGAGGTTTGCTTCTTCGAGGTCCGCGGCGCGGAGGTTAGCATTGCTCAGCTTGGCGCCCTCTAAGAGGGTGTTTACATTCAATGTCAAATCGAGCGGAATCAGGCGCCCGCAAGGCGAGGCGGAGCCTCGGCGACGACTGAGGCGCACTCGCAGTGCGTCAATGAGACAGTCCTGCGAACTGTCCAGGAGGAACAGGGCCGACAACAAGGCATGGCAGGATGCACGGTTACGCGTACCAGGCGTTTGTATGCAAACACCCTCTAAGAGGGCGTATTCAAAATATGCCGGACACGAGGGTCACGAGGCGCCCGGAAGGCGCGGCGCGACGCGGTGACCGACTGAGGCGTGCTTGCGGCACGCCGCAGGGAGGGCACAAGAAGCAACAATGCATGCCGGGATGCATCGTGAGCCGAAGTAGGCGTTTTTTTGAATACACCCTCTAAGGGGTCTGACGCTGAGGCGGTTAGCGAGCAAACCGAAAATCCCCATCCACAACAACACCTCCGAACGGATGCTGCGCTTGGCCACTCGCGGAAAGGCGACGTAGATGATGGTTGGCAACGAAACCTGCGACCAGAACCTGGCAATCCTGATGACACTGGTGCACACGGCGCTGACCTGCGGTCACAAACCCGAGCACTACCTGGCCGATGTGCTGTAGTGCATCGATGGCCATCCTGCCTACCGCGCCGAAGAACTACTGCCCCAGAACTGGCGCGACCCGGCGCTGGCGGCCAAACCGCCAGCTGCCGCGGCTGCCGGACCGGCGGCGGCAGCTGGTGATACAGTCGGGCCACCGGCGCCAGGCCGCGCCGGGCCAGACCGATCGCCGCCGCCCTCGGCTGAAACTGAGTACGTCGGCCCGCCGGAACCTCGACTACCAAGCTCAATGCAATCGCGCCGCTCCCCGGTCGCGCGGTGGTGAGCGAGGCACGCGGGCGCGCGCACGGGCCCCCTTGTGGAGCATCGCCGGGTGGGCGGTCCCGGGCAGGCTCGGAGTTTCAGTGGTTTACACTGAAAGTGCACAGCGCCGCCGCCTTTGAGCCCATTGTGTTCCAGCACCCAACCGCTGTCGCGGTTGCCGTGGTGGGCGAGGCTGCCCCAGGGCTTGGGCGTTTCGTAGCGCACCACCGCGCAAAACGTCAGCTCGCAGGTCAGGTCAAAGGGCGCACTGAAAAGCCCGCTGCCATTGCCAAAGTCCACCCCGGGCAGGCCGTTGACACCCAGCGCTTCCAGTTTGGGACCGCCGGTGCCGCCGGCCGGGGTCAGGTGGCGACCGTTGCCGCTCAAGTCTTGGCATTGGGTGATCTCGGTTACTGTTCGATAATCGCAGAGCAGGATCGCGAAATCCCAGGCGCCATAGATAGTTATGCATGGTTGACACAGCCACTGCCCTTGCGCATGATCGCGCCGCGACCGGTCGGCGGCCCCGACCATCAGGTTGCAACGGCAGACAGCCCGAGCAGCGCACGGGACAGCCTGACGAGACTGGCGGCGCAAAACTGGCCGTCCCTTTGCCCGATGGTGCCGCCTATGTACGGCGAGTTGCCCAATCCCGAGCTGCACAGCGAAAAAGGCAGCGTCTTGCCCTCCGTCGCCGGCGCAGCCGTGATGGTGATTGGTCTTGTCGGTGCTGGGCTCGGCCTGTGGCTGACGCGCATCAAGTTTGCCTCATGTTTCGACCCCGACGGCAGCGATTTTTCGTTGTGCAAGAAAGTTGGGTCGCAGTGCGACATCGTGTTTGCGTCGGATTGGTCAACTTGGTTTGGCATTCCGGTTACAGTTTTCGCCACTTCGTTCTATGTCGCTGTCGCCGGCTTAGGTGTCCTGTGGTTCCTGCGCGAACGCGACGAGGTGCAACCTTGCGCTGACATTTTTGTCGCGGCGGCAATTTCCGCGGCTTGCGTCAGCCTGGCGATGGCGGCCTACGCCTACCTTGGACTGGGCGTTTGGTGCTTGTATTGCTCCTTTTTGTACGCGGTTGCATTGGCGACGCTGGGCTTGGCGGTCATTTTCACGGACAGAGCGCCCGCGGATCTGTTGCGCCACGCAGTTTTCGGCAAGTGGATAAACGCCGACAACGTAATGACCCTAGTTGGCTTAGCAGCAGCGGCGCTCATTGCCGTCGCAGTTCAGTCCGTCGTTTATGCAAACAACGCGAGCAGTCAGTTGGGTTTGGCGTTGGAAATCAAGGCTGAGGTTCCTGAGCCAGTTGCGAAGTTTCCTGAACTGGTCAAACCCAAGGCGATTATCGCGGAGTTTATCGATCCGCAATGCAGGCATTGCCTGGCCCAGTACCGCGACTTTCACCGGTTGGCTACGACTAGCCCTGCGTTTGCAGACGTGCAAATCTGGACGTTCGTCTATCCGAAGTCCCAGGATTCGCGCTGCTGCCCGCGATCGGCACGAGGGTCGCTGCGGTCATGCGAGGATGCAGCCAACACCGCAGCAGGTACTTGCGCGGCGGCCGTCACTTTGGCATGTGCGGCCAAAGCCGGGCCTGGCGCCAGCGGCAAAGTCTTAGAGGCAGTGTGGCTGCGGCAGGAGCAAGCACGCAATGCTGGCGAGTCCGCGACCATGGAGATGTTCGCGGACAATCGCATCAAGGCTTCGGTTCGAGAAGTAGGCGGAATTCCTGGCGCAGCGGATACCGACGGCTTCGTGGCTCGCTGCCTTGTTGATGGTGACGCTTCGCATCTGGTTCAAGCCCACGTGGCGCTGGGAGAGCGCCTGCTAGCAGCCGGTCGCCCTCTTGGCGCTGACGTCTCTTTGACGCCTTTTAGCTTTGTGCTCCCGACGATGTCGGGCAAGCCCGATTGGACGCGCGCAAGGCGGGCAATTGGTGAAAAATGCAAGGATTTCTGGTCGACATCACTGTTGCATGCAAAAAAACAAGCGCTCCCGTGAGCTGAGGAGGTACCGTGGCAGAAGACAATCGCACACGAAAATACCAACAACTCGTTGTGTTGCTTCTCTTGTTCCTGGGCGTGATGGTCTTCCTGGTGCGCGCCCTTGAGCCGCGGACGGATTGCACAACTGACGCAGACTGTCGCGGCGGCCCAGGCGGCAAGTGTAATGCAGATGGGCGGTGCGTGTACTTTCCAGTGCCAGCAACAGAGGGATTGACGCCAACACCTGCAGAGGGGTGCGGGCCGGCAAAGCCCTGTCCCGCTGGAACTGCGTGCACCGAAGGCTTTTGCCTAAAGGTCGAAGCGGCCAAGCCTCAGTGCAAAGCCGGACATTTGGTAACGAACTGTATTTGCCCGCCGCACCTGCTGGTCAAAGACGGCAAATGCGTCGATGCTACCTTTGACGCAGAGTGCGCCAACGCTAATTTCCTAGCCGCATGCAAGACGGCCTTGGACGCCTGCGGCGGCTTGCCAGCAAGTCAATGCACATCCGCGGACTTCCAATCGCTGCGGGCCAAGGAGCCCGACAAGGTCATTGCCCTGATGGAGCTCTTCCGGAACCGGCTCGCCTTTGTCTTTCCGACTGCGGTTCCCTACCCAGATGGCAGTAAAGCGACACCCCCAGAAATGGACGGGTTGCTCACCGATTTTCTCACCAAAAACAAGGAAGCGATTGGCAAGGCAAAGTTTCTCTTTGTAATCGGTAGAGCAAGTCCGAGAGGCGGGCAGCAATTCAACGAGAGGCTGGCAATGCGACGGATAGGTGCGGTCAACGGCGCCATCTCAAGAGTTTTTGGTGTCGGGCCAGGATCGCCCTACTTGCGTACCAGGGCTATTGGCCTTGGCGAGGAGCCCCGCTTCCAAATGACCATTCCTGAATTTCAGGCCATGTTCGGCGCGTCCTTCACGGGCGCCTCAAATGTTGTGCAGCAGGTCGTTGAAAACGCATTGCTGCCTGGAGCCGATGGCGTAGCGTTTACGCAGGCGACGCCGATCATCAACCAATCCGTGGCCCTGATCTTGGTGCCCTGTGATTGCACCAAGGCAGGGGCAGTCCCGTGACCAAATCACCGGCCAGACGGTCAAAACGAGCTGCGGCGGGGTTGACATGCTGAAAGCGCTGAGCGCCGGCTCAGTTCGGCGACTCATCGTAGCCGCCGCATCGCTGGTGGTAATTCAAGTGGTTGCCGTCGCCGTGCTGTTTTCAGATCAGGCTGTTGGCCTTCTCTTTCGACAATCACCTGACTCCAGCGTTGCTTCAGGTGACGCACCTGCGCCTCCACACCCGACATTGCCGACCGCAGTTGCGGCGACGCCGACTCAAAGGTGAACCCGCGTGGCGAACTCGAACCCCAAAGGCAATCAGACTCGGTCCTTGTGGTCAAGCACAGTGCTGTTGGTGCTGTCGGCCATTGCCGCAGCGTTGGCTGTCTTGTTCCTGGTCTTCATGCGCAACGCGTCGCCTGACGCTGGGCCGGGTGTTCCGCCGTTGCCCTACGACCTGGCCGAGTCAGAATCCTATGGTGCCAGAATGCCAAGCGCCGCGCCGCATACAGAAATCCCCGCACGTAAGGCAGGCGTTGCCGCACCTCAACGGGCTGCCCCGCCGCGTGGTGAAGGTCCGCCGGAGCCCTTAACGCCGACTGTCGTCATGGCATTGCCGCCTGTGCAGCCCTACGAACAAGCCGCCGCGCCAGTGCTGAACAGTACCGAGGACGTCCTTGTGCAGCAGCTCGACCATCGCGGCTTGTTGAGCGCTGGCTCCACCCGAATCGGCACCTACGTCAGCAGTCCGGGGCGCCGCAGCAAGGTTGCCGTGGTCAACTTCTGGGCGACCTGGTGCAAGCCGTGCATAGCGGAACTTCCGGAGTTCAAGCAGCTTTTTGCGAGTCGCCCCGAATGGTCAGATCGAGTTGCCTTTATCGCTGTGAACACCAACGACGAGCACAACCTGCCGGAACATCTGGCGACTTTCCAACCTAGCATGCCTGCCGGCGCAGTGTTTCTCTTGGAGCCCGAAGTAAACAGCGAGCGCGCCGGAAAAGCCATGATCCGCGACGGTGTCGCCGCCGATACCAACTTGCCGATTACCCTCGTAACCGACTGCCGTGGCCGTGTGCGCTGGGCGGCGCGCCGAGGTCTGGACGCTGGGCTATTGGCAGGAGCTCTTGCCAAAACGGTAGACGAATTGTTGGCGGAGATGGAGGATGCCAACAAGTGCCCGCGCTGCGGTGACGGCAAGTGCACTGCCGGCGAGCGGTGCGCCGCCCACAGCTGTTGGCGTGATTGCGCCACGGAGTGCCGAAGCAACGGCAGGTGCGATGAGTTCGCGGGCGAGGTGTTCCCGGCGAACAAGGAGTGCCCGTGTGCATTGCCCGAAGGAGCGGACGGCGGCGTTTGTGCGCTGGATGGGGTCTGTGAGCGCAAGAAGGGTGAGGACTGCGCGAATTCGCCTAAGGACTGTGCGTGCGACGCGAAACTAGAGTGTCGGGCCGATGGTGGCCTGTACAAATGTAGAACGAAGCAAAAGAAGGCGTCCAAGGCCAAGAAGTCGGACCTATGAACCCTAGATTTCAAATGCCCCAGAAAGGCTCGCTACGGTGGCACTTGCTGGTCCTAGCATGTTACGCCACTTCTGCGACCAATCTTCCCGCATGCACGGCCCAAGTTCGCTCCGCCGCCGGATCTTCCAAGGTGGCAAGCAAGGTAGTCGGCATTCCAGCAGGGGCACGCCGGCTTGCGCCGACCATTGCTCCGGACGCGGCCGAGACCTGGATCGCGAGATCGAAGCAGTGTCTTATTGAGGCGCCAGAAGGCAATGACGCTGCAATAGCAAACTGTGGCCGCGCTCAAGTGATGCGCATGCTGGCGGCCGGGGCCACACCCGACATGTCCAATGCCCGGGTCGGCGCATGTCTGGCGGCAGCACTGTTCCACCTAGCCAATCGGCCTGGTGGCGCGAGGCACTATGAAGGTGATTGCGATGCGGGGTCTTTGAGCCGGCTACGACCTGCATGGCAAAAGGCAGTTGCCGAACATAGGGAGTTCGCAAAGGAAATCACCTTTCGCAGGCGTGAAATGCACTTGGAAATTGCAACACGCGGTACGAGTGCCGTAGTGGAAACCGACGACGAGAGCGGCCGAGTCTGGCTCCTTGTGGCGGCTAGTGGGCTGACTCGGATAGAGACTGGCAGCACGACGGATGTCCGGTTGCACGCAGTCTATGTCGCGGAGTCCGCTGAGGCTGACGCTTGCCGCGGCGGCCCGCAGAGTTGGCCGTCCACTTCTTCGAAACTGGTGGTAAAATGCAACTGAGCGGAGCAATTGCACCGGTGTGGGGCCAGGGCCGATCAGGCACAGCAGTGCTCCAGCGCTACCTGTGGGTGTTGGGCGTTTGTGCGACTTTCACGACAGCGGGGTGCCCTGCTGTTGCCATGACCAGCGCCGATGTCCTTGCGGATGGCAAACAATGCTACCTTGATTGGGAAAGCAAGAAGAAAAAGAAGCCAGAGGACTTGCTGCCGTGTGTTGAGGCGATTGCCAAAAGGCTCTCCAACTCTTTTCCAGACATGCCTGCAACCGAAGCCAAGGCGAGCGGTTGTGCACTGGTCGCCCTATACCATGTTGCCCAGCAAACCGTGCTCGCCTCTCGGTATCGCCACCTGTGCTCCAATGATGCCCTGGCAGAACTCAAGCCCGGTTGGCAAAAGTGGGTCCGCGAACACCAGGAGAACCTCGGCGTGCTGGTCAAAGCCGGCGAAGTTGCCGAGGCTCTGGTTCAGATCCGGGGTATCGCAGAAAACACGCCTTGGGTACTGACCTACACCGAAGCGCAATCGGGCACGCCGCGGCCGATGATGTACAGACACCTGCTAGGAGCCGGTGATGGCGATTGGCGGGTGCACCACGAAAAAACCAATATTGTCGGTGATTCGGAATCAGCTTCGGCCGAGGTTGGCTGGCGTTGGAACACCGCTGTCTTGGCGGTGCGCGGCCACCAATGCGACCAAAAGCCGGACTCGCTCGCCTTCGACTGCAAACCAAACCCCGTGCCAAAGCCGACCGAGCCGCCACCGGCAGACGAAACTCCTCCTCCGGCCCCGGACCCAGGTGCTGCAGGATCCTCGAAACCGGCATCACCGGGCGCGGGTCCAGCTGAGCAAAAGGCCGAGCGCAAGCCAGGGGACAAATCGGCAGAGGACACAAACAAGAAGGCGCCGGAAACCTCGGCTGCAAAGCCGGGGGAAAAGCCGAGTGAGAAACCGGCCGGCGATTCCGGTGCAAAGCCCGGCGACAAGAAGAAGGCGCCGGTGCCACCGCCCAGGGATACTACGCCGCTCCAAGAAGAGCCGCCGCCTCAGCCTCCAATTGCACACGCTGTGATCGCAGCAGCGGCCGGCGCTTTCGTCGGCGCAGTCGTAGGCGGTTGGCTCGTCGCTGAAGGCCAAGAACAAGTCCGGCAGATGGACCAGGACACGACCGCCGACGGCGGCGCCAACTTCAATCAGCAAAGCCGTGATCTCTTGAACACGCGGCTCGCTGGCGGAGGGCTGATCGGATTTGCGGTGCCACTCGCAGCCGGTGTCGTCGGCAACCAGTTGGGATTGCACGTCGGCAAGCGCAAATGGACCGCCGTGGGCGTTGGCGGCGGTGCGCTGGCCATTGGCGGCGCGACGGCCGTGGCGTTTTGGCTGCGTGCCCGCGAACAATTCAATGCACCTCAACCGGCATACCCATGGCGCGATCAGGCACTCGCACAAACGGGAACCGTCATCGCTAGCGCCGGCCTCGGCCTCATCGCCACTGGTCTGCTCCTCGCTTCTCCGTCGCCCGACAGTAATGAGTTTCGCCCCAATCTGGGCACTGTCGGCGCTCGGTCGCTGCCGTCCCTGAGTTTTGCACCCGCGTGCGCGCCACCCTGTGCCGGCCTTGCCGTCACCGGCTTTTTCTAGTTCGCGAGGCACACCCCATGTCGCAGGCCGCACCCCGCCAAATGAACATTGCAACGCGCACTGTGGTCTTGCAGACCATGGATGCGCTCAGCGTCATTTTGCTGGCCTTCGCAGTATGCGTTACGGGTTGGGTCATATGGTCGAGGCTAAGCAGCGCATCGGCAGCCAAACCCGAGGCCGCGCAAGCAGACCAACCCGCGGACCAGCCCTACTGCATGCCCGGCGCACCGACAACGGCTTGCGCTTGTCCTTGGGCCAAAGCGGGGATGTGCAGGGCCCTAGCGCAGACGTCGTGCGCAAAGCTGCGTGCCGCTATTGGCCAAGAAGCCCAGCCACTTGCGCTTGCGGCGGTTCTCGGTGCCGCGCAAACTGGCAATGCTGCCTTTTTATACGCACCAAGAGTGCCCGGGTCCACCGCATTGGAGGGGGTGCGGGCATGGGTCAAGAAGCGCGCGGCAGGGTGTACGGTAGTGGTGTCGTTGGCACCTGGACCTTCCGAATCCAGTTCGCACGCCCTCGACACGGGCCGCTGGCTAGCGCAGCAATTGGCAGGCGCAGACCCCGACGTGCGCCTCACCCGTGCATTTGGCCTGCACGAATACAAGGCTGCGTTTGCCGGCGCACCAACTATCCCGGCCTTTGCCGATGCCGCGCCAATTCAATTCAACTTGGGCACGGCTTCGCAGCTTTCCGACTCTGAGACAGAACGCTTCTTGGCAACGGCGCTGGACCGTGGTTCTATGTTGGCGGTAATTGTCGGGCGCGGCGGCAAGGGGCAATAGGCCAGGGCACACCGGTAGTGGCCCAACTCAAGGTGCCTGGCCTGCGACGCGTACATCGATCGTCGGTCGCCCTGACAGTTCAGAACTGCGCGACGAGGGCGTAAAAGAAACGTCCGACAATGCCCAGGGCAGCGATGGCGAGGACCACCACAGCAATCAGCCACATGCGCTCCGTGCCCGCATTCGGGTCGCGTGCTGGGGACTCCGCTGGCGCCGGAGCTGTTTGCATCGGCTTCGGTTCGCCGGCATCCACAGCGGCGCGCCCTCTGCTCCATCCGCTGGGCACTTCGAATTGCGGCAACGCCGCATCCGATCGCGGCCGAGGGGGCACTGTGGGCACAAAGTCGCTGTTGGCTGCGAGTGCCGGTCCCGGAAGAACAACTGGCGCTTCCTGGGGCACCGGTTGCTCGGACGACTTGCCCATCATTGGCAGCGGCGGTCCGGATTGCAGTGCTTCAGGCGGTACAGCAAACTGGGCCGGCCGAGCCACAGGCGGCAATTGCTCCGCTCGCTTCGCGTATGGATTCGTCACGACCTCGCGAGGTTGAGCTGCGTTCGCCTCAGTTGGCGGTCCTACGCTGAACATTGGCCTATCGGCTTGCGGTGTCGCCAACAACCGCTCGAGGTGTCGCGCCAGGTCAGCGGCCGAGGCAAAGCGTTCCAAAGGGGACCATGCCATTGCCTGGGCGACGACCTGCCGCATCTCTGGCCACGCAGCCAGTGGGTCGGGCTGGACGCGCAACGGGTCCAATTCGCTCTGACAAATCGCTGTGCGCCACTCCCGCATGTCGTACGGTTGGCGGCCAACAAGGATCTCAAACAGCATCGCGCCGATTGCGTACACATCGCCTTGCACGGCAAGCATGTCTGGTCGGTCTACGAGGTGCCAGAAATCCGGCGCCAAACCGCGACGAATTTCCTCGCTGACCTCACGCAACGCCGCCTCAGGAGGTAGATAGCCAGGCGTTCCAAACACTTGCAGACCGGATAGCGTCGCACCCATGCCCCGGTCAACCGGGCGCGCGAGGCCGAAGTCGATGATGTACGGGTCCAGATTTTGCCCGGCGTCCCGCACAAGCACGTTCTGCGGCTTCAAATCGCGGTGCACGACGCCGTGTTCGTGAGCTGTCGCCATCGCGCGGCTGACCTGCGCCAAGAGGGCAAGTGCTGTCCGAACTGGTGTTCGGGCGTTGCGCCACTTCTTGAGCAGACGGTCCAGCGGTTCTGCATCGTCCAGCAACTGCATGGCAATATAGGGGAAGTCCTCGCCGAGCTCGTCGCAGCGATGCACGCCGTGTTCCCAAATTGCAGGAAAGCTAGCGCGCACTGGCATGTCAGCTTGCACCTGGGCTTCGCGGAGGAACATGCTTCGAAGCAGATCGATCGCTTCCTGTTCTGCGCCGACCGCGCCGGCAAGCTTCTGGCGCAGTTCGTAGGTGTCCAAAAGCTTGACGGCAACCATGCGCGACGGGCGAAACCCCTGAGCGCGGTAGACGACGCCCATGCCGCCCCGACCGAGCATTTTCAGCAACAAGTACCGACCCGCAACCAACCAGCCCTGATACGACGAGAACCGATCCAGTTCGCCCGAAGGAATGCCATGGGCGCCAAAAGAATGGCAATGCGAGCAGGGCGCGGCAATCGCTGGCAGCGTCGCTCTGCAGGACGGGCAAATGATCTCCGAGCCGGCACCGTCCATTTGAGCCTCGCGGGGCGTCCGCAGCACAACGATGCCGCAGATACGCTGGGCGGTCAAGCGCTTGTCGTGGCGACGTGGCGACACGCGCAAGGCTTCCCGCGCACGACCGACCGACGGCTTGACACTTCCCGGTCGCAGGTGCAGATTCGCCACCAACAGCGCGCTCTGCTGTATCGGAGTCTGGCTTGACGACCGCACCGGTCAGCGCCGCGGCGAGGCCCGCACGGTCCAACGGCCGGCTCGGCGCAGCGCTGGCCACTCTGGTTCTTGGGTGCTACCGCCCTGACGGGGCGGACCTCGTCCGAGCGGCTCCACCCGCACCTGCGCCCACGCCACTGGCGATCGGCCCCGATGTTTCCACTGCCGTATGGGTTGCGCCTAGGCCCGACCCGGTGGTGCCGTCGGCGACCGCGCTTGAGCGGCGTTTGGAGGCTGTCGGAGCACGCGCCGGCGACATACAAGTCTCATTGGGCTGGAACTCACGCGATGATCTGGACCTATACCTGCGAACGCCTTGCGGCCATGTCCTCAGCTTCACCTTGAAATCTGCGTGCGGCGGCCACCTTGATGTGGACATGAACGTGGGCAGAACCGGCCTAAGCGCCGAAGCCGCCGAGAACATCTTCTTTGCAGCAGGCGAGGCAAAGCCGGGCACCTACCACATCATGGTGACCCATGCCGGCGACAACTCCGGGCTGCGGCAAGTGCCATTTGTCATTCGCGTGGTGATCGCCGGTGTCGCGCAAATGCATACTGGCGCTGTGGTTCGGGGCGGAAAAATAGACGTCGCCTCGTTTTCTTGGCCTTGAACAGGTGGGCGACCGACAACGCCGCAATCAGAGCAGCGCCCGCCCCCTCACAACCCCCAAGCCACCCGCAAATACGCAATCACCGCATCCCGTTCGGCATCCGTAAGCGCCTTACCGTAATACAAAACCTCACCCACCGTGACCAGGCTCGCCTCCCCGTTGTCACTGCGCCCGACATACAGCGCCTTCTTGCCCGGCACCACCGAGGCGCCCGCCGCTTCCACCCAACTCGTCGCCGTCGTCGTCGCCGAGAAATAGCGCTTGCCGCCCGCAATCCGCCCACACAGCACATACGCGCTGCTCGGATTGAGCGTCAACTCAGCGCCGCTGTTGTCATTTTGCGACTGAAAGTGCACAACGCCGCCGCCCTTGAGGCCGTTGTGCTCCAGCGACCAATCGGTGTCGCGGTTGCCGTGGTGGGCGAGGCTGCCCCAGGGCTTCGGCGTCTCGTAGCGCACCACAGCGCAAAACGTCAGCTCGGCAGTCAGGTCGAAGGGCGCACTGAAAAGCCCGCTGCCATTGCCAAAGTCCACTGCGGGCTGGCCGTTGATGCCCAGCGCTTCCAGTTTGGGACCGCTGCTGCCGCCGGCCGGGGTCAGGTGGCGACCGTTGCCGCTCAAGTCTTGCCATTGGGCGACTGCACCGCCAGAAACCTGCAGCGACGCCGAGACTGCGGCGTTGTAGTGGGCGGCCAGGCCGGGCAGGGCGGGCAGGGCGCACAGTTTCTTGCCTGCAACGCACACGCCCGCCGCGCACACGTCTCCGTCGGTACACAGGTCGCTGTCGCTGCACGCGCCGCTCATGGGGCTGTGGACGCAACCGCTGGCCGGTTTGCACGCATCGGCGGTGCAGGCGTTGCCGTCGTCGCAGGTGGTCGCGGCGCCGGCCAGGCACACGCCGCCCTGGCAGGCATCTTTGGTGGTGCAGGCGTCGCCGTCGTCACACGCGGTCGGGCCAACGGCGAGGACGCACCCCGTCAGGGCCAAACACGTGTCGGCACTGCAGGCGTTGCCATCGTCGCACACGACCGCCGCGCCGGGTTTGCAGTTGCCGTTCGCGCACAAGTCGCCAGCAGTGCAGGCATTGCCGTCCGAACAAGTCGCAGTCGCCGCCAGGTCGGCGCACGGGTCCGTGGTGGTCTCGACGGCGCCGAGGTCGCACCCTTTGCCCTGGGGTCGGGCGAGGCCGCGTTGGTCCACGCCTTCCACGAACACCGATCCGCACACGGCTAGGTCGCCAGCCTCCACCGCGGTCGAGGCCGCAGGCATGGCCAGGGTCGGCGTGCCCGCCCCGAATTTGCCGAGCGGCCACGGCGATGCCGGGTTGCCCGACCAGTTGGCAGCGCACGACCCGTCGCCGATCCAATTGGCCACCGTGGTCGGCGTCACCGCCGTTTCACACAGCGGAATCGCGCCCGCACCGACCAGCACGGAATTGCCCAGCGTCAGGTCCGTGGCAGCAAACAACTGGGCCTTGCCCTTGGCGGTCGCGTCCGCAGCCAAGGTGACGTGCAAAAGCGACGTAGGGCCGGCGAGGTCGACTGCGGCGCCGCCAGCCGCGCCCAAGTTGCCGACAAACGTACTGTTAACAATTGTCAAGTAAAGGTGGGTGCTGGTGACAGCCCCGCCGCTGCTGGCCGCCTGGTTCGCACTAAACGTGCAGCCCGCGACGACACTGTTTTTGACATTGCCCGTCAAGGCCAGGGCCCCGCCACCGCTGCCCGCGTTGTTGCCATCAAACCAGCAGTCGCGCACATTGGCGGTGCCTTGGGCGACGACCGCGCCGCCGTTGGTCGCAGCTTTCCCGGTGTGGTTGCCTTTGAACGTGCAACGCAAAAGCGCGACCGCCTGGCCGTGAATCGCCCCGCCGCCCAGTTTGGCCGCGTTGCCGATGAAAACGACGTCGTGGGCGACCAGTTCCTTCTCAGCCAGCACCGGGCCGCCAGGGCCGTCGGTGGCACCGCCCCGCAAATTCAGTCGGCGCAAAGTCAGCGCAGCCGTCGCGTGCAGCAAACGCACCTTGTCAGCCCCGTCCACAACTGCGCCAAGCCCCAAGCCGTCGAGGTGCAGCGGCACGGTCACCTTGGGCAGCACGGCGCCAAGCGTAATGTAAAACCCCTTGCTGATGCCGACCTTGGCCGCTTTGCCGGTGACGTTGGCCGCGGCGATGGCCTCGCGCAGGCTACAGTGACTGGCGTCGCATTTGCCGTCGTCGCTGTCGTCGTGGCTGTTGACCGCGAACTGGCAGAGGTTGGCCTTGGCGGTACACGCGCCGGCCGCACACGCCTCGCCTTCGGTGCAGGGGTTGCCGTCGTCGCATTTCGCCTGATTGGCGGCAAACACACACGCGCCTTTGGCGTTGCAACTGTCGGTCGTACAAGGGTTCTTGTCGTCGCAGACTTTGCCGGCGCACGGGTTGGCGCAATCGGGAAAGCCCGCGCCCGCAACGGTGCAAGTTGCGCACGCCGGGCCGTCGAAGCCCAATTCGCACGCGCAGACCCCGGTCTTGGGCACGCAACTGCCGTGGCCGCTGCAGGTCTTGGTGCTTCCGCCGGTTTGGCACAGGTCGGGCGTACACTCTGGGTAGCCGACGAGGCCCGCCGCGCACTTTTCGCATGCAAGCCCGCTGAACTCCTTGGCGCACGTGCACGCTCCGGTCGCCGCAGCGCATGCCCCGTGGCCACTGCATGGGTCGGGTACGCAGGGGTCCTTGATGCAACTGCCGCTTTGGCACAACGACCCGGTCTTGCAGCCACCGCATGACCCGCCACAGCCGTCGGGGCCACAGGTCTTGCCGTCGCAGCTCGGCACGCAGCCGCAAGTGTCGGCAAAGTCGATGCAGCAAGTACCCAAGCCCTCACAGTCGCCTTTGCACGAACAGCCGCCCTGGGCCACGCCGCCGCACAGGCCCTTGCAACTGGCCTCTGGCGGCGCAAAGCCGCAGATGCCCGCCAGGCAATAGGTGCCCGATTCGCAGTTGCCGCAGTTGCCGCCGCAGCCATCTGGCCCGCAGTTAGCACCGCCGCAACTGGCTACACACGCAGTACATTCGCCTGCCAGGCACACCGGCTTGGCCGGGTCGAGACAGCTGCCGCACGAACCACCGCAGCCGTCGTCGCCGCAGGTCTTGGTGCCGCACATTGGCAGGCACGCCGGACAACTGCCATCGGGCAAGCAGGCCTTGCCGTCGGGGCAGCTGCAGGGCAGGGCATCTGCGGTGTCTTGAACGTCCGGTGCCGCGGTTTCTGGCACGGTTTCTGGCGCAATCTCGGGTTGACCGAGGGTCTCGGCGGCGAAATCTGGCGCCGCGGCCGCGTCTGCGACGACCTCAACTGGCGCTGCGGCATCGACCGCCAACCAGCATTTGCCCCCGTCGGCGACGGTACCGGGCCCGCACTGCACATCGGCGGCGACGGCCACGCATTGTTCGCCAACCTTGGCCGTGCCCGGTCCACAGGTGACATCTTCGCCGCAGCCTGCCGCGGCCGATCCGAAGACCGCGCCGACCAGCAATGGCCCTAGCCACCTGGCCAAGCCAGCCCTCACGGTGCTACGCATGCCTGCACCTTGGGGTCGTCGGCGGGGTCAGCGGTGCCGGCAGTGTGAAACGCGAATGGTTGGCAACTTTGCCCAGCGGCACAATCGCCATCGCCCCCGGGACAGACCGCGCTGCACACAAAGGCCTTGGCCGTCGCGGCACAGAACTGGCTCAACGGGCAGCCAAATGCAGCGCACGACGAACCGGTGGATTTGCTGGCGCTTGGGTAGGCGCACACGTAGCGCGGCCCCAAGGTCTTGGCCTCGATTTGCGCGGTGCAGACTTCGGTGGTCGGCGCGCATGCGGCTTGCGACGTGCAGGTTTTCAAGGTGCCCGGGAGGCTCACGCAGACCGCTGCAAAGCCCGTTGTGGCGCCCAAGCCGCTTTGCGTCACCGGTACGCCCAGGCACAGTTGGTTGGTGGGGCAGTCGCCGTCGATTTTGCAGTAGCTGCGACACTGGCCGGCGAGGCACACCAGGCTTGCGCACTGTGCATCGAATTGGCAGCCGACACCGGGCGGCAAACCTGCGCTCACCGGGGCGTCGCACACGCCTGCAAACTTGCCGCCGCCGGCTGCGTACACGCCCGTGCACCACTTGCCCGCGGCACAATCGGCGTTGGCACTGCAAAATGTCGCCGAACACAGGCCCTGCGCACTGCACTTGGTCTTGGCAGTCGGGCAGCCGAGCACCGGCGCGTCGGCGTTGGCACAGTCGCTGTCGGGCGCACCGCAGCCGCAGTCGCAGCCCTGCTTGTCGCCGTATGCATAGGCATCGCAAGTCCACGCGCTCGGTACGCATTGGGCGTTGAGGCTGCACTTGCTGCCGGTGGCGCACGAGCCACACGACCCACCGCAGCCGTCGGGGCCGCAGGTCTTGCCTTTGCAGCTTGGCACGCAGGTCGCGTCGCACTGGAATTTGTCGTTGCAATAGGCGGTGTTGGCCGGGCAGGTGCCGCACGAACCGCCACAGCCGTCGCTGCCACACGCCTTGCCCGCGCAGTTGGGCTTGCACGAACAGGTGGCGTCAACATCGGTGCAGCAAGACCCCGACGCCTTGCAGCCCGGCGTGCAGTAGCAACCAGCCGGCGCCGTACTGCCGCAGTGGCCCAGGCATGAGGTTGGGTCAGCGGGTTTGCTGTCGACCGCACATAGCCCTGCCACGCACGACGAACCTTTGGCGCAGGTGCCGCACACGCCGCCGCAGCCGTCGTCGCCGCACGAATTGGGCGCACAGGCGATGGGTTTGGGCTTGCAGGGGTCCACGCACGCGCCGAGGTGGCAGGTGGTCGCAGTCCCTGTCGTGCAGGTGCCGCAGCTGCCGCCGCAGCCGTCGTCGCCGCACGCTTTGCCTGTGCGACCCGGCGCAGGGCTGCACCGGCGCCGCCAACACGGCGCCCTGCGACGACGGCAGCGTGTGCACGCTCGGCGACCTCTGCAAAGACAAGGCCTGTGCGTCCGGCAAAGCCGCCAACTGCGACGACGGCAACCC
>SXGT01772859.1_pt1 | contig 17440 bp, 20 predicted proteins | sample 3176221 | NCBI WGS metagenome assembly SXGT01 (sample SAMN11356862, study PRJNA531348) | freshwater metagenome | isolation source: freshwater sample F1-120 | place: China: Fuxian Lake, Yuxi | collected 2017-12-25
AGGTTCGAATCCTGCAGGGCGCACCACTCAACCGGGCGATTTCGCGTTCGAACCGGCGAAACTCAGGCGTTCGGCCTTTCCTTTCACTCCAAGTCGGGATGCCGGTACTCGCTTCGAGCGTGAGTGGAGCCGGCGGCCACCATGGCCTCGTCCAACTGCGTGCGCGTGACGCTTCCCCAGTTCCCCAGTTCGTGTGTCATAGTCAAATTCGAAATGATTGCTATCACTGTGCGACTTTCTCTCGCAGCCGGGGCCTGTGCGCTGGCTGGACTCCTTTCGATCCCAGGTCGGTCCGTGAACGCCCAAGAACCTCCGGCGCCGCAGTTCCTGACGACCGCGACTCAGTTGGCGGCCTACACGCAGGCCGCGACTCGTGACCTGGACTACCTGCCTGGCGAAGTGATCGTGAAGTTCCGCGAGGGCGTGAGCGTCAATCAGCAGGCGCGGGCGCTCTCTTCGGTGCGGTCGGGGCCATCGACGGACCGGCTGCAATGGATTGCCGACCGGACGGCGCGGCTCGTGGTGCCCGAAGATCCGGATTCGATCGCGGTCGCGGCCACCCTCATGCGCCAGCCTGAGGTGGAGTACGCGCAGCCCAACTGGTTAAGGAAGCCGTCGGCCGTACCCAACGACCCGCAGTATGCTGCGCGGCAGTGGAACATGACGTTGCTCGACATGCCACGGGCCTGGGATATCAGCACATCGGCTGGCGCGGGCGTGACGGTGGCGGTGATCGACACGGGGCTGACCAGCGTGAACGCGACGTATGCCCTCAAGACCTGGAATGGCACGGCGATCGTGACGGCGCAGGTGCCGGTCGGCACCAATCCTGATGTGGACCCGTCGCGGGTTGTGGGCAACCGGGACTTCGTGTTCTGGACCGGTCCCGTGATCGACTTCGATGGACACGGGACGCACGTGTCCGGCACGGTCGCGCAGTCCACCAACAACAGCCTGGGTTACGCGGGCGTCGCTTACGGTGCCAAAATCATGCCCCTCAAGGTGTGCCTGGGCTTCTGGGATATTCAGATCCTGCAGGCGGAAAACGGTGTTACCGGATATCCGCCGTTGAACGTGGGTGGATGCCCTACGTCGGCTGTGTATGCCGCCGTGCGGTATGCGGCCGACAACGGGGCCAAGGTCATCAACCTCAGCCTGGGCGGCACTGACGCATCGCCTGCCGACCGGGACGTGATGAACTATGCGTTGGCGCGTGGCGTATTCGTGGCGATGTCTGCCGGCAACGAGTTTGAGGACGGCAATCCGGTGACCTACCCCGCCTCCTACGGCAAGCTGGTGGCCGGGGCGATGGCCGTCGGCGCGGTCGGCCGCACCCGGGTGCGCTCGTATTATTCGACCACCGGTGACTTTGTGGAGATTGCGGCACCGGGTGGCGACGCGCGTGAGGGCGGCTCGGCCGGCGTGGTCTATCAGTCGGGCATGCTGTTCAGCGACTACAACCCGGCTGTGGTGATCCTGCCCCGGTTCAATCGATATTCGGATGTCGGCTTCCAGGGCACATCGATGGCATCGCCGCACGTAGCGGGGATGGCTGCCCTTCTGATGAGCCAGGGCGTGACGTCGCCGGCCGCAGTCGAGGCGCTCATCACCGCGACCGCGAAAGACTTGGGCGTTGCCGGGCGCGATAATTCCTATGGGGCGGGTTTGATTCAGCCACGCGCGGCGCTGCGGGGATTCGGCGTACTGAGGTGATCATGTCGCGACGTTTGAGTGTTCTTGTATTCGCCGCCATCGTGTGGTCGGCGGCGCCGGCGTGGGCCCAGGCCACCACGGCAGCCTCGTCGCCGGGGATTGGCGCGCGCGCGTTTGGTCACTTCGAGTGGCAGACCATGGCCGCGACAGAAACGTTTGACGCAGTGACTGGTAAGTCTACGCTCACGGGCTTGGGTGGCGGCGTCGAGGTGCAGCGGATCTGGCGCGGCATCTTCGCGCGAGTGGCGATCTCACGCATGTCGCAGTCGGGGCAGCGGGTCTTCGTGTTCGACAACACGGTGTTCCCCCTGGGCGTTCCCCTCGACCTCACGATGACGCCCCTCGAATTTGCCGCAGGCTGGCGATTCCAGCCTCTCGGTTTTCGCGGGATCGTCGGCTATCTCGGTGCCGGCGGCATGTCCTTGAGCTACAACGAGTCATCCCCGAGTGACGCAGCGGGTGAAGAGGTCAGCGAGCGAGTCAGCGGTTTCCTCCTGTTCGGCGGCGTTGAGGTGCCGGTGTGGCGGTCCGTCACGGCTGGTGCCGAAGTGGGGTGGCGGAAGGCCGAAGTGCTGAACCCCGCGGGGGCCATGGGTGCCTTGGACGAAAACGATTTCGGCGGCGGCACCATGCGCGTGATGGTGTCGATTCGAAGGTAACCCCCTGCACGAGGAATGGATGCGCGAGGCACTGGCGCTGGCGCGTGAGGCGGCAGCCGCAGGAGAAGTGCCCGTCGGCGCCGTGGTGGTGCGCGACGGCGTCGTCATCGGCCGGGGCCGCAATGCGCCTGTCGGTTCGCGCGACCCCACGGCACATGCCGAGATCGTGGCCCTGCGCGACGCGGCCTCCAACGCCGGCAACTATCGCCTTCCTGGCGTCACCCTGTATGTCACGCTCGAACCGTGCATGATGTGCGTGGGCGCCCTCATGCACGCGCGCGTGCAGACGGTGGTGTACGGCGCTACCGAGCCCAAGGCCGGCGCCATGGAATCCACCCAGCGGGCGCACGAACACCAGGCCCTGAATCATCAGATCACGGTGGTATCGGGAGTCCTTGCTTCAAACTGCCGCGAGGTCTTGCAGGCGTTTTTTAGAGACAGGCGCTCGTAGGGTAGGGGCTTTAGCCCGTGCCGAGTGCCTGCAGCGTGTTTCATTGGCCGATTCGGTTTGCTCCAGATTCCACGAGTCATTAACCTAAAATCCCCTACGGTTTTATTGGCGGAGAGGGTGTCTGCCTAACTGACACATCAAGACGATTCTCAAGACTTCAAGAGTTCGATAATTCATAGGAGAACTAATCGCAGGTCGCTTCAAGTCGCGTCTAGACACGTCATGAGAGTGCAGATAAAATGAGGGAGCATATGAGGGAAACAAGCTCTCGTCGTCATCCTCGCTCCCGCCTGACCGACCGCACTGTCGTCTCAACAAGTACACCCGGCCGCTACGCGGACGGTGAAGGCTTGTATCTGCTCGTGGGCCCGACCGGCGCGAAATCGTGGGTACTGCGGGTCAAGGTGCGCGGGGGCCGTCGTGAAGACATGGGCCTCGGAGGGGTCGCGACGACGACGCTCTCCGCGGCCCGTGACAGCGCTCGAGAGTGGCGCAAGTGCGCGAAGGCTGGCGAGTCCCCGTCTAAGGTTCGGCGCGCCCGGAACGAACGTGACGCCGTGCAGAAGGCCCTCCCAACATTCGAGCAAGCGGCAAAGCAATACCACGCGCTACACTCCCCCACCTTCCGCAACGAGAAACACCGTAAACAGTGGCTCTCATCACTGGAACCAGTATTCGCGGCGTTTGGCTCCAAACGGATAGACGACGTTCGTAGTGGCGACCTGATCGCGGCCCTAGAATCGCGCTGGATCGACACGCCCGAGACAGCGCGCCGCGTCCTACAGCGAGTCCGCGCGGTCTTTGAACGCGCCAAAGGTATGCAGTTCGTGAACGACAACCCGACGCGGGGCCTTGAGCGTGTGTTTCCGCAGCACCGGAAGGTTCAGGCGCATCATTCGGCGTTACCCTTTACCGACCTTCCCGAGTTCGTTGAGGGCTTGCGCGCATCGGACGCGGGTCTCGTCGTGCGACTGGCGTTTGAGTTCCTCATCCTGACGGCCGGCCGCTCGTCAGAAGTGTTTAACGCGACGTGGTCGGAGTTCGACCTTGTGGGAAAAACGTGGACGGTTCCGGCCGGGCGCATGAAGACGAAGACCGAGCATCGCGTCCCGCTCTCCACCCGCTGCGTCGAGATTCTCAGACAGGCGCAGGGCTTGAGCAACGGCGGCCCGTTCGCATTCCCTGGCCGCCTTCGCAGTAAACCGCTGTCAAACATGGCGTTTCTCATGGCGCTCCGGCGCATGGGTCACACGTCTTACACTGCGCACGGATTCCGGTCCACATTCCGTGATTGGGTGGAGGAACGGACACACACCCCCCACGCCGTCGCAGAGGCCGCACTCGCCCACACCGTGAAGAACAAGACCGAGGCTGCCTATCGTCGCTCAGACCTGTTCGACAAGCGGCGTGACCTGATGAACGCGTGGGCGAAGTTCGCCACGACCTTCACTGCCGCGAAGTCCGGTAAAGTCGTAAGGAGGCGGGCTTAGCCGTGGCGCAATCAAGCACGACACTTCGCTTTCCTGGTGGTCGTCCACGCAAGGACCTCGACCCCCTGCCGGCCCTTTCTCGTGATCAGAAAACGAAGATTAGGGCCATTCTCGGAAAAGATGCCGCGGAGTTTTTGAGGGACTGGGCAACCATTCGCAAAGCGGTGTTCGCCTTTGGTGTTGACCGGTATCTTGGTCAGTTGTCGTTTCAAACAGGCATAGAGCAGCAACAGCACCAGGCCGAGACCGCTCTTGCGGCCATCCTTGAGGCGCTGGTAACACTTGAGGCTGTCGCTGCTGTCGCTGTGATACCGACCCTTGCAACGGCGAACCCTTCAGCGCGAGATCGCCGTGCCTTCAAACGACATCACAACAAGGTCGGCACATTCACTAGGCGCACGCGCAGTTGGATTGAAGCGGAGCAACGGCTGCTGGACCTGGCGCGGCAACACCTCCCCGCGCGCGCCCCGCTACCGAGGAAACCGGGTAGGACCCTACGGTGGCTGCGAGAACAGTGCTTACATTGCGTGCTTCGTTCTTACTTCGAATGGCGCGCACGGTCGCAGCCCGCATGGAGGTTCACGACGACGCAGAGGGGACGGTATGCGCAACTCACGGCGGCGTTGCTGTCAATTCGTTCGTTGAGTCCATACACACTTCGGGACGTAAAGCGACGGGGAGTTCATGATTGGCTTGTGCTGAAACAACACGCAGACGCGACTATCATTGCTCCTGAGTGAACCGCTCGCACTGACCGAGCTTGGATAGGTCAAGGTTTCGTCGACATGATGCTCCTGTCTGCAGCGTGAGGCTGCAGACGCACCACAAGGAGCGACACAGCAGTGACGAACACAACGATCTGGCGAGGGCTGCAAGTGGAAGCGGAAACCGGCTTCTCTCGTTCCACGATTCTCAGACGCTGTCACGCGGGCCTGTTCCCACGACCGGTCGCGCTAGGACGTCGGTCAGTGGGCTGGCCGGCGCAGGAAGTCACGGCGGTGAATGCGGCGACCATTCGCGGCGAGAGCGAGGCCGACGTTCGGCAACTCGTGTGCGACCTCGAAAAACAGCGCCGGACTTTGTTCCGGGAACATCGACGGCCTCTGGAAAGCGGCGAGAAATGACGGGCGCCCACTCAGACCCGGTAGCCGTGGTGCGCGCTGCTCTGGGCGACCGCGTCTCGTCAGAGAGGGTCGACAAATTACAGGCGCACCATCTACAAATGTGTGTCCGAGGGCCTGTGGCCTCAGCCGGTAAAACTCGGCCCCCCCGTTCGTAGGCAAGCGCCGCCTAGGCGGATGTGTTCGACACCGGGGGCGCGTGAGCCTCATCCATCCACGCTGCGGTAACAACCGCCGCACGGATCGACGACAGAGCCAAAGCAGTTCAAGTTAAGGCCGTCGCCTGGTGCTCTCTTGATGAGAGTCGTGTGTCTTGAGGAGGAAAACGATGATCCAATCCCCACACGGGCCGGGGCTCTATCTGAGCAAGTGGCCGGGACCAATAACCGGCGACAAGTGGGAAGACCGCGTTCGGATCAATGCTCGGCGTGTCCGCGAAGGGTGGAGTGAGTTCCTGTCGGGGTTCCCGTGGGAGTGGGCAGTGTCGCTCACATTTGACCCCAGGCGGGCGATGGATACGGGACAGCGGACATACGCGAACGAGCAGACGGTCAGTCGCGAGGTTCATCGATGGTGTGGCGACCTCGCGAGAATGAGTCGTCGTCCGGTCGTGTGGGCCTTCGCTATTGAGGGCGGCGGGGGCAGCCACCTGCACGCGCACGCCTTGATCATCGACGCCCGGGACGCGGCGCTGGAGGCCGCTCAGAGGGTCTGGGAGGCCCGTAACGGCACGGTGGCAGTAAAGCCGGTGGATGACATCGGTCACGCCGCGCGCTACATGTGCAAGGCCTTAGGGCCAAATGGCGAGGTGGTGCTGTCAGACACACTGCGGAGACATCACGGCACGCGTTGCGCCATGACCCGCTGAAAGTTACAACCGAGCACATTTGATTAGACGTCGTTGTTTTCGGTATTGGGAGAGACGAATGAACTTCACGCGAGACCATCTGCGGGCCTATGCGTCCGGCCGCTGGGGCCTTCGGCGAGTGCGCGTGACCGAGTGCCGTGTCATCCGGGCTGAGACCGTCTACGCCGAAATGCTCTGGCTCGGGAGGTCTTGGAAGGCTGGCGCACGGGGGGAGTTCTATATTGGTGGACACCTCGTCTCTTGGGAGTCCCTGGAGAATCGCATCTGGGCCTGTGGGCGGCTCTTCCTGCGCTGTAGACGGTGCGACGGGCGAACGACGCGGCTCTATGTGCCGAAGGCGTCGTGCGAGCCAGAATGCCGAGGATGTTGGGGCCTTACCTACACGACGCGGACGCGGGGGAATTACAAACGCACGAGCGGCGGACTGCTTCGCGCGTTTGGCGTGACTCCGGGGGATTGGACGCGCATGGACACCGCTGAGCGGCGAGCCGAGGCGCGACAAAATGCTCGCGCGCGATACGCCGAACGAAGGTTGTTTCGTATGACACGTGAATCAGCTAAATAGACCCAGCCATGCGTAGAGGGATGTCGCCGGCTGTTGAATTTCCGCGTCCGGTCTCGGTTGATTGGGCCTAAAAGCTCGAAATGGCCGTCGGGTGTCAAGATTGGTGTACCGAGTCCGATGTCGACGGCGTGATTTCGTTGGACCGCATTGGACTGGAGAAGGTCTATGTGCAGGCAAAGCGGTGGCAGAGTTCCGTAGGTCGTCCAGAGATCCAGTCGTTCTACGGAGCGCTGGCCGGCCAACGGGCAAATCGCGGAGTGTTTATCACGACCTCGTCATTTACGAGCCAAGCCGTTGAGTTCGCAGGCTCAGTCGAACGCATCGTCTTGGTAGATGGCCAGAAGGACGGACATCACTCAGATCATGCTGCTACCGCCGATCGTGATCACGTGTGCCACTTGGAGGTTGAGAACCGGGTAAGATACGGACAAAGGGCGGCCTGACAGATGAAAACGAAGTTCTTTGACGCATTGAAGGCGGCGAAGCTTCCGCGGGTGGGCCGCAGCACGCGACATGGAAAGGCGACTGATGGCAGAGCCGTATTCACGATCTGGTCGGACGACATCCATCAAATCGACGGCCGGTTCTTTGCGTGGTGGGATCATGCTGGGGAGCTTGGACTCCATGAAGAACCCGCGGCAGACCAAAGAGCCCGCGCGCGAGCTTTTGTCAAGCGGGCCCACCTAAATCTCGGGAGACCGTGTCGAGCTGTGATCGTGTATCCGGTCAATCCGAAGCCAGCGCCAAGGAAAGTGGCGTCAGCGGAGTTTCCGCATGAGAAATGGGCCACGGCAACATTCCGCGCTGCGGACCCTGAGGCGCTTCAGTTTATCGTCGAACTTACACCGCCTGACGAGCACGGGACGAATGCCTAGCTACATTGGGCTCAAGCATAGGTGGGAATCATCATGAAACAGCGCTGTCTCCAGGTTGTCAGCTGGCTCGGCTTTTTGTGCGTCTCTCTTCCTTCGCCTGCCTTCGCGCAGAGCGAGGAAGCTGCTGTCAAGTCCTTCAAGAAAATCGTGAAAAGTGTCGATGACTTTTTTTCGACCTCTCCTGTCGTTCTTCATTCAGAGGACCTAACACGTTCACCGTCAGGGAAGATAAACTGCTTGCTGAGATTCGAGAAGATTCAGGTCTCCTTCGATGTCACAAAAACCAATTCGCTAATCTCTCCGTATACGGCGTACATCGCGTTGAGTCTAATGGCTACAAGCAACCGCTCATCCGGAGACATCAAGCCCGTGGTGGCGTCCCTGGGACCGACGCCGGTTGGTTTTCAGAACACCGAAGACGCCCTCAAAGCGAGAGACTTTGCATCCTGCGCCTATAGCTGGCAGGATTCAAAAGAGTGGTGCCTCGGTGACACGAGGTTGGTGTACGCCTATCAGGACGGTGGCTGGGTCTTCAAGAGTGCCGACCAGCCAGACTCCTCGAGGATACGGGATGGCCAAACTTCCAGAATTCTCGGCCTTCAGTTTCTGGACAACCCGGACTGGCAGAAGGTGCTAACGGGCAAGAAATGAGTGTCGCCTGCTCGTTGAGGGGCCGTGGCGCCTAACCTCAGTTTGCAGCCGTCGGCGCGAGGGTTATTCACTTCGCAGGAGTTGTTGCGTCGCGGCTGAAACTGGGCGTTAGACGGATCGCCCTGCCTTAGCGAGAGGAGCCTCCAGATGCAATCGGAAGCTATGAACAAAGACGGTAGTCAGTCCCACGCGCCAAAGCCTAAGGCGACCGCACAACAACTCTGTGTGTTTATCGTTCTCACCTCTGCGCTGATCTCAATTGGTTGCGCTCAGGAACAAAGGCCAGAAGAGGCAGCCCAGGTTACGAGTTCCCAACGCAGCCAGCCCCCCGATGCCGTACCGCCGGCACCATTGCGGTTGGACAACTCGGCGACCGCTCTGCCCGAACGTTTCACCGGGCACGACATCGAGCGCGTCTACCAGTCGCTTCACACTTCAGGTCGTTCGGAATTTGAAACAACCGAGGCCTATCGCAAGCGACTTTCGGACGAGGCGGACGCATCGGTCTATCACTTCATCGTTGAGCCGAAGGAGATCGTCTACGACGCCGACAAGGGCGAAATGGAGCTGCGCCTCTGGGTAAAGGTCGATCCCTCCACAACGGATATCGACGAGGATTCCGCAATGCTCCCAGTTCGCAACAAGGTCGAGCGGACGACATTTCCGGCGTCCAATGCTTTTGGCGTGCAGGTTCAGGTGCAGAGAACCAGCGAAACGGCCTACGGTCTGGCTGCGGTTAAAGTGCCGGCCACATTAATCGGTCAGCGAGTGCTGAGCGCACTGTACGACGGCCGCTATCAGAGCTTCGTAGAGATTCGCTTGCCCATGACGCCAGAGGAGGCGCAGCGGCGCAAGCAGTGGCTTCGATTCCTGTATCGTGCTCGACCCTCAATCAACACCAAGTCACGGACCTACAGCGACAACTACGAGTGGAAGGCGACAATCGATAGCCCAACATCGCGAGTCACCGAGTCATTCGGAGTGTATGTGGACGTTTCCGGCCTCGGCGTGTGGGTGGTCGATCTTTCACAACGTGACGTCCTGCGCAAGACGACATTCGCAGAACTTCTCAAAATGAAACAATGACCGTCTAACACCGGCTTGCAGCCGACACCGGCCGGTGCGATTCAGAGCCGGCGCGGCTGAAGCCGATCGTTAGCCCGATTAATCAACCAACAGCATGAGCAAACTCGAAACACCGATGATCGAACGGTTCTGGGCGAGGACCGGTGGCACCTTGATTCCTGAGTTCCAAGTCGTTCCTCGTTCGAGTGGCGTCGGACGACGGTTGGTGGACGCTGTGATTCTCCCAGACTTGCCACGCATGAGGGCTCATTGGCGTGAATTCAATGTCGCTGGGCAGCACCTAATCGTGGTTCAAGCGAAGGCGCACAGACTCGGAATGTGCGGGTCCGATACGCCCTGGAGGCAGCGAAGAGTCGGTGCAGTTGCCAATTCCCAGGACCGAGATAGGGTGTAGCATCTCCAAAGAGTCTGGGGCCGGTTCCAAGCCTACTGCCTCGAAGACATCACCATGACCAGCACCCTTGGGGGCACAATGCGTGTTAACGCGATCGTTTCGGTTTTGGTTCTTATCGGGCTTACGGCTGGCTGCAGCTCGTCATCGCCAACCGCGCCCAGCGAGATTTCGGTTGCTGGCAACTGGTCGGGCACGCTCTCTGACAGTTTGGCCGGGACTGGCCGCCTCGCGTTCACGTTCGCTCAGTCAGCTGCGGCCCTGTCCGGGACATGGTCAACAACGTACTCGAACCCCGGATACAACAACGGCGGGTCGCTCTCCGGAAGCGTGAGCGGGTCTAGTGTGACGCTAACGTTAACCCCAAGTGTCCCAACGTATTGCCCGTACAACGTCACCGGAACGTTGAGCGGCTCGACATTGAGTGGAACCTACGCGGCCTTCAACTGCACTGTTGCGGTCAGCGGCACGTTTAGCGCGGCGCCGGGGACATCCGCCCCGAACCCCACCCCAATACCTGCGGCGTCTGTCGATCAATCCGGCGGTAGCAGTTGGACATCGTGCGTGTCGGGGAACTGCGATTTCAATACATCGATACAGAATACCGGGGCAGGGTGCGCGAGGAATATCGACGTGGTCACGCGTTTCTACAATGCGAGTAATGTTCAAGTGGGTTCGGATGTCTCGATGATTTCGCCTGGAATTCTCTTGTCTGCAACGACGATGCGACCGGGCCAAATTTTCGCCATCCGATCTTTAGGGCCTGTTCCCAGCGCGACGATCAACGCCGCCAAGATATTTCGACTGTTTCCTTCCTGGACGAATGTTGCCTGTTGAGGCGACCGACCTCCCTTTGTCCTGCATGAGAAACTGAACGACGACGATCCCGGGACGGTCCAGACCTCCACACAGGCTGTGGACACGCAGGCGGATGCCTTCATGGTGTCCAGACGTTTGGGTTGTGGCGCGGAGTGACGCAGGCGCCGCTACCGGTACTGCCGGAGGGCAGGGACCCGGTAATCACCTTTCGCGCCAGTTACCGACCTATCGGAGCGGCACAACCACTCTCTCCGGAGGCGGCCTTCGAGCAAGAACCGAAGAACCAGATCACCGTTGCCGAAAGCGTTGGACGGCGACATAAGTTCGTTACCGAGAGCTCACCGAAGAACTTGCTCCCTAGCCCATGAAAATTTGTGGGAGCGAATGAGGGATTACTATTAGGCGAGAATAATAAAGTCGTTTATTTGCAACAACTTAGGCGATTTTATTGGCGGAGAGGGTGGGATTCGAACCCACGTGCCGGTTACCCGACAAATCGCTTTCGAGGCGATCCCGTTACGACCACTTCGGTACCTCTCCGCAGTCCCGTAGTGTAACAAATACGGCGCAGACAGACCACCGTCAGAGGCCGTCGTCGAGCGTCACCTCCGCCAGAAACGCACTCTGGGCGTGGACCGCACCGGCGAGACACCCCTGCCCCTGCAGATCGACGAGCCTGATGATTTGCCCACCCCTCGTTTCGTACACGCCCACCTGACACCCACAGGGCAGCCGCAATCCGGCGACGCACCGGTGCACGACCAAATGCACCCAGATCCACCGGCTCACCCTGCCGACCCACTCACGTCTCATGTCACCCTCTAAGCCGCGTGCCCGGGCGGTACGCGCGCCGGCACAAGGCCAGTCCCCGCAACCTTTGGGCATCGTGCCGTCCAGTTCGTTGGACCGGCGAACCGCGGCAGGGGTTACATCGGGGTGCCGCACCGGGGCCGCCGTCACGCTTTTAGGGATTATCGGCGCGATTTATGAGACGGATTCCAGCTCCTGCCGCCACAGGCGACGCCCCGTGACGTCGTACAACCCGACGGTCATCGCACGCGTCGCCGGACCCAGGTCCATCTGCCCGTAGAAGTGCCAGTTGTCGCTCGGGGATCGATTGCCGAATGTGCCGGGGGCCACGCTGTTGAAGCGCACCTCGGGACCGAACGTTGCGTCGAGCGCGTTGGGGCCAAACGTTCCGGCATGCATTGGACCAGCGACGAACTCCCAGAACGGATCGAAGTCCGTGAACGCGGTGCGCTCGGGCGCGTAGTGATCCGCCACCGCATAGTGCACGTCGGCCGTAACCTACACGATGTTGCGCACACGCTCGGGTTTGATGGACGCCAGCAGATCCGCTGGTTCCCGCTCACGCTCGGCCGGCGGTCCGCCGTCGGCGTTGGCTCACGCTTCGAACGTCGGCTGCCCGTCACGTACGCGGTCTCCCACCACGAGGCCAATCGGCATGTTACTGGCGATGACTTTCCACACGATACTGCTCTCGCGAAGCGCCGCCTTCCACCAGGCCATTTGATCGAGGCCCAAGAGAACGGCGTTGCCGCCATCCGATACCTGACGATTGCTCGTATTGGGACCACGGTAGCTGCGCAGATCGATCACGAACACGCCGAGCAGCGGCCCTTACGAGAACTTTCTGTAGACACGCTCGACATCGTCGATCGACCGATGCAGCGGCACCGACTCGAACATCGCCTGCTTCGCGGGCGCCGCGACGCGCGCTCTTGACGGTGTATCGATCGTCGTAGTCGAGCTGCAGGCCAGGACACCAGTTGTTGACCACCTCGTGCTCGTCCCACGGCGCAATCATCGGGCCCGCCGCGTGGCACCGGCGCGCCTGTTCGTCGAGCCGATGGCGGCTCTGTGATCGGAATAGAAGGGGCCCCGAAAATAAAAACGGCCCACCGACACATACGGTCGTGGGGCCAAAGTCGATTTCGTGGTTGTTACGAACGGCGGTATACCCACCGGGCGCGGTCCATCAGGTCGATCCCTTACCGCACACCGACACGGTATCACAACCCTGCTCAGGGGGGGGTGATACTGTCATAGGTCAACTATGCGTGACGTTGTCGTAATCGGTGGAGGAGTGGTGGGCGTGGCCTGCGCCCGCGAGTTGGCCTTACGGGGCGCGGCGGTTACGGTGCTCGAGCGGGATCGCATCGGGCGCGGGTGCTCGTACGGCAACGCCGGCTGGCTGACGCCGTCGCTGGCCTCGCCTCTGCCGAATCCAGCGATGTTGCCCAAGGCGATGCAGTGGATGTTCAATCCGGAAAGCCCGCTCTACATCCAGCCGCGGCTAGATCCCTCGTACTTGCGGTGGCTGGCTGGGTTTCTGCTGTCGACGCGCAAGGCCAAGTACGAGCGGGGCACCGAGGCGCTCGTCGAATTGTGCCGGGCGAGCGTGGACCTCTGGGAGGAAGTCGCCAAGCGCGCACCCGGTTCGTTTGGCTTTGAGCGCCATGGCCTGCTCGCCGTCTATGAAAAAGCCGAATCGTTTGAGGCCGCCCGATCGTCGGTGGACTTCGTTGCGCGCCGTGGTATTCGCTGGGAGCGCTGGACGGCGGATGAAGTCCGCGAACGCGAACCGGCCATCGTCGGTAAACAGGTGGGCGGTTACTTCTATCCTGACGACGCGCATTGCGAACCGTATCGAGCGGTGACGACGCTTGCGGCGGAAGCGAGGGCGGCGGGTGTGACGTTTGTCGAGGGCGCCGAGGTCTTCGGCATTTCCGGCAGCGGCGCGGGCCCGCGGATGCTGAAGACCACGCGCGGCGACGTGAAGGTAGACCGCTTAGTGGTGGCCACGGGGCCGTGGTCGGAGCAACTCGGTACGATGCTGGGAGTGCGCCTGCCGGTGCTGGGCGCAAAGGGATACTCGCTGCTCCTGCCGCGAGCCAATCCCCACCCCACGCGGTCGATCTATCTCATCGAACGCAAAGTAGCCGTCAACCCGCACGCCGATGCGCTGCGCATTGCCGGCACGCTTGAAATCGTGCGGAACGACTTTTCGATCAACGCCCGTCGGGTGGATGTAATCCTGCGCGGCGCCAAGGCGATGCTCAACCTGGGTGATTCACCAGTGGTGCGCGAGACCTGGAGAGGATTACGGCCCTGCACACCTGACGGAATGCCGCTCATCGGACGCGCGCGTGGTGGCGGTGAGGTCTGGCTGGCCACGGGCCACCAGATGACCGGGCTCAAGACGGCCACCGGTACGGGCCTGCTGCTGGCGCAACTGATGTCTGGCGAGACGCCTCGTTTCGACCCCGAACCCTTCCGCGCAGATCGGTACTGAGACCACCAATGATTGGCACCACCGGTCTTCACAACCTTCGCGTAGACGCCATTGTCGGCATCTACCCCCATGAGCGGGACAAGGCCCAGACGCTGTTCCTTGATATCGAACTCGATTACGATTTCGGCCCAGCGGCCGCGTCGGATGTCATCTCGGACGCCGTGGACTACGACGGCGTCGCGTCGGCGGTCACGGAGTTGATTCAGACGCGCCGGTTTCAACTGCTTGAGGCGATGGCAGAAGCGACGGCGGCGATGGTGCTTGAACGCGTCCCTGTGGTGCAGGCCGTGAGACTGGAGATCCAGAAACCCGCTGCGGTGCCCGCGGCCGCCAGTTCGTTCGTGCGTGTCACTCGGAGGCGTGCGTGAGAAAGCCTCGACTCGAGGGGGCTCCAGTCGCTGTTGTCACCGGCGGCGCCCGACGGCTCGGCCGGCACCTCTGCGAAGTGCTGGCCGCTCGGGGCTACCGTGTTGTGGTCATTTACCGCGCGTCGGCGGATGATGCCGAGTCGTTGGCCACTGAGATTGGTGAAGGCGGCGGCACGGCAAGAGCGCTTCAGACGGACATTGGCGTAGCGGCGGAGGTACACGAAGCGTTTGACAACATCGCGGCGCACGAAGGCCGAGTGGACCTGCTGATCAACAACGTTGGGAATTACAACCCGCAGGACGTGACGCTGCTGGATCCGTTGGTGTGGGATGCCACACTTGCCACCAATCTGTCGGGCGCGTACTACTGCTGCTTTCACGCCATCACGCTCATGCCTAATGGCGGGCAGATCATCAGCATCGGCATGGCCGGACTCGAGGGAATTCGCGCCAATCGCCGCGGCGCCGACTACTACGTCAGCAAGACCGGTCTGCTAGTGCTGACACGCGCGCTCGCATCCGGCTACGCCACACGCCAGATTCGCGTGAACATGGTCTCGCCGGGCCAGCTCGACAACTCAGTCGATTTGCCGCCACCAGACCTCATCGGCCTCGAAGTGCCGCTCAGCCGCGCCGGCACCGTGCAGGACATCAGCCAGGCGGTGGAGTACTTGATCGACGCGACCTATGTCACCGGCGCGAACATCGACGTCGCCGGCGGCTATCGACTGTAACGACAGCCGTCGGCATGCAAACTACCGCCTCGTCGTTCGTGCCGCTGTGGGACCGGCAGGCGGAGTGGGAGCGTCGCCTGTCGATGGTGCGCGAGGCGCGGCAGTTCCTCTACCAATCGCTCTTCTACATTGAGTACGACGCCTACGGGCGCGAGATGCTGGATGCGTTGCTTGAGGCGCAGCGTCGCAGCGTACGCGTGCAGCTGATCGTCGACGGTTTCGGCCAGCGGTTGGGCGGCGTGTTGATGACTCGCGCTGACCGCGCGGCGCTCTCTGCCGTAATCGGTGCGTTGCGCGCCGCCGGTGCGGTGGTGACCATGTATCGTCCGCCGCGGTTTGTGCAACGGCAGTTGGCTGGCGGGCATCACGTGAAAATCCAAGTGTCGGAAGCCGGTGAAGCGATCCTCAGCAGCGGCAATGTCACGAAGTCATCGTTTGAGGAGTGGAACGAATACGCGATGGCCGTGCGCGGAGCCGTGGTGCCCGTACTGCTGGAGAGCTGCGCTCTGATTGGCGGCGTTGTGGTACCGGAACACGTAGCTCAATTGCAGGCGATAGCAGCGGCCGAGCCTGGAGACATTTCCCTCGACTACTGGTTCTGCAATCCCAACTTGGATCAGGGTCTGACGGGTGCGCTGGGTTGGCGCGGGCCAAACACGCTCACCGACCACATGATCGAGATGGTGGACGCGTCGCAGCGGTCACTTAGCATTACCAGTTTTTATTTCAAGCCCACCGAGCTGCTGATGGCTGCCGTGTTGCGCGCGGCGCAACGCGGTGTGGAGGTGGAGGTCTTTCATTCCCACAGGGACGCGTTGCCAGCCACGGATCTGGCGTGGATTGCGGCCGCGGCCAGCTATTCCCGATTGCTGGACGCCGGTGTGGCGCTGTACGAAAACCGCCATGGCGAACATTCCAAGATCGTGGTGGTGGATGACGAGTGGGCAGCGTGTGGCAGCTACAATTTCGAAGACGCCGCCCACGATAGGCTGGCGGAGGCGATGCTGGCCAGCCGCGACGAGCGGGTGGTGGTGCCGTCGCGAGCGATCGTCGACGGACTGCGGCGGGATCCGGATAACGAACGGGTAACGTCCGAGGCGATGGGCCAATGGCCGGCGTGGGTCAGGCGGCGCGTGGCTCGCTACGGCCGGTTCAAGCGATGGATGTAGGGCGATGACCGAATTGCGATTCAAGGAAGTGGAGCACAAGTTCGTGGTGGGCGACCACTTCGACCTGGAGGGGTTCCGTCAGGCGCTCACTGCGCTCGGCCCTGTACGCCATGTGACGCTGTGCGTGCGTGACCGCTACTTCATCACCGAGTCTGGTCGTAATCGCGGTTTTGTGGTCCGCCATCGATTTGACCGCGAGCTCCATGAACTGACGATCAAGTCTATGGCGGCCGATGCTGAGGTACGCGACGAGATTAATCTCGACCTCAAGGCCGGCGACCAGCAGGCCCAGGTGGACGCCTTTGTCGGCGCCCAGGGCATCGTCTGGAACGGGGCACTGTGGAAAGACCTTGAGGTGTGGTATTTCGCCGATTGCGAAGTGGTGCACTACACCGCCACGACCGGTGACCGGGTGGTGCGATGTGTGGAGTTTGAGGCCACCGACAAACCGACGCTGGAGGCGGCGTTGGCTGTGGTCAGCCGGTATGAGGCTGCCACCGGGTTCGCCGAAGTCGAGCGCAATCCGGCGTCGTTACTTGAGTTGATGTGGCCGCACGTTCTGCAATCGGGCAGGACTACACTTACGGAATGAACCGGGTCGTCACCGACTACGAAGCCTACCTATTTGGTGAGGGCACGTGGCTGCGCGCCTGGGAGAAGCTTGGCGCCAGGCCTGCGGTGGTGGAAGACACGTCCGGCTATACGTTTGCCGTCTGGGCACCCACCGCCAGCCGCGTTTCCGTCGTCGGCAACTTCAACGGGTGGAACGCAGGCGCGCACCCGATGAGCAACCTCGGTGTGAGTGGCCTGTGGGAGACGTTCATTCCCGGCGTGGCAGAAGGCGAACCGTACAAGTTCGAGTTGCATTCGGCGCTAGGTGGGCCGTCGTTCACGAAGGCCGATCCGTTTGCCTTGGCGGCCGAACATCCACCACGCACGGCCTCGGTGACCTCCACGCTGGGCCGCCACGAGTGGTGCGACCACTCGTGGATGGACGCGCGCACCCTGCGCGGCGTTGCGCTTGATGCGCCGATGTCGATCTACGAAGTGCATCCAGGGTCGTGGCGGCGGAAGCCCGAGGAGGGCAATCGTTCGTTGCATTGGAAGGAGCTCAGCGACGAACTGATTCCTTACGTGAAGCAGCTGGGCTTCACCCACATCGAG
>SXGT01042521.1_pt1 | contig 17439 bp, 11 predicted proteins | sample 3176221 | NCBI WGS metagenome assembly SXGT01 (sample SAMN11356862, study PRJNA531348) | freshwater metagenome | isolation source: freshwater sample F1-120 | place: China: Fuxian Lake, Yuxi | collected 2017-12-25
CATCGTCCTCAAGCAGGCGGACCAGGGAAAAGACGTGAAACTCTCCCCTGGCGACAAAACGCTCATCGTTCGGCGCGGGGATTTTACGTTCGAGACCAACAAACTGGTCTTGAAGAAGGGGGACAAGGTCACGGTCCATGTCGCACTACTGGCCGGCCAGGTGGAGGTGAAGCATGGGGACAAGCTCCTGGGCCAGGGCAAACTCCCCGCCAAGACCCCCATCGCCGGCGCGGTGAACCAGGAGACGTCGAGGGACTACGCCTTGGAATTCAACGGCAAGGACTGCTACATAGATCTGTCCACTCTCCATTATCTCGGTTCGCACCCGATTACTCTGGAGGCGACGATCGTGCCGTATCAGGTGGAGGCATCGGCAGCCGTCATTGGCGATGCGGGAATGGCTCTGCACTTCCCAATAGGTGGAAGTGGTAAGGCATCGTTTGGTCGCTTCATCGTCGGAAACTACAATGGCGCATTCTCGAACGCTTTCTCCCGCGAAGCGCTTGTCTCGCGACGCCCTATTCATGTGGCGGGATGCCTTAGTAAGTCAACCGCGGCGGCGCGCGGGGATGGAACGACGCTGCGGCTGTTCATTGACGGAAGACTTCAGTCCACGACCGAAAGACAACAAGGTCTTGAGCCCAGCCGATTCTCGTTTTTGATCGGCAGCGATCCTCCGATCGACAATCCCAGCGCGCCGTTTTCCGGCCTCATCGACGAACTCCGCATCGCAAAAGTTGCTCGCTACGACAAGGACTTCGCGCCGAAAACCCGCTTGGAGACCGACAAAGACACGCTGGCCCTGTACCACTTCGACGAAGGGACAGGGGACGTGCTCAAGGACTCCTCCGGCAACAACCACCATGGCAGAATCGTCGGGGCCAAGTGGGTCGAAGTGCCGGTGTCGACCCCCGCGCGGGTTTCGGCGCTTCAGTTCGATGGCGTCAGCAGTCGAGTCGTCATTCCGACGCTGGCGTACAAGGGAGCCGAGCCACTCACGATCGAAGCGACGATTCGCACCGCAGGTCCTCAGAACGGCCCCGCCAAGCTGGTGGCCTGGCCCTGGGGGGGATTGAGCGTCCATCCCAGCGGCATCCCCATGTTCAGCGGTTGGGATCCGGCCGTGCAGAAGCAGGCGATGAATGTGAACGGCCCCAAGGCTATGCCGGTGGGCCGCGACGTCCGCCTGGCAGCTACCTGGGACGGCAAGGTCATGCGGCTACTTGTCGATGGACAACTCGTCGCGGAAAAAGCAACGGAGCCCGTCATCGATACGACGAACGACTCCGTCGCGTTCTTGGGGGGCTATGGCGCTACGAAAGCCAGCTTTCCCTTTTTGGGGAGCATGAGTGAAGTGCGCATCTCCAAGGTCGCGCGATACAAGGCAGACTACAAGCCCGAGGCACGCCTGAAATCCGACGCCGACACGCTGGCTCTCTATGAGTTCCAGGAGGGTACGGGCGACGTGCTGAAGGACTCCTCCGGCAACAACCACCACGGCAAAATTGTCGGCGCGAAGTGGGTAACTGGGCTGGCTGCCACCGGGGAACCCGCCAAGCCACCAATCGCCACCGGCTGGCACGGCTGGCCCAAAGACGCCCCCGCGCCAGCCATCGCGCCGTTTGATGCAAAACAGGCCCGCAAGCACCAGGAAGAATGGGCCGCTTACCTCAAGGTTCCCATCGAACACGAGAACAGCATCGGCATGAAGTTCGTCCTCATCCCGCCGGGGGAGTTCATCAGGGGATGCACGCCGGAGCAGATCGAGGAGGGCTTGACGCGGATCGCCAATTATCCGCAACAGGTCAAGGACGAAGTAGAGCGCTGGTTGAAGAGCGGGGGTCCGCGCCATCGCGTGATCCTCACAAAGCCGTTTTACCTGGGCGTCCACGAAGTGACCCAACGGCAATATGCGTCGGTTGTGGGGAAGCACCCATCGCTCTTCGCAGTAACCGGAGAAAAAAAGGAGGAAGCAGCCAAGGTCGCGGGCCTCGATACGGCGAATCATCCCGTTGAGAACATGAACTGGTTCGAAGCCACCGAATTCTGCGACAAGCTCAGGCAAAGAGAGAAGCTCACCGCGCCCGATGTTCGCAAGGGACCAGATGAGCGGTTTGTCATGGAGAACGGCTGCCACTTGCCGACGGAAGCCGGATGGGAATTTGCCTGTCGGGCTGGAACGACCACGAAGTTCTGGACGGAGGAGAATCCGGAGCGAGCAGGTTGGTACGCAGAGAATTCCGGAGAGCGACCTCACGCCGTCGGTGAGCTGTCGGCGAACCCATTTGGACTATTTGACACACACGGCAATGTTTACGAATGGGTACAAGACGGCTGGCAGCTCAGCTACTACGAGCAGTTTACCGATGAGCCGGCAATCGATCCGACTGGTCCATTAACGGCGAATTCCAGACGCGTTTTTCGCGGGGGCTCTTGCCTTGTCCCGGCGACGGTCAATAGTTGGTCCTCGTATCGCTGCAACCTTGATCCGAATTTACGCGCGCCCTTTCTTGGTCTTCGCGTCGCGCTGACGGTGGATGCGGTGAAAGGGGCGATTGCCGAGGGCAAGACCACTCCATCCGGTGCAACAGCCGACCCCCACCGCCGCGCGGCAGAGGCGATCCTCAAGCATGGAGGGACCATCTACGGCCACTCCACCAAGGAGTATTTGTCCGGAATCAAACGGATCGAAGACCTCCCCGACGCACTGCTCGAGATCCATCGGTTTGAGCTGCCGGCGGTTACCGAGCAGGGGAACGAAACGCTGCGCGAGCTGGCCGGACTCAACCATTTGTCAGCCGCCAACCTGAACGGCGCGGGGATTTCCGACGAGGGTATCCGGCTGCTCGACGGGATTGAGATTACCGCGCTCGACCTGCAAAATACTCCCATCTCGGACGCCACGGCGCTGCGGCTGTCGCGTCGGAAAGACCTGTTGGAATTGACGCTGAACTCGAGGTCGATCACGGACGGGGCGTGCGGGCATCTCAAGCAGCTGCGGCAACTCCGAAGCCTGGGATTGGCAGGGACTAAGGTAGGGGATGCCGGGCTCAAGGAATTGGCCGGCTTGGACGCGTTGCGGTACTTGTCGGTCGGCCAGAACTGCACCACCGGTGGGCTCGCCCCCCTAGAGCAACTTCCCGGTCTGCAAACGCTGCAGCTATCGGGATCGCAAGTCGGAGACGATGCCGTCGACCTGTTAGGCAGGTTTCCCGCCCTGCGGCTCGTGGATGTGGATAAGACCAGGTTCACGGCAGCGGGAGCGCAGCGGCTCCAGGCGAGCCTTACCAAGGGGATCGTGCTGCACCCGGGCCTGGCGGCACTGGCCGATGAGCAACAGGCCGCCGCTTGGGTGCTGGCGAACAAAGGGGTGGCGTTCCAATACCTTCTGGGCCCCATTACTGAGCCGCCAAAAGCCTCGTTCGCGGTGCTGGCGGTCCGCTTTGGGGCGGACGCCCCGACTTCGGGTGCCGAGCATCTCCTTCCGATGCGCTGGGTGAGTCAAGTAATTTGGCCCAACTTGAAGAATGCCGACCAGGAGGCGGAACATCTCGCCGCGCTGGGCCCATTCGACGTCAGGCTGGGGAATTCCGATCTCTCCGATGCCGGATTGAAAACTCTGGCCGGCATCAAGCAACTCCAGTACCTTGGTTTTTCACTCGCCAGCGACCTCAAGATCAGCGACGATGGCTGGAAACACCTGCGGGGGTGTTTGCATTTGAACGACTTGGAATTGGCGAAGTCCGCAATTGGCGAAGAGGGCCTCGCACATGTGGAAAGCGTGACGAGTTTGCGCGGCCTCACCCTTCACAACTGTCGCAACCTGACGCCCGAGGGGCTCAAGTCTCTTCGCCCACTCACCAATCTGCGCAGCCTCGTTCTCAATTATTCTCCGGTCGACGACCAAGCGGCGCCACCCCTGGCGGAGATGGCGAGTCTGCGATTTCTCGCGCTGCAACACACCAAGTTCACTGCCACAGGTATCGCGGAGCTTCAGCGGGCGCTCCCCAAGTGCATCATCATCTGGGATGGAGGAATGGTCATTCCAGGAGCCAGCTCCGCCAATCCGCCGGGCGGAACGCCATGAGTGATTCGGTCCAGTGGCAGGGGGCCGGTCCTACCCCGCATTTCTCATCATGCGAAATGAATCATCGACAGGCTGCTGCGACACAAGCCTGACCGATGTATCTGGAGAGGTCACTTCCGCGGTCATGGCATGACTTCAGGCAGCCCGCAAAGTTAGACTACCCACCACTTCCACCGATGGATATTTCATCGACCATTGCCGCAAATGGCCCGATTCAATGCCGGCATGAGCTCCTTGGCGAATAGCTCCATGCTGTGTACCCAGGACGCTTTGTCATCCCAGTCGTAGCCCATCAGGACGAGCGTGCCGAACTCACCAGTTTCCTCGATCAGCAACAGCAATCGGCGCAAGACTTCCTCGACATCGCCGGCGATAATCTGCTCGGTCATCAAGTAGTCGAGATTGCACTGCGAATCGGGCATGTCGAGATCCCGCTTGTAGATCCGGCGGCCGAGCCCCTTGTCGAACAATCCGCCGATGTACTCGTAATTCCGTCCCAGGGAGTTCTGGCGGGCGCGCTTCACCGCCTCGGCCGTGGTGTCGGCCAGGAAGATGGAGCGGGACACCTTGAAGTCGGAGCGCTGCGGAGTGCGCCCCGCTTCCTCGGCCGCGGCCGCATAGGTCCGCCACATATCGGCCACGACGTTTCCCGCCACCAGGCAATGGGCGAAAGGTTGATATCCTCGCTGCCCCGCGATTTTCATTGTGAACGAGTTCCGGCTCATGCCGGGCATCGCAATCGGCGGGTGGGGCAACTGGTAGGGCTGGTGGATGTAGCCGATCAGGCTCTGGGTATCGACTGTTTTCTTGAGCTCGAATTGCCAGAATTCCCCCTGATGCGAATACGGCGGGCCGTGAGACCAGAGGTCCAGGATGACATCCATCGCTTCCAAGGCCATCCGACCGCCGTCCTTTGGATCGACGCCGAACAATTCCTGATCCGCCGTCACGCTGCCGTTCCCGAAGCACAAATTCAGCCGGCCCTTGGAGAGATGGTCCAGCATTGCTAGCCGGCTCGCCACATGGGCCGGATGATGCTGATTCAAACAGACCGGAGCCGGCCCAAGCCGGATGGTGGAGGTCTCGCCGAGCGCCCGAGCGATGAAGATTTCGGGCATCACGATAGTTTCGAATTTCATCGTGTGGTGCTCGCCAATCCAGAACTCCTTGAAGCCGAGCTCCTCGGCCCGGATGATCAATTCCAAGTCTTCGTCGTAGCCCTGGGAAAGGGGCTTTTCCGGCGGGTGAAACGGCATGATGAACATGCCGTAATCAATCTGCGAAACGCCTGCGGCCATGTGTTGATTCCTGGGCGAGAGGTGAACTGAAGAAACAAACCCTAGCGAATGGCGATCGGATTTCCCGGCGAGCCGGTCGCCCCCTTCAGGCGCAACGGACAGAACACGAAGCAAAACTCGGTTGCCCCGGCTGCGGCGAGCTCTTCGAGATCAAGGTTTTCGAGATGATACACGCCGTTCTTGGTCAGGTTCCACTGGTGAACCGGAAATGCCAATTCCTTGTTTTCATGGGGAACCGCTTCGATGGCCCAAGTATCTGCTCCAATCAAAGCCACTTTGTGTTCGGTCAGAAATCTGGCGGCAGCCAGGCCTAGACCTGGCTCCCCTTCACCGTAAGCCTGGTTGTCTTTCATCCACAACTTGCCGTGGCCGGTGCGAATCAGAACCACGTCCCCTTCCTCGATTTTTAGCTTCGCCTTTTCCAGGCAAGCCAAAAGTTCATCCGGAGTAATCACGTACCCAGCCGGCAGTCGCTCCATTCCGCGCAGGGCGCAAACATCGAGCAGAATGCCGCGCGTGAAAAAGACGCCGGCATTTTCCACGCCGAGCTTCTTGAGGCCGTACGGATCGCCAAACTCCGCCAGCTTGTTGCCGTTGTAGAAAACATCCTCGCCATTCAGGCGAATGCCGACATGTCCCAAGCCATCGAACTGCGTCCCGACCTGGCCAATCTCGCCGCTGACCAATTCATCATTCGAGACAATCTGGTTCGAGCCGGTTGGCAGCCCGGTGGGGAGGCCAGGAATCGTCAGGCTGAAATGGCGTTTGCCGGGCATCGGCATCTCCTGTTCATACAGCCGGCCGAGTTGGAACGTGCGGCCTTGCTTCACGAGCTGGGCGGCTTTCACCGTTTTCGCAGGCTGGATGCGATTGGCAGCGCCGCGCTGATCGTCCGCTCCGAATTCCGACGGCCAGAACTTGTCGCCGATCGGATTCTTGTCCGTTGGCTTTGACTCGCCACTGACCCAGGCGGCAAGGCCCATTAGCGCCGCGCCGAGAATCGTGCCGGTCAGCAAGGTTCGCCACGGGGAAGAAATGTGCGATCGCATCATGGTGCTGGTTCTCCTGGATTGGAAGAAGTTGCGTTTGGCGGCGACGGAAGCCTTGGTCCAAGGATGGCGGCGATCAGCAGCGACACGGCGAACAAGTCGACCAGACTGCGGACCGCAATCACGCGATTCTCATTGTCCCAATAGCCCTTGATTCCTAACACAAGAAACAGCAGGCCCGCAAGGAGATTCAAGCCAGTGAGATAAATGGGAGGCCGCAAGCCGCAAGCCCGGTCTTTGGTCCAATCGACCACGAATGAGCGGAGGAATTCATTGACGATGCTGCAAGCGATTTCGACGATGGCAGTCTGCGTCTTTTCGTGCACCGTATATCTCCCGGCGGCGGACGGATTCAAAACCGCCAACAGCCTACTTGCTCCTGGCCCGAAGACGCGGAGCCAGTCAATCATCGTCCGCGGAAGCTGGGGAGTGTCAGCAATTCGCGTGATTCCAAGCGAACCGGCAAACGAGTTGTCGGTAGTCACCGGCTGAGAGACATGCGGGAGTCGAACGCCACGGAAGCATGATGATACACTGATTCCTGAGGAAACGGTTCCGCTCAAGTGCATGCGTGTCATCATTTGCAACCCAAGGCCAGTCCCGGCACAATGGGGCCATGTCCGACGTCACCCGCATCCTGTCGCAGATCGAATCCGGCGATTCGGCGGCGGCGGAGAAGTTGCTGCCACTGGTTTATGAGGAATTGCGGAAATTGGCCGCGGCCAGGCTCGCCCAGGAGAAGCCGGGGCAGACGTTGCAGGCGACGGCTCTGGTGCATGATGCGTACCTGCGGCTGGTCGATCAAAAGGTTCCGCAGCAGTGGGATAACCAGCGACACTTCTTTGCCGCGGCGGCCGAGGCCATGCGGCGGATCTTGATTGACCGGGCCCGGCAGCGGCAGAGTCTCAAGCGGGGCGGCAGCCGCAACCGGGTGGACCTGGCGGACATCGAGCCGGCGGTCTTGCCGCTGGAATGTGATGACCTGTTGGGACTCGACGAGGCGCTCACCAGGCTGGAACAGCAAGACCCGCGCAAAGCCCAACTCGTAAAGCTCCGCTTCTTCGCCGGACTGACGACGGCCCAGGCCGCCCAGGCTCTTGGCGTCTCTGTCGCAACTGCCGACAATGACTGGGCTTACGCTCGGTCCTGGCTGCGGCTGGAAATGGGCGGCAGCCGAGACGCGTCGAGCCGGCCCTAATTTTTTCGGAAATCCGTTAGGGACTGCACGGCTCGATTTCGCATAGTAAGGGGACCGAGTTTCCTTCAATCCTGGCGAAGGTGCTGTATGCCCAACCTGCAGCTTGATGAAGAAGCGATTTTCCATGTAGCGCGACTGATCACCGAGCCTGACGTAAGGTCCAAGTACCTCGACCAGATCTGCACCGGCGATCAGCCGTTGCGGGAGCGGGTCGAAGCGCTGCTGCAGGTCCACGAGCAGGAGCGGGAGTTCCTGAAATCGGCTCCGCAGTTGGCGGTCACCACGGATCGGCCCGCACTCACCGAATCGCCGGGCAAGACGATTGGCCGGTACAAGCTGTTGCAGCAGATCGGGGAAGGGGGCTTTGGCGTGGTCTATATGGCCGAGCAGGAGCGGCCGATCCGTCGCAAGGTCGCTCTGAAAATCATCAAGCCGGGAATGGACACCCGCGAGGTCATCGCCCGCTTCGAAAGCGAGCGGCAAGCCCTGGCACTGATGGACCATCCGAATATCGCCCGAGTTCTGGACGGCGGAGCCACCGACAGCGGCCGCCCTTACTTCGTCATGGAACTGGTCAAGGGAGTGCCGCTGACCGAGTACTGCGACCAAAACCAACTGGCGACCGAAGAGCGGCTGCAGCTCTTCATCAAGGTCTGCCAGGCCGTGCAGCACGCCCACCAGAAAGGGATTATCCACCGCGACCTGAAACCCTCCAACATCCTGGTCACGCTGCACGACGGCCAGCCGGTGGTCAAGGTGATCGACTTCGGCGTGGCCAAGGCAATCAACCAGCAGCTCACCGAGAAGACGCTCTTCACCAGCTACGGGCAGATGGTGGGGACGCCGGCCTACATGAGCCCCGAACAGGCCGAGATGAGCGGCCTGGATGTCGATACGCGGAGCGACGTCTATTCGCTCGGCGTGCTCCTTTACGAGCTGCTCACCGGGACGACGCCGCTGGAATCCGACCGTCTGCGAACCGCCGGCTACGCCGAAATCCAGCGGCTGATCCGCGAGGAGGAGCCCCCCAAACCCAGCACCCGCCTGAGCACGTCGGGAGAAAAGCTCACCAGCATCGCCAAACACCGCGGCATCGCCCCCGACCGACTGCAGCGCCTGATCCGTGGCGACCTCGACTGGATCGTGATGAAGGCCCTGGAGAAAGACCGCTCGCGACGATACGAAATGCCCAACTCCCTGGCCGACGACGTGTCTCGCTACCTGAACCACGAGACCATCCTGGCCCGCCCCGTGGCCACCTCCTACCGCGTCCGCAAGTTCGTCCAGCGCAACAAGCTGCTCGTCGGCGCCGTCTCCGCCATCGCAGTATCGCTGTTGCTTGGCACGGTGGTCAGCACGGGACTTGCCATTCATGCAAGCCGCAAGCAAAGAGAGCTACAGTCCGTCCTAAGCTTGCTGCGAACGGAATTGCTCGACCGGGCGCTGTCGGACGCATTTGCCGGTGACATACCAGCCACGGAAGACTCGTTGAAGCGAGCGACAGACGCTCAAGCTTCCCCTGACTTGATCGAGGTGATTCGCGCTTTGTCTCTTTTGTACGGCGGTCAGCTTTCCGACGCACTCGCCATTTTGGATGCAGCTGAGAAGAAACGCCCAGACGACCGAGCCGTGCTTGCGGCGGCTTGCTGGGCGCACGTCTACGCCGGACATTCGCAGGAGGTTTCAGTGCTATGGGAGCGACTCCATCGCATTGAGCTGCCGAAAAGTTCCGTCAGGAACGACTATGAGCGATTGCTCGTCGCTCAAACGAAGGTTTTCGGTTCGATAGATTTGCCGAAGCTCGTTGCGGAGCTAGACGAAATAATCATTCGTCACCCGCGATGGGGAATTGCATACGCAATTCGCTCCGAGGCGAAACGCGAGCTCGCGAAGGATACGCGAAAAATAGTGTACTTAGACGACGCGAGAAGTGATTCATTCTTCGCAGAGCGCTACCATCCCGACAACCCTTTCGTCCTGGCGACCAGCTTATTGGCTCACACTACTTCCATTGAGCTTGCCAGGCACCAGAATCTGTCGGTCGACGAAATCCAGGAGTTGGAAGCCCGTGCTGCAAGTATTGCCAAACAATTGGAGCGATGGCCAACGTATCTCCAGGCAAGTCTGCCGCGACTCGAATTCTACCGACTGTCAGACCACCCAGAAGCACTAAAAATGGAATGTGACAGGTTGCTTGAGAAAGGATTCGGCGGTGACCAGTCGAGATTTGCACGGATACTGACTGAAGAAGATGCGGATTACATGCGGGCAGCCCTGGCGCAGAGCCCGGAATCTCTCGCAGGTCAAACGGCAAACGCGATTCTTGACGTAATCAACGGGGACACTGAAGCGGCACTCAACACGCTCGAAAAAATGCGGCGCGAAAACACTAATCTGAACGACCGGTGGCTTATGTTGGACATCGCGCTGGTTGCCCAACAACCAAACCGCGCGCGTGCACTCGCACTAGAGTGCCTGCAGCAGCTGCCATCTAGAGACTGTCCAGCGCAGGTAAGAAATGCTCTGTGGATGACCCAATACTACGCTGGAGAGATTGATGAGGAGAAACTACTCGTGAAGGTCGGACCCTGTCAGATTGAGCAGTCCGTCGCCCATTACGCGATCGGAATGCGGAAACTCTCCACCGCTAGAAGTGCTGCTGAGATCGCGGAAGTTCAAAGGCATCTCAAGCTCGCCGCTGAGTGCGTCATTCCCGGCTGGTGGCACACGACGTTTGCAAAGGCGTACTTGAAGCTCATCGAAGATGGGCGATTACCACCAGGCCGAATCACGAAAACCGAGTCCTCGGCCGCATCGCCAAGGAATTACGGAGATCAACCCCAAGGGTATCGCCAGCCATGAGCCGCCAACTCGACGAAGAAGCCATCTTCCAAACCGCCCGGTTGATTGAGAACCCAGAGGCACGGCGGCAATATCTCAATCAAATCTGCACCGCCGATCAGCCATTGCGGGCCCGGGTCGAGGCCCTGCTGAACGTCAACGAGCAGGACCAGCAGTTCCTCAAGTCGGCTCCCCGGCCGGAGCCAACCGTGGACTTCCAGGGGGATGACAGCGCGAAGTCACTGCTGCTCACGCGCGACGGCAAGCGGCTCGTCACGGGAGGATTATGGGATGGCCGAATTCGAGTCTGGAAACTGCAGTGAACGTGGCTAGCGCCGAGCGTCGCGGATTCACGCCCACTGTGGAAGTGAATTTGTGCGAGCATGCAACCCTGGCGAGCGTCCACGTCCTCTGCGGAGAAGTCCCAAGGGGACAGGTTCTTGAGGCACCCCTTGATGCCGCCGGCGCACCTAGCCATCGCAATCCCACCGCGAACGTCTACGGCATTTTTTTGCCGCTGGGCATTTCAAAGCCGAGGTCGGTGCCGGGCTTCTGATCGCTGGTGAGGTTGCCGCCGTGGTCCACGCCGTCCAGGCCGACGCTGTAGATTTTGCAGGACTCGGCTCCGGCAATCATGACGAGCGGCCGGTTGGTGAAGGGGTCGATGGGGACCGTGGGAAGGAACTCGCTCACCAGGTCGTCGAGTTTGGCCGGCCACTTGCCGTGCTGGCGGCGATAGAGCTCGGCGGCGATGGCGGCGTCGGCGGAATCCCGCTCGGCGGCGCTGCGGGCAAAGGCGCTGACCGTCTGCGAATAGGCGGGAGACAAAAGTAGCGTGTAGGTGTAATAGAGCCTGCCCGACAAAGTCCCCGCGAGAGTGTGAATCTCGTCCTCGGTCGCCCGCGCTTCTTCCCAGGCCTTGAACAGGCTCTGATCGGCCCCTTCCGAAATCCGCAGGTTCAATTCCAGCATCAAGGAAGCATCCAGCACCCGCCGCGGCTGGCGCTCGGCCAGTTCGCGGGGCATTCCTGTTTGGAGCATCTCGCCGGCGTCGGCCATCTGCTTGGGGTCCAGGCAAGCCGAATAGGCAAAGGCCCGCTCCCCCACGAGCGCTTGCTTGAGACTTCCCGTCGTGCTGATTTTTCTGAGCGCCGATTGCAATCGCCGCAGGTCGGCGTCCGAAACCTCCGCCTCGCGCACGAGCTGCTGTGCTTCCGCCAGCGCGACTCCCGTAATGGCAATGCGGACCAGCTGCGAGATCAGCGTTGGCTCGTCGTCAAGCGCGCGGGCCATGCCGATTTGGGCGATGATGCAACTGGTGGCCTCGGTAATTTCTCCTTGGTGCCGATGGACGTGGAACTGCAGCGAGAGGGCCCTCGCCCCTTGCCGCATCCGCTGGGTTTCCGGCAAGACGGCACCAATGCCGGGGGTGAAGTCGACGGGAAAACGGGCGGCTGCGTCGCGGCGAGTAAATTCGTGAAACGTATCCAGCGCCTGCTGCTGGCCGGCGAGGTATTTTTCGACCTCGGCAAGCTGCCTCCACTCTTGACCGCGCGGCGGCGGCTCGGCACCTTGCCCCACAATCGGCAGAGCCGGAACGCCGGGAGCTTTGCTAGCGGCCTCGCAGATGGCCAGGGCGGCCATCAGTTCCTTGGTCATATCCGGCCGACCTTTCGCCGGCTGGTAGAACTCGTTGATCTCCGCCGTCGTCAGTGGCTCACCCCGCGATTTCACCCGCTTGATAGCAGCATCCAGCCTAGCTGCCGCCTGCCGGTTCCAGATGATCCAGGGGAGGGCGACCGCGGCGATGAGGGTGATCACCGCTACCCCTAAACAGCCCAGCACCAGGCGGCCGGTAGAGATTTTGGGACGGGCGGGAAGTGGAAATTCCGGGTTGTCGAGGACAGGTCGCTTCACAGAAGTAGACATGGTTAACCCGCCTGAGGGCAATTTTCGGCTCTGTAGATTGTAGTCGCCTTTGAGTAGGCAATCTTCCCGCATACCGCTGGATCCCCCCTTCAGGCTGCCACTCGTTTTGACCTAGGCCCTTACGCAGTCACGCCTTACAATCCGGCCCGCGGGAGGTTCCGCCTGCTGGCGGCATTTCAAAGACCGCCTGAAGGCGGGACTCCAGCGAGAGGCCCAAGGAGGGGAGAAGCATGGCTAGACTTTGGTCGATCTATTTGATGCTCGCTGCGCTGGCATTTAACCACTTCGCGGCCAGCGTCCTCCGCGCTCAGCCAGCGGCTTCGCCGCCGCAGATGCAGGCGGACGCGGAGCTGACGAGCATCTGTTTTGTGAATGCCGATTTGGGCTGGGCGGTGGGGGACCGCGGCACCATCTGGCACACGCCCGACGGCGGCCGGAACTGGCAACTGCAGCGCTCCCCAGCAACATGCCGCCTCGAGACCGTGCAGTTTCTCGACCCGGAGAACGGCTGGGCGGTCGGAGGCTGGACGCATCCTTACACCCATCAGACCAGCGGCATTGTGTTGCGAACGCGCGACGGCGGCAAAGTCTGGCAAGTTATTCCGGACCTCACGCTTCCCGCTCTCAAGGTCGCGCGGTTTTTCGATCACAAGCGGGGCTGGGCCGCGGGAGATGGCTCGCCGCTCTATCCCGGCGGCGTGTTTCGTACCGAAGACGGCGGCCGCACCTGGATTCCCATTCCCAAGGGGCGGACGCTCGGCTGGACGGCGGCGGACTTTCGCAATGGCGACCGCTATGAGCGCGGGGGAGTCGTGGCCGGGCGCGGCGGCGAAGTCGCCATCGCCAGCATGGTCGAGCTCAAGCCGGCACGGACCAATCACCTGGGGTCGCGGTATTTGCGAAAGCTGGTGCTGGCGGGTGAATCCGGTGGCTGGCTGGTGGGTGATGGCGCGCTGGCACTAACGACCAAGGACGGCGGCTTCACCTGGAGCGCGCCGGCAACGGCATTGCCTGAGGAGGCTCGCGATTTCGACTTTCGCGCCGTCGCTGTTTTCGGCAATCACTGCTGGATCGCCGGCAACCCCGGCAGTTGTATCTTTCATTCGCATGACGCGGGGCAAACGTGGCAAACGTATCGCACCGAGCAAAGCCTGCCGCTCCGCGCGCTCACCTTCCTGGATGAAAATCGTGGCTGGGCGGTGGGATCGCTCGGCACCATTCTGGCCACGCGCGACGGCGGCCGAACCTGGCTCGAACAGCGCAGCGGCGGCACCCGCGCGGCCATGCTCGGCATCTTCAGCGAGCCGGGCCGCGTGCCGCTGGAAGTTTTCGCCCAGCAATCCGGCAACGAAGCCTATCTCGGCGCGGTCGAAATCATCAGCCGGTTCGACGAAGACGCCACCAGCCGCCAGGCTTCGGTTCCCGAGCGGACGCACGAGGGGTTGCTGGCCGTCGGCGGCTCGCAGGCTGATACGGCGTGGCGGTTCCCGCTCCGGCCGGCGGCGATTGCCCGCACCTCGCAGGCGATTTTGAATTCCTGGAATGAAGCCAACGACGGCAAGGCGACGGAACTTTTAGAAGAGCACCTCGTCCGCCGAATCCGGACCTGGCGGCCGGACGTCATTCTCACGGAGGACGTAAGCCCGCGCGGTGAAAATCCGCTCGCCCATCTCACCAACCAGATTGTGCTGGCCGCCGCCGCCAAAGCCGCCGATGCGACAGCCTATTCCGACCAGCTCACGCTGTCGGGGCTGGCGGCGTGGCGCGTGAAGAAGGTGTTCGCGGTGCAGGATGGCGACAAACAGGGGACTGTCAACATCACTCCCAGCCAGTGGGCACCCCGGACCGGTCGCTCGCTGGTTGAGTCCGCCGAGCAGGGGCGGTCGCTGATTTCCAAGGAGATTCAGCCCGCGCCCCGGAATATCGGCCTGTCGCTCCTCATCGATCATCTGCCCCAGCAGACGGGCAGGCGCGACGTGCTGTCGGGCATCGCGCTGCTCCCCGGCGGCGAGGCCCGGCGGGAATTGTGCGATCCTCCCGGCGGCGATTTGAGCACACTCTTCAAAGCGGCCGAAAAACGGAACAACGTGCTGCAGCTCATCAACCGGCTGGAGGAAAATTCTTCGCAAGGCGCTTCATGGCTGGGGCAAGTGGATGACTTGACGAAGGGACTGGGAGACCGGGGAGCGGGAGAAATTCTGTACCAATTGGCCACGCGGTATCAGGCGTCGGGAAAATCGGAATACGCTGCCGAGCTGCACACGGTACTGCTGACGAAGCACGCGCACCATCCGCTGGCGGATGCGTCGGCTCTGTGGCTGGTGCAATACTACGCCAGCAGTGAAGCGGGCTGGCGGCAGCGAGGAGAGACGCGGTTCAACGTTCGTCTGGCCACGGCGGAAATGCCGCTGGAAGAAAAACAGTTGGCAAAACAAGCGGGCTTTCCCGATGAGGACAAATCAGAAGCCATCGACGTGAAGGACGTCGGCGTTCGCGGGCAGGGATTGGAATCGGTGAAGACCGCCGCCCCCGGAATGAATTCCGACGACAGGTCCGCCCAGACAATTGCCCTGGCCAAAACCATCGAGAAGTCTCGCCCTCGGCTCTATGCCGACCCGGCCTTCCGCCTGGCTCTGGCCACCGCTCACCGTCAGCATGGCCAGCCGCGAAATGCCGAGAAGCTGTTGACGGCGTTGGCGGCAGCGGGGGTGGAAGACCACTGGACCGCGTGCGCGACGGTGGAGAACTGGCTAGGACATCCGACGCCGACAGCTCCCAAGCGGTTGCTCACTTGTTTGACCGCCACCAGCCGCCCCAAGCTGGATGGCAAGCTCAACGATCCGGTCTGGCAGCAAGCGAAGAGCATGAGTCTGCAAAGTCCGCGGAAGGACGACGCCGAATGGCCCGCGGTTGTCGTCACGGCGTTTGACAAAGAGTTCCTCTACATCGGTGCCAGTTGCCGCAAGCCCAAGGGTGGGACTTACACACCCTCATCAGAACCTCGAAAGCACGATGCCGACCTGGCGCCGCACGACCGCGTGGAGATTTGCCTGGACATCGACCGGGACTACGGTAGCTACTGGAAGCTGGCTGTCGACAGCCGCGGCTTCACGGCGGAGAGTTGTTTTGGTGATGCCACCTGGAACCCGACCTGGTACGTCGCCAGCGGCAGCGATGACCAGTTCTGGACCTTCGAAGCGGCGATTCCACTGGCGGAGCTTTCCCCCAAGGCCCCGCAGATTCGCGACGTCTGGTCCCTCGGCATCCAGCGAATTATTCCCAACATCGGCCAGCAATCCTTCACCCAGCCGGCGAGCATTCCCGAGCGGGGAGAGACTTTTGGCCTGATGGTGTTTGAATGACAAAGTAGGGTGCATGAGCGACAGCGAAATGCACGCGTAATACGACTCATTGCCCCGATAAGATCGTCCTGATAACAAGCTTCTTCACGCGTGCATTTCGTTTCACTCATGCACCCTACAACTACATCCCGCCTCACCGACGACACTCCCCTCTTCCGTGCGCGGGCGGCTGACTTCTGCATGCCCAATTCGCGCTTCCTGGGAGAGCTTTCGCTGGCCGCCTATGAGACGAACGAAACGAAGTTGCGGAGCGAGCTGGCAAATCTGGATTTGGCCGACTGCCGGTTGATTGAGGATCTTGAAACGGATACGCAGGCCCTGGTGGGGAGCACTCGGCAAGCCATCGTGGTCGCCTTTCGGGGCACCGAGCCGAGCAAGCTCAAGGATTTGTTGACCGATGTCGAGCTGACGATGGTCTCAGGACCGTTCGGCCAGGTGCATGAAGGATTTTGGGAATCGCTGGAAGCCATCTGGAACAAGTTGGAGCGAGCCATCGCCTCGCGACAGAACGGCCAGCGGGCAATCTGGTTCACGGGGCACAGTTTGGGCGGAGCGCTCGCACAGCTCGCCGTCGCTCGCTTGATGCAACAGGGCCGCTCCGCCCAGGGCATGTACAGCTACGGCGCGCCGCGCTGCGGCAACGCCCGCTTCGCCACCCAGTTCAATCGCCTCGCCCGCAGGTCTTCGTTCCGCCTCGTCAACGAAGCCGACATCATTCCCGACGTGGCCCCCAAGTTTCTCGGCTTTGAGCATTGCGGCCGGTATTGCGAGCTCGACGACCGCGGCCGGCTGTTGATTGATACTCCCGAGCAACATGGCCTGCTGCAAATGCTGGGAGAGACACTGGAATTCCTCTTCGACTGCGAGGACGACCACTCGCTCGCCAAGGGCTATCTCCCCAAGCTGAGCGCACTCGTTCCCTGGGAGAAAGCACCAGCGCCCGCCCTTCGCCGAGCGGCGTGATGCACTCTGCATGCAAAGCGCGTTTTCGCGGACTTGTGTGCGATTAGTGGCTGTAGGTCGGGCTCATTCGCAATAATCGCCGAAAATCCGATTTTTCGAGTCCGGTTTTGTCGCTGGATTGCGACTTTAATAGTAGAGAAGCGCGGTGCGCGCTCATCGGGAATACGCTCGAGGTCACATCATGGCAAAAACAGGCTCAAAAAGCAGGGATTCCGGCAAAATGCGGGGGGAGGCGCAAGATGGGTAAATCGCCCCCACTCCCTATGGGAAAGGGTCGGGGTGAGGGTCTGAAAACAAACTCCCAACCCCCTGACACCGCCGAATATGGAAACGACGTCCCTTCGGCCCGTCCCGATTTGGCCAACCTGTTGGGCCTCCTCTCGAACCGCGAACGTGAGGTGCTACACTGGTTCCAGCGGGATCGGAGCAACAAGCAGATCTCCCGATTGCTGAAAATCAACGTCCAGTGAGGTGCTTGGCTTTTTGTGGACAGTCCAACTCCTTATTTTCAAAGGAAAAGGAAGGACCGTCCGATGGCCCAAGCGAAGCCCAAAAAGTCCAAGTCTCGCCGCTTCTTTTCCGAGGAGTTTAAGCAGGAGGCCGTGCAAATGCTCCTGGATGGCCATTCCGCTCCCTCCGTCGCGGAGCGGTTAGGACTCTCCGGACCCAATGCACTCTACCGCTGGAAGCGCGAAACTCTGCAACAGGCGGG
>SXGT01741231.1_pt1 | contig 17439 bp, 14 predicted proteins | sample 3176221 | NCBI WGS metagenome assembly SXGT01 (sample SAMN11356862, study PRJNA531348) | freshwater metagenome | isolation source: freshwater sample F1-120 | place: China: Fuxian Lake, Yuxi | collected 2017-12-25
CCTTTTTATTGCGCCCAGAGTTCCTGAGGCTGTTGGCAACTTTATGGCAGCAAAAGTCGGATGCCTGGCCACGCCGATTCTCCATCGCTTTGCCATTGTCATGAACGGGTGACGCAAAGTGAATTTTGCAGGGCCGACTATGTAGGCCATGCCGGAAATCTCAAACAGTGAATTCTGAAGACCGTTCAGGATATCCTGAATGGTCTAGGTTTTTGCGATGTTGTTTTGAATGGCGAAGCGCATCAGGTCGGCGTTATTGGTCACACCGAGTTTCTGCATGATGCGCATCTTGTGGCTGCTGATGGTTTTGGGGCTCAGATTCAATTCGCTGGCAATGACATTTAGCGACTTGCCGGCGACCAGCAGTCCGAGTACCTGAATCTCCCTGTCGCTCAGGTGCTCATGCGGCAGGGGTTTCGTCTCCTGCGGCGCAAATACCATGGCTTCGACCAGCGCCGGATCAATGAACTTTCCGTTGTCGGCGATGCGATGGATTGCCTGCAGCAGGATTTCAGGATCGGCATCCTTGGTGACATAGCCAAGTGCGCCAGCACGAATCGCCAATGCGGCGAACTGGGCTTCGTTGTGCATCGACAGCACCAGAATGCGCAAGGAAGAAAACGCTGCGCACAGGCATTTGATCAGCTCGGTGCCACTCAGTCCTGGCATGGACAAATCCAGGATCAGCACGTCGGGCGGGGCCTGACGCAACAACAACAGCAACTCCTCGCTATCTGCCGCCTCGCCACACACCGCGATATCGTTGGCCGTCTTGAGAATTTCCTTGATCCCGCGGCGTACCAGCCGATGGTCATCGGCAATGATGACTCGAATCATGTCATGCGCCTGCATGGGGGATGGTGAAGATTAACCTCACGCCCCTGCCTAACCCGGATTCGATCAGCAGCGTACCGCCCAGTTCCTGCACCCGTTCGCGCATACCGATCATGCCAAACCCCACTCCGTCGCCATCCCCCGGCATGAACCCACGGCCATCGTCATGAATTTCCAGATGGATGACATCCTGTACCTGTTCCAGCACGATACGCACCGCACGGGCATGGGCGTGGCGCGCCACATTGGTCAATGACTCCTGAATGATGCGAAAAATGGTCGTCGCCACATCCTCGCCGACACGAATATCCTCACCGCAAGCCCGAAAGGTGCAGGCAATTTGCCAGCGCTTGGAAAAATCCTGTGTCAGCCATTCAATGGCCGGCACCAGACCAAGATCGAGGGTGGGGGGGCGCAGATTGCCGGCGATGCTCCGCACGCCCTTGAACAAGGACTCGATCAACTGCAGCATTTCGCTGACACGCAAGGCAGATTGGCCCGCGCCCGGCAACTCACGCTTGAGCAAAGAGGTTTCCATGCGCAGCGCCGTCAATATCTGGCCAAGTTCATCATGCACCTCGCGTGCAACGCGTTTGCGCTCGGCCTCGATCATCGACTGCTGATGCGAATACATGGCACGCAGGTCATGTTCATGTTGTCGCAACTGCTGTTCCGTCATTACCCTGTCCTTGAGGTCCGTCACGACCAGGCAGCCATACTGCTGACCCTCCGAATTGAGGGTGGTCATTGAGAGGCGTACCGGCAGTGGATCGGCGCCCGGTACAACGAGCGAAACTTCACAAGCCCCGGTAGTGCTGATGGCCAGCAGCGCACGTGCCCGCTGGCGATCCGGTTCTGTCACATGGTCGATGAAGGACTGTCTGCGCAGGGCATCAATGCTTTTCCCCAGCATGGCGGCGAAACGCGAATTGCAATACAGGATGGCCCCCTTGCGATCCAGCGTGACACCCCCCTCATTCATGGCGCCGAAAAACGCGACGTAGGTCTTTTCCGCCCCGTCCAGATACATGACGCCAGCCCCGCCTATCAGCGCATCGCTGGCACCGGAACGGATTGCTTCCAGTTGCGCTTCGGCCTCTTCTAGACGCGCCTGCAATTCAGCAATTTCGGGGCTGGCAACCTTGGCGTTTCTGTGGGAGATGCGTGTGGTGGGCATAGGCGAAGTTTAGCCTCGGCAAAGAATTGCTGCCAAGCCGTCCCGCCAGCGCCGACTTTTCGACCTTTTTTGTTGCGACGGGCGTCGTTTGACGTCATCGCAGCGAGGGCCTATGCTCAGCCAACCCAGTTCGCTAATGCTGTTTTTCAATGAATCTTCCTGACACCCTGCGCTTCGCCACGCGCGCCGCCACCGGCTATCCGCTACGCACTTTCCTGATGGTGCTGGCGATGAGCATCGGCGTCGCCGCCGTGGTGGTGCTCACGGCGCTCGGCGACGGCGCAAGGCGCTATGTCGTCAATGAGTTCTCATCGCTCGGTAGCAACCTCGTCATCGTCCTGCCGGGTCGCTCGGAAACCGGTGGCTTCAATCCCGTCAATGCCGTCACCAGCACGCCGCGCGACCTGACGGTGGGCGATGCCGAGGCCATCTTGCGTGCGCCTGCCGTGCTGCGCACCGCGCCACTCACCGTCGGCACTTCCGAAGCGGTCTTCAACGGCAAGCTGCGCGATGTCACTATCGTCGGCACCACCGCCGAATATCTCAAGCTGCGCCGCATGGATCTGGCGCAAGGGCGCTTTCTGCCGGTCGAAGACGCCAATGCGGCAGTAGCCGTGATCGGCGCCAAGATCCAGAGCGAACTGTTCGGCAACCAGTCGGCGCTCGGCCAGGTACTGCGCATCGGCGACCGGCGCCTGCGCGTCATCGGCGTGCTCGGTCAGTCCGGTCAGGGGCTGGGCATGAACGCCGACGAAATCGTCATCCTGCCGGTCACCGTCGCGCAGGCGATGTTCGATACCAACACGCTGTTCCGCATCCTCGTCGAAGCGCGCGGCCGGCCGCAGATCGAGCAGGCCAGAGCTCAAACTCTCGATATCCTCAAGGCGCGCCATGATGGCGAAGAGGACGTCACCGTCATCACGCAGGATGCCGTCCTGCAAACCTTCGACCGCATCCTCGGCACGCTCACCTATGGCGTCGCCGGCATCGCCGCGATCAGCCTTGCCGTCGCTGGCATCCTCGTCATGAACGTGATGCTCGTCGCCGTGGCCCAGCGCACCAACGAGATCGGTCTGCTCAAGGCGCTTGGCGCCGAAGCCACGGCGATTCGTAATGCCTTCCTCGCCGAAGCCACCCTGCTTTCTGCCAGCGGCGCACTGGTCGGCTATCTGCTCGGGCAGCTCGGCGCTTTCGCCCTGCGCACCGCCTTGCCGGCCCTGCCCGCCTACCCACCCGACTGGGCGGTCATTGCCGCCTTGCTGACGGCGCTCTCCACCGGCCTGCTGTTCGGCGTCATGCCGGCGCGCCGCGCCGCACAGCTTGATCCGGTAGAGGCGCTCGCCAAGCGATGAAATTCGATGAAATTCGCTGATCTGTTCACGCTCTCGCTGCGCGCCCTCACCGCGCACCGGCTGCGCAGCTTCCTCACGCTGCTCGGCATCGCCGTCGGCATCGCAGCCGTCATCCTGCTCACCAGCATCGGCGAGGGTGTGCATCGTTTTGTGCTCAACGAATTCACCCAGTTCGGCACCAATGTCATCGAGATTTCGCCGGGCAAAACCAAGGCCAGCGGCGGGCCGGGCGGCCTGCAGACCACCGTGCGCCTGCTGACGCTCGACGATGCGCGTGCCCTCGAACGCACGCCGGGCGTGATTGCCGTCTCGCCTATCGTCTGGGGCAATTCCGAAGTGAATGCCAATGGCCGTCTGCGGCGCACCACCGTGCAGGGCGTTGGCGCGGCCACGCCGGGCATCTTCAGCATGCGCGTGCAAAGTGGCACCTTCCTGCCCGACGAAGCCTTCGAACATGCGCGCCCCTTCGCCGTGCTCGGCCCCAAGCTCAAGCGGGAACTGTTCGGCAGCGAATCGGCGCTGGGCCAGCGGCTGCGCATCGGCGGCATGCAGTTCCGTATCGTCGGCGTGATGGCGCCCAAGGGCCAGTTTCTCGGCATGGATCTCGACGACACGGTGTTCATTCCCACCGCACGCGCTTTGGAACTCTATAACCGCGAGGGTCTGATGCGCATCAACCTCAACTATCGCGAAGGGCTCAAGGTGGCCGACGTGGCGGCCAGCGTAAAGTCGGCGCTGGCGGCACGGCATGGTCGCGAGGATTTCACGCTCACCACGCAGGAAGACATGCTGCGCACGCTGTCGAAGATTCTCAATGTCCTCACCGCCGCCGTCGGCGCGCTTGGCGGCATCTCGCTACTGGTCGGCGGCGTCGGCATCGTCACCATCATGACCATCGCCGTCACCGAACGCACCAACGAGATCGGCCTGCTCAAGGCACTCGGCGCCCGCGAACACACCATCCTCGGCATCTTCCTCGGCGAAGCGGTGGCCTTGTCGGCCATCGGCGGCCTGCTCGGCCTCATTCTGGGCATCGGCACGGCCCAGTTGCTGCACCTTGTCATCCCCGCCTTGCCGGTGCAAACGCCGCTGAGCTTCGTCATCCTCGCCGAAATCGTCGCCATCGTCATCGGCCTCGCCGCTGGCGTGCTGCCGGCGCGGCGTGCCGCGCGACTTGATCCGGTGGAGGCACTGCGGGCGGAATAATCAAAGTCGGCGCTGGCGGGACGGCAGTGCCAGCGTTACGGTCGTCAGGCCGATCATGTGGTGCGGCGGTTGCGCTCCATGCCACCAGGTTCGGCCTTCGCACTCAGATACGCCGGTCGAGCGACTTGATTGCCCCATGGATGGCGCGCTCAAAGATCGGCCGGTCGGGCGTGACGATCTGCGCCGTCCTGTTCTTCAGGCGCACGGCCAGCGCTTCTGGCGTAATCGATATTGCGCAGGCAGCGGCGCTGTTGCTAAAGAGGAAGAGTGTGCGACTCCGGTTGATCCAGGTCAGGCGTTCGCGGCGGGGTTGTCCTGCCGTGATGAAGTCCACCCAGTCACCTCGCACCAATTGACGCACTCGACGAAGATCTGCACGATCCGGCGTGTTTTCCTCGTCCAGGTCATCGCTACCGGGCAGCGAAATGTCTTGAACGCGAACCCCCGTATCCATCGCGTGGCTAACCTGCAGGGTCGGCCCAGCATTGCGCGGGCGCGGCCTCTCAGCCTCTACCACCGGTGTGGTGGCGCGCTTTTTCGTCCGCAGGGCGGTAAGCTGCAAGTCAAGCAGCTTGTCCATGAAGACCTTGCGCTCGGCAGGGGCCGAGCCAATCTCGTCGAAACCGGCATTGATCTCGCTCAGCAGCGACGGCAGCGAAGCGAACTGCTGTGGCCGGTCCCGCGCCAGGCATTTTGGCATTACAGACCACAGTAAATCGGTTGCGACCTGCAGAGTCTTGGCGACCGGCGCGCCTTCCTCGCCGAACTGCGAGATGCGGCTTTGCACGACGTCGCGCCAATAGGTGCAGAGGAATTCTTCAACTTCAACCGGCACATCCGGTACCAACACGCGGGCGATGCAGGCGTCCGCCAGCTTCTGCGCGCGCACCTGAGCCTCGCGCTTTAGGCGCATTTCCGCCTCGCGGGCATGTATGGCATCGGCAAGGATGCGATTCTGCTGTTCCTCGAGTTCCTCGCGCTCGGCGAGGAAGGCATCCAGCTCAATATTGGCAGAATCGAACACTGCCATGTCTCCGTCATAGTCATTCTGCAGCTTGCCGACCAGTTCGGAGAGCTTTACGTAGAATGGATCATTGACGTTTACCACCTTGCCCCAGCGCACCGCAACGACCGAAATACTATCGAGGAAGCGCCGTGCCGGGTGGCTACGATCGGCGAAAAAGCGCTGGTTCAGCATGGCGGCCCGCAGCACGGTCGTCTGCAGACGTGCCACCAGAGCCTTGATGCCATCCGAAACGTTGGGATCACTGAAGATCAGGTCAAACAACTCGGCGACGATGTCGAGCGTTACGGACTCCAGCGGTTTGACGTTGCGCGCGGCATCACTGTCACGTGCCATACGCACGACGTTGGTATGTGTGCCGGGGATTGCTGGTGACGGTGCCGCCTGCAGCGTGTTCATGGAGTCGAATAGCGCGCGGCTGGCAGCCACGGATTTGGGCATCTCGCTGGTGCCCGTCTCCTTGGCGCGCGCCTTGACCAGACGATCGAGGGTGCTGGCCAACTTGGTGGATTCCTCCGCCACCTCATGGGCGTCAACCGGTGTCGTATCTCTGTAGCTGTGCTTGAGCTGCGGCAGAATATCGGCTTCAAGCATGGCTTCGTTAACCACCCGGTAGAGTTGCGGCATCTCCGTGGCCAACTGCTTGCCGACCAATTGCAGCAACAGGATAAGCACGTCTGTGTTGGTCGTAAGCTCGGCGCAAGCAGCCTCAATACTGGACCAGAGCGCCGAAACCTTGAATGTCGTGTCGCCGGGCTGCATGGCCGTGCGCAAGACGAGGTAGTTGATCCGCCGCTCCAGCAACCTGTTTTCATCGCGGCACGCCAAGGTCACGCGATCCAGCACCTCACGCACAGCCAGCTGGACAGCTTCCTCCGCTTCGCTCAGCAGCCGCAGGTTCCCTTGGTCGACCACACCATAGCCCGGTTTCGCAGCATGTACGGTGCGCGCCGCCAGTTTGGTTCTCAGGGAAGCGGCCACCTTTTCCCAATGGGTCGGCAACGCCAGCTTGAGCGATACGGCAGCAATGCGCTGGGCGTGATCGCGACTGTTATTGCCATGAGCGATCGCCGCCTGGATCAGAGCTGGCCCCAACTCTTCGGCCAACTCGCACAGGTCGTTCTCCATCTGCGCACGACAACTCGCGACGAGCTTGCCGAGAGTTGCAGCATCTTGTTCGGTCATTTAGGCCTGATTCCGTGAATCATTTGGGTCGATTATCACATGCTGTAAACGGTGTAGTGCTTGCTGACGAACGTCTAGGGTGTATTGGACTTTCTTCGCCGGCAAAGCTTTGCCATCCTCGCCGAAGTCGTTGCTATCGGCATCGGCCTTGCCGCCGGCGTGCTACCAGCCCGCCGCTCCAGGTTGCCGTCAGTCTCCGCCGCTGCGGTGCAACAGCATATCCGCCGTATAGAGCGCCAGTCCGGTCCAGATGGCGGCGAAGGCCAGCAGGCGCGTGACGTTCATGGGTTCGCCGTAAAACAGGATGGCGACCAGGAAGGAAATCGAGGGAGCGCTGTACTGGAGGAAGCCCATCGTTGACATCGGCAGGCGCCGGGCGCCGATGGCGAAGAGCAGCAATGGAACGGCCGTTACCGCACCTGAGGCGATGAGTAGTGAATCTGTGGTGGTTTGCAGCCCGAAGCTGCCGTTACTGCCCAACCAGAGCAGGTAGGCCAGCGCGAAAGGTGTCGCACAGGCGGTTTCCAGAAACAGGCCACCGGCGGCATCGACGGGCAGTTGCTTGCGCAGCAGGCCGTAGCTGCCGAAGGTGGCGGCGAGGCCGAGCGATACCCAGGGCAGATGGCCGATACGCCAGGTTTCGAGCGTGACGCCAACGACGGCCAGCGACACGGCGACCCACTGGCGCGGGCGCAAGCGTTCGTGCAGGACCACGACACCGAGGACGATGCTGACCAGGGGGGTGATGAAGTAGCCCAGGCTGGTTTCCAGGATGCGGTCGGCGTTGACGGCCCAGACGAAGATCAGCCAGTTGCTCATCACCAATGCGGCGGCGAGGGCGGCGTGGGCAAGGGTTTTGGGGTGAGTGGCGTGGCGCCAGACAGGGCCGAGCGCACCACGTACCGCGAGGAAGCCGCCGACCAGCAGCAGCGACCAGACGACGCGGTGGGCGATGATTTCGAGGGCCGGCACATTGCCCAGCTGCTTGAAGAAGATCGGTACCAGCCCCCAGATGATGTAGGCACTCAGAGCGGCCAGCACGCCTTCGTGCGTGCTCGTAGGAGTGCCGTCGCGCTGGGTACTCATATCTGTCCGGCGTAGGCGAGGATGTCGTCGAGATAGTCATCCCAGCGCGTGAAGCTGTGATCGCCGCCGGGCAGTACGGTTTGTCTTGCGCCGGCGTAGCGCTTGACGGCCTGCCGATAGTCGAGCGTTTCATCGCCTTCTTCCGCCAACAGCCAGTAGCGTGAAGGGTCGGCCAGTGTGGGCACTTCCAGCGCGCGAAGTTCAGCGATGTGTTGGCGGGTGAATTCGAAGGACTCACCGCTGTAGAGCCAGGTTTGCGGGCCGAGGTAGCGTTCGAGTTCGATGGCGGCAACAACCGCTGGATTGACCAGCACCGCTTTCAAGCGATGCTTCTCGGCGAGATGGGTGGCGTAATAGCCGCCGAGGGAGGAGCCCACCAAAGTTGCCGTCTTGCCAACGCCGACTTTTTGCAGCAGATCTTCGATCTGCGCAATTGACGCGGCGGGCGAGGCTTTCAACTGCGGACAGATCAGCCGATCCGTCAGCCCGTGTTGCGCCATGCGCGCCGCCAGTGTTTGCACTTTGCGCGACTGCGGCCCGCTGGTGAAGCCGTGCAGATAGACGATTATGGGGTAGTCCAATCGACGAGCCCGAATTGCCACGTGGCGATGACGACGATGCCGAAGGCGATGCGATACCAGGCAAAGAAGGTAAAGTCGTGCGACGAGATGTAGCGAAGCAGCCAGCGCACGCAAAGGAAGGCCGAAATGAAGGCGGACACAAAACCGACCACCCACATGCCCAGATCATCCCAGGCCAGCAGGTGGCGTTCCTTGTAAAGCTGGTAGACCGTGGCGGCGCTCAGTGTCGGTACGGCAAGGAAGAAGGAAAACTCGGTGGCCGCCTTACGCGAAAGACCCAGGAACAGGCCGCCGATGATGGTCGCACCGGAACGCGAGGTACCGGGAATCAGCGCACAAGCTTGAGCGAGGCCGAGCTTGAGGGCATCCCACGGGCCGATGTCGTCGACCGTGTGGATGGTGATGGTGTGTTCGCGCTTCTCGGCCCAGAGGATAATGAAGGCGCCGACGATAAAGGCGATGGCCACCGGCACCGGCGCAAACAGGGTAGCCTTGATGAGTTTGCCGAACAGCAGGCCGAGCACGGCCAGTGGCATGAAGGCGATGGTGAGATTACTGACAAAACGCCGTGCAACCGGATCATGGGGCAGTCCGTGCAGAACATCAGAAAAACGGTGGCGATATTCCCAGACGACGGCGAGAATGGCGCCCGACTGGATGACAATTTCAAAGAGTTTGCCGCGTTCGTCGTTAAAGCCGAGCAGGTCTCCGGCTAGAATCAGGTGGCCGGTACTTGAAATGGGCAGAAATTCCGTGAGTCCTTCCACGATACCGAGAATCAGCGCACTAAACAGCGGATATAAGTCCATGTTGCGACACACTTTTAAGGACCGTCGAGTCTAGCATGCTGAAAAAAATCGCCGTTTCGCAACTCACGCTGGGCATGCATGTCCACGAGTTTTGTGGATCATGGATGGATCATCCCTTCTGGCGCGAGAATTTCATCGTCAATACCGATGATGAACTTCGCCAGATTCAGAACTGCAGTATCAAAGAGATCTGGATCGACATCCAGAAGGGCGTCGATGTCGCCGGCGCGACCAAGCAGGAAGCCGAGGCAAGCATAGACGAAGTGCTTGAGCAGATTGCGCCGCCCAAGCCCGTCGAAGCACGCGTTTCGATGGCCGATGAAGTGAAGCGTGCCGCCAAGATTTGCGCGAAATCCAAGGAAGCCGTGGTCTCCATGTTCCAGGAAGCGCGCATGGGCAAGGCCGTTGACCACGAGGCCGCCGGCGCGCTGGTCGACGAAATTTCCAACTCCGTGATGCGCAATCCCGGTGCGCTGATCAGTCTGGCGCGCCTGCGTTCGGCAGACGATTACACCTACATGCATTCGGTGGCGGTGTGCGCCCTGATGGTGGCCTTGTCACGCCAGCTCGCCCTCGACGAAAAGCAGACGCGCGACGCTGGCATGGCCGGCCTGTTGCACGATCTGGGCAAGGCGCTGATGCCGATGGAAGTGCTCAACAAACCCGGCAAGCTCACCGAAGAGGAATTCCGCATCATCAAGAGCCACCCGGTTGAAGGCCATCGCCTGCTGGTCGAAGGCGGCGGGGCGGGCGAGGTGTCGCTGGACGTCTGTCTGTACCACCACGAAAAGGTCGATGGCTCTGGCTATCCCAAGGGCCTGAAAGGCGACGAGATCAGCCTGTTTGCCAAGATGGGCGCGATTTGCGATGTCTATGACGCGATTACCTCAAATCGCCCCTACAAGGACGGCTGGGACCCGGCCGAATCGATTCGCAAGATGACCGAGTGGTCGAAGGGTCATTTCGACGAACGCATCTTTCAGGCCTTCGTCAAAAGTATCGGCATTTATCCGACCGGCTCGCTGGTCAAGCTGACTTCCGGCCGACTCGGCGTGGTGATTGAGCAGTCGCAAAAATCCCTGCTGGCACCGCAGGTCAAGGTGTTCTTCTCGACCAAGTCGAAGTCCTACATTCCGCCGGAAATCATCGACCTGTCGAAACAGGGCACAGAGAAGATCGTCGGCCGCGAAGATGCGGCCAACTGGGGGTTGACCGACATCAACCGCTTCTGGGCACAATAGCGCTCTATCTTCCCTGCGCCATTCAGCCCTGAATCTTAATCCGCCCGCGTTGTCCACCCGTTATGGAATCGACGCCCCCACCTCTTCAGATGCACAATGCCCGCATGTCGGACTGGCCCCGTCTGAGGAGCGTTGTGCGCACCATCTTCCCCCATTTGAGCGATAGCGATGTGTCGAATTTGCTTCGGTGGCATCACCAGGGCACGGTGGTGGCGTGCCGTGGGCGCGACCTCATTGGCTACTACCAGATTCACCCGCGCGGCGAACCCGGGGTGGCGTGGCTCAACTATTTCGGCGTATTGCCCGCATGGCGCGGTTTTGGCGTGGCGGATTCCTTGCTGGCCATGTCCGAAAGGCACGCGAGGACTTGTGGCTTCGATTCCATGATGCTGGACTCTTGGGTGAACGACGTGCGTGCGCATCGCTTCTACGAGCGCAGTGGCTATGCCCGACAGGGGCAACAGGCCTGCACCGATGGGGCTAAGTTACGCTTTGCCAAAACGCTAGCGCAAACTCCGGTGCTCGCGCGCGCCATGCCCGCCCTTGAGCCAGCCACGGCGGTAACCCGAGTGCTGCGGAAGCTGGCCTATGGCGTATTGTTGCGCTGGCCCAACGCCGGAGTCACGGCGTAGCGGAACCGGGCTTCATTTCGCCTTTTTGGCGGGCGCCTTCTTCGCTGCAGGCTTTTTCGTGGCCGGTGCCTTAACTGCCGTCCCGTCAGCGCCGACTTTTGCCTCGGCCTTTGCTTTCGGCACCTTGGCCGCCCGCTGCTCGAACTCGAAACCGACCTTGCCGTCGGCGCCGCGCACGAGATAGGCAGAAAACTTCTTGCGGGTGCGGTTGGAGACGAAGCCCTTGAGCAGGCTGGTCTTGCCGGTTTCCAGGAGCTTCTGCATTTCAGCGGTGCCGATTTCCTGTTGCAGGATCACCTTGCCGGAACGGAAGTCGCAGGTCTTGGCCGCACCGATAGCTTTCTCGCAGAGGTAATTCATCGGCTGCTCGAAAACACGGGCGGCACATTTCGGGCAGGTGCCAAGTGCTTCCTGACCACTGAAATCCACTTCCTCGGCATTGTCCTCATCGTTACCGAAGTCGAAACTCGGTGCATGTTCGTCGTTGAGCTTGATGACTGCCGCAAAGGCGCGGCCCATCTTGCTGCGGAAGCCCTGGAGCGGGCCAATCTGCCGGTTCTTCAGCAGTTCGTCCATTTCCTCCGGTTCCCACTGGCGGCTGGCAACGACTTTCCACAATTTGTAGTCGCATTGGTCGCACTTGAAGTGGCGGTAGGTTTCGTGAATCGCCCCCCCGCACTTCGGGCAGGGGGTCTTGAGCGTACCGAAATCGGCATCGGCAAACTCGCCGGTCTTGATGTGCTCGACCATTGCCTGCGTCTGCTCGGTGATGTGGGCCATGAACTCCTCGCGCTTGAGGCGTCCGTGCTCCATTTCGCGCAGCTTCCATTCCCACAGGCCGGTCAGTTCCGGCGAGCGCATCTCGTCCACCTTGAGCTGTTCGAGCGCAAAGAACAGGTTGAAGGCCTTGGCGGTCGGCTGCAGTTCGCGACCGTTGCGATGCAGATATTCCTCGGCGATCAGGCCTTCGATGGTGGCGGCACGCGTGGCTGGTGTGCCGAGACCGCGTTCAGACATCGCCTCTCTCAGTTCCTCGTCGTCGACCAGCTTGCCCGCGCCCTCCATCGCCGAGAGCAGCGTCGCTTCGTTGAAGCGCGGCGGCGGCTTGGTGGCGTTGGCTTTTACTTCGACGTCGTTGGCCCAGACGCGCTCCTTCTTTTCCAGCAGCGGCAGGTTGGGATTCTCCTCATCCGCCCCAGCGGCTTCCTTGCCGTAGACCGCCAGCCAGCCCGGCGTGACCAGTACCTTGCCGACGGTCTTGAACGGCTCTTGCTCGATCCTGGTGATGCGCGTGGTGACGAGGTATTCGGCAGACGGGAAGAAGATGGCGATGAAGCGTTTGACAACCAGGTCGTAAAGCTTCTGCTCGGGTTCGGACAGGTTCTTTGGTGCAGTGCCCGTGGGGATGATGGCGAAGTGATCGCTTACCTTGGCATTGTTGAAGATACGCTTGGTCGGATGCACCCAGCCGTTGTCGAGTACCGTGGTGGCGTGCTTGCCGAGGGGGCTGTCGGTCAATGCGCGCAGGGTGTCCTTGGCCGGGCCGATCATGTCTTCGGGCAGGTAGCGTGAATCGGTTCGCGGATAGGTCAGTACCTTGTGGCGTTCATACAACGCCTGCGCGATGGCCAGCGTGTTGCGCGCCGAGAAGCCGAAGCGGCCGTTGGCGTCGCGCTGCAGCGAAGTCAGGTCATAGAGCAACGGGCAGGCTTCGGTCTTCGGTGTGGCCTCTTCGCTGACCTCACCGTGCTTGCCAAGACATTTCTTGCGCAGGGTTTCGGCGCTTGCTTGATCCCAAAATCGTTCAGCCTTGGCGTGCTCATCTTCGGACTTCTTGAACTTTTCGTCGAACCATTTGCCGCGATAGGTGCCGGCAACGGCCTGAAACTCGGCTTCGACCTCCCAGTAATCGCGCGACTGGAAGGCGCGGATGGTTTTTTCGCGTTCGACGAGGATGGCCAGCGTCGGCGTCTGCACACGACCAACGGTAGTCTTGTAGAAGCCGCCTTCCTGTGAATTGAAGGCAGTCATGGCACGCGTGCCGTTGATGCCGATCAGCCAGTCGGCCTCGGAGCGGCAGCGGGCGGCGTCGGCCAGCGGCAGCATTTCCTCGTCGGTGCGCAAGTGGGCGAAGCCGTCGCGGATGGCAGTTGCGGTCATCGATTGCAACCAGAGGCGACGAATCGGTTTGGCGGTTTTTTCAGTCAGTGCATGCTGTACGACGTAGCGGAAGATCAACTCACCCTCGCGTCCCGCGTCGCAGGCATTCACCAGGCCGGTGACGTCCTTGCGCTTGATCAGGCGTGTCAGCAGACGCAGTCGGTCAGCCGTCTTGTCGATCGGATTGAGCGTGAAGCGTGGCGGAATCACCGGCAGATGGGTGAAGGTCCACTTGCCGCGTTTTACCTCGTATTCCTCGGGTACCGCCAGCTCAAGCAAATGGCCGACGGCGGAGCTGAGTACGTACTGCTCGCTCTCGAAATAGTCGCCCTCGCGGGTGAACCCGCCCAGCGCCCGGGCGATGTCCTGGGCGACGGAAGGCTTTTCTGCAATGATCAGTTGTTTGGTCATGGTGGCTCACAATGAGGGAGGGCATATTAAGCGCCCTTTCATATTGCTGGCAAGCTGTGCTTGACAGAATGCATGCGCTCGGGAATATTTCGCCTTCCAGAACAATCTCACCCCCAACCCGAATGGAGTTCCTGATGCGCACAACAATGAAATTGGTTTCCCTCTCCGTGGCCACGGCTGTCCTGATGATGGGCTGCGGCAAGGAAGAGCCACCGCCCGCGCCCGTGGTGCAGGCCCCGCCGCCCCCGCCGCAACCCGTGGTGGTGAAGATCGGCCACGTCGCCCCGCTGACCGGCGGCATCGCCCACTTGGGCAAGGACAACGAAAACGGTGCCCGTCTGGCCGTCGATGAGGCTAACGCAGCCGGCATCAAGATCGGCGGCAAGCCCGTCAAGTTCGAAATCGTCGCCGAAGACGACCAGGCCGATCCGAAGGTTGGCAATACCGTCGCTCAGAAGCTCGTCGATGCCAAGGTCGTCGGCATTATCGGCCATCTGAACTCCGGTACCACCATTCCCGCCTCAGCCATTTACAATCAGGCCGGCCTGCCGATGATCTCCGGCTCTGCGACCAACCCGGCGCTGACCGAGCAGGGCTTCAAGGGCGTGTTCCGCACGGTCGGCCGCGACGACCAGCAGGGCCCAGCGATGGCCAACTATCTGGTTGCCAACAACAAGCCTAAGACCGTCGCTATCGTCGATGACGCTACCGCTTACGGCGAAGGCCTCGCCAACGAGGTCGAAAAGACCCTTAAAGCTGCCGGGGTGAAGGTGCTACCGCGCGAGAAGGGCACCGACAAGACCGCCGATTGGAAGGCTGTGCTGACCAAGATCAAGGGCAAGAAGCCGGATGCCGTGTTTTATGGCGGTATGGATGCCACCGGCGGCCTGCTGCTCAAGCAGGCTCGCGAGCTGAAAATCGGCGCCGTGTTTGCTTTTGGCGACGGCGCCTGTACCGACAAAATGGCCGAACTGGCCGGCGAAGCAGCCGAGAATCTGCTTTGCTCGCAGGCTGGCATCCCGGTGCAGGCTGCGGGCGCCAAGTTCCTTGAGGGCTACAAAGCCAAGTACAACATCGATCCGATCCTTTATGCCCCCTTCACTTACGACTCGGCCAAGCTGCTGATCGCTGCCATGCAGAAGGCGGATTCGACCGATCCGGCCAAGTACCTGCCAGCCCTGCAGGCGATCGACTATAACGGTGCCACCGGCAACATCCAGTTCGACGAGAAAGGCGACCGCAAGGACGCCGAGATGACCATCTTCACGATGAAGGAAGGCAAGATCAGCCCGCTCTCCATCATCAAGGGTGGCAAGTCGCTGACGCTGGACGAATACGCGGCCCTGTCGGCACCGGCTCCCGCTCCTGCCCCGGCTGTTGCCGAGCCTGCCAAGCCGGCCGAGGCAGCACCAGCTGCCGCTCCGGCCGCTGCTCCTGCGGCCACCCCCGCAGCTCCCCCTGCAACAGCCCCTGCTGCTCCGGCGCCCGCCAAGCAGTAAGTTTCGGCACCTCAAGAAAACGGCATTCTCCGGGCAACCGGGGGGTGCCGTTTTTGCGTCAATCGGGTATTAACAAGGTAATATCTGCCGCCGTGGACATCTTCCTGCAACAAATCATCAATGGCCTGACCACGGGCAGCGTCTATGCCATCGTCGCCCTCGGCTACACGATGGTTTACGGTGTTATCCAGCTGATCAATTTCGCCCATGGCGAAGTCGTGATGATCGGCGCAATGGTGGCCTTTTCCGTCATCATGGCCGTGGTCAGCTTGGGGCTGCCACTGCCGCCCGCCCTGGTTGTTCTGCTGGGCGTGCTGGCGGCGATTCCTGTCTGCATGGCCATCGGCTATACACTGGAACGTGTTGCCTACCGTCCGCTGCGCCACGCGCCACGACTGGCGCCGCTGATTACCGCCATCGGCATGTCGATCATCCTGCAACATCTGGCCCTGCTGATCTGGGGCCGCGATCCGCGCGCCTTTCCGCAGATCATGGAAAACGCCAGCTTCTCCATTGGTGGGGCGGCGATCAGCACCGTACAGATCGCCATCATCCTGATGTCGGTGATCCTGATGGCCGCGCTGACCTGGTTCGTGTATCGCACCCGCTTCGGCATCGCCATCCGGGCCACCGCCGAAGATGTGCGAGTGGCGGCGCTGATGGGCGTCGATGCCAATCGCGTCATCGCCGCCACCTTCGTCATCGGCGCCGGCCTGGGTGCGATTGCCGGCGTGATGGTGGGCACCTACTACGGCATTGCCCACTACACCATGGGTTTCACGCTGGGCTTGAAAGCCTTCTCCGCCGCCGTGCTGGGCGGCATCGGCAATCTTGCCGGCGCCATGCTCGGTGGCATCGTGCTTGGGTTGGTCGAAGCATTGGGTACCGGCTACATCGGCGATCTGACCGACCTTTGCCGCTGGCCGATTGTCAGTGGCATGCTGGCCGAACGCTGCGAAAGGGATGGTCACGCCATCCTGTTTGGCAGCAATTACCAGGATGTGTTCGCCTTCCTGGTACTGATCCTCGTGCTGGTGTTCCGGCCTTCCGGCTTGCTCGGCGAGCGCGTATCGGAGCGGGCGTGAATCGCAAGTTCGTCGGCATCGCGCTGATTGCCATCGCCCTGTTGGCCCTGCCAATCGTGCTTACGCAGGTCGGCACGGCTTGGGTACGGATCGCCAACCTCGCCATTCTGTTTGTCTTCCTCTCGCTCGGCCTCAATATTGTCGTCGGCATGGCTGGCCTGCTCGACCTGGGTTACATCGCCTTCTATGCGGTCGGCGCCTACGTCTATGCCCTGCTGGCTTCGCCGCATTTCAATCTGCACCTGCCGTTCTGGGTAATCCTGCCGATTGGGGCACTGGTAGCTTGCGTGGCCGGTGCCGTCCTGGGCGCGCCGACATTACGATTGCGCGGCGACTACCTGGCCATTGTGACGCTGGGTTTCGGCGAGATCGTGCGCATCTTCATGAACAACCTCTCGTCGCCGTTCAACATCACCAACGGGCCGAAGGGCATCACGCGCATCGACGGCCTCTCGGTCGGCAATGTCAATTTCACCGCCACCGATACCCTGTTTGGCTTGAGCATCACCGGGCCCGCCAAGTATTACTACGTGTTACTGCTCTTGCTCCTGCTGGTGATCGTCGTCAATCTGCGTCTGCAAAAATCGCGCATTGGTCGCGCCTGGGTGGCGATTCGCGAGGACGAGTTGGCCGCCAAGGCCGCCGGCATCAACACGCGTAACGTCAAGCTACTGGCCTTCGCGATGGGCGCGAGCTTCGGCGGTGTCGCCGGCGGCATGTTTGCCGCGATGCAGGGCTTCGTCAGCCCCGAGAGCTTCATCCTCAACGAGTCAATCATGGTGCTGGCGATGGTGGTGCTGGGTGGTATGGGCAATGTCTGGGGCGTCATCGCCGGGGCGTTGCTACTCTCCTTCGTGCCCGAATTCCTGCGTTATTCGGTCGAGCCGGTACAGGTGGCGCTGTTCGGCCGCCTGCTGATCGAGCCCGAGGTGTTGCGCATGCTGATATTCGGCATCGCGCTGGTGCTGACCATGCGTTTCCGCCCCGCCGGCTTGTGGCCGGAGTCGCGTCACAAGCGCGAGCTGGGGCAGAAACCATGAGTGCGGTGCTACTGGAAGCCCGCGCCATCGGCAAGCGCTTCGGTGGCGTGCAGGCCCTCAAGGATGTCTCGCTGACCATCCGCGAAAAGGAAATCTACGGCCTGATCGGCCCTAACG
>SXGT01523840.1_pt1 | contig 17437 bp, 11 predicted proteins | sample 3176221 | NCBI WGS metagenome assembly SXGT01 (sample SAMN11356862, study PRJNA531348) | freshwater metagenome | isolation source: freshwater sample F1-120 | place: China: Fuxian Lake, Yuxi | collected 2017-12-25
GCCCAGACTGCCTTCAAAGTGTCTGTAAATCAGCGGCCTTACATGACGACCACACATAACCGAACAGGCATGTCGCCAACCAGTTGATTCTGCTAGCTATGCCTTCGTGGTCAAGCGCACTCTCTGCGATCTGCGCCCTCGGGTGGTCGAGCCGTTGCAAGATGTCCGCTTCGCGTGCAAAACGGTCGGCAAGTCTGGCGTCGGTGGTATGGAGAACCTTGACGGCGACCCTGGAGCCCGTCGTCGCGTCGGTCGCCTGGTACACCGTCCCCATCGCGCCGGCGCCGGCCACGCCTTCAATGGTAAAACGTTCGGCTACCAACTGGCCAACGTGCATGGGCACCGTCAACGCCTGGGGCGCGGCAGCATTCCGTGTACCGCGTCGGCGCTGGACGTGTCAACGCCAGGGTAGCTGCGCGCGAAAGTCGGTGCGGCGGTGGGGATTCTCAGCGGAGGTTGTCTCAACGCACGAACACCATCATGCGGTTCTGTCCCGTGCCGGCCTGGCCCTTGTTCAGCCCCAGCACTTGGCCAAAACCGCAATTGACGGCTTCGTTGCCAGCCGACGACGCCGCCGGGCCAAGGCCGCCGGTAATTCCCGGGTCGTCGAACGGGCACTTGGCGTTGGTGTAGGTGTTCCAGCCCGGTCCCCAGCTCTGGTCGTCATCTCCGCACGCGGCGTTACCGTCGTGGTCGTTCATGTTGAAGTACAGCGCCGTCTCGCACAATGCGCCCGACGACACCAGCGACCCGGCGGTCATCTTGAAGCCCTGTCCCGGGTTCCAGCACACCGCAGCCGCGCCGTAGCTGTTGATTTTGGCCGCGAGCGACTGCTTGCCGTCGCCGACTGCGCCATAGGCCGCCCAAACCAAGCTTGGCGCGTGCACGAACAGCACTTCCTTGAACGGCAGCGTGTGCAACAACGCTGACTTGAAGTCCTTGTTGCCGACCGATGGCGACCCGAAGACGGCAGTGTTGGTAGTCCACAGCGCCCGCGCATCCCAGGTCCAGGTGTTCTGGCTATCGTCGGCGGCGATAGCCACGAGCGCCCAGCCGCCGCCGTAGCCGAACACGCAGGCAGTCTGGACCGGAGCGACGGGACCGGTTTTGCCGTCGGGATCGATCCAGTACAAGCCATCGGTCGGCGTGGGCGACGTCGGAATCGACGCACAGCTGGTCGCCGGGTTGGCCAGGTCGACGCCCGGCGTACACTTGCCGCCGCCGCAAACGCCGATGCCGCACTTGGTGCCGTCGGCAAGTTGGTTCATGGTGCAACCCTGGTTGGCGGCATTGCACACGTCGGCGGTGCACGAGTTGCCATCGTCGCAACTGGTCGAGGCGCCAGTGCACTTGGCCGCGACGCAGGTGCCGCCGGCGGTGCACTTGCTTGGGTCGCCGCACTTGACTGTCGGAATCGGCCGCCGGCAAACATAGCAGCCCTGAGCTGTTGCGCTGCACAAGTCGTTCCACGTGCCGCTGGCCAGCATCTGGCCGACGTCTTCGCCGGCGTTGGCGATGCTGCAGCAACCGGTGCAGTTGTTGGGCTCGCCGCCTTGCCAGTTGGTGTAGGTCACTGGTGCGCCGTCTGGCCACACCCACTTGCCCTCGGTCTGGACGTCGTTGATGCCGATAAACGGCGTTGCGCCGTTGCCGCAAACCGTATTGGCAGCACTGCGGACGACGGTGTTCTCGGTCGCGGAGTCGATCCGCGCAAGGTGACCGCCCCAGGTCACGCAGGCCGCCTCGGCCTGTGCCCAGTTCAGGTTGGCTGCCACCACTTTGAAACAAGCGCCGCCGCTGGTCACGCCGTCGCAGGCTTTGGCATCGGCGCCCGGCGCAGCTTTGTAGACGCAGCCGGTCTTGGGGTCGCAGCCGTCTTCAGTGCACGGTTCCGCGTCCGTGCAGACCGTCGGTGCCCCCGGCAGGCAGGTCGCGCCCTGGCAGGCGTCGCCCTTGGTGCAGAAGTTGCCGTCCTCACAGGGTCCAGCTTTGCCGGTCCAGGAGCAGTCGCCGGTTTTGGCGTCACAGTTGTCTTGTGTGCACTGCTTGCCATCATCGCACAAGGTTGGCTTGCCGCCACCGCAAGCGCCGTTGGCGCAGGTCTCGCCTGTGGTGCATGGCGATGCGTCGTCGCAGGTACCGGCCTTGGGCACGTGGGTGCAGCCTTTGGCCGCGTCGCAACCCTCGTCGGTGCACACGTTCTTGTCGTCGCACGCAACCTTGACGTCCATGGGGACGCCGGTCACGCATTTGCCATTGCCGCAGGTGTCCTTGACCGTGCACTGGTTGCCGTCTTCGCAAGGCGACTTGTTGGGCACCCACTTGCAGCCGACTGCAGGGTCGCAGCTGTCGTCGGTGCAGGCGTTGCCATCATTGCAGTCCGTCTTGGCGCCCGGCGCGCAAGTGCCTTTGACGCAAGTGCCGCTCGCCGCGCACAGTGTGCCTTTGGCGCAGACGGTACCATCGGCGATTGGCGTGTAGATGCAGCCCTTGCCCGGTTCGCAAGTGTCTTTGGTGCAAGGGTTATTGTCTTCGCAGCCGGTGCTGCCGCCAGGGGCGCACTTGCCGTCTTTGCACGCGCCGAGCACGCAGGCCAGCGCGTCGGCGCAGGTCGCCGTGTTGGGCAAGCTGACGCAACCCTTGGCGGAGTCGCAGGTCTCGTCGGTGCACGCGTTGCCGTCGTTACACGCCACCAGCTTGCCCGACTTGCACGCCCCGTTGGCGCAGCTGTCCCCGTCGGTGCACTTGTCGTTGTCGTCGCACGGGCTGTTTTGGGCAGGCGCGGTGCAGTTGCCGGTCTTGGCGTCGCAGGCATCGGCCGTGCACGGGTTGTTGTCGTCGCAGACCTTGGAAGTGCCCGCGCCACAGGCGCCGTCTTTGCAACTGTCGCCCTGTGTGCAGGCGTTGCCGTCGTCGCAGAAGCCGACCGCCGGTTTGTTGGCGCACGCACCGGTCGCGTTGTCGCAAGCATCTGCGGTGCAGGCGTTGCCGTCGTCGCACGATTTGGGCTTGACTTGCACGCACTTGCCGGCGCTGCACGCGGCGGCCGCGCTGCACAGGCTGCCGTCGCTGCACACCAGGCCGTCGGTCATCGGAGTCTGCAGGCAACTGCCAGACTTGCACTGCCACTGATGGCAAGACGCAGTCGCGCCCTTGCCCGCGCAATCGATGTCCGCAACGCACTCTGGCGGCGGGACATCCGCGCCGGTGTCCGCCGCAGCGTCGGGCCCGACTTCTGGGCTGGCATCTGCTGCGGCGTCGATCGTAGCGTCTGCGGTAATCTCAGCACCCGCGTCCGCAGCCGCGTCGGGAGCGTCAGCAACCGCGATGTCTTCGGCGGCATCGTTTGGCGTCGCATCGGGCGCCACATCGCCTGGTTCGCTGTCCACGACCGTCTCGGCAGCGGCATCAACCGGCGGCGCGCTGTCGGCGACGTCGCTCGGGTCCGGCAATTCGGCGACTGCGTCGGGTGGCACATCGGCCGCCGCGTCGGGGCCGACTTCTGTGGTTGCATCAACGGGATCCACGTCCGGCGGGCCGGTATCCTGCGGCAGTTCTTCCAATACGTCTGCCGTAGTCTCAGCCGCGACATCAGGCGGCGGAGCCACGTCTGCGTCGTCAGGCGGCGGCAACTCTGCGGGCACATCGGTCGGCGCATCACCCGCCGAATCAGCCGCACCATCGGCCACGGCAATATCGACCGGCCCCAAGTCGACCGGCGCCACGTCGGGGAACAACGGAACATCGGCAACGACATCGGGGGCCGCCGCGTCCGCGCCAATTGCGTCGGCCTGCGCACCCAAGTCGCCTGCTACGGCGCCGTCTGACGATGCCGTTACATCGGCCAGGGCACCGCCAGCCACGACGGTCTCATCGCCACATGCGACCGCCAAGACCAGCGTCCCAGCGGCCAGCGCCCATGTCGTCCACGGTTTCATCGCTTCTACCTCACTGCACCCGGGCAGGTATGCCAGCGGCACCGGACCGCCTACGCGACAGCCTGCAGCACGCCATTCTCAGCGATGTTCGCAAAACCGTGAGGTTTGTCCAGTGACCGTCGCGGCATCGCCGGCGTTTCTGGCCCGGCTTGCGCTCGCGGCTGAAGGCGCTACCCTTACGCCTCCCTGCGTTGCGAGGCGTGTGCGATGAACAGGCTCACAAATTTTCACCTGCTTGTGGCGCGCGCGGCGGTGCTGCTGGGGTTGGCGGCCGCGGCCTGCAGCGAAGAAGCAGCGCCGTCTGCCGCAGCGAACGCTGCCAGCGGTGGAGACGCCATCAGCGACAGCAAGCTGGCGGACGGATCAGCCGATGTGGCGATTGTGGAGGCAGTCGCCGACGTGCCAGCGCCCGAAGCGGTCGCCGAGGTTGCCGCCGAGGTCGAACCCGAAGTCGCTGCGCCCGCGGACAGCCAGCCCGATGCGCCCAAGGATGTGCAGCAATCCGAGACCGAGAAGTTGACGGCGTGCCTCCTCAAGAACTGCACGACCCAGTTGACTACATGCCTGGGCGACGAAAAGTGCGGCGGTGCGGTCGGCTGCCTGGCTGGTTGCGGCGGCGACAGCGGCTGCATGCTCAACTGCGGCAACGGCCTGCCAAGCGGCGCGCAGCAGATGCTGCTCGCGGTCGCCAACTGCGCGGTCCAGCAAGGCTGCGTGCAGATCATCAAGAGTCCCAACTGCGGCAACGGCAAGTGCGACTTCGGCGAACAGTTGTCTTGCGCCCAAGACTGTGGGACGCAGAGCGCCGTGTGCGGCGACGGCAAGTGCGACGTGACCGAGATGTTGACCTGCGACAAGGACTGCAAGGTCAGCAACCCGTGCGGCGACGGCAATTGCGATCCCCTGCTCGAGAACCCGCTGACCTGCGCCAAAGACTGCCCGGCCCCCAAGTGCGGCGACGGCAAGTGTGCGACGCCGTGGGAAACGGCGCTGACCTGCCCGGGCGACTGCACGCCCGTGCTGGGCTGCGGCGACGGCACGTGCGACGTGGCCACCGAGACGACTTTGACCTGCCCGCTGGACTGCAACACCTTGCAGTGCGGCGACGGCGCCTGCAGCGCGCCGCTCGAAAACCCCTACACCTGCCCCAAAGACTGTCCGCTGCCTAAGTGCGGCGACGGCAAGTGCGACGGCCCATTCGAGTCGGCGGTCGGCTGCCCTGCCGATTGCAGCGCCGGCGGCGGCAAGCTGCCCAACGTCACCGGCTGCATCGCCACCAGTTGCGGCAAGGAGTCGTTGGCCTGCGTCGGCGACTTCGCGGGCTGTGGCGCCGCGAGCCTGTGCGTCGGTGGCTGCAAGGACTATAACTGCGTCGTCGGCTGCGGCAAGAAGCTGACGGGCGGATCGGCCCAGAAATTCCAGGCTTTGCAGGACTGCATTGCCAAGAACTGCGTAAGCCCTTGATGTGGACCTTGGCGAGGATACCCATGAAAGTCGTCTTTGTAGCGGCGGCTGCCGCCCTGCTCTCTCTGGCGTGCGAATCGAATCCGACCCCGCCCCCAGCATCCGCCCCGAAGTGGCAACTGCTGTTCCAGGAACAGCCTGGAGCCTTTCTGTCGGTGTGGGGCACCAGCAAGGACGACGTGTGGATCGTCGGCGCCGCTGACCCCAAGGTCGCCGGGTCTCAGGCTGCCGCACTGCACTGGACCGGCAAGGCTTGGCAGCGCATCGCGATTCCGGCGCCTGGCGCCGACATGTGGTGGGTTGCCGGGCTGCCCAAAGGCGACGTGTGGATGGGCGGCACCAAAGGCACCATCGCCCGCTGGAAGCGCGCGGACGGATCACTGGCTGTCGACAAGACCCCTGGAACGCAAACGATTTTCGGCGTCCTGCCGGTCTCCGATACCGAAGTCTGGGCAGTCGGCGGCGACGCAGGCTGTGCCGCCGCAGTCGGTTGCCCGGCCATCTGGCGCTGGGAAGGCAAGCAGTGGGCGCCGGCCGACGTACCGCAAGACCTGCTGCACAAGAGTCGCCAGTGGTTCAAGGTCTGGCGGCACAAGGGCATTGTCTACATTGTAGGGACGTACTCGAGCACGGTGGACAATGAACCGAGCTCGATCCTGCGCTACGACGGCAAGACGTGGACTGCGGTGTCGAGCGACGTCATTCGGACTCTGACGACCGTCCACGGCAACGACAGCGGAGAGGAACCGGCGCTTGTTGCCGTCGGTGGCAGCAACGAAGGGGTCATCACCCAGATGAGCGCCGACGGCAAATGGACCAAGTTCGTCCCGAAAAAGAAGCTGCCATTGCTCAACGGCGTCGCCGTGCCGGCCAAGGGCAACCCGGTCGCGGTCGGCGCAGGTGGCACGCTGTTTGAGCGCAAGGCGGGCGTATGGACCGAGCGCCTTGACCTGCCGGACGTCACCACCGACGACTTTCACGCCGCTTGGGTCAGTCCGGAGGGCGAGATCTGGGCAGTCGGAGGTCAGATCCTGACCACGCCCGCCATCGATGGCATGGCGGTGCGGTTTGGCGTCGGCGAGATTTCGACGAAGCTACCGTAGCCTAGAGGCAAATCTTGGTCAGAATCTCGCGCATGATCTCGCTTGTGCCGCCGCCGATGGTGATGAGCCGCATGTCGCGGAACACGCGCGACACCTCGCACTCGTCCATGTAGCCCATGCCGCCGTGCAACTGCACGCAGCGGTCGGCGACCCGATTGGCCACTTCGCCGCAGTACAGCTTGCACATGGCGATTTCCCGCCACGCCGAGTCACCGCGCACCACCAGGTCCACGGTGCGGTAGCAAAGCTGGCGGCCGGCCTCGATCTCCGTTTCCAGTTGCACGATTTCGTGGCGCACGGTCTGAAAGCCCATCAGGTTCTTGCCAAACGCCATCCGCGTTTTGCACCAGTCGGTGGTCACGTCCAGGATGCGCTGGGCGCCAGCGATCGCGGTCAGCGCACCGACCAGGCGCTCGCCACCGAAGTTGGCCATCACGTAGTAGAAGCCCTCGCCTTCATTGCCAAGCAGGTTGCGTACGGGCACGCGACAGTCTTCGAAGCTGATTTCGGCTGTGTCGCTGCAGTGGTTGCCCATTTTTTCGAGCTTGCGCGTCACCCGAAAGCCCTTGGTATCGGTCGGGAACATCAGCAGCGACACGCCCTCGTGTCCGGCGCCGCCTGTGCGCACAGCCAGCGTGATGAAGTCGGCCCGCGTGCCGTTGGTACGGTAGGTATTGGCGCCGTTGTTGACGAAGTCGTCGCCGTCGCGGCGCGCGGTGGTCTTGATCGCGGCCACGTCGCTGCCCGCATCGGGCTCGGTGATACCCAGCGCGGCAATCGCCTGACCAGCGATAGCGGGCTTGAGGTAGTTGTCGTGGTGAAAACTGTCGCCGATTTCGTGGATGACCGGCGTCGCCATGTCGCTCTGCACCAGCAGCGCCATCGTCAGGCCGGCAAGACCCGAATTGACCATCTCTTCCGCGTAGCAGACGGTATACCACCAGTCCAGGCCGAGGCCGCCCAGCGCCTCTGGCATTCGGATGCCGAGCAGGTTGCGTTTGGCCGCTTCTGTGAACACTTCGCGCGGAAACAGCCGCGCCGCTTCCCATTGGTGGGCATGGGGATGCAGATCCTTGCGACACCAGTCGCGCACCAGCTTGCGCAGCTGCTCGTGCTCCTCGCCAAACTGCGGGTAGTTGCGGTTGCGGTCGATCGTGAACATCGGTTGCCTCGTTGCGTTTGCGGCCAGGTGCGGGCGGCTTGCCTAAGCGTAGGCGCGCCGATCGCGCTGCGTCAATCCGACTGTCGCGCCCGGGCAACCGTGGTACAGTCGCCGCCCCGCGCCCGGCGCGGCTACGGTGGAAACCCATGAGAATTCAGTCAGTGCTTGCGCTGCTGGTCGTCAGTCTTCCCGGTTCTGTCGCGCAGGCAGCAGGGGCAGACGACAAACTCGCTGCTGGCGAAATCGTGGTCTCGACCCGCGACGTCGGCGCCGACCTGCCCGAGGCCACGGTGCAGGCGGTCATCGAAGCGCCACCGGCAGCCGTGTGGAAGATCATCGACGATTGCGGCAACTACAAGAAGGTGATGCCGCGCATCATCGACAGCAAGATGCATTCGCGCAACGGTGGCGTCGCGGTATGCGAGGTCAAGTTCGACATGCCGGCGCCGTTCTCGGACCTGGTGAGCGTCACCGAAGCGACGTCGACCGGCGGGCCGCCGCAGTGGAAGCGCAGCTGGAAGTTTCTGCGCGGCGACTACAAACGCAATGAAGGCAGTTGGACTCTTACCGCCTTTGACGCGGAGGGCAAGCGCACGCGTGCCGTCTACAAGGTGCTGGCGATTCCCAACAGCAGCGTCCCCAACTTCATGATCCGCAAAGCACAAGAGGGCGCGCTGCCCGACGTGATGAAGCGGGTGCGCCAGGCCGTCGTCGGCCATTGAACCTGACCAGGAGCCCAAGCGATGGACCTGCAATCGCCGCGGCGGCCCGACCTGTGGCTGCACGCGCCCGGCATCGACTACCTGAACCACGGCAGCTTTGGCGGTTGTCCGCGACCGGTGCTGGAAGCGCAGCAGCGGTGGCAGTGGCACCTCGAACGGCAGGCCTGCGCCTTCATGATCGGCGAACTTGAGCCGGCGCTGGATCAAGTGCGCGAGCGGCTGGGCGCGTTCCTGGGTTGCGATCCGGACGACCTGGCCCTTATCAGCAACGCGACCGAGGGCGTGGGCACGGTCCTGCGCTCGCTCGATTTTGGCCCGGGCGACGAGGTGCTGGTCTTGGACCATACCTACAACGCCTGCAAGAACGCCGTGGACGTCGAACTGCACCGGCGCGGCGGCAAGGCGGTAGTCGCACAATTGCCGTTTCCGCTGTCCAACGCTGCCAAGGCGACCGAGGCGATCCTGGCCACCGTGACGCCGCGGACACGGCTGGCGCTGCTCGATCACGTGACCAGCCCTACCGGCATCGTGTTGCCCATCGCCGACCTGGTGAAACGGCTGCAAGCGCAAGGCGTTGACGTGCTGGTCGACGCCGCCCACACGCCGGGCATGATCGAGGTCAACCTCGACGAGCTTGGCGCGGCGTATTGGACCGGAAACTGCCACAAGTGGGTGTGCTCTCCCAAAGGCTCCGCGGTGCTGCATGTGCGGCGTGACCGCCAGCAGCACATCCGCCCGCTGGTGATTTCGCACGGCGCCAACTCGCTGCGCACCGACCGTTCGCGGTTTCGCGTCGAATTCGACTGGACTGGCACGCGCGATCCGTCGCCGTGGCTGGCGATCCCGGATGCGCTGGACGCGATTGGCCAACTATGGCCCGGCGGCTGGGACGAGCACCGTGCGCGCAACCGGGCGCTGACGCTGGCCGCTCGGGACCTGCTGTGCGACGCGGTGGGCACGCCTCCGCCTGCGCCGGACGACATGCTGTCGCACCTGGCCGCCGTGGTGCTGCCCGACGAAGTCGCGGTGCCGGGCGGTTGCGGCGGCTGGGGCGACCCGTTGCACGACTGGCTTTGGAGCAGGCATCAGATTGAAGTGCCGGTGTTTGCGTGGCGCGGCTTGCGCATCCTGCGAATTGCAGTGCAGGCCTACAACCACCTCGGTCAATATCAGCGCCTTGCAGGGATTCTGGCCGGTTTGGGGGCGCAGGGGCGGCGGGGCTGAACCAGCAAGCTCCGGCCTTGCACATCGCGCGATCGCGTTGCTACATTGCAGCCCCTTTGCAGCTGCCCGCGAGGCTGCTGCTTCGCCTAACCATTGAAATCACATAACTTTTTGGAGACGCCCTATGGCCAAGCCCGCCACTGGCATGCAACTGAGCAAGGAAGAGGTCACATACTTGGAGCGCAGCCTGTCAGGCTTGCCGACCAGCAAGCAGGATGGCGCCGGTACCGGCGAGGCCGATGGGCTGTTGAAATTCAAGTACCACCAGAACCCCTACCTGCGCGTGTACGCCAACGTGCTGTGGAGCGGCTACGCCGTTTCGCGCGGGCAAATTGCGGAGGGTCACCAGCGCTTTTCGGCCGCCCGGCGCGACGGCCAGGTCAGCGCTGTGGATGCCGTGACCGCCAAAGCGATGCAAGACGCGCAGACGGCGCTCGAAAACGCGATGGCGCCCGATGGCACGATCGCCGGGTTTCTGCTGGTGCTGCGCGAGGGCACCGTGCAGCGGCTGTGGGCCAGAGTGTGCGAGACCTCCGGCCTGCCGCCCCCGCGCTTTGGCGTGCTGCTGGGCCGGGGACAGCAGCCTTCGCGTGAAGAGTTGGACGCCGCGGAGGAACAGGAGTTGGCCGCGCTGCGCAAGACCGCTGCGCCCGCTGTCTTGCCCGAAGCCGAGGACGACGAGGAGGACGACGACAGTGGCGACGACGGCGATGACGAGGGCGGTGACGCGGAAGCAGCCTCGTCTGCTCCCGTTGAGTTGCGCATCAGCGTCACCCAGCGCGGTGGCGCAGAGACCGCTGCAGAGCTGGTGTTGTCCGCTGCTGCCGATGCCATGCGCCAACTGCGGACCAAGGGCGGCATGGGCACCCTGACCGTGACCCTGACCGTCGAAGGGCAGACCGCTGGACCACGGGCCGAGGGTGGCGGTGGCCAGCGCAAGCGCCGGCGCCGGCGCCGGTAGGTGGTTGTGGCCAGCGGCTGAGGCCTGACCCGAGCCGCCAGGACCGCAGCCGAACGGCTGGTGAACCATCCTGCCAGTGGACGCGAGGGCTTGACCGCGACGCGAGCCAGCTTATACTGACCCGCAAGTCAGTGACCGGCTGGTCATTGACCTGCCGGTCACTCCTGCCTCACTTCACCAACCCACGCCGCGCATCCGCGCCCACGGCAGCCCATGGCACGCGCAGCCAACCCTGAGCTTCCCGGCCTTATCAAGGCGGCCGCGCTGGTCGAGTTCGGCGAGCACGGCCTTGCGCAGGCCAGGGTCAGCGCCATCGCCGACCGCGCCGGCATCTCCAAGGGCGCGTTCTATCTGTACTTTGAGTCCAAGGAAGCGCTGTACGTCGACCTGGCGCGCGAGTTCCTCAACGAGGTAGTGGCGCAGCTGTCGCAGCACGCGTGCAGCGTTGACCCGCAATGCAGCGACCCGATCGCGCTGATTCAGCAGTTCGCTCGGCACGACGCGGCCTTGCTGGCGTTTTTCTGGTCGCGGCGGCCGCAACTGGCAATGGTGTATCGCGGCGCAATTGGCACGAGCTACGCGTTCCTGTTCGACGAGTTCATCGACGCCATCCACAACGCGATGCGGGCGACCATCGCGGCGCAGCCGGTGCCAACGGCGCACGAACCGGTGTTGCCGCCCGATTTTTTGGCTGCAATGGCGACCGGGCTGCTTTTCATGCACGTGCGGCGCATTCTGGGCGAGGCGCAGCCTCCCGACGTCGCAAACCACATCCACTACTTCCGCAAGATTCTGGTCCTGGGAATGCTGCTGCCGCCCCAGGTGCTCGACGCGGTGCTCGCAGATCCGCTGACCGTGCTCGCGCGGCTTGCCGGCGAAGCGACGCCGTGGCGGCCGGGTCCGCTGGTAGCGCTCGAAGACGCGGCGTAGGTTGCTGACGCGCTCAAACCTGGTTACTGAGGTCCGACCATGAAGACCAAGATTTTCATCGCGCTCGCGTTGCTGGGCCTGGGCGCCTTTGGCTGGGTATTGCGCGGCAAGGTCGCCGACCGACTGGCCAAGCTCGAGCTTGTCAGCAAAGAGGCCCAGGCCAAGGCCGCGGAAGCGCTGGTTCGTGAACCGCCGAGCCTGATGACACCGGCGGCCGGGCCGGCAACGGAGACGTTGCGGATGACTGGCACCTTGCGTCCAGAAGCGGAGGTTCAGCTTGGCTTCAAGGTCCCGGGCCGGGTGACCGACGTACTGGTCCGGCGCGGCCAGGTTGTTCAAGCGGGTGACACACTGGCCCGCCTGGATGCGCGCGACCTGGAAGCCCAGGCCATGCAGGCCCAGGCGGGCAAGAAGGCGGCGCAGGCACAGCGCTCGATAGCCGCCGACGCCCTCAAGCGGGCACGGCAACTGCAAGAAGCCGGCGCGGCGACCGAGCAGCAGGTCGTGGCGGCGGAGGGACAGACCAGCGCCATCTCGGCGTCTATCGAGCAGGCCCAGGCAGCGCAGCGCTATGTCGAGGTCATCAAAGGTGAAACGCAGCTGGTCTCGCCCATCGATGGCGTGGTCATCCAGGCGCCGACCGCGCCCGGGTTCGTGGTGCAGATGATGTCGCCGCCGGTGTTTGTCATTCAGAAATTGACAAACGTCAAGTTCGCTGCGCACCTGACCGACCGCGACGCTGCGCGCATCCACGCTGGCATGACGGTCGCGGTTGAAACGGCGGCTGGCCATCGGGCTTTGGGCAAGCTCGACGCGGTGATTCCAAGTGTCGATCCGCTGACGCGACGGGTTCCTATCGAGGGCACTATCGCCAATGGGCAAGGCAAGCTGTTCGCCGGCGCCATGGTCGAGGCCACCATCGAGGTGCCGTCACCGCCGACGTTGGCCATCCCGCAGACGGCGCTGCTCACCGGCAGCGAAGCAGCCGTGCTCGTCGAGGGGCCGAACCGCAAGCTGATGCGCAAGCCCATCGTTGTACTGCGCAGCTCCGCGGATCAGCTGCTGGTGAGCAAAGGGCTGGCGGCTAGCGATCGCGTGGTAGCCAACCCGGGCGTCAACTGGCGCGAGGGCGACGTGATTCCCGCAGCCAGGCCGGCCAAGCAGCCGTAGCACCACACTCCACAATCGCCTGACGCGCACCGGCCTGCCGGTGTCCACGGGGTCGCCATGACACTGTCCGATGTCGCCATTGCCCGGCCGGTTTTCACGCTGGTCGTCCAACTCGGCATCCTGGTGCTGGGCCTGATGTCGTGGAAGTCGCTGGGCACCGACCTGTTCCCCGACGTGACGTTTCCGGTCGTGACTGTGACCACCATCTACCCGGGTGCGGCGCCTGGCGAAGTCGAGAGCCAGGTCACGCGGCCTATCGAGGACGCGGTCGCCGGCATCAACGACCTGGACACGGTCCGATCGTTTTCGCGCGAATCGGTGTCGGTTGTGGTCGTGTTGTTCAAGCTGCGCGCCAACATCGATCGCGCGGCCCAAGACGTGCGCGAGCGCGTGGGCGCGGTCCGCCCCAACCTGCCGGGCGACGCGCGGGAGCCATCGATTCGCCGAATCGACGTGGGTGCGGCGCCCATCTTGACCTACGTCACTTCCGGCGCGGGTCTGACCAACGACGAATTGCGCAAGATCACCGAGGACACGCTGCGGCCACAGCTGGAGCGCGTGGGCGGCGTCGCCTCGGTTGAGGTCATCGGCGGCCGCGACCGCCAGATTCAAGTCGCTATCGACCGGGCCAAGCTAGACGCCCTAAACCTGCCACTGACGGCTGTCATCGACAAGCTGCGCTACGAGAATCTGTCGGTGCCCGCAGGCCACTTTGATCAGGGTGCGCGCGAGGTCTCGGTGCGGCTGTCCGGCGACTTGCGCAGCGCCGAAGAGGTGGCCGACGTCGTCATCACCACTACGCCACAGGGCAGCCAGGTGCGGCTGGGCGACTTTGCCAAGGTCACCGACGGCCGGGACGACGTCCGCACCGCGATCCGCTCCAACGGCCGTGACGCGGTGGCATTTGAGGTCATCAAGCAGTCCGGGACCAACACCGTACAGGTCAACGATGCGGTCAAGAAGAAGCTGGAGGAAATCCAGCCGTTGCTGCCCAAGGCCTACAAAGCCGCGCCGGTCATCGAGCAGGCGATGTTCATCAAAGAGAACGCGCACGAGGTCGAGATTGCCATCGTCTACGGCGGCGCGATGGCCATCCTGGTCATCCTGTTGTTCATGCTGGACTTGCGATCGACGTTCATCTCCGCGCTGGCGCTGCCGACCTCAGTCATCGGCACGTTCTTTGTCATGGACATGCTTGGCTTTACGCTCAACATGATGACGCTGTTGGCGATGTCGCTGGCCATCGGGCTGCTCATCGACGACGCGGTGGTGGTTCGCGAGAGCATATTCAGACATCTGGAAGCGGGCGAGGACCCCAAGGTCGCCGCGAGCAAAGGCACGAGCGAGATTGCGCTTGCGGTGCTGGCGACCACGCTGACGATTGTGGCGGTGTTCTTGCCGGTCGCATTCATGTCCGGCGTGGTCGGCCAGTTCTTCAAGCAGTTTGGGCTGACGATCTCTGCGGCGGTGCTGCTGTCGCTGTTCGTCGCCTTTACGCTCGATCCGATGCTGAGCTCGCGCCTGGCCACGACCATCGTCCATGGCGCCAAGCGCAACATCGTGGTGCGGTTCTTTGAGGGCATTCACGAGGCGACTGAGGAGGCCTATGCGGCGGTGTTGCGGCAGTCTGTGCGTCACCCCGTGATTACGGTGGGCCTCGCGGTTGCTGCGTTGGTCGGCGCTGGCAAGCTGGCCGGTCTGATGGGCACCGACTTTGTGGCGCTGGAGGACCGCGCCCAGTTTGTGGTCGATGTCGAACTGGACCCGGGCACCTCCTTGCAGGAGTCGGCGCGGCTGACGCTGGCGGCCGAGCTCGACGTTCTCAAGAACAAGAACGTGCTGACCACGTACAGCAAGATCGGCGTCAACAGCGAAATCAACAAGGTCCAGCTGCGGGTGGTGTGCAACCAGAAAACCGAGCGCAAGCAGACACTGTGGGAAATCCAGGACGAAGTGCGCGCCATTTACGCGCGGCACCTGCCCAAGGTGCGGTTTTCGATTACGCCGCCGCCGTTTGTCGAGGGCCTGCCTGCGGGTGCGCCGATGCAGATCCAGGTGCGCGGCTCAGACCTGGCACTGCTGGAGCGCGACGCCATCGCCATCGAAAAGATGCTCAAGTCGACCGCTGGCGTTGGCGACGTTCAGGTCACGTATTCGCCGGGCAAGCCGGAGCAGACGGTGCGTGTCGATCGCCACAAGGCGGCCGACCTGGGCATTCCAGTGGCACTGGTGGCGCGCACGTTGCGGGCGGCCTTGGAGGGCGAAGACGCCGGCAAGCTGCGCTTGGAGGCGGGGTCGCGCAAGGAGGTCAAGATCCATGTGCGGCTGGACGACGCCGATCGCATGAACCTCGACCGCCTGATGCAGCTGCAGATACCGGTGCAAGGCAAGCCGATGCACGCGGCGCTGCTCGGCCAGAATCCGCAGACCAGCCCGTTGGCACAGGGTGGCTTCGTGCCGCTGTCTGCAATTGCCACGGTCGAACCGCTGGCGGGGCCACAGGTCATCGAGCGCCAAGATCGCACCCGCCAGATCGTGGTTACCGCGGTGCCGCGCGGTCGCTCGCTGGGCGAGATTGTGGAGGAGGTCGAGGCCAAGCTAGCCAAGCATCAGTTCGCGGGCGACGACTACTTTCGCATGGACGGTCAGGTCAAGCAGATGAAGGAGTCGGCGGAGAGCTTCGGCACCGCTGGCATCCTGGGCGTGCTGTTCATCTACCTCATCCTGGCCGCGCAGTTCGAGTCGTTCCTGCATCCGGTGACGATCATGCTATCGCTGGCGCTGGCGATGATTGGCGCCTGGCTGGCGCTGTTCATGACGGACAACAGCCTGTCGATGGGCAGCAACATCGGCATCATCCTGCTGATGGGCCTGGTGACCAAGAACGGCATCTTGCTGGTCGATGCGGCGCTGCAACTGCAGCGCGAGGGCAAAACCAGCGTCGACGCCATCATCGAAGCCGGCCGCAAACGATTGAGACCGATTCTGATGACCTCGGCGGCGATGGTGCTCGGCATGATGCCGACCGCTGTCAACCGCGGCCCAGGCTCGGAATTCCGGTCACCGATGGCGATCGTCGTCATCGGCGGCGTTATCACTTCGACCGTGCTGACCCTGCTGGTGCTGCCCAGCGTGTTCCTGTGGACCGACTGGCTGCGCAAGCTGCCTGCGCGATTGCTGGGCCGAGGCAAGTCGCGCGACGTGGAGCCAGCGCACGGCGAGGGCACCGTCGTTCTGCCGACCCCGGTGGCGCGCGCTGCGGCTGAGCAGCTGGTGCCAATGCTGGCGTGGTTGCTGGCGGGCGCTATCAGCCTGGTTCTGGTCGCTTGGCCAACGACTTCGCATGCCGAGCCTGCGGTTGGCGCTCGACTGACCCTGCCGGCGGCAGTGGCGCGTGCCATGGACAACAACAGCGACCTCAAGGTTGCCCATGCGCGCATTCGCGAAGCGGAAGCCCAGCGGGCCAAGGTCATCACCGCCTTTTTGCCGGACCTCAAGGCCGTCGGCACCTATACGCGCAACAGCGACCAGGCCAAGTTCGATTTCGGCCAACTGGTCGGCGGCGCCGCGCAGCTCATCGGCAAGCAGGTGGGCCTGGACGTCAAGATTCCGCCGGGCGCCATGGGCGATCCGGTCATCATCCAGGACTACAACCAGTTTTCCGGCGTGCTCGCGGTGGATGAGACGCTTTTCGCCGCGGCACCGCTGCTTTACGAGAAGGCGCAGGAGAAAGGAATCGGCGCTCAGCGCGTCGGCGTCGCTGCGGCCGAGCGGGAAGTCGCCTACCGCGTCAGCGAAATGTTCTACCACATCGCGGGTTTGGATCGGATCATGGCCGCGGCGAAGCGCGCTGTCGAGCTGACCGACCAGCGGTTGGCGCTCATCGAAAAGCGCAAGATCATCGGCACCGAAGGTGAGCTACCGTTTCTGCGTGCGCAAGTCGAAAAGGCCAGGGCCGAGCAAGACGTGCTGCGCGCGCGGCTGGCGCGCCGACAGCTGCTGGAGGCGATCGGGATCCTGACCGGCGATCCGGCGCCAGAGGACATCGAGGCGCCGCCTCCCGTTGCAATGCCGACCGGTGACATGGAGGCTTGGATCGTGCGCTCGTTGGAGCAACGCCCCGATCTCGCCGCGCGGCGCCAGGCGATCGCGGCCCAACAGGCACTGGTGCGCGAAGCCGAGCTGCGCTGGCTGCCCATCGTGACGACCTCTGCTTACCTGCGGTGGAGCGACGTCAAGGGCTTCGTGGACAGCCACTGGATCTGGGCGGCGAATCTCAACCTGGTGTTTCCGCTGTATGACCGCGGAGTGCGCTACGCCGACCTCAAAGAGCGCAAGGCTGCTCTGGCGCGGGTGCAAGCCGAGGCAGACAAGGCGGAGGCCGACTTGCGGGCGCACATTCGTCAGGCGGCCCACGACATCGTGATTGCCGACGACGTCGTGCGCATCGCCGACCGACAGGCCGAGGTGGCGCGCAAAGGGGCGGAAATTGCCCGCAAGTCGCAGGTCGCGGGCGTGGCGACGCACCTGGAAGTGGACGAAGCCGAAACGGCGGTGCGCCTCGCCGAAGCCAACGCCGAGCGCGAGCGCGCCAACCGTGACCTGGCGGTGCTCAAACTTCGGCACTTGACGGGCGACGTGCGGCCGTAAGCCAGACCGCCAGCGGCGTCAGGTTCGCGTGAAGTCGAACACCGGTGTGCGCGGATCGCCGTACATCGTCAGCGCACCGCGCTCACCTACGGCGTTGGGACGCTGGAAGATCC
>SXGT01210580.1_pt1 | contig 17434 bp, 16 predicted proteins | sample 3176221 | NCBI WGS metagenome assembly SXGT01 (sample SAMN11356862, study PRJNA531348) | freshwater metagenome | isolation source: freshwater sample F1-120 | place: China: Fuxian Lake, Yuxi | collected 2017-12-25
AAGGAATTGCTGTTGATTCACAGTTTATCCGGCATGAAGGATCTGGAGAATAAATCCACGCACGACGGATTGACCGGTGCGTATAACCGCACCTATTTCGACGAAGTGCTGGCGCGCGAATTTCAATTGGCGCAACAAAACAACTTGCCATTGACGATAGCGATGATCGATATCGATCACTTTAAGCGGATAAACGATACCTATGGCCATGCAGCAGGGGATGCGCTGCTGGTTGCCCTGGTTGAGTCGATTCAAAAGCAAATTCGCCAGGACGATACGTTCAGCCGTTACGGCGGCGAGGAATTTGCGCTGATAATGCCGGGAACACCGCTTGCAGCCGCAAGGAATCTGGTTGCGCGATTAAAAACCGCGATTGCCGGGATTGCCTGCCGTTCCGGCGAAGATCATTTGATACAAGTTACCGTTTCCATCGGCGTTGCCGCTTATCCTGGAAATTCGGCGCGCATCCATCGGCCCAATGATCTGATTCAGGCTGCGGATACTGCGCTATATGACGCTAAGCGTGCGGGGCGCAATCAAATCAAGGAATGGAGCGAGCAATGATTCCATGCGCTTGGATAATTGCCGTTTTCTAATGCAGCGATGAATCTGATCGTCCAGGGACTGGAGGTTAATAACAGCGACTTGAGAGCGGTGGCGAAACTCGCCCGGGCGGACGGTATTGAACGCATCACCGGCCAGGCTTTCCGATTGACGAACGCGGCGTATTCCGATGAAATCCCCAGGTACTGCGCGGAAGCCGAATTGGATTTCGCATTTGTCGATGCCGAGCGCAAATTGACCGATTTCAAATTGATTGCGATGGATATGGATTCCACGTTGCTGGCGATCGAATCCATCGACGAGATTGCCGATATGCTGCAAATCAAGCCGCAAGTGGCTGCAATTACATTGCAAACCATGCGCGGCGAGATCAGTTTCGAGGAGAGTCTTGCGCGCCGCACTCAATTGCTGAAAGGCTTGCATCAAGACGCTCTGCAACAAGTGTACGATGAACGTGTGAGGCTCAGTCCGGGCGCGGAAAAAATGCTGCTGCAAGCCAAACAAGCCGGTTTGAAGACCATGGTGATCTCCGGCGGTTTTACGTTTTTTACCGAGCGAATCAAGGTGAAATTGGGCTTCGATTACGCTGCCGCCAATGTTTTGGCCATTGAGAATCAACACCTGACGGGCGAGGTTGTCGGGGAAATCATCGGCCGGGAAGGAAAGGCTCGCGTATTGCAGCAAGTTCGCGACGAATTGGGGTTGCAGCGCGAGCACATCATTGCCATCGGCGATGGCGCCAACGATCTCGGCATGATAGCAGAAGCCGGTGTCGGCATTGCGTATCATGCCAAGCCGATCGTCAAAGCGCATGCGACTTATGCGCTCGATTACGTCGGCTTGGACGGTGTGATCAATTTATTCAAATAACAGCGGCGGTTTGCGCAAAGCCGCGTGCTCAGTAATCGGGTTCGTACATCAGCGACCTGACGTAACCGTTCAAATCCTCCGGCAAGTTCGTAGCCGTCAATCCTTCCCGCTTGGCCACCTGACATACCGCAACCGCAATCGCATGGGATACTTCGCGTACTCGCGGCAATGCCGGATAAACCGCACCGTCGCCGATTTCTTGTTCGCTGACGATATTTGCCAAAATCCGCGCGGCTGCCAAGAACATGCTTTGCGTGACCAGCCGGGCATCGCTTGCATAAACGCCCAGACCGATGCCGGGGAAAATATACGCATTGTTTCCCTGCGACGACTTAAACACCCGGTTGCCGTACTGCACGGGGGCAAACGGGCTGCCGCTGGCAAAAATAACGCGCCCGTCGCTCCAACGATAGGCTTGCTCTGCCGTGCATTCGGTGTGCGAAGTCGGGTTCGATAGCGCGATAATCACCGGCCGGTCGTTGACGGCGGCCATTTTGCGCACGACGGCTTCGGTGAAGGTTCCGGCGACGCCGGTTGCGCCGATCAGCACATCCGGTTTGATTGCTTCAATGGCGTCGGTAAAGCTGCAAGCGGCGTGTTCATGCGCATACGCTTTGACGCGCGGCTTGATATTTTCGCTGGCGGCGGTCAGCAATCCTTTGCGGTCGATGAACCAAAGCCGTTTTTGCGCGGCGACTTTAGTCAATCCGGTTGCGCAAAACGCATCGACGATGAGTTCCGCAGCGCCGCTTGCGGCAGAACCCGCTCCCAGAAACATGATGTTAAGATCGCGAAAATTTTTTCCCGTGATGCGGCAGGAGCTGTAAATGCCTGCCAGGGTGACCGCAGCAGTGCCTTGGATATCGTCGTTGAAACAGCGAACGGTATCCTGATAGCGTTCGAGAAACTCGAATGCGTGCGGTGTCAGAAAATCTTCGAATTGGATCAATGCGCGCGGAAAACGCTGCCGCACTGCATGCACAAATTCATCCACCAACGACCGGTAAGCATCGTCGGCGATTCTCGGATGCGGGTAGCCGAGATACAGCGGATCTTCGCGAATCGGCAAATTGTTGGTGCCGACATCGAGCATGACCGGCATGCATTGCGCCGGATCGATACCGGCGCAAGCGACGTACAGCGCGACCTTGCCGATCGGGATTCCCATACCGTTGGCGCCGAGATCGCCCAGACCTAAAATACGCTCGCCATCCGTAACCACGATGACGCGAATATCTTCTTCCGGCCAATTTTTTAGAATGGCGGCAATGTCGCCGCGATCTTCCGGCGTGATATAAAACCCTTGCGGTTTTCTGAAAATATGCGCGAATTCCTTGCATGCTTCGCCGACGGTCGGGGTGTACACCAGCGGCATGATTTCTTCGATATGGTCGATCATGGTGCGGTAGAAAAGCCGCTGATTGCGCTCCAGCAATGCGTTGAGAAAAATGTATTTTTCGATGGCGCTGCTTTTTGCGCGCAAGCTGCCCAGCACACGGTCGATCTGTTTGCCGATACCGGCAACATCGTAAGGCAGCAATCCGCGCAATCCGTAAAGTTCGCGCTCTTCGCGGGTAAATCCGGTCGATTTGGTTTGCGCCGGATCGATCAATAGCGCTTTGCCGCGTAAATTTTTTATCATCGAAGCGATCTCCTGAGAATCTAAATGGTCATACGGTTATCGTTGCGATTTCGAACGATCCGGGAAAATCCCCGGTTGGACAATCCGGATAGCGAAAGATAAACTTATTCGTGTTTATCGTGCTTCCGAGTTTTTTATCCGAGAAGTTTTTAGTCAATCGTTTTATGAGGCCATCTGAACAAAATCATGAGTCAATCACCGTTTTCAATGCCGGATCCCGGTTTATATACCGAAGAAGAAGTAGCGCAATTAGTCCACGCATTTTATGCCAAAGCCAGAAAAGATCCAGGACTGGGACCGATTTTCGAAGCGCATGTAATCGACTGGGATGCGCATTTTGTGCAAATGACCAATTTCTGGTCCGCGCAACTGCGCGGCACCAGCCGGTTTCGCGGCGCACCGATGCCCAAGCATATCGCATTACCCGATTTGACCGCCGAATTGTTTGAGCGCTGGCTTCAGCTTTTCCGGCAGACGACCGAGGAATTGGGAAATCCGAATTTGCAGCAGCATGCCAACGCCATCGCTTCCTTTATCGCAACCCGGTTGTGGCAGGGTTATCAAATGAGCAATTATCCGGACAAACAGCCGGTGGCGTTGCGTATCGCTCAATTTTAGAGCCTTATATTGAAAAGTATCAAAAGCAAGATCATTGTTTTTTCTGTCCTGGCAACATTGATCCCTTCATTGGGATTGGGTGTGCTGTCATTTCAACAGAACGAAACCATGATCGGCGAAAATGTGACCCGCGAACTGCGCGCGCTTGCTCATTACGCAAGCCGGGAACTGGATTTGTGGATTAAAGAGCAAACTCTGGCGGCACGCGAACTTGCAACATCCAGAATGTTGATCGATGGATTATCGATAGAAAAACAAGCGCAAAAAAATAAACAACCGGCTCAGCAGCAAGCGCTGAATCTTTATCTGAAGTCTGTGCATAAACATCTTGACACTGTTTTGGAGCTTACGGTCATTGATGCAAGCGGAAACTTCGTCGCCAGCAATGTGGATTCGCCGGTCTTCTCGACACTCGCCTCAGATTGGGCGGAACAAGTGACAGCACAAGGCGAGATGGTTTTGCCGCCGCACTGGAATGCGCAGCATGCAGCCGCGATATTGAGTATTTCAGTGCCGGTTTTGTCGGCGGATGATTTTGTGTTGGGCGCACTGATCGTAACCTTCGATATGCGCAATATTCAACCGAACTTGAAAGACAAAGTGAAATCGCCGCCCGGCGATGTTTTGCTATTGGATAGCCTTGGGTATGTCATGTTGACGAGCGGCGTATCGGCGTCCGATAGCCGTCAGCCCATGTTGCTGGACACGGATACCGTCAAAAAATTGCTGAAAAACCCGGGAGGATATGAGGTTTTCTTCAATCCGCAGCAAGAAAAGATAGCGGGATTGGCGTATATGTCGGAGAAAATACCGGTTACGATCATTGCGAACAAAAGCCATAAATCGATTTACGATGCATGGCAGCAGCAGCGTAACTTATTCATAGGGCTAATTTGCGTTATCTTACTGCTGGTTACATTCACCGCCTTTCGCATGAGTCATACGATTGTCATTGCACTGCAACGGTTGATCGATGCGACGCAAAAAATTGTGAACGGCGATTTAAACGTTACGCTAACGCATTCGCAAAGCGATGAGATTGGTCAGTTGACACGCATGTTCAATCAAATGACCGATCGATTGCGGCAGAACCAAGTTGAAATTTCCGCCGCCAGCACCGCTATGCAAAAAAAGAACCGGCAATTGGCGCAATTGTCCGTAACCGACGGTCTGACCGGTTTGTATAACCGCAATAAACTGAACGCCATTATTGTCGACCAATTAGCACGCTACAAGCGAAATAAGCGCGCATTCGGGGTATTGATGATCGATATCGATCACTTTAAAACCTTGAATGACGGTTTCGGGCATGTAATGGGCGATGAGATTATCGTGGCAGTGGCCAAAAAAATATCGCAATCGATTCGGAGTATTGATTTTGCGGCTCGCTATGGCGGCGACGAGTTTGTTATTATCCTCGCTGAATCGTCTGTCGCCGATGCTGTTAGAACCGCCGAGCGTATACGAAAGAAGGTAGCGGCAGTGCGGTGCGGTGCTGAAGAAAGCGCATTCCAAGTCACGCTCAGCATCGGTGCGATCCAAAGCGAGCCTGGGGATAGCTCGCTGACAATCCTGCTGTCCCGCGTGGATGGCGCTTTGTATGAAGCAAAACGCGCCGGGCGCGATCAAGTCTTTAGCATCAAGCCGCAGGAAACTGTCTGATCTGCCACAAAACCGCTGTATATCGAACTTGCGACGATTTACGAATTTATTAGGTACACGCCGAATAATTCGGCAAACGAGATGAAGCACAAGGCGCACGGAACGCAAGCAGCCGAGACCTATCGACAAATAGGCGGGGGAACGATTCGCTCGTACAGCCACAATAAATCAGCGTTTCCCTTAGTTTGCGACTTGCTCGAGCATGGTATTCAGAATCCAACCTTCGCTGTCATGAGCCTGTACGCGAAACCACGATCCCTGGCTTGCAATGGCTGTTACCGCAGCGCCCTTTTTCAAAGTAACCAAAACTTTTGCCTGATTACTGGGCGCATTGCGCAGGTGGGCGGCCGATCTGGTGAAAAACTTGATCGGGGTAAGCAATTGAAGCGACATGTTGTTTTCGACATTGACCCTGTTTCGCTCTGTGCCGGTTAGCGTGCCGATTAAGTATCTTGCTTGGGATACATAATTCATGGCGGTGGCGTATTGATCTTTTTCGTACAGCCTGGACGCGGCTTCAATCAGGTGTTGCGCTTGAATTTTTATGATGCGCTCGTTGGCGGGAATTTTGATGCGTTCCAGTTGCGCGAGCGCCACTTCCGTTTCGGCAATCGCTGAGGCGGTTCCGGGCTTGGTGGCTAACCGATGCAATTTTACTTGCGCTTGCGTTGCTTCTTTATTGACTTCGCGTAATGTTTGCGCTTGGTTTTGCTGCTTGATTTGTTGATTTTTGATCAATTCGTCCTTTTCCACCACGATTTGTTCCAAACGAGCAATTTGATTTCTTAAATTTTCGAGCTCATGCGCTGTCGCCGGTGTTTCCGGATTGACCGGAGGCGGCACGATTTCTTGAGAAGCGCATCCGGCAAGAACAAAGACAAAAAGAACGGCAAACAACCGGCTGAACAAAAAATACAGGCGATTGATCAAAAGGTGTAGGCCGGCAAGTAAGAATGATTTCATCTTTTTTTCGTTGTGTATGACACGATACAGCATAACACTTAACTCCGAAGTATTTTATCCGTTTCTATGAGACATACGGAACAAGAATGATAAACTGAACCGAACCCTCATGGGTTCATCCCGATTTTTCTACTCGATAGTATTGACACAAATTAAATAAAGCAATTCAACCATGGAAACCTACGAAACGCTATTGGCGACGCTTGCTTTGATGATGGGAGCATCTTGGGCGAGCGGCATTAATTTGTACGCAGTCTTGTTGGTGCTGGGATTGGGCGGATCGACCGGGCATATCAGTTTGCCCGCCGAGTTGTCGGTGTTGCAGGATCCGTTGATTATCGGCGCTGCGGGTGTAATGTACGCAGTCGAATTTTTTATGGATAAGATTCCGGGGTTGGATTCGGTATGGGATTCGATTCATACTTTCGTTCGTATCCCGGCAGGCGCCATGCTGGCGGCAGGAGCGGTCGGCGATGTTACACCGGCGCTCGAAATTGCCGCCGGTATTTTGGGCGGCGGCATCGCGGCGACGAGCCATGCGACCAAAGCGGGTACGCGGTTATTGATCAACACGTCGCCCGAACCTTTCACCAATTGGTCCGCTTCTTTTTCGGGCGACGTGTTGGTGCTTTCCGGACTCTGGGCCGCTTTGAAACAACCCGAGTTATTCCTGGTGCTATTTGCCGTTTTTATGGCAATTGCCATTTGGGTGCTGCCCAAACTGTGGTATTTGATTAAAACGCTGCTGGCTAAAATCGGCACGTTTTTCGGCATGAACGTAGCGCAACCGGCGGCAAGCGCGGCGGAACATACGGCCGGGCATGATCCGATTTCCGCCTTGGAAAGGCTGCAACACCTGCGAGATAAAGGTGCGCTGACCGAGCAGGAATTCGAACAGCAAAAAAATAAAATCCTCAACGGCAGACCGCAATAAACGGCGTTATGCGGCAGCGCTGGGACATCTTTTGCACCGTCGTCGATAATTTCGGCGATATCGGCGTTTGCTGGCGTCTGGCCAAACAATTGGCGCATGAGCATTGCAAAACGGTGCGGTTGTGGATCGACGATTTAGCCAGTTTCTCCCGCATTGCGCCGGATATCGATCCTGCCGCCGAGCGGCAATTTGTCCAGGGAATTGAAATTTTTCTATGGCAAACGGCGTTCCGGGCGGTGGAACCGGCCGATGTCGTGATTGAGGCATTCGCCTGCGAACTGCCCGAGGCTTATGTTTTAGCCATGCTGCAACCGGCCGGGCAGCCGGTCTGGATCAATCTGGAGTACCTCAGCGCCGAACCCTGGGTCGGACAGTATCACGGCTTACCGTCGCCGCATCCCCGCCTTCCATTGACGAAGACATTCTTTTTTCCGGGATTTGTCCCGGGCACCGGCGGGTTATTGCGCGAAAAAGACTTAATGGCGCAGCGGCTGGCATTCACAGATGCGGACGAACAGGCATTTTGGCGAGACAAGAATCTGCCGCAACGCAATGTCGGCGAATTGCGCATTTCGTTGTTCGGTTACGATAATGCGCCTGCAGATAACCTCATTGCGGCGTTATCCATAAGTGCCGCACCGGTTTTGTTGATCGTACCGATGGGGAAATTGGCGGAACGCATTCTTTCGCTTTTCGGTTGCGCGGCATCGCAATGCGCAGCATCGATAACCCATAAGCGATTGACGGTGCGAATCATTCCATTCATGTCACAGATGGAATACGACCGGTTGCTGTGGAGTTGCGACGTCAATTTTGTGCGTGGCGAAGATTCTTTTGTGCGCGCGCAATGGGCGGGCAAGCCTTTCGTCTGGAATATTTATCCGCAGCACGACGCTGTGCACTGGGAGAAACTGGATGCTTTTCTGGATTTGTATACGGCGGATATGCCGCAAGCAATGGCGGCGGCTGTTCGCGCCATGTGGTCATGCTGGAACGGCAAGGCAGCGTTGAATACCTCGATTTGGATGAACTTCTTGTCCATGCGTGAGTCTCTGACGCAGCATAACCGGAATTGGAGCAATCGATTGATGGAACAAGACGATTTGGCATCCAATCTGGTGCGATTTGCGGAAAATAAGCTATAATCCGCTGCTTTTATTTGGGTACGTGCGTTGATAGAAAACGGCGTCATTTGCTGATAATCTCTTTTTTGGAATTTGAAATATGAAAACCGCAATGGAACTGCGCTCGGGTAACGTCATCATGGTCGGCAACGATCCCATGGTTGTGCAACGGGCGGAATTTACCAAATCCGGCCGTAACGCATCCGTGGTAAAAATGAAACTGAAAAACCTGTTTTCCAGTACCACCACGGAAACCGTCTACAAGGCGGATGAGAAGTTCGATTTGGTGGTGTTGGACAAAAAGGAGTGCACTTACAGTTACTTTGCCGATCCGCTGTATGTTTTTATGGATGCGGATTATAACCAGGTCGAAGTTGAAGCGGATAACATGGCGGACGTGCTGAATTATCTGATCGACGGTATGGAAGACGTTTGCCAAGTGACTTTTTACGACGGCAAAGCGATTTCGGTGGAATTGCCCAACACCATCGTGCGCGAGGTTGAATACACAGAACCCGCAGTGCGCGGCGACACTACCGGAAAAATCATGAAACCGGCACGCTTGGTCGGAACCGGTTTTGAAATTCAAGTGGCGGCGTTTGTAGAAATCGGCGACAAGATCGAGATCGACCCGCAAACCAACGAATTCCGCAAGCGGACTCAATAAGCGCTGCGTACGAACAAACGGATCGGCGTTGTCGGGCTATTTGTCGTCGATAACGCTAATCCGTTTTGCATTGCGTTTCATGACCCCCCATTTCGATTCGGTTCTAAATAACCAGCGCAGCAAACCGACTAACCGCCAGTAGCTGTTTAATTGCCGATAGCCGAAGTTCTCGATGACCGAAACCAGAAATAACCTCAGCAAATCGCCGGGACGCCGGTAAATCCGGTAGGACATTTCCTCGAGCAGCAATGCGGTGCACGATAGCAGCAATCCCATGCCAAGCGCTAAAATCAAAAAAGCCGTGAATGCATGAAATTCCATCAACCCGAAGGAATAAGCAACGATCAGCAAAACCAATCCGGTCAGTTCTATCAAAGGCCCCAGCATTTCAAAAAAGAACATAAAAGGAAATGCCAGCCAGCCGGCCGCGCCGCTGTTTTTGGCGAACAATAGGCCCTTATTCATCCAAAGGCTCTCGGCCAGTCCACGCTGCCATCGGACACGCTGATTCTTTAATGTCTTCAAATCTTCCGGCGCTTCCGTCCAGCAAATAGGGTCCGGGATAAAATGCACGCGATAAGGCCGCCGCTGGGCGCTGAATATGCGATGCATGCGTACCACCAGCTCCATATCTTCGCCGATGCTTTTATGGCGATAACCGCCGACGGAAACGACAGCCTCTTTTTGGAACAGGCCGAATGCGCCCGAAATAATCAGAACCCCGTTGATGGATTCCCAACCCATGCGACCGAATAGGAAAGCGCGCAAATATTCGACGATTTGAAACAATGCCAGCCAATTTCTCGGCAGCGCGGTTTTCACCAGATTGCCGTCGCGTATTTCGCATCCATTGATAATGCGCACAATGCCGCCTACGGCGACAGTTCGCCGATCTTCCAGGAACGGGCGGACAATGCGAAACAGACTGTCTCGCGGCAAAATCGTGTCGGCATCCATGCCGCAAAATAACGGGTAGCGGGCGCAGTTAATTCCGGCATTGAGCGCATCGGCTTTGCCGCCGTTTTGTTTGTCCACCACACGTAAATTGTGATAGCGGGCGGAGCGGTAAATAGCATTAATCGGCTGCGTAGGAATCTGTATGCGATAAGCTTCCGGTATCGCTTGCAAAGAGAATTCCTCGATCAGCACTTGCAAGGTGGCGTCGGTAGCGCCGTCATTGATGACAACGATTTCAAATTCCGGGTAACTCAATTGCAGCAGCGAGTGTATGGAATCCGCAATCGTTGCTTCTTCGTTGTAGGCAGGAACCAGAAGCGTAATGGGCAATTCAAATCCGGTATACAACGACACGCCTTCGTCCAGGTTTTGGTAGTGCATGCTGCGCGAGATCACGCGAAACGCGATGAAATTCAAACATAAATAAAGAACGGTTATCGTGACGAAATACAGCAAGAAGAACCACTCGGCAATCGCGATGAGATCCGCCGGATTCATGCCTTCTTCCATTCTGCAGCCACTTGCGCCAGTATATCGGCGGCATACCGGTCGGTTTGCTGTTGTTGGATATGCATCAGCTTGTCGGCATCGTGGCGTAATAATTCCCCAATCGCGCGAGCGGCGCGGTAGCGCACCCACCAGTGCGAATCGGTCAGCAATTGCAACAAGCTGCCGATATCTTCGGCAACCCCCAGATAACCCAGCACATTGGCAGCCTCCACCCGCACGAACCAATGCTCATTGGTCAGATGATCGCGCACCAGAGGAAGCACTTTCTTGCTGCGCGCCGCTTTTAAGCAGGCGCACAGCAATTCGGGATGCTCCGATGCGGTCATGTAGCGCAGCAACACCGTATCGCATGTATCGCCATCGGCGAATCTCAGAAATCGTATTAATGCGACGATTTGGTCCTTTGGCGCATGGGTAATGGCTTGCAGCAACGGTGCCGAGACCTGCTCCGGCCCGGCTTCCAGCAGCAAGCCGGCAACCTGATTTCTGTTCCAATTGGGGCGCATCCCGATCAGCGGGATGACCTCAGGAAGCGCGACCGAGGGATTAATTCGCGTCAGTGCGCGCGCTGCGGCAAAAGACCGTGCGGGGTTGTCGGCATGCAGATAACGTAACAGTGAATTCCATGCCCGGGCATCGTGCGATATACCCGAAGTGATAATGGCGGCAATGCGTTCATGATCGTTTGCCGCAGAATCCAGTTTTTTGATCGCGATATGATGCAATCCCATCAGCAAGCCCAGTTGCTGAAGATTATTGCGAGCTTCCCCGCGCATATTCAGCAAGTAATGATGCCAGAGCTGAAAAAAGAACAACCAGTTGCGGCTTGTTACCGGTATTGACGGATGCTCGTACGGCAATCCGCAAATGGCATTCATGCACAATGGTCGCCATTCATCCCATGCGCGCTGACGATTGCGGTCTTGCAACCACAACCAGCCGCGAAGCAGTAAAACATAAATCAACAGCAAAAGAGCTATGAGATGCGAACCCAATCCAAGCCACTGTACCCAGTCAATAACGTCAGAAGGCATAACGCACACCGAAAGTAGCGCCGTAACGAGAGTAAGCGGTGCCTTGCACGTTAAGGCCTATGTCGTAGACCAATGCCCATTTCGGCGTTACCCAATGTTGCCCGTGCACTGCATAGGACTCAACGTTGGCGTTGATGAGCCGCCCGGGACCGAGAAGCATCACTTGCTGGCCGCCGCCGATGGCAATACCGATTTGATTGCGGTCGCCATAAAAATAGGCGATTTGCCCCAAGTGGCTGAATGTCGGCTCCGGAGCGGATTGCAACTGGCTGATATACAGCGTATAGGCGATGCGAAAATCTCCCCAGTAACGCTCCAAGCCGATGCTGCCGGTATCGGTATCCAACAGCGAATAGCCGGCATGACGAAAATTGAACAGGGCGCCGAACCCGTAATCCATTTTGTAGTGGGCGCTGCCTTGCAATGCCCATTGCGGCAGAAAATGATGCGCGGGGTTGTAATCGGCTTCCAGCCCTAATGTCCAGCGTTCCGTGAGAGGGCGTGTCAATCCTGCCATGATCGCAACGTCTTGCATGTCGAAACGTTGCACCTGGGACGCCCGTCCGTAGATATTGCTGCGTTGACCGAAGGAACGGAAACCGCCGATGTAGGCGCTGTTCCAGCTGGCGAAGTTGCGATCCAGATTTTCATAACTGCCGCCGGTTTCGAAATTGCTGTGCGTTGATTGCATCGGCAGCAATGCGGGTTTCTCAATCACAGGCGGCGGCGAGAATTGTTGCCAGTTTGCGTGCGGGAAAAGCGCGGTCGCTTCGCGTTGCGTTTTTTCCGCCAATTCGCGCTCGTTAGCGGCATAAAGATTGCGTATCAGAAGTTCCCAGATTGCCTGGTATTGAGGCGCTATTTTGATAGCCTGATTCAACAGAGGAATAGCCTGACGGGGAAGATTCTGCCAAAAACGTACCTGAGCCAAGCCGAGCAAATAATCGGCGTTATCGGGATATTTGTGCAAAAGCGCTTCATAAGTGGCGGCGGATTGATCGTATTTCCCTTGCCAGCTTAGTATTCGAGCCAGTAGAAACAGCGCTTCCGCATCATCCGGCCGTTCCCGCAGCCATATGTCCAGTTGTATCCGCGCCTCGTCCCATTGCTGCCGGTCTGCTGCGGTCATTGCTCTTTGCCGGGCGGTTGTCTCATTGCCCAGAGCCGGGTTGACGGTTGCCAGGCAAGCTATCAGAACGACGACAGCGTACTTGCAGGTCATTTTTTTTGCTTTAATCGATGCTTGATGCGCGCAATGAGTTCTAGCGGTTTAAACGGTTTGGAGATAAAGTCGTCCGCACCGAGATTCAGTGCCGAAGCGATATCCCGCTCGCCGGATTTTGCGGTTAGCATGATGATCGGAATATTTTCCCATGACGGCATGGCGCGAATCCGTTCGAGTAAATGCGTACCGTCGACGTAGGGAAGCATCACATCGAGCAATACAAGATCTACGGCAGTGCTGCTTTCAATCTGCTGCAATGCCGCGTAACCGTCTTTGACGAGAATGACTTGATAGCCTTCTCGGGTTAAAAGATACTCCAGTAGTGCCGCAATGACTTCATCGTCCTCTACCACTAAGATATTTTGGGTCATTTTTTGAGGTCTATTTTATTCACGGTGAATCATCGTATTTTTCATACTCGATTGCGATGACAAAAAATATATTTTTTGTAATATACACCAGCTTATCCGGAAAATGGACTAAAGGAAACGCTGATTAATTGGCTGTACGAGCGAATCGCATCAATGCGCGGCACTCGCTCCCTCGCCTATCTCGTTGATATGTCCCGGTTGCTGCGTTCCGTGCGCCTCGTGTTTCATCTCGTTCGCCGAATGAATCAGTGTTTCCCTAAACTTCGAAGGGCGTTGGTTATTGCGGGGTTGCGATCAACTGGCAATAACCTGTATATCCGGTTCAATGCTCTTCAGCATATTCTCGATACCGCGCAATGTGCCCGAGATGGAGCTGGGGCATGTGCCGCATGCGCCTTGATAATGAATGCGCAGGATATTGCCTTCAAGTGCCAGAATATGCAAATCGCCGCCGTCGTGCTGCAAGTAAGGCCGCACTTCTTCGTCCAGCAGGATATTGATCCTTTCCAGGCGCAATTGATCTTCCGGGCTCAAGTGAGCGAGCGTTTCGTTGGCGGTCGCAACGGCTTGCGCAGATTGCGCCGTTGCTGCCGGTGCCGCACGGATGGGATCGGCGATTTCGCGCGCCAGGTCTTGCCAATTGGCTTCGCCATCCTGGGTGACGGTGATCCAATGGTCGATATAGAAAACGTTGGTGACATGGTCGATATCGAATAATGCGGCAGCCAGCGGGTCATCCTTGGCGGCTTCGGCATTGTCGTAAGAACGCGCTATTCCCCAAGTCAATGGTTCTTTGAGGATAAACTTCAAAGCGTTTTTATTCGGTGTTCCTTCAATGTCGGCAATTTTGGGCATGTTGACGGTAAATTCTGAATTTCACGATGATCGTCGTCGGTGTGGGCTTTTATTTTTGTGTGTGTGCCGCATTCAATGACTATGTATTGCTGGAAACAGTCGATGCGGGATCATGATCGGCTTCGGTCGATGCGTTTTCAAGCGAGTTGAGCGCGGCGTGCAAGGTATGCCACGGTAAAATGGCGCATTTGACGCGCGTCGGTAAATCGCGTATGCCGGAAAAAACGGTCAATCGACCCAAATGATGCGGGTTATCGGTATCCAGTTTTCCGGTCGCCAATTCGCGAAACTCGTGAATCAAGGTTTCAGCATCCAAGCGGGATTTTCCTTTGACGGCGGCGGTCATCATGGAGGCGGAGGCTTTGCAAATGGCACAGGATTCACCTTCAACGGCGATGGCATCGATCTGATCGCGCTCATTCAGTTGCAACGAGATATTCAAGCGATCGCCGCACAACGGATTATGGCCGGTCGCACGATGACTGGCGTGTTCCAGCTTGCCATAGTTACGCGGCTTGCGGTTATGATCGAGAATCACTTCCTGATACAGTGAATTGGTGTGCATTATAAAAAAACCTTTTGTACGGTTTTAATACCAGCCACCAGCGTGTCGACTTCGGATTTCTTATTATAGAAAGCAAACGAAGCGCGGGAAGTGGCCGGGATATTAAAGCGTTGCATGACGGGTTGCGCACAGTGATGTCCGGTGCGAACCGCGATGCCGTCCTGATTGAGTATAGTCCCGATGTCATGCGGATGAATGCCGTCGATAGTAAACGAAATGACAGCGGTTTTCTCCGCTGCGGTTCCGATAATTTTTACCCCCGGAATTTCATTCAAGCATGCGGTTGCATAATCGAGCAATGTGTTCTCATACGCAGCAATGCGCTCAATACCGATAGCCGTCAGATAATCGATAGCCGCGCCGAAACCGATCGCAGCGGCGATGGGCGGCGTTCCGGCCTCGAATTTGTGCGGGATGGTGTTATAAATCGTTTTCTCGAAGGTAACGGACGCAATCATGTCGCCGCCGCCTTTGAAAGGCTGCATGGCTTCGAGCAAAGTCGCTTTACCGTAAAGCATGCCGACGCCGGTGGGGCCGCACAGCTTGTGTGCCGAGAACACATAAAAATCGCCATCCTGCGCCTGCACGTCGATTGTCAGGTGCGGCGCGGCTTGCGCGCCGTCGATCAGCACGGGCACGCTGTATCGGTGCGCAAAATCGATCATGCGCTTGATCGGATTGATGGTGCCGAGCGCATTCGAGACATGGATTAAACCGACGAACTTGGTACGTTCGTTGAACAGTTTCTCGTATTCGTCGATTTCCAGTTCGCCTTTGTCGTTGATCGGCACGACGCGGATTTTTGCGCCTTTTTCGCTGGCGAGCATCTGCCACGGCACAATGTTGGAATGGTGTTCCAGCGTCGTCAGGATGATTTCATCGCCCGCCTTAATGAATTTGCGCCCGTAACCGTGCATCACCAGATTGATCGCGTCGGTGGTGCCGCTGGTGAAAATGATTTCCCGGTCTTCTTCGGCATTGACGAATTGCTGCAGTTTACAGCGCGCACGGTGAAATTCCATCGTGGCGATCTCGGACAAATAATGGACGGCGCGATTGATATTGGCGTGCTCGGCGGTTTGATAACGCACCAAGCGGTCGATAATCTGCTGCGGCATTTGGCTGGAAGCGGCATTGTCGAAATAGACCAACGGCTTGCCGTCGATTTTGAGTTTCAGAATCGGAAAGTCGGCGCGGATTTTTTCCCAATCGACATCGCCGGTCGTTGCGGATTTCGGAGAAAAGCCGGTTGCGTTCATGATGGATTGCTCCGTGTCCGTGAAAGTACCGTTTGCTCCAATTGCCGCTTCAGCGATGCGATAGGAATGCGGCTCAGAATTTCCGCAGCGAAGGCGTACGTCAGCAAGTTGCGCGCAACGGCTTCGGATAAACCTCGGCTTTCCAGGTAAAAGATCTCTTCGCGATCCAATTGGCCGACTGTGGCGCCATGCGCGCATTTGACATCGTCCGCGAAAATTTCCAATTGCGGCTTGGTATCCACTTGCGCGGTTTTGCTCAGCAGCAAATTGCGGCTGGATTGCGATGAATTGGTGCGTTGCGCATGAGGACGGACGACGATCTTGCCATTGAACACCGCATGCGCCGAGCCGTCGACGATACATTTATGCTGCTGATGGCTGGTTCCGTTCGGTTTGACATGATCGATACAGGTATGCGTATCCGCCAATTGGCGGTCCGCGATCAGCGTCAGGCCGTCAATGGCGCATTCCGCCGCTTCGTCCGTCAATTTGACGTCGAGGTTATAGCGGGATATTTGCGATCCCAAGGAAATGCTGACCGATTGGTAATGGCTGGCATGCGCCTGCGATACCGCGCAGCTTGCCAAATGAAAAGCTTGCGGGCTGTCGCGCTGAATGCGGATATGCTTGGCATGCGCGTTTGCCGCCAAGCCGATTTCTGTGACCGAATTGGTAATGTATGCCGACTGCGAAAGCGCGACATAATCTTCAATCAGCGTAACTTGGCTGCCCGCTTCTCCCAGCAATAAACAACGCGGATAGCTGGTAACTTCGTTTTGCGTGGCAACGAACAGCACATGGATCGGTTCGGCGATCACGGTGTTTTTGGGCACGCATATCACCGCACCGTCGCGCAGGAATGCCGTATTGAGCGCGGTAAAAATATTGCGGTCGAAAGCTGCGTGGCGACCCAGCTGGGATTCAAGAACCGCTGCATGTGACGACACGAAGTCTGGCAAATTACCGATGGTCAACTGCAATGGATCGGCGACGGTCGACAAATGCCCGGCATAATGGCCGTCGACAAACACCAGGCGATACTTGGCTTCTTTCAAGTGCCAACGCTCAAGATCGCGCGCTTGCAGATTGCATTCGGGTCGGGACGGCTGATAAGTTAAAGGCGCAAGCGGTGAAATATCGGTAAACCGCCATTCTTCGTCGCGCCGCGTGGGCAGTTTTTGCGTGCCGACACAATCGAATGCCTGCATCCGCAGTTGGTTCAGCCAGGCTTGCGCTTCGGTTTGTTTGACGGGCCAGCACTTGAGCAAAGACGCGAGATAATCGGGTTGAGCGGTTGCGTTCATGCGCTCGCTCCGGATAGCGAACGCCGGTTTTCATGCACCCAATCGTAACCGCGCGTTTCCAACTCGAGCGCCAATTCCTTGCCGCCGGTCATAACGATGCGTCCCGCCTGCATGACATGCACATAATCGGGCACGATGTAATCCAGCAAGCGTTGGTAATGCGTCACCAGAATCGTTGCGTTGTCCTTATTTGCGATCCGATTGACGCCATTGGCGACAATTCGCAAGGCATCTATGTCCAACCCCGAATCCATTTCGTCGAGAATGCTGAGTTTGGGTTCGAGCAAAGCCATTTGCAAAATTTCGTTGC
>SXGT01289505.1_pt1 | contig 17434 bp, 13 predicted proteins | sample 3176221 | NCBI WGS metagenome assembly SXGT01 (sample SAMN11356862, study PRJNA531348) | freshwater metagenome | isolation source: freshwater sample F1-120 | place: China: Fuxian Lake, Yuxi | collected 2017-12-25
CGACGATGACGACGACGACGATGACGACGACGAGGATGACGACGAGCCAGACGAAGCGGAATGACTCCTGGCGGTGCGATTCACTTGGCCCATGGGCGTACTGCAATCCCATGGGCCCTTTTCATGCGCGCCGTTCGCGAAAAAAAAATCCCCAATCTGCAGGTTGCGTACGACGCGACCCTTCGTTATACTGCCGATAGATTACCGGTCCTTGATCGACAGCCTATTCCGCGAGGGAGCCCCAAATGTCCAGCCAGGGAAAGCATTCCGGTGAAGAAATGGCATCAACGGGCATAGGCGCCGGCAAGCGGCGCCGGGCGGTCGAGAAGCAGACCCAGCTCGATTTCGAGCTGGATTTCTTCGAAGGAATCCTGCGGCGTAATCCCGATTTCATCGATGTGCTCCGTGCGCACGGCAACAACCTGACCTTGAAGTGTCGCTACGAAGACGGCCTGAAGATCGATCGACGCCTGATCGAGTTGCGCCCGCACGACGCCTTGGCTTACTACAATCTCGCGTGCAGCTATTCCCTTTTGAAGAAAGTGGACCTTTCGCTGCGAGCGCTGCGCCGGTCCCTGGAGTTGGGATATCACGATTTCCGCTTCCTACGTGAAGACCGCGATCTGGCCTCCCTTCGACGCGACTCTCGCTTCCGCAAGTTACTACGTGAATTCGAAAATCAAGCGAAATAGCTCCGCGAAGAACTCTACACCGGATGGACAGGCCCAGCGCTTCTTCGAACCCAGTCCATCGCTAACCGAAACGCAATGACGATCCCCCTTTCCCACGGCGATGGCCCCCTCTACGCGGCCCCATCGGCGAATCAGGCCCGCGAGTTTTTTCGCACCAAGCCGCGCGCGATGACTGACAAGCTAATGTCGGTCCAGGAAGCCGTCACCAAGTTCATTCACCACGGCGAGTACCTTGCTGTGGGGGGCTTCGGCGGCGATCGGCTGCCCAGTGCCATTTGCCACGAGATTGTCCGACAGAAGAAGCAAGACCTGACGCTCGCGGGTCATACGGCAACGCATGATTTCCAGATCCTTGCCGCCGGCAATCAAACGGGGCGAGGCAAGCTAATTGGCCGGGTCGATATCGCCTATGTCGTCGGCCTGGAGGCCCGCGGCCTATCGCCCCACGCTCGCCGTGTCATGGAAGCAGGCGAAGTCGAAACAACCGAATGGAGCAACTATTCACTCGCCGTCCGGTTCAAGGCCGCGGCCATGGGCCTGCCCTTTCTACCCATGCGTTCAATGCTTGGCACCGATACGTTTCGAAAGAGCCCGGCGAAGGAAATTGTCTGCCCTTACACAGGTGATAAGCTCCTCGCGATTCCCGCCTGCTACCCTGACGTCGGCGTCATCCACGTCCACGAAGCCGACCGCTTCGGCAATTGCCGCATTCGCGGCACCACCGTTGCCGACCCCGATCTTGCACGAGCGTCAAAGAGGCTCATCGTCACCTGCGAGCGTTTGATCCCGAACGACGACATCCGCAGCGATCCCACGCGCACGGTCATCCCGTTCTACTGCGTCGATGCCGTCTGCGAGGTCCCCTTCGGCAGCTATCCTGGCAACATGCCCTACGAGTACTTTTCCGACGAGGACCATATCCGCCACTGGATCGATGCTGAGGCCGACGAGACGGAATATCGCAAGTTCATCGACAAGTACATCTTGGGTGTCAAGGACTTCAATGAGTATTTGCTGTTGTGCGGCGGATTACCGCGCTTACAAAAGTTACGGCAGGAGGAATTCTTGCTGGATCGAGGGCGGTAACTGCTGTTTCTACATATAGCGCCCGCATGGCGCGTTGCGGACGCTATACGAATTCGGAGAACCTATCATGCGTATCTTGATGGCGATCGTTGTCTCGGCACTCCTTGCCGGCGCGCTTGGCGCCGGCGACGAAGTCACCAAGGACGGCAAACTCACGCAGCGGCTCAAAATCACCCAGTTGCAGGGAGGCTTCGCGGGATTCACCGGCGTTGAGTACCTCATCGAACCGGACGGGGCTTGGGCCACCTCCAGCGTTTTCAACCGAAAAACGACTCCCAAGGAAAAAGGCAAACTTGGCGATAAGGAACTCCAGGCTTTGGTGAACATCCTGGTGAAGAACGAATTCCAAAAGCTACCGGCCAAATCCGGCAAGCAGCCCGGCGCCAATCCGCACACGATCACCATTGAGTATGGGAAACTGAAAGCAACTTTCGTCGGCCAGACTGCACCAAGGGTGGATGCGCAAAATGACATGAGTGTCGAGAGCCGATTTGCGGCTATCATGAAGGGCGTGACGGGCTCACTGAAGACGACGGACAAAAAGATTGATTAGGGGGCATCGGTCCATGTCCGCCGCATACAACCCGATGGAGCTCATGATCTGTTGCGCCGCCCGCATGCTGGAGAACGGCCGCACCGTGGCCGTCGGCACGGGCGCGCCATGCGCGGCGGCGATGCTGGCGCAGCGCACGGCGGCGCCCGATCTCGTCGTCTTTTTTGAATCCGGCGGCGTCGGGCCGCAGCTGCCGACCATGCCAATCTCCGTCGGTGATTCACGCACCTTCTATCGCGGCATCATGGCCACCAGCATGGCCGACGTCATGGAGACTTGCCAGCGCGGCATGATGGATTACACGTTCCTCGGTGGGGCCCAGATCGACGCCTTCGGTAACCTCAACTCCACCATGATCGGCAAGGACTACCAAAAGCCAAAGGTACGCCTGCCCGGTAGCGGCGGCGCCAACGATCTGGCATCTTTCTGCTGGCGCATTCTTGTCGTCACCAATCACGACAAGCGGCGCTTCGTCGAGAAAGTCGACTTCCTGACGACACCAGGATTCCTTTCTGGCCCCGGCGCACGTGAACAGGCGGGGTTGCCTCCAGGGACCGGACCGTACCGCGTCATTACCGATCTGGCGATCATGGGTTACCACGCCGAGACCAAACGCATGGAGGTGGTGAGCCTGCATCCCGGCATCACGATGGGCGACGTGCAGGCCAACACGGGTTTTGCCATTAACGCCCACGAGTCGTTGGCGACCACGGCGGCGCCGACCGACATCGAATTGCGCCTCTTGCGCGACGAAGTCGATCCGCACCGCTACATCATCGGCAGGGCGTAAACGTGCTCCTCGTTTCGCGTGCGCATGGGGTCTCGCGGCCGTGAAACGCGTCGGGCGCGGTAGACAGCCCCCGCACTATCGCGTATAAGGGAATTGCGCCCTACACCGACGGAGTGGATGAACATGAAACGCTGGATCGGCCTTGTCGTTGTCATTGCCATGGGACTGGGCATCATGTTCTGGATCAACAAGAACGGCGACGCCAATAACTCAGCCGACAAGAAGAACCGCATGTTCGACCCGGACGATCTGGATGCCTACGCCAACGAGTCGCAGGACTCGCAATTCGGCGCCGATCGCGTCAGATCCGATGCCAAGCCAGCCCCCTTCGACGGCAAACGGGCGATGAAGTATCTCGAAACCATTTGCGCCCTTGGCCCGCGCATCAGCGGTTCCGCCAGCATGCGCAAGCAGCAGGCGCTCATCAAGAAGCACTTCGAGGACCTCGGCGCCAGGGTGACTTTTCAGACCTTCGAGGCCAAGCAAAATAGCGTCAAGGGCAAGGTGGAGATGACCAACATCATCATTTCCTTTCAGCCCGAGAAAAAACGCCGCGTGATCCTCTGCTCGCACTACGACACACGCCCGATTGCCGATCAAGAAACGGACCCGCGAGACTGGCGCAAGCCATTCGTCAGCGCCAACGATGGCGGCTCGGGCGTTGCCCTGCTCATGGAACTTGGGCACCACATGAAGGACCTCAAGACGAGCGTCGGCGTCGATTTCGTGATCTTTGACGGCGAAGAGTACATCTTCGAAACCGAAGGCGTGCGCCGCGATCGCTACTTCATCGGCTCGGAGTACTTCGCCCAATCGTGGCGTAAATCGAAGGACCGGTGCGACTACGCAGCCGCCATCCTACTCGACATGATCGCGGGAAAGGACCTCAAGCTTCCGGTCGAGGTGCATTCGTACAACGATTCGCCGCGATTGTGCAAGGAAGTCTGGGACATCGCCAAGGAGCACCATGCCAAAGCCTTTCAGTGGCGGCGAGGCCATAACGTGCTCGACGACCACACCGAGTTGCACAAGGTCGGCATTCCGGCGATTGATATCATCGATTTTGATTATCCTCACTGGCACCGACTCTCCGACACGCCGGCCAACTGCTCCATCGACAGCATGGAACAGGTCGCCCGGGTGTTGAGTGTTTGGCTGCAACGCACCAAGTAGGCTTCCTTGGTGTGACTCTGATCGGCGGCTCAGCGGGCTCCGGTTGGCGGTTTCGGGCATTCATTCTCTATCGGCGCTAGAGCGGTACCATCCACATCGGGGAGTTGATATCGTGAACGCTCTCGAATCGATGCTCGGTCTTCTTTTCGCGGCTGCTCTTTTCGCCGTGGCCGTGTATTTCGCCTGGCGCCAGCAGCTTGCCCTGCGCACTTGCCGTGGCGATCAGGCGGTGCCCCGTGAGCAACGCCTCTACCTTCTCAAACAATGCCAGCGTCGCCTGTTCGGATGCGTGCTGCTGGTCGTCCTGGCCGGCATGCTCGCGGGCTCGGTGTTCCTTGATTTCGATCCGCTGCGCATGTCGCCGGACGAAGTACCGCAGGTCGATCGCGAGACCGCGAAGCAAGCGGTGCAGTTCTTGAGCTTCTATGTGATGGTGATGCTCCTCGTACTGATGGTCATGTTGTCGCTGGCCGTGTTTGATTTCTGGGCAACAGCGCGCTTCGGTGTGCAACAACGCAAGCAGTTGCTCCAGGAGCACCAGCAAGTCCTGGAGGCCGAATTGGCCGAACATCGTCATCGTCAAGCCGAGATGAACTGATTTCTTTTTTTCCTTTCTTACCGTTCAGCCTGTTGACGCGGGCCCATCTGCTTGCGACAATGTTCGTTTGAATGCGTTGGCCGGCATCCCCCCTCGCCGGGCAACCGAAGCGTGCCGCACTCACCGATTTCTCATGGCACGCCGGATCGTCCGTAGCGCCTCGCCTGGAATTGGCGGGGTGGTAGCGCCCTTCGAGGGCGCAACTAGACGCAAAATGGCGGAGCCGTTGTTCCGGAACCTGCACTCCAGCAACCAGAGAAAACCACCATGAAACTGCCAAAGATTCCCCGCGGTAACCACGTCTTCAGTTTTGCTACTTTCCTTGCCTGCCTCGTCGCCAGCGCGCCCGCATCGGCCCAGCTCACGCCGGATCAGCAGGCCGAGATGCTGATCAACAGCGCACGCAAGGCATACAACGAGAAGAACTACGCGTTCGCTCAGACGAAGTTTCGCGAGTTCCTCAGCAAGTTTGGCAACCACAAAGAAGTAAGCGGAGCACGCTACGGTCTGGCCTTGACTCTCCTGGACGGACCCGAAAAGAAATACGATGAAGCCCGCGACCTCCTGACAAACCTGTCGGCAAGCAAGGACTTCCCTGACCGCGCGCTCGCAACCTACTATGCCGGCGTCGCCCATCGAGGGTTGGGCTTGCAGGATCTCGCCAAGGCCGAGTTGCAACCCAATGAGGCCCCGAGACTACGCGACAGCGCCATCGGACACTTCGGCAATGCCATACCGCAATTCACGAGCGCCATCACGGCTTTTCTGACCAAGCTGGAGAACCCGGCCGACGGCGACAAGTTGACCCTTGAAGCCGAGTGGATCGGCCGGTCCCGCTGCGATCTTGCCGAGATGCAGATGCGCGTTGGCAAGCTGAAGGAGGCGCAAGCCAGCGCCGCTCCCTTCGTTAACGACCCCGTATGGAGCAAGAGCCGATACAAGAATTTGGGCCGCTACTATCACGGCTACGCAAGCGTTTTACTCAAGGACCACGTCGCGGGCCAAAAGTCGCTGTCGCTGCTGGCCCCCTTTAGCGATCCTATCTTTGGCACGCATGCACGTTATCTCCTGGCGCGTACTCATCATCTCGCCGAAGAACGAGCCGAGGCTGCCGCCAATTACGAAGGGGCCATTGGCGACTTTGCGAAGAGCAAGGTGGAGGCAGCCAATCTGCTCAAGCAACCGCAGCAATTCAACAACGATCCGGAAACGCGGGCTCGGCTGGAATTGCTGGTGAAGAGCTTGCCGCCGGACCATATTGCCCGATCGACGTTCTATGTCGGCGTCCTGCATTACGAGGGGGGCAAGTTCAGCGACGCCCGGACGCGTTTCGCCGAGTTTCTTAAGAACTTTCCGCAGTCACCCCTGCGGACCGAGGCCGAGATTCGCATCGGTTATTGCCAGGTGCAGCTCAAGGAGTACGTCGATGCGGTGAAGACGCTGACACCGCTGGTGGACCGCGACGCGAAGCTCTCGGACCAGGTGCTTTTCTGGCTCGGCAAGGCCCAAGCAGGCATGGCGCCGGAAGCTGCCGCCAATCAGCAAGCACGCCAGCAAGCAATTACCGCGGCGATCAACACGCTTCGCCAGGCCGCAGAGCGCGCACAGAAATACAGCGACCAGGATCCGGATGCCAAGATTCGCCGCGGCGAGGTCCTGATGGAGATGGCCGACCAGATGCAGCGCATCTGGCAAAACAAGGAGGCGGCCGCGATCTACAATCAGTTGCTGAATGACAAAACGCTTGCCGACCGCGAAGAAGAAATCATGCAGCGCTGGACGAGCGCCTTGCACCTGTCCGGCGATTACAACGAATCCGACAAGGCATGCCTGAAGTTCCAGGAACGTTTCCCGCAGAGCACGCTGACGCCGGCCGTCCTGTTCGCTTATGCGGAAAACAGCTTCTTCCGCATCGTCGCTGTCGAGAAAAATCCAAACCAGGCTGAGCGTACCAAAGAATTGCCCAAGCTGTTCGAGGAAACGACCAGGCGTTTCCAGAAGGTGATCGAGAAGTACCCCGAGTTCGCCAAGATCAACGTCGCTCGCTACAGTCTCGGCCTGACGTACTATCGCCAGGGCGATTTGCCGAGCGCCCTGAAGGCGTTCAATAGCATTCCCGGCCCCGAGCGCGGGGGCGAACTAGGGTTGACGCCCTACTTGATTGCTGACTGCTTGCTTCGTCAAGTGCCGGCAACGGTTCCCGACGACGCACTGGGTGCGGGCAAGATGGAGGAACAGCTCAAAAGCGCCGCCGAGGCGCTCGAAGCCTTCATCGGCGGACAGGGCAAGGACCCCAACATTCCCGAGGCCCTGATCAAGCTGGGCCTGTGCCAGCAGCGCCTGGCCGCGCTGACGGCGCAACCGCCGGAACGCGCCAAGAAATATAACGAGGCCCGCGCGACCTACGAACGCCTGTTGCGCAAAGATTTCGGCGTTCACCCCATTCACATGGCCCATGCCTCATTCGAGCGTGCCAAGTGCATCACCGCGGCCGGCGACATGAATACCGGCATCAACGAACTGCGTAAATTCACCACCGATCCACTCAAGCAGACCTCGGTTGCCCCGCAGGCCGTATTGCAGCTCGCCACCTATTTGCGTGCTCAGAATAAGCCCGCGGAGGCCGTCGATCTCTTTGCCAAGAACCGGGATTTCCTCGAGAGCGTGCTCGCCAAGGAGCAAGAGAAGGGACAATCCATGATCGCGCTTTTGCGCTATCATCATGGCGTCGCCCTGCGTGAAGCGGGCAAGCTGCCCGAGGCGCGTGCGACCTTTGAAATGGTTGTCAAGATGGGCATCCAACGGGTCGAGGCGACCGAAGCGGCCCTGCGGATCGGCCAATGCTTGAAGGACGAAGGTTTCCTCCGCCTGGAGACTGCCAACAAATTGCGCCCGGCAGCCAAGAAGCCGGAGGAGATTGCCAACGTTCAGAAAATCAACGACGAGGGCTTCAAATTCGTTCGGGACGCCGTGACCTATTTGGAAGGCCAGGCGGATCAGGTCAAGGCTAACCCGGCTTTGCAAGAAGCGCGCGGCCGAATGCTTTACGAAGCCGCGTGGGGAACGCGCATCCTGGCCGAGCCCGAGGTCGCTGCCGCCCGTGCGTCCATTCAGCAAGAAATGCAGAAGAAGCTGAATCAGCCGTCGGCGAAGTTCCCACTGCCGGAGGTTTCAATCGAAAAGATCCCACTGCAGCCGTCCGAGAAGAAAGCCCGCGATCTGTACAAGGTGTTGATCGACCAGGTCGGCGATCTGGCCATTGCGTCGGAAGCCCGCTTCGAGTTAGCGGAGATGTTGGCGCAACGTAACGAACACGACCCAGCGCTCCAACTTTTGAATGACGTACTCGACAAGGAGCCGAGCCCCGAGATGACGGAGAAGATTCGCCTGCGCCTCGGCGGAATCCACGCCGCCAAGGGAAACATCAAGGGAGCGATGCAGCAATTCGACGCGGTCGCATCCAATCCGAAGAGCCAGCTCGCCGGCTGGGCCCATTACCGCGCCGGCGAGGTGTTGATCGGCAATCAGCAATATGCCGAGGCGGCTAAACGATTGATCGTTTTCCGCGACCACCCGTCGTGGAACAACGTCCCAGGGCTTACCGACCGCGGCTTGCTGCGTCTGGGCTATGCGTTCGCCATGACCAAGAGCTGGGACGACAGCCGGGTTTCGTACGAACGTATCGCGAATCAATTCCAGAGTAGCGTTTGGGGCGATGAAGCCCGCTACGGGATGGGATGGGCCTTGCAGCAGCAAAAGAACCTCGACGGCGCTGCCAACGCCTACAGCCAGGTCGTTGGCCGTACCGCGACGGAGTTGGCCGCCAAAGCTCAGTTGCAGATCGGCCTGTGCCGAATGGAGCAGAAGCGTTACCTTGATGCAGCCAACGCCTTCCTGGTAATTCCGTCCACCTACGATTACACCGAGTTGCGAGCCGCCGCGCTCCTGGAAGCGGGCAAGGCTTACCTGGAATTAAACCAGCGCGACCAGGCGAATCGGCAATTCGAGCGCATCGTGCGTGAATTCCCGAATACGCCATGGGCCGATGCCGCCAAAGAAAAACTGATGAAATAGCACCCGCTTCGTTGAGTGCTCGCTTGCGAACCTGAAACGAAAGAATTGCAATGGAGGATTTTCGATGCAACGCTTCTACCGCACCCTGATCGTGCTCGCGGTTGTAATCGCTCTGTCATGGATGGCAACCAGCACGCAAGCCTACGTCGAGGCGCCGATGAGCCTTGGCGCCATCGTGACCCAATCGACGAATATCGTGCTCGTCCGCGTGGAATCCGTGGACAAGGACAAGAATATCATCGTTTACCGCAAGGTCCGCGACATCAAGGGCAAGCATGCCACCGAGGTCATCCGCCACAACATCGGCCGCGGCGGTCTTCGCGCCAACGAATGGAAGCCACAGATGGATTGGGCTGAGCCAGGCAAAACCGCCGTGTTCTTCCATAACGGCGGCGCAAGCGAGATGTGCATCGGCACCTGGTGGTATCAGGCCTACGGCGGCGGCGACAACTGGAACCACAGCCATGCCGAGCCGTTCCTCCTCCGCAGCTTTGCGGGCAACGCCGACAAACTGGCCTCCATCGTTGATCAAATGCTTCAGGGGCAGGAGGTCGCGGCCCCCTGCATGGTGGATGGCAACAACGAAGATCTTCACAACCGCCGCGCCAAGATTCAACGCATCAAGGTGAGCCTGAAGATTCAGGATTACAATCCGAAACGCGATTTCCTCGGCTGGGGCGGCGAGGATTTCCGCCGACTGCTCGGCATGCCCGGCTTCACCCATATCTCGCCAGTCGGCCGGGTGGATCCCGAAGCCCAGGCGATCTCGGTCGTCGATTTCGACGGCGACGGCAAGCAAGATTTGTGCCTGGTCGGGGGCCACAAGGTCCTCCTGCTGCAAAACAACGCCGACTCGATGAGTGAGACGCTCCTCGCGGGAGTCTCAGGCGCTCGCTCCGCGATCTGGGCCGACTACAACGGCGACGGGCATCCCGATCTGCTCCTTGCCACACCGAGCGGCCTCAAACTCTTCACCAACCTCGGCAAAACCATGCGGGACGACAGCCCGCTAATACCCGCGCCCGCGCTCGGCGCCGTCACCGCGACGGCCTGGCTCGATTACGATGGAGACGGTAGGCCCGATCTCCTCGTGGCGTACGGATACCACGGCCTCAGGCTCTATCGAAACCTCGGTGTGAAGGCCCCGGTCGATCCCAAGGCGCCGAAGACCTTGGCGTTCGAGGACGTCTCCGACAAGATCGGCCTTGGCGCCAAAGGAATCGGTTCCGCCGTCAAGGGGGATTCGCTCACCGTGAGTGATGTCAACGGCGACGGTCGGCCCGATTTCCTGTATGCCGCCAGCACTGGCATCCTCGTCCTGGCAAGCAAGAATGACAAAGGCGAGCCGATCTTCGTCGAGGCTAAAGACGCCGGCATCTCATTCAGCCCGGGCAAGGTCAACCCGATCTTCGCCGACTTCAACAGCGACGGCCATCCAGACCTGCTTGTCCCTCAGAAGACCGGTCTCAAGCTCTTCAAGAATGACGGCAAAGGCAAGTTCACCGACGTAACTGAAAAGGCGGGCCTGGCCAAGGCGACCTTCTGGGCCACCAGTGCTGCCGTCGGCGACATCGACAACGACGGGCAACTCGATATCGTCGTCGGCTGCCTCAAGGGGAGCAATCGCTACTTCCGCAACAAGGGAGACGGCGCCTTCGAGGATGCCAGCGAAGCGATCGGCCTCACGCAAAAAATCTTTAACACGCAGGCAGTCAGTCTCGTCGATCTCAAGAACCGCGGCGTCCTTGACATGATCTTCAACAACGAAGGACAGGATTCGGTGGTGCTGCTCGCCAACCCAGAGGTCTCTGGCAAGCGTGTGCCGCTGACGCTTCAGGTCGCCGCCAAGAACGGTGCCATCGGTTGCCGCGTTGAAATTCACGACAAGGACGGAAAACTCGTCGGCACCCGCCAGATCTGCGGCGGCAACGGCCGTGGCGGGCAGCAGGCGTCTCTTGCCCGGTTCACGCTCGATCCCGGCCAGTACCGCGCCAGCGTGCGGCTTTCCAGCGGCGCCGTGCTCACCAAGAACATTACGCTTGGCAACGACCCGCTGCGCAGCCGCATCGACGAGGAAGCCAAGGCAGCGGGCACGGAATGACCCCCGGTCCGCGTTTAGCGCCCGCGCAATCGTCGCCGTGGCGTGGGCCGTCTGCGAGGATCGCCGTTCCCTTACCCAAGAAAATCACGCCATATGCTGGACCCTAAACGAATTCGCTATTTCCTGGCCTTGTTCGCGGTCGTCATTCCTGCGTGGAATGTCAGCGGGCAGGCGCCTGAACCCTGGTCCACCTACCGCGGCAATGCCAAGCGCACGGCGAATACCGACGGACTCGCTGGGCCGGCGGCGCCGAAGATCCTCTGGGCCGCCAAGTCGAAGGACAACTTCATCGCCTCGCCGCTGCCGTTGGCCAATCGGCTCTACGTTTCCGGCCTCGGTGCGTTCAACACCGGCCAGTTTGCCTGCCTGTCCACGGAGCCGAATGCGAAGGCGCGCGTGCTCTGGTCGAAATCGACGCCGTACCTCAAATTGCCGACCGTCAGTAGCCCCGGCGTCTACAAGGATTGGCTCATCTTCGGCGACGGCATGCACCAGACCAACGGCGCTCTGCTCTACTGCCTGGAAGCGGCCCAGGGCGCTCCCCTTTGGCGGCATTCCGTGCCCGGCGAACTGGTGCACCTCGAAGGCTCCCCGAGCATCGTGGACGGCAAGGCTTTCATCGGCGGCGGGGCGGCAGGCGTCTTGTGCATTGAAATCGACAAGGCGACGCTTGCCGGCAAACCCCATGATCTCGCCTCCCTGCAAAAAGCCATGGCCGTGAGCTGGAAGGATTTGCAACTCAAGTACGAGATCGAACGCAAGACTGACAAGTTTGCATCGCCGCCGAGCGAAGACCAATTGCCAAAGGCTGATCCGAAGCGACTTTGGCAGGCAGGGAAAGAGAAGTGGCATGTCGATGCGCCGGTCAACGTCATCGGGGACAAGGTGCTGGCAGCCTCGGCTTATCTGGATAAGGAACAAGTCGGCGACCGCGCCCTTTTTTGCCTGGACGCCATGAGCGGCAAAGTCCTCTGGCGCGCTGCGTTGAAGTTGAACCCCTGGGGCGGGCCAACGGTTGCAGGGGATACCGTCATCGTCTCGGGCAGCACCATCGGCTACGACGTTGGCGTCCTCAAAGGCGCCAAGGGCTTCATCGCCGCCTACGATCTCAAAAGCGGGGCCCTGAAATGGCACAAGGACATCACCGGCGGCGTCGTGGCGTGCGCGGCTGTTTCTGGGAACTCCGCCGTGGTCAGCGCGACCGATGGCAAGGTTCGCGCCTTCGACATCGCCACCGGTGATCGGCAGTGGATCTACGACGCCAGGATGCCGCTCTTCGCGCCGGTCGCCATTGCCAAGGACGTGGTCTACGCCGGGGACCTGCGCGGCGTGATCCATGCCATCGACTTGAAATCCGGCGCCGATCCGCGGCCTGCATTGTGGACACTGGACCTCGGCACGGCCAAGGAAACGCAGGCCCCCGGCATGATCTACGGCGGCCCCGTGGTGCAGGGCGGCCGGCTTTATGTCGCCACCTGCAACTTGCAGGGGCCGAACTCGGGCAAGGAAACGGTCGTGGTCTGTGTTGGTGAAAAGTAAATCAACCTGGAGTTCATCATGAAACGCTACTGCCTGTTCCTGATCGCCGGTTTCTGGCTTGCCGTCGGATCGCAACTCCCATCCCAGGAAAAGAAGGCTGGCACTCCTGGCATCGTTGTCGATCAAGCCACGAAGACGGTGAGCATCGACGCCAAGATCGCGCCTCGCAAGTTGCCGAACCTGGACAAGATCTACCCGCTCGAGGTCATCGCGTGCTGGCCTGCTCCCAAGGGAAAGAAGGCGCACGAAACCATTGTCACCATCGATGCCAGGCCGAGCGACGTCGCCAAGGCCCTGGAATCTCTCGGCCTCAAGGCAGGCAAGCCCGTCATGGGGCAAGGCGAGCCCAAGGGCCCAGCCGTCAACGTCTACTTTCTCATACCCGATTCGACCGGCATCGATCGCAAGGTGACGATGGACAAGGCGATGATCGATGCACGCAATGGCAAACCGTTCCCCAAAAACATCGAATGGCGTTTTACCGGCTCGACGATGACCGTGCCCGACGCAAGCAAGGCAGAGAAAATCTATGGAGCCGACTATTCCGGCACGTTGATGGCCATCTTTCCGGTCACCAGCGAGACCGTGCTGCAGACCGAATTGACCATCAAGCAGGAAGGCATCATGAAGCTGGAAGTAAATCACAAGATCCTGCCCAAGGAAGGCACAGCCGTCAAGCTGGTGATCGAAGTGAAGAAATAGTTTCTGATGAATTGGAGCCCGAAGCCCTGTACTGAATCTGGCAGGCAATTGATGCCGAGAGGATGTAAGATGAAACAGTTATTTGCCTTTTTCTTGGTCGCATTGTCGGCGCAGCCATTGCTAGCGCAATCGGCTGCCGAAAAGGCCGAGAAGCGATTGGCCGAACTCCTGTCGCCCGGGGCCGGGACAACAGCGTCGGGGTTCACAGGCAAGCCAATGGCGTGGCAGGCGGCACGCATAGTATCGGAGATCGGGCTATCGATCCAGCCGTATGCGGGTACGCCCGTGCGTCTACCAATGCCCCCGCACAAGGAAGTGAAGCCGGGAGCATTGCGGGAGGAGAAGCCACTGCTGGCATACAAGGACAGAACGCCGGTGCCAGTGCCGGTCGAATTGCCGACGACAGCGTTGATTCGGCTGCCGTCCGTGGACCTTCACGCCCCGTTGCCGATCCCCATCCTGGCGCAGCCCGCAAAGGACCGCGCCGCTCTGGGTGAACCGGGATTCGAAGCGAGCCTCGACGCAACTCTCAAACGCTGGGCGCCGAAACGCGACCTTCCGGTACCGTTTGCGCCGCTCAATTTGCCTGACCCGTTCGAGAACCTGCGGTATGGTCAATTGCGGCACATTCCCGAGGAAAATGCGACGCCCCCAGTAATACCGCTGCAAAAGCCGACGAAATAAGGCGCCGCTTGCGAATTCACTTCCCCTTGAACGCACTGTGGCATTGCGTGCAAGAATTCTCCAGCGAGACGGCGGCCTTGAGAACGCCGTCGCCGTTTTTCTTGCCGGCTGCGTCCGCAAGAGTAATCGACGCGTCTCGCATCTGACTGGAAAGCTCGCGCCACTGCCCTGCCCCTTTCTGCGGCGCGAATTCGTGCGTGATGGCGCCAACGACCGCCATGCGATAGGCCAGGAGCGGCAGCTGCTTTTCGACCTTGGCAAGATTCTCCTCCGAGAGCTTTTTCGCACTCAAGGCGCCAATCAAGGCCTCGATGCCATTGAGGTTTTTGAGCTTCGGATGGTACTGAAGTTCCGCATGCAAGCCTTCGCCCCCCTTGGATTTTCCCTTGAACATTTCCATCACCCATGAGAGTTCTTGAATGTAGATTTTGCGCGGAGTCTTGTCGGCGGCCGCATTGGGCGCTGCCGGAGCAATGGTGGCGCCGAAGGCAGCCAGCTTCTTGAGTTCACCGCTGCGTGTCGCCTGCACGGCCAGAATTGCGGCGCCGCGCATCTTTCCAATGGCCTCATCGCCGGGGTTTTTGACGCTCAAGGTATACCCGACTAGGATTGCCGCCTCCGCCTCGATCCGTTCGGCCGCATCTTTCACGCCGGACTTCGCGGTCGCCTCGATACCTGCGATCGATCGCTTGCTCAGCTCGGCATAGGCATCCGCAGGCAGAAACGGCTTCCAGGGCGTCGCCGTGCCATCGCCGGCTCGGCCTGCCGTGAGTACCAGGAACGCCACAGGGATCGCAACACCGGCAAGAAAGAGTATTCGCTTCATGGGACCTCCGCGAGATTTTGTGATGCTAACGAACACCATGATAAGCCCGCATCCGGAGAATGCAAGCACTTGCCGGCTTTTCGCAAAATCGGCAGCCGGGCCTTGCATTGCTCGGTTTTTCGCATAATTTCAGAGCATCCTGCGGGTGTTCATCCTGACGTTCTGAGCCTCAAGGAATCTCTCCATGCCACGACGATCTTTGCACTTCCTGTTTGCTGTTTTCGTCCTCTCTCTCGGACTTGGCTGCCGGCGCGACGGCGCCGGGACCGACAAGTCCAAGCCCATTGACAACAGCGGCAAGCCAAAGGTCGCCTTTGTCTCCAACAATGCCTACCAATTCTGGACGTTCGCGCAGAAAGGCGCCGAGAAGGCCGCCGAGGAGTTCGGCGCCGAGCTGGAATTCAAGAAGCCGCAGAAAGGCACCGCCAAGGTGCAGCGTGAGATCATCGAGGACCTGATCAACCGCGGCTTCCAGGGGGTCTCAGTCAGCCCGAATGACCCCGAGAACACTTTGAGCTTCTACAAGAACACCGTGTCCAAAAAGATGGCACTCGTGATGACCGACAACGATCTCCCCGATCCGTCGGCCCGTAAATGCTATATCGGCACCCATAACTACCGCGCCGGCCGCGGCGCCGGGGATCTCGTGAAAAAGGCCTATCCGAAGGGCGCCAAGGTTGCCATCTTCGTCGGACAAATCGATTCGCCTAACGCGGTTGAACGCAGACAAGGGGTCATCGACGTTCTGGCCGGCAAGGACATCAAGGACATGGACCGCGCCAACCTCACCCCGCCCGATGCCGCTGACCTGGCCCTGGGCAACAACTACATTCTGATCGGCACCCGTATCGACGGCAGCGACGCCTCCGATTGCCGACGCAAGGCCGAGGACCTTCTCAACAAGGATCCGACCGTGGACTGCCTGGTTGGCCTGTGGGAATACAACCCGCCGGCGCTGCTGCTCGCCGTGCGCAATTCCAAGAATGCCAAGAAGCCGCTCATCGTCGCGTTCGACGAGAACGAGCTCACCCTCGAAGGCATTAAATCCGGCGAGGTCGTCGGCACCATCGTCCAGAACCCCTACGAGTTCGGCTACCAATCGATCAAGGTCCTCGCCGGACTGGCCAAGGACAAGGACGACGTCCTCAAGACCTGGCCCGGCATCGAGCAGAACAACTCGATCTTCGTCCCGCACCGCGTCATCACCAAGGACAACGTCGCTGCGTTCGAGGCGGAAGTGAAAAAGATTCTCGGCAACTGACCGCTTGCGTGTGGCGCCCGCCCGGCTGCGCGGGAGCATGAACGCAACCCCAACCTTCTACCTATGCCATCCTTCCTCCGCGCTACCGGTATCTCCAAAGCCTTCCCCGGCGTGCAAGCGCTCGAGCGGGTCAACCTCCACATCGAACGCGGCGAGGTGCTGGCCGTCGTCGGCGAAAACGGCGCCGGTAACTCGACGCTCATGAAGATCCTTGCCGGCCTCTACGCGCCTGACCAAGGAATCATCGAAGTCGAGAGCAGGCCCGTCACGCTCCACAGTGTCACGGCTGCCGAGCAACTCGGCATCGTCTTGATTCACCAGGAGCTAAACCTCGCTGGCCACCTCGACATCGCTGGCAATGTCTTCCTGGGCCGTGAGCCGCGCTGGGGAGGCCCATTCGGCTTCATCGACCGCCGCATTTACGACGACGCCGCCAGGATCATTAATCGCCTCGGCTTGCTTGCATCGCCACGCACGCTGGTCCATCATCTTTCGATCGGCCAGCAGCAACTGGTCGAGATTGCCCGGGCTCTCTCCCTCAAGTCACGCCTTTTGATCCTCGACGAACCGACCTCCAGCTTGACCGAAAGTGAAACCGATTTGCTCTTCGGCGTCCTCGAGGAACTCAAGGCCGAGGGCATCAGCATCCTTTACATCTCGCATCGCCTCAAAGAAGTCGAGGCGATTGCTGATCGCGTCACGGTTTTGCGTGACGGCAAGAATGCAGGCGATCTGGAACGCGACGCCATCCGGCATCAAGCCATCGTGCAGCTCATGGTCGGGCGTGAGCTCAAGCAATTCTACCAGCGCCAGCGCGGACAGGCCGATGCGCAGCGCGTGCCGGTTATCGAGGTGCGGCGCCTTCGCTGGAGCAAAAAGCAGAAGGGAATCGATCTTGCCATCGAGCCTGGAGAAATTGTCGGCATGGCTGGCTTGATGGGCGCCGGCCGCACCGAATTGGCCGAGACTCTGTTCGGCGCTCGTCGCTCGATATCGGGGACGATTCAGATCGACGGCAAAACGGCCAGCATTCGCCGCCCCGCCGACGCCATCCGCGCCGGAATCTTCCTCATCCCGGAAGATCGCCGCGTCGAAGGCTTGATTCTCGAAGATACCGTCAAGCATAATATCAGCATCGCCACGCTTGATACCGTCAGCCGCTTCGGCTTTCTACAGTTTGGCCGTGAAGAATCGTTGGCCCGAACGATGTGCGACCGGTTCAAGATTCGCACCCCCGGGACGTATCAGCTCGGCGCCAATCTCTCTGGAGGCAACCAGCAAAAGGTCGTGCTCGCGAAATGGTTGAGCCGCACGCCGAGACTGTTGATTCTCGATGAGCCGACCCGCGGTATCGA
>SXGT01811462.1_pt1 | contig 17434 bp, 15 predicted proteins | sample 3176221 | NCBI WGS metagenome assembly SXGT01 (sample SAMN11356862, study PRJNA531348) | freshwater metagenome | isolation source: freshwater sample F1-120 | place: China: Fuxian Lake, Yuxi | collected 2017-12-25
AAGGCGTCCGGAACCCGGCGAGTGTCTTGTACTTGATGACGATGTCCTTGAGCACGCGGTTCATCGCGTGGCCGAGGTGCATCTCGCCGTTGGCGTAAGGCGGTCCGTCGTGGAGGACGAAGAGCGGCGCCGCGCTGCGCCGCTCGAGCATGGCGCGGTAGAGCCCCGTCTCGTTCCAGTGCTCGAGTCGTGCGGGTTCGCGCCGGGCCGCGTCGGCGCGCATCGGGAACCCGGTGCGCGGCAGATTCAGAGTGGCGCGGTACTCCATCTCGGCCGCGCCTACCAGCCACCCCGCACGCCTTCAACGCGCGGGGCGGAGCCGCGGCAAGGATCAGGGCGTGAAGCCGGCGCAAACCCCGATGCAGAGCGCCTCGGCATCGGAACAGACACGCAGCGCCTCGTCCTTGGCCTTGCGGCACGTCCGCATGCAGACCCGCTGGTCCGAGCCCCCATCGCAGGTCTTCTTGCAGACCCGCTCGACACGGCCCGCATCGCCGGCACACCCGTGCGCGTCGGCCTTGCAGTCATTGACACAACCCGTGTTGATGGGATCGACACAGACCGCGCCACAATCCGTCTTTGCCGTCGAACAACTGCTGCGCGCCGCGCTTGCCGCAGCCTTCGCCGCCGCGTCGCAAGCCGAGCTGTCGGTCGCGCAGTCGCTCTCGCAATTCGTACAGGCCGCGTGGCACTGGTCCGCCGTCGCGGCACAGCCTGCCGCACAGTCCGGATCGGCCCCGCATCCCGCATCGCAGGTCGCGGCGTCACTGTCACAGCGGCCGGGGCAGGCCGCCGCATCGGCCTGACAGGCCGCGACGCAGGTCTCGCCCTCTTCCATGCAGGTGACCCGCGCCACCTTGGTCTGTGACTGGGTCACATGGGTGCAGGCGCGGCTGATCTGGCTGCAGGCACTCGCGCAGGTATGCGCTGCGGCCGGCGTGGCCACGAGCGTTGCTGCCGGAACGAGAACCGCCGCGGCGACAAACAGCAAGACAAACGTTTTGATCGATTTCATGATTGGTCTCTCCCTCGCGGCAACGCCGACGCCTCCTTGGGGCGCTTGCCCCGCAGTCGCTTGGACGGGGTATCAAGGGCGCTTCTTCAACGGAAGACCGTATCCGTCACAGCACGCTCCTCGGGCAGGTCCACGACGGCAAGATCTGCGGCCTGGGGGGCACCTGCGAGAACCCCCCGGGGAACGTCAAGGCCATCACCTGGTGGGAGACCTGTCCCGCAGGCGGGGCTGCGCTGGCGGATCTCGACGGTCTCGATGCTGGCGTCACCGCCGGCGCAGATTCGATCATCGACGACCTTCTCTGCCGGACCTTTCCCGGTGGCGACTGGCCGTGCTGAACCGGGGGCGTGTCCTGCCGGGGCGTTGCCGCGTCCGGCTCGTCCGTTCTCTGCGGCCGGTCAAGTCGGGCTGTCGGACGGTACTTCGAGCTCGACCTGCCACGTGTCGCGCAGCCAGTCGAGCATGTCGGGGTGCCGCAGCGCACGGCCGTCGGCGAGGCCGACCTCGAGCACGGCCTCGAAGATCAACGCCCGGGCCTCGGGGCGCCCGATGGAGCCCAGGAAGTCCTTGAGTCCCTGGGCGTCGTGGAAGCGCCGATCGACCTCGCCGGCAAGCCGCATCCAGGTACTCGCGCCGAGAATCGCCACCGCGCGCGAGATCTCCGCATCTTCTTCGCTGGTCTCGGCCTGCGACTCGCCGATGAATTCGATCAGGGCCACGAGCGCAAGCCGCTCGTCGTGGTTGAGATCCGATAGTTCCACGCGGTCGTCCTCCGAGGTGCGAGTTTCACTCGCCTGCAGCGGAGCGGTGGCGCCGGCCGAGTCGCCGCTGTGGTTTCGGCGGGCTCGCCTCACCAAAGAATCCGAAATCACGGGAGAACACCCGCCGCAGACCAAAGAAATAGGCGCATTGTTCGTGATCGAGATCGTTGTTGAATGTCCGCTGGCGACCGTCCGCGAAGAGCAGCCGCACGAGACAGGTGCCGCCCGGGACGATCGACGTCCGCTCCTCGACGACCGCGCCTTCACCCCACTCCTCATGCGCGAGGTGCGTCACCCGATCACCGAGGCGCAGATAGATCCGCTTGTCGCGGGTGGTGTACTCCATCGCCATGGGCGATCCTCGGGCCCTTGTAGCCGGTCGCGCGGGGCGCCGGAAGCAGGAAGCTTTGGGAACATCGCCGCGCAGGTCGCCAGCGCTACCCCGATGCCGCGGTCACATTCCCTTCACGCTGGCTTCACCTTGCCGCTGGAATCGGGCATGTAGAGCGGGGCGCGACGGCAGAGTGCCGTCGGGAGGCAGGTGGTGGAGCGGGAGGAGATCGGGGCGCTGGCGCCGACGCAGATCTGCGTCGGCTGGTGGGAGGTCGAGTTGCGTGCCGCCCGCCTGCGCACGCGGCCCTGGCTCGAGCGGGCCGCCCTCGTCGAGCGCAAAGTCCTGCCGGTGGTCCGGACCTCGGAAGGCTGCGCCCGCCTGCTCGATGGCCACCATTTCGTGCTGGCGCTCGCGACCAGCGGCTGGATCGACCGGGTACGAGTGGAGACGGTGGCGGACCTGCGCGGCAACCGACACCCACTGCTCGAGATGCACCGGCGCGGCTGGCTTCATCTCCAACTGCGCGGCGCCGAGACCGCCGGCCTCGGCGCCCTCCCCGCGCACCTGATCGACTGCCCGGACGATCCCCATCGGTCGCTCGCCTGGGCCCTGCGCAAGGCGGGCGGCTTCGGCAAGTCGCCGCATCCCTTCGCGGAGTTCGCCTGGGCCGACCATTTGCGGTCCGCCGTTCCGCTCGATCCCGGCGCCCCGGTCACCGCCGGCGCGCTGCGTCGCTCGCAGCAGCTCGCGCACCGGAACGAAGCGCGGCATCTGCCGGGGTGGCTCGCTGCGCCACAAGCCTCGCCCGACGAACCGATCCGCCGCACCACCCGCCGCCGCGCGGCGTGAGCGCGGCCACGCCTCGCGTGGTTCCGCAGCACTCCCGCCGCTGGTAGCTCCGGAGCATGGTGGAGCAGGAACCCCCGAGAACGTTCACGCGGCTCGATCACGTGATCATCGCGGTCCACGACCTCGACGCGGCGGAGGCGGCGACCTCGCGACTCCTCGGTCGAGGCGCCTCGTGGCACGGCGACCATCCCGGAGCCGGTACGGCCAATGTGCTCTACCGGGTCGATCGCACCTACCTCGAACTCGTCGCTCCCGTGGCGGCCGCGCGCGGCGGGGGACCGTTCGGCGATGCGCTGGCGGCCCATCTCGCTCGTCATGGCGAGGGCCTCTTCGGGCTTGCGCTGGGCACCTCCGACGCGAGTGCAGCGGCAGCAACGCTGCACGCGCAAGGCCTCGCCCCAACCCCGCCCGCCGAGGGCGAGGGGCGTGACACACGGACCGGCGCACACCGCACCTGGCGAAATTTCATCCTGCCGCGCCGCGACACGCGAGGGGTCTTCCTCCTCGGCATCGAGCATAAAAGTTCAGACGAAGCCCTGCCCCTCGCGGTGGCAGAACATCCCGAGCCCTCGACACTGGTCGGGATCGACCACGTCGTGGTGCGCTCGCAGGACCCTGACGCCAGTGTCGCGCTCTGGGGCTCGCGACTCGGCGTCAGGCTCGCACTCGACCGGCGTTTCGAAGCCTTTGACGCCCGCCTGGTCTTCTTCCGCCTCGGCGGAGTGACCATCGAGATCGCAGCTCCGCTCGATGCCGTGCCGGGCGAAGAAGAAGGAGCACGCGATCTGCTCTACGGCCTGTCGTGGAAGGCAAACGACGTCGCCGCGACGCACGCCCGCCTCGTTGAGACAGGGTTTGACGTCTCGCCCATGCGAGCGGGTCGCCGCGCCGGCACGAGCGTATTCACCGTGCGCTCCGGCACGCTCGGTGTCCCAACACTCGTGCTTGGCCCCGGAGCGTGAACCCGGGCCGGATGGGCCCTCAGAACACGAATCGACCCAGCACGAACGCGACGAGCACGGTCAAGATCACCAGCGGCGGCACCGAGAGGCCGAGCAGGACAGCGCCGGTACCCACGCCGTGCGCACGGGAGAGGCCGATCACGGTCGCGACGGCCGACCACACCCAGGCCACCAGCCAGCCGACGCCAGGCACGAGTTGGAGTGGAGCGGTCGCGCCCGCGACGTAGCAGGAGACCCGAAAGGTAGTTTGCCACGGCTGCCGGGCCGCACCCACGAGCCAGAGCGAGAGATGCATCACCGAGGCGCCAACGAACTGGCCGAGCACGAGCACGGCCGGGGTGACCAGCAAGCCCGCGACCAGCAACGTCGACTCTCCCACGAAGAGGGCAGCCGCCTCGGCTGGAAGAAGACCGCTCTGGCGCAGCCACGCGAAATCGACCTGCTCGAGGAACAGACTCGAGAGGGCGGCGCTCGGCCAGCCGAGCAGCAACAGGAATAGAATCGGTGCACGCAAGGGCCCGCTCCGGCGCATCCTCGCAAAGGTCTGCCCGGGGCTCTCGAGGACCGCGAGCGCGGTCTGGAGAAGAGCCGAGCCCCAGCCGAGTCGCGAGCGCCACTCCCAGGCGGGCCCGTCGTCGACGACCGCGCGGGCTGCGGCGAGCGCAGGTCGGACCAACTCGGCCACCGACGCGACCGGCCGCCAATCGTCGCGGCCCGGCTGCCACACCAGATCATCGGGCAGGAAGCGGCCGCCGCTCAAACCCTCGACAATCTCGGCTGGAGGAAAGATCCCCACCAGCTCACCATCGCGCGCCAGGTGCCAAGGCTCTTCCACTAGAATTCGCTCCCCCCGCCGGGTGCCACCTCGATCTGCCCGCCCCGCACCAGCACAGGCACGATCCGCCGGCCCCCCGTCAGCTTGAGGAGTTCGGTGGTCACGCGTGGCTCGCGACTCACGTTGATCTCGGACACCTCGCAGCCCTCCGCCGCCAGTCTGGCGCGCAAGCGCACGCAGTACTCACAACCGTCCCGGATGTAGAGCAGCGCCCGCGCCATGCGCTTCCCTGCTTAGCAGCACGCCGAATCCAGGCGAGACCGCCACGCGCCGGAGCATCGCCCACGTTGGCCTCCTTTGCCGGCGTCAGCAGTGAGTTCCGCGCCTCAGCCGGCGCGGGCGGCGACGCGGTGGGCCGGAAGTTCCGTCGGCGCCTCGGAAGGCCAACCCCCCGCCCGGAAAAGGGTCTCGGCCACGGCGGTCCAGTCGTACTTCGCACAGGCCAGACGGCGCGCCGCGCTGGCCTGCGCCGCGCGCCGCGCCGGATCGAGGAGGAGGAGGGCCACGGCATCGGCAAAAGCCTGCGGCCCGTCCGCGACGGTGATCTCCGCTGCGCCCGCCGCGAGCCCCTCCGCGCCCAGCGTCGTGGACACGACCGGACAACCGCTCGCCATGGCCTCGAGAATCTTGAGGCGCGTCCCGGAGCCCTTGAGGATAGGCGCCACGAACACGGTTGCGCCGCGGTAGAAGGGCGCGACCTGCGCCACCCGGCCGGTGACCTCGATCAACGGATCGCCCTCGGCCAAAGCCAGCACCGACGACGGAGGATAGGCGCCGACGATCCGCACGCGTACGCCCGGAACGCGCTCGCGGACCCGCGGCAGGATGTCCCGCACCAGATGGTGTGCCGCCTCGACGTTCGGCGGATGGCGGAAGAAGCCGACGAAGAGAAGCGAGGGAACTTCCGCGGCCGGTACCGCCGCGGCCGCCGGTGTAAACTCTTCGCACGACACGCCATTCGGCACGACGTGGATGGCGCGCGGATCAACCCACCGCGCGAGCGTCCGGCGATCGACCTCGCTCATCGTCAGCACGACATCGGCCTGCTCGACCGCGCGCACCTCGTGGCGAAGCGCGCGCATCTCCTCGACCCGCATCCGCAGGCGTCGCAGCAGCGAGGGCTCGGTGGCCCTGGCGCGCGCGGCCACCGTCGTCGCGATGTCATGTTCCACCAGAACGCGCACCAAGCCCGGCGCCGCCGCCGGCAGGCAATGCGCCATGTGGGTGTACTCGACCTGCACGACCTCGAAGGGGCGGCGGCCGAGCCAGGCCTCGATCTCCCCGTCGAGCGTGGTCGAGAAGAACCCCGCCGTCGAATGCGGCGCGAGCGGACCGCCGGCGGCCCAGCCCTGCCGCGGCAGGAGCACGACGTCGCGACAGAGTTCACGCAGCTGAACCAGACTGGCGGGCTCGATCTCGGCCGGCGTGTCGTGGAATGAGATCAATGTGACGTCGCAGCGCCGGCGCATCTCGCGCAGCAGAGCCAACATGCGGGTGGCCCCGCCGTGGACCGGCGGAGCCGGCGAATAGGGCGCGACGACCAGGACCTGCGGGCGTCCGCTCGGGTCGCGTTCGCCCGGATGGAAACGCCGCTGGTAGACGTGGCGCCAGCGCGAGAGCGCGAACACCTCGCCATCGCCGAGCGCGGGCCGGGTCGCGGCCTCCCGCCAGCGTGCCCGCAGCGTCGCCGGGAGCTGGCGCAGCAGACCTATCGAAGTCGCGAGCGCAGCAACCAGACCCTTCTCTCGTTTCACCAGCACGGGCAGCACGACCAGACCCGCGACATGACGGGCCAGCAGGCGCGGCGCCGTCACGTTCTTCCACAGCAGCGCGGCCAGGTTCTTGACGAAGAACGAGTGGATCGTGCCCTCGCTCCAGAGCCGTCGGGTCGTGCCGCGATGTTCGTGGTGCACGCGACTGCGTGGCGCCACCACCGAGGGCCAACCGCGCCGCCAGGCCCGGTAGCCGAGATCGACGTCCTCGATGTAGACCGGCGAGAACACGGCCTCGTCGAAGCCCCCGAGCAGGAGAAAGCGTTCGCGATCGTAGGCCGAGGCGCCGCCGCCGGCGAAGAAGACGGGATGGAGCCGATCCTCATCGAAGCGGTCGAGATGGAAGAGCCGCACCCGCCCGCGCTCGAGCCGGGCGTGAACCTTGCCCGTTTCCCAACGTGGCTTGTTCTTGTCGATGAAATCGATCTGCGCCGAAACCCCGAAGAGGCGCGGCTCACTGGCGAAAGGCTCGACCAGGGGCGGCAGAAAGTCCTCCTCGACGACCATATCGTTGTTGAGCAGGACCAGAATAGGATTGCGGGCCTCGCGCGCGCCAAGGTTGGTCGCGCCGGCAAACCCCTCGTTGACCGGCAAGGAAATGAAGCGCAGCGCCGCATGACGCACACTCGCGGCCTGGAGCCACTCGACCGTGCCATCGCCACTGCCGTTGTCGACGACGACGATCTCGTCACCGGGATGGCCATGGTGTTCGAGCGCGCGCAGCAGCGGGGGCAGCCCGCGTTCGAGCAGGTCGCGGCCATTCCAGGTCGGAATGACCACCGACACCGCGTCGTCGGCGCGGGCCGGCCGTTCCGGCTCGGCCGCCGCGACCGCGCGCCGGCGTCGCGGCCAGGCCACGATCTCGAACAGGGCCAAAGCCGTCGCCACAAGGAAAGCGAGCGGCACCTGCACCAGCACGAGCCCGAGCAGCAGCGCCCGTACCAGCGTGCGCTGGATCAGGGCCCGCCCCCTCCCAAGCGCGGCGCGGATCCGCCAGCGGATGTCGCCATACAGCACGCCGAGCGGACTCTCGCGGGCGGCCCGCCATCCGGCTTCCGTGGCGGCCGGGCTCGCGATCGCGACGACCGTGGCGCGCAACTCCTGCGGATCAAGCACGGCCGTGCGTTCCTCGAGCGCACGCAGGCGTGCCTGCGTCTCGGCCAGTGCGGCACGCAAGCGCCCCACTTCGAGCGATTCCGGGGCGGGCTCGAGCAGCGCCGCGCGGCCCAATTCGATCGCTGCCGGCCCCTCGGTGCGCAACGCCGAGCCGTGCAGCAGCACCCAGTCCTCGGTCCGCACCGGCAACGCCGCGGCGATGCCCGCGACGAGGTAGCGCGCCACGAACGCAACGCCGTCCCCTGCGCACTCGACTCCCTCGGGCGGCGGGCTCAGCCAGAGGGAGATCTTGCCGTTCTCCCACCACGGCAGGTCCGGGTCAGGGCGCCAGCGCAGCGCCAGCGAGTAGCGCCGGTCGCGGCTGTGCTCCTCGGGACGAAAGCGAAATATCTGCCAGCTGCGACGCGCCACCTCCGCCCCCGGAACAGCGACGCGGGCAACTACGCTGTTCTCCTCGTCGCGCAACTCGAGTTCGAGGAGCCCGACGACTTCACCCTCGACCCAGGGCAGAACCTCGATCTGGCAGAGACCGTCGCGCGCCGCGCGGAAGGTCACGCATAAAGTGCCCTCGTCGCAGAGAGGTGAAGAGAGAGCGCGCGCGTCGCTCAGGAAAGATTCGGCCATGAGTGCGGCCTCGCGCGGGGGCAGGTCTCCGGGATGGTGCGAGGGCGCGACCCAGGCGTTGCGTTCCCGATCCGGGGATCGGCGCGGTTCGCGGCAGAAGGCATCGAGCGGCTCCACCGCGCGGGACCATGCGAGGGAAGCGCGCATCGCGGCAAAGGGCACGGCACGGCGATCCCGACCGCCGGTCTCATCGAGGGTGCGCTCGATCGCCGCGGCGAGGGCCTGCGGATCGGCCGGCGCGACGATCTCGGCCAGTCCCGCACGTCCGAACCGATCCGCGAGTTCGTCGCCACCGGTCAGGACCATCGGCAGCCCGGCCCAGACGTAGTCGAGCAAGCGGGTGCGGAAGGCGAATTCAGACTCGACGCCAGGCCGGTGCAGACTCACGCCGGCGGCGCATTCCAGCAACCACGCGCCGCGCTCTTCGTAGGGAACCCACTCGACGAACGAGACCCCTCTCCCCGCGACGCCCAACTCGATCGCGAGAGCGCGTGCCTCCCGGGCGACTTCCATCTCGCCGATCTCGGGATTGGGATGGCGCGTCCCCAGGATCAGCGCCGTCACGTCCGAGCGCCGCTGGCGAAGTTCGGCCATGGCCCGGACGAGCGTCAGCGGATCGACCCAGTTCCACAGCCCGCCCGCCCAGACCACGACCCGATCGTCGCGTCCGATGCCCGGCACCACGCCGCGCACCCGCGCCTCGCCAGCCGCCACCGGTGGCGCGTCGGGAATCCCGAAGGGCACGATGCCGAGCAGGCGCTCCAGGTGCGGGTCACCCGCGTAGTTGGCATGATTGACGCGCCCGGCAGCCGTCAACATGCCGAGCCAGAAACTGCGCTGGGTCTCGCTGGCGCAGATGAAGTAGTCGCCGTTGCGCAGGTGCTGCTCGAGCCAGCGCAAGGCGAGCAACGCACGCCCGCCGGAGCGGTCGAACTGGTCCCCAAAACAGTCCAGATTCGAGAGCACGAAGGGGTCGTAGAGATCGACCACCAGCGGACGATGCACCGCCTGCATCAGCTCGATCCGACCCGGCACGATGGAGACGTCGGCGGCATCGAGCAGCCGATCGAGCCCTTCTCCGGGGGGGAAGGTCGCGAGCCGGAGGCCCCGCTCCACCGACGGGAGGACACTGCCCTCGGGTGCGGCCAGCACGACCTCGTGGTCGCGCGCGGCGAGTGCACGCGCGATCTCGACGGCACGGATCGCCGGGCCCGCCATGCGGGCGCCCACGCGATCCCAGCTCAGCACGAGCACGCTCATGCGGGCGCCGCCGCAAAGCTGCGCAGCGAGAGGCCCCGCCCCGGCCGAGGCACGCCGCCGACGGTGAGACCTCCCGCATCGTCGGGGGCCGTCCACAGACCGGGGGCCTCGACAGCGCCCTCTTCGAGTTCGGCCCGGACCCGCAGCGTCTGCCCGGCGGAGTGCTCGAGGGGGCGCTCCAGCTCGATCGACACGAAGGCCTGGTCGACGAAGCCCGCAGCCGAAAGCTGACGTCCGCCGAGCCGCTTCCCTCCTTCATCCATCACAGAAACGTCTACCGTCTGCCGATGCGAACGCCAGTACGTGCAGACGCGGAGATCAACCCGCCACACCCCGTCGCGGCGACACACGAACCGTTGCTCGATGGGGACGCCGCCGACGAGCGGCTCGACCGCGTCGGCGTCGAGACGGGCAACGTCGTAGCAGCGGCCGCCGGGCTCGAGAGCGACGCACGAACCGGTCTCGTCGGCCTCCTCCGGCATCGGCTCGGGCAGAACCCGGCCGGCGCGGGCGCCGGCCCGCAGCACCGCCTCGATAGCGTCGAGACTCTGCTCTGCGATCCGCTCGGGGCCGTAGTCGCGCACGACCTGATGGCGCGCCGACCGCCCGAGATGAAGCGCCAGCTCCGGATCGCCGAGGAGACGCACCGTGCCTTCCTCCCAACCCGCCAGATCGGAGGCCAGCCACGCCAGCGCGCCCCCGGCACTGGCCCGCTCGAAGGGCGGGCTCGGACTCGCCACGGTCGGCACGTCGACCAGCGCCGCCTCGAGCAGCTTGATTTCGCTCTTGGCCAGATTGAAGTGCCGCTCCAGCTCGAGTGGTGCCAGCGCGACGTCGACGCCGGCCAGCATCAAGGGCAGCTCCGACCAGGGAACCACCGGCCAGCAATCAATGCGCGACGCAAGGCCGTCAAGCGCCGCGGGTCGGCGCACCGGCCCCGCGAGGACGAGCCGGGCGGTGGGCACGCGCTCGAGGGCTCGCGCCAGGGCCGGCGCCACACGCGCCAGATCGGCGTCATGCGTGTCGGTCCCGGAGAAGAAGCCCATGCGCCGTGGTGCACCGGCCCGCAGCATGGATCGCTCGGCGCGCGCGACCCGCGCGAGTGCGAACTGCGCGCGATCGAACCCGTTGCGCACGACGAAGGCGGGCACACCCACCGAGGCGGCGGCTGCCGCCACCGCCTCGGTGCTGCCGATGGCGGCATCGCTCGCGGCGAGACTCCGCGCGTACGCTTCGACCGAGCGGCGATAGCCGGCGATGACCTCGGGCGAGAGGTGCTCCAGCGCCGGTGCGTCGGCCAGATCGGCGCTGCGGAAAACGAGATCGTCGGCCGAGAAGACGACCGGCACGCCCCGCTGGCGCGCCGCCAGGACGGCCCGGGCCACCACCCGCGAGAACGGTGCCCGGTGCAGGATCAGAACATCACAGGAGGCCACGGCCGCGGGTGCGCGGGCGTCAGAGTGTGCAAAAACTTCGCTCTCGACTCCCCTCTCGGCCAGCGCGCGGGCCGGGGTCCAGACGCGAGAGCGCAGCGAGGCCCCGTCGATCCCGGAGAGAAAGAGCAGGCGCAGCGGCGCTGGGCGGGGCAGGCGTGGCTCTGGCCGGCGGACGCACACCGCATCGTAGGCCCGCAGCGCCACCTCGGCGTGTTCGCTCGGCGTGGTGATCTCCGGCAGCGGTGCTGCGGCGAGGCGGCGCACGAGTGCGGGGTCGCTGGCCAGCCGAGCCAGCGCGTCGGCCAGCGCCGCGCTCGAATCGCGTGCGACCACGAGCCCGTTGCGTTCGTGCGTGATCACCTCGAGCGGACCGCCGCAGTCGGTGGTGATCACCGGACGACCGCGCAGCAGGGCTTCGCGCACGACCAGAGAGAACGACTCGCGGATGCGCGAGGCGAGCACCACGACGTCGGCGTGCTCGAGCACATCGTCGAGTTCCTCGGGCGCAAACGCAGGATGAGCCACCACGCGCCCGGCCAGCCCCGGGTGGTCCGGCAACTCGGCCGGATCGGCCGCCCAGACATCGAGTCGGAGGGGCAGTTCCGCAGGCAGGCGATCGAGCGCGTCAAGCAGGACGCCCAGCCCCTTCAAGGCATTGCCCGCCCCGCCGAGGAAGGCCACTCGCAGCGGGCCGCCGTGCGTGCCGGCTGCCGGCAGGACCCGCGCCGGCCGCTCGACGCCGTTGGGCTGAACCTCGAGCCGTCCCGGCGCCACCAGCCCACCATTCTCGAGGCTCTCGGCAAGGTGGGCTGCCGGCACGAAAATGCGCTCGAGTGCGGGCAGCGAAGCCCGCAGCAGTCTGCGGCGGCGCTCGTCGTCGAAGGGCGGCCGGCCGGTACAGCCGACACCCACCGTCGCTTCGCGACACGCCGATCCCCCCGGCGAGAAGAGGAAGAGGCAGGGGCAGAGCCACCACCAATCGTGCATGGTCGCCACCACCGGCACGCCAGCCTCGCCCGCCGCCTCGATCAGCCCGACCCCAAGCCCCTGCAGCCCGTGCAGGTGGACCACTTCCGGCGCGGTCGCGCGCAGAAATGTCAGGAACCCCTCCCGGCCGGCGTCGTTGTGGTCGTTGGCCGCGGTCCACGTCGCAAAGGCGTGGCCGGTATTGACGCGCCAGGTCGGGATGCCGTCGATCCAGCCACGGGCGACAGCGCCCAGGGGCTCGGCCGCCGTCGCCCGCCCCGAGAAGATCCACGGGGTATGTCCGCGCCGCGCGAACTCGCGCGCCAGACGGCGGACCACGAGAGTCGCGCCGCCCTGCAACTCGGGCAGGTAGAGCGGAACGACCAGAGCGATCCTCACGGCGGCCAGCCATACCACGGTCGGCCGCGCTTGCCGGCCGACGGTCGCCGAAATCATGAAGTGGCCCCGCAAAAGGGGCGTGATAGGAACCCGAGCGCATGGGCCCGGGAGCGTTGCTGCGACGACCGCGCTGGGATTCGGCGCGCCGCATCCTCGTGCTGGCGGGCCATCGTCCCGACCTCATCGCGGACGTGCTCGCCCGCGTGCGCGAGCTGGCCCCCCAGGCCCAGGTCGATCTCAGGCTTGCGCTCGACTTGCCTGCGGCGGCCACGGTCGGAGCCGACACCGTGGCTTCGCTGCGCCTGGAGGAGCGCGAACAGGCGCTCGCCCCGCTGCGCCTGGTCCGCTTCGACATCGTGGCCGTGCTGGCGGGACACCGTCCTGCGGCGCTGCTGCTCGTGCCGCTGCAGCTGAACACGCGCTCGGTCGTGCTCTTCGACGAGGGCCTCGAGTGGTTTGCGTTGAACCTCGCCTGCGGCCCCCGGTTGGTGCGTCAGTTTGGTTGGGCGCCCTGGAACACGGGACCGATCGCCAGCCTGGTCATCGCTGCCGTCCGTCTCGCGCGTTCGCTCGTGGTCGGGACGCTCGCCACAGTCTGGCTCGTCGGCTCGACCACCCGGATTCGCGTCCGCGGTCGCGCGCGCCAGGCGCTGCGGGCGCTGCGGAGCTGAGGAGGGCGCCGTCGATGCCTCACCCGCGCAAGCCCGGACAACCCCCCGCCGGGGATGCACTGCGGGCGTGGTCGCGAGATTCGAGCGAGGTGGTCTACCGCACGCGCATCTTCGACCTGCGCCGCGATTCCAACCGCTCGCCCCGGACCGGCGACAATCATGATTTTTGGGTGCTCGAGAGCGGCGACTGGGTCAACATCCTGCCGATCACCACGGCGGGTGAGGTGGTCCTGATCCGGCAGTGGCGCCACGGCATCGACGATTTCACCCTCGAGATCCCCGGCGGCATGATCGATCCCGAGGACGCCTCGCCACGGGTCGCGGCGCGTCGCGAGATGATCGAGGAGACCGGCTACGACAGCGCCGACATCGTCGAGTTGGGCTCGGTGCACCCCACTCCCGCGATCCAGGGCAACCGGTTGCACACTTTTCTCGCGCGGGGAGCCGAGTTCCACCAGGCGCCCTGCTTTGACACCACCGAAGACGTGGCGGTGGAGTTGGTGGCGCGCGATCGGCTGCCCGACCTCGTCCGCAGCGGCCGGATCACGCACGCGCTGGTCGTGGTGGCCTTCTACCTCGACGCACTGGCGCGGGGCGAAATCCGGTGAGCACGCCGGCCGGGAAGCCGCTCCGCGTTGGCCTCCTCGGCGGCGGCGTGATCGGCGCGACGCACGGCCTGATGCTGGCCGAGATCGCCCGGAAGTGTCCGGGGACGGTCACGCTCGAAGCCATTGCCGAGCCGCTCTCCGAGCAGCGCCAGGTCTTCGTCGAGCACCTCGGCGTCCGCCACGGCTACGCGGACGCACGCGAGCTGATCGAACACGCCGAGATCGACGCGGTCTTCGTGTGCACGCCGACCGACACGCACCTCGAACTGGTGCGCGCGGCCACCGCCCGTGGCCTGCACCTCTTCTGCGAAAAGCCGCTCGGCATGAACCTCGACGAGGCGTGCGAGATCGCCCGGCTCGTCGAAGCGGCCGGTGTGCGTGCCCAGGTCGGCCTCGTGCTGCGTTACTCGGCGGTCTACGACGTCATGCGCGAATTTGCCTGCGACCCCGCCGCAGGCCGCCCGATGGCGTGGGTGATGCGCGACGATCAGTGCCTGCCGATCCGCGGCCTCCACGGCACGCCCTGGCGGGCGGATCCGACCCGCACCGCGGGCGGCACGCTGGTCGAGCACGGCATCCACGACCTCGACCTGGTGCAGTGGATGTTCGGGCCGGTGCGGCGGCTGCGCGCGAGCGTGCGCCATCTCGCCGGCCACCCCGGCATCGAGGACTATGCCGCCGTCGAACTCGAACTGGAATCCGGCCTGCGCGCGCAGATCGTCAATGTCTGGCACGACATGGTGCAGCGGCCCTCGAACCGCCGCCTCGAGATCGTGTGCGAGCGGCGCTTCATCGGCAGCGAGCACGACATGGCGGGACCGATCGAGGTCCAGACGGGGGACGAGGCGCGCGTGATTCTCGCGGAGGCGGAAACCCTGGCGCGCTTCGCAGCGCGGCATCCGGAGATCCCCGCAGCTCTGCACGGCAGCCTCGGGGCGCCCTACCTTGCGCAGGATCTCGCCTTCGTGCGGGCGTTGCACGAAGGGCGGCCCCCGCAGCCCAGCCTCGCCGACGGCATCGCGGCGCAGCGGCTCGCCGAGCTGGCCTACCGCAGCGCGCGCGAGGACCGGACGATCACGCTCGCCGAGGAGCCCGACCTCGCGCCCTGATCCGGTGCCAGCGGCTCACTCGGAGTCCGCCCCCAGCACGAGAGCGTTGAAGACGAGATCCCAGCGGCCACGGGCGGCATAGAGCTTGAGTTCCGCGGGCGTGCCCTCGAAAGGAGCGTCGGGATTCTCCCAGATCTCGAAGGGCTCGCCTTCGACCCAGACCTTGCGTGCGTCGCCGCACCCGCCCCGCGTCAGCATCGTCTCTGTCGTCATCATCAGTCGACCCTCCTCTCGCAACGGACGGACGGACGGGGCAGCCGGAGCGCCACCGGGCGGTCGCGGAAACTTCCGCCGAGTCGCACGGCTCCGCTCTCGACCAGCTGGCAAACCGTGGCGACGATCTCGTCGTCTCCCCGCGCGTGGCGGGCCACCGTGGTCACCAGATCCAGCATCGTGATTGGGCGTCCCATTGCTCCGTCCTTCCTGCGGGAGCTTCGACGCAAACCGGATGCCACGGATTCAATCGTGATCGTGGCCGAGGGTCGCTATGTTCTACGCGGCATGGGAGAGCCCGCTATCGCAGGTGGTGTCGCAAACGTAACGTCCCCGGGTGCAGCGATGACACCCCGGTGGCATGGTCTGCCCACACCGGCCGAACCGTTCCGTTCGGGAAAGCGTTCAACTCGCGTCTCCCGCCTGCAAGGAAATAATACTTGACCACGACACCGACCAGACCACGCCGCGCCTGGCTCCGTTGGACCCTGGGCACCGCACTGACGCTCGGCATCGCGGGTGGGGTGCTCTGGATCAATCGCAGCGCCGTCGCCCTGTGGGCGGTCGGGATCATGATGGACTGGCGAATGCCCGTCGGCCCGCATCGCGAGGTGACGTGGAACGGCGGACCCGATCCGCGGGGTCGATCCTCGAACGAGCGTCCACCCAACATCGTCCTGATCATGGCCGACGATCTCGGCTGGAATGACCTCACCTGGAACGGCGGCGGAGCCGCCGGCGGCACGGTGCCGACGCCGCACATCGATTCGATCGCCGCGGCGGGGGTGGCGTTCACCAACGGCTACGCCGCCAACGGCACCTGCGCACCCTCGCGCGCCGCCCTGCTCTCCGGTCGCTATCCGACGCGCTTCGGCTTCGAGTTCACGCCGACCCCGGCGGCGATGCCGCGCATCGTGGGCATGCTGTCGCGCGAAGATCCGCTGCGGACGCGCAAGCCGATCCTCCCCGACCCGATGCCCGCGGTGGGCGATTTCGACGAACTCGGCATGCCCGGTTCGGAGATCACGCTGGCCGAGTTGCTCCGTGACGAGGGCTACCACACCGTCCACATCGGCAAATGGCACCTCGGTGGCTCCCCCGGCATGACGCCGGGCGACCAGGGCTTTGACGAGAGCCTGCTCATGGCGAACGGCCTCTACCTGCCCGTGGATGATCCCAACGTCGTCAACGCCAGGCAGGAGTTCGACCCGATCGACCGCTTCCTCTGGAAGGCCATGAAATACGCGGCGTCGTTCAACGGCGGCGAAGCCTTCGCGCCGGGCGGCTACCTCACCGACTACTACAGCGACGAGGCCGTCAAGGTGATCGAGGCAAACCGCGATCGCCCGTTCTTCCTCTATCTGGCCTACTGGGCACCGCACACGCCGCTGCAGGCGACGCGGGCAGATTACGACGCCCTCTCCCACATCGAGTCGCACCGCGAGCGGGTCTACGCGGCGATGCTGCGGGCGCTGGACCGGGGCGTCGGCCGCGTCCTCGAAGCGCTCCGCACCAACGGCCTCGAAGACGACACGCTGGTGATCTTCACCTCCGACAACGGCGGCCCCGCCTACATCGGCCTGCCGGCTGTCAATAAGCCATTCCGTGGCTGGAAGATCAGCTTCTTCGAGGGCGGGATCCACGTGCCTTTCTTCGCCAAATGGCCGGCCCGCATCCCGGCTGGCCGGCGCTACGACGCTCCGATCCACCACTTCGACGTTCTGCCGACCGCCGCCGCGGCGGCCGGCGCCACCCTGCCCACCGACCGGACGATCGACGGCACCGATCTCCTGCCCTACGTCCGCGGCGAGCAGCCGGGTGTGCCGCACCGCAAGCTCTTCTGGCGCAGCGGCAGCTCGCAGAGCGCGCTCATCGACGGCTGGAAGCTCAACTTGAGCGATCCGCCGGGGCGCGCCTGGCTCTTCGACCTGCGCCAGGATCCCACCGAGCAGCACGACCTCTCGGCCGAGCGGCCCGAAAAAGTTGCCGAGATCCGCGCCGAGATCGACGCCCACAACTCGACCCAGCAGCCGCCGGCATGGCCTTCGGTCGCCGACATGCCGATCAACATCGACAAGGACACCTCGGTACCGGACGCGCCGGACGACGAATACATCTACTGGTCGAACTGATCCCGTGACTGCAGCGAATCTCGCCCGCGCGCTGCGCGCGATCGTCGGCCCGGACGGCGTGCTCGACGGCGACGAGGCCCTGCTGGTGTACGAGTGCGACGGCTACGTCCTCGAGCGCGGCACGCCCGAGCTGGTCGTGCTGCCGCGCACACCCGAGGAAGCAGCCAGCGTCGTGCGCCTGCTGGCCGCGCGGCGGATCGCTTTCGTGCCGCGCGGCGCCGGCACCGGACTCTCCGGCGGAACCCTGCCGCTCGACGCGCCGGTGATGATCGGTCTCGGCCGGCTGCGAGCGATCGAGGCGATCGACGTGCGCAACCGCCGCGTGCAGGTCCAGGCCGGCGTGGTCAATCTCAATGTATCACGCGCCGTGGC
>SXGT01727439.1_pt1 | contig 17430 bp, 15 predicted proteins | sample 3176221 | NCBI WGS metagenome assembly SXGT01 (sample SAMN11356862, study PRJNA531348) | freshwater metagenome | isolation source: freshwater sample F1-120 | place: China: Fuxian Lake, Yuxi | collected 2017-12-25
CCGCGCTCTTTCTCGATAGCCTGCAAGGGTTGCCCACCCTGAAGGCTTTTGCCCAGGCGAAGGCGCGCGGCCGCGAGATCGCCGAGCAGTCGCGGGCGCTGTTTCTCGCCACCATGCGCATTCTCGCCACGCTGCTCAATCCCACCTGGGGCGAAGCCTACGTGTGCGGATACAGCATTTATACGCGGCCCCGCGACATCCGCCGGGCGATCGGCTACATGCCCGACTTTTTCGGCGTGTACGACGACATGAGGGTCAGCGAATACCTGGAATTCTTCGCCGCCGCCTACCGCATCCAGGGCGCCGCCCGCAAGAAGATCTGCGACGAAGTGCTCGGTCTGGTGGACCTCGGCTATAAACGCGAGGCGCTGGTCACGAGCCTCTCCCGCGGCATGACGCAACGCTTGGGATTGGCCCGCGTCCTGCTGCACGATCCACAGGTGCTGCTGCTCGACGAACCGGCCAGCGGCCTCGATCCGCGAGCCCGCATCGAAATCCGCGGCCTGCTCAAAGAGCTGCGCAACCTGGGGAAGACGATCATGGTCTCCAGCCACATCCTGCCGGAGCTGGCCGACATCTGCAATAAGATCGGCATCATCGAGCGCGGTGAAATGCTGGTCAATGAAGACGTCGCCACGGTGATGAAAAAAGTCCGCCGGCAGACGATCCTCAATATTTGCGTCGTCGGCGATCAGCAAACCGCCATGAGATTACTCGAGGGGCACGCGATCATCGACAAGCTCGATACTCGCGACCACATGATCGTCGCCACGCTCAAGCCCGAAGTGACTGACTACAGCGATCTGGCCACGCTGCTGGTGCGATCCGGCCAGCGCCTGACGATGTTCAAGGAGGACGAATTGAATCTGGAAACGGCTTTCATGGCGCTCACCAAGGGCATTACTTCGTGACGCCAAACGAAAATGGCGCGCCTACCAAATCGGAATCGCCTTAAGTTGGCGATCATCAGGATGGCCTACCCGTCAGGGTCATCGAGCAGCGATTGCAGCCGCCGGCCAAGTTCCGGCGGCAGCTTCGCCGGCCACGTTTCGTCGATCAGACCGACGCCGATCATGTCTCTCAGGTGCGTGCGGTCTTTGTCGCGGTACGACGTCAGCTTCATCCGCACCAGCGAATCAAGATCAATCACTCGATAGGTCTTAAAGGACGTGTATTTGCTCACGTCGGGCACGGCGGCCAGGTCGCTCGCACGGACTTTCTCGCCGGCGAACAGAATATGTACCGCGTCGCGCGCTTTGGCCTCGGGACCATCGAGGAACATATCGATGCTGCGAACGTGACGGTACACAAACCCCACGGCTTCGAGCGTCTGTTTCACGCGCGCGAAGTCGTCGCGGCGGATTGCCAGATCGACATCCTGCGTGAACCGCACGGCCGACTCATCCACCTGCTCAACCCATGCCATCACCGCATTGCCATCCACCACGGCATAAGGGATATTGGCAGCTTCCAGCGCAGCGGTGACCTTGAGGAGCCTTTGGCGCACCCTTTCCACGGCACGTTCAATCCTTTCCAACGCCAGCAGACCGTCGTAGTCCATATTTTTTATTGTACCCAATGAACAACCACCATGAAATCACGCACTGAGTACCTCACCTACAACGTCTCGGACCGCATGGATTTTAAGAATATCACGCCCCAGGTGGCGGAGATCGTTCAAAACAGCGGCGTGCAGGAAGGCCTGTGTCTTGTGAACGCGATGCACATCACGGCGAGCGTATTCATCAATGACGACGAACCCGGTTTGCACGAGGACTACAAACGCTGGCTGGAGCAGCTTGCGCCGTTCGATCCCTCGCCGCAGCGTTACCAGCACAACCGCACAGGCGAAGACAACGCGGATGCGCACCACAAACGCCAGATCATGGGCCGCGAAGTGGTCGTGGCAGTCACCAGGGGCAAGCTCGACTTCGGCCCCTGGGAGCAAATTTTTTATGGCGAGTTCGACGGCCGGCGACCGAAGCGCGTGCTCGTCAAAGTCATCGGCGAGTGAAGTAGCAGGCACGCTGGGTACCTTCTGGGTCATGCCGTAACGAAAGCGAGAAACACTTAACAGGAAGACGCAGAGGTCGCAAAGAACGAAGCAAGCCTGTTGCCGATCAAACTCTGTTTCCTCTGCTCCCTCCTGTTCAATAAATCTTGGCTTGGCGCAACGATGGTGACGGTAGCAACGCGAACGGATCGCCGGCTTCATGTGACCGCATCTTTCAGAGCGATGACGAGTCCGATCACGGCAATTGCGATGCCGGCCCAGTGCATGGGAACGAAAAAGAAAGAATGCTGCGACTGATTGATCACCAATCGCTCGCCGGTCTGCGGATCCACCACCTCACGATCATTGCGTGCCTTGAAAGCAAACCCGACGATCGCCGAGATCACTCCGCCGAGAATTAGCGCCAGCCCAACCGCCCACAAATTCGAGGAATAAAATCCTTCGCCAAACTGCTTATCCAGAATAAAGTTAGCAGCCAGGCAGACCCCAAACGTGATCACCGCCACCAGATACCCATGGCCGGACCAAATAATCATGGCTTCACCCTTTTTCTGATTGTATCCGAAGTCGATGCTCGCGTTTTATCGAGAGTACCCCGACCTTTCTCGAATCGTGCAACAGCCTGTTGCACTTTTGTCGGATCCCGAGAGAGTGCCGCAATCTGCGGCACAACTCCAACATTCGCGACAAGTGCCACAGCCTGTTGCACAATTGGCGGAATCAACATCCGCCAAAACGGCGCAAGCGGTAAAGTAGCAGGTCGTGGTTCCGCCGTGGCGGGCACACTGGGTGGCGCACGTTCGAGAGTAGCAATTGGAATCACTGTGAAGGACTGGCCAGGCGGTGCCGCGGAGAGATTGTCTGGGCCTGGCAAAAACCATTGGATCGCGTATGATGATCTCAGTTTTCGTTCTGATCGACGATCTCTTACGTTGAATGACTCGGATGGCGCTGCAGCGAAAAATTCGAGCGTTCGACTTGTTCTGCGGCGGTGGGGGAAGTTCCCTGGGCGCAAAACAGGCCGGTGCGGTTCCTGTCGGCGGGGTTGATCTCTGGCCCATCGCTACCGACGCGTACTCGATAAACCTCCGCGACGCGAAGACTTACACGAACGACCTCAACGACCTTGAGCCGAGCCGTATAGCGAATGACATCGGTCCTATCGACTTGCTGTTGGCATCGCCTGAATGCACTCATCACAGTATCGCCAAGGGAAACAAGCCTCGTAGCGAAGATAGCAAGCAACTCGCTTACCAGGTAATTGGGTTTGCAAAGAGTTTGGAGCCCCGCTGGATCGTCGTCGAAAATGTCATTCAAATGCGCACGTGGCCATCCTATGCTGATTGGCTCGAACAGCTTGAGCAACTCGGCTATAAGACGATTGCTCCTGTCTTGGAAGCCGCGGATTTCGGCGTCGCGCAGACGCGGCGACGACTGTTTGTCATCTGCGACCGGGAACGAACTCCAACGCTCCCTCGCCCCTACCGACGCAAGGACGCGACCGTGGATTGGGTCCTTAGAACGGCAAGGCCCGGCGATTGGTCCTACGCGTTCACGCCGCTCGACAACGGCCGCCGGGCTGACATGACGATTCAGAGAGCGGATCGCGCCATTCAAGCAGTTGGTGAGGACAAAGAGTTCATCATGGTGTACTACGGGTCCGATGCCGCAGGCGGATTCCAAACTCTTGATCGACCACTCCGCACCATTACAACGCTGGACCGTTTCGCGCTCGTGAAACCTAATTGCGTTGGGCATGAAATGCGCATGCTTCAACCTGCTGAACTAAGCATCGCGATGGGTTTCCCTTCCAACTATCGCTTTCCAGATTCTGCGACGCGAAGGGATTGCGTCAAGTTGCTCGGGAATGCGGTCTGCCCGCCAGTGATGCGCGCCATCGTCAAGGCACTACTGAAGCCGCAGCCAAGTGTGCGGCATGTATCGTGACCGCTTTTCGAATGCGGATCGCGCATTGCATGGCATCTCGTTCAACTTGATGCTCCCAAATTCGAAGTACCCGCCAGCCACGTTGCCGCAACTGCGCAAAATTCTTTCGGTCCCTCAATCGAGTTGCCGTAATTTTCTCTTGCCACTTGAGTGACAGTTTATGCTTCCAAAGAGAAAATCGAAAACCGTGCCAGAAGTCGCCATCTACGAACACCGCAACTTTTTCACGACGAAAGACGAAATCAGGCTTACCCGGCAAGTCTCGGCTATGGCGTTCGTAGGCTAGTCCACATGTAGTTAGATTTTCATCGATTGTCATTTCCGGACCAGTGTTCTTACCTCGGATCCTACCCATGACCCGGCTGCGAGTATTCGCGCTCATGATGTCCCCGCGGTGGCGCCCAGGATCCTTCCCGCCGTGAGCCGCCCAGCACCTGTGACCGGCTTTTCGTTTGCGATGCGTTTTCACTTTATTCTCCGGTAGCCGGACTGCTGAAATACGGGGTGATCTAACTGACGCCACACTTTTCGCTGTGGTTATTGACTATCTGTATTTTATCTGTATATTGGGCGTTTTCGTCGCGGCTACGACAATTTTCGTGGAGGAAAAGATGCGGCGTACACCCGACGCAGAATCATTGTGCGATGGATTCTGTCGAAATACTGAGAGTTTGGGTTGGGCCAGCTATTCTCCGCGAGGTTAATCGGAGGAACAAGATGGTTGGTAGCAAAAATTGTTGCGCAAGTCATGACTTTTGTGATCCCAACGAGGCGATGGCCCAGGCCCTCCAAGCATTTGGCGTTTCGTTCAGCCCCTTCTTATGTGAGGGAATAAACGAAGCATGGGAACTGGCGCAAAAGCGTGGCTTTGACGCGGGATGAAATCGGTTCACGCCAGCAACAGGCGATCAATAAAAATGAACCACATCAATGATGGCCAACTAATACTGCTCAAAGCTGAGGAGTCGCTTCGCAAGCTGGTAGCGGGCGCAGCTTTCAGTGGTGAATACCACACGGTAACGGTGCTTACCGACTGGGCGCGAACAATACACGATCTTGCCAGCGGCGGGAGGATGTCAGCGTCCGTACTATCTCTACCTGACCGATCAGCGAGCACTTCTGAAAACGGCACACATAGCGCGGCCGCATCCACAAAAGCAAACCGGAGCCGCGCGAAGAAATATCCTCAGTTTTTTCGCGATTCGGACTCGCTTATTAAGGTTGCGTGGTCCAAGTCATCGAAGGCGGAATACGAGCATAAGGCCGCGGGCGCAGTTGTGGGACAACTCGCGTCAGCACTCATACGAGCGAGTGCAGGAAATAAACTTGTCGCTATCGATCGAGTTCTCCCTCTGAAGGATTCCGAAGGAGAGGACATTCCGTCCTATCAGTCTTATCTGTGCCTGGCTTGGCTTAGGGCATTGGGTTTAATTAGGCAACATGGCCGTCAAGGTTATTCAGTCAAACCCGGTTGCAATCTTGAGAGTGAAATCGCCGCCGCCTGGAAGGTACTGCCGCTGCGAAGCAAACTTACAACAGAAAACCGGGGGTAACAGTGCATGGCATGGTCGTTCCGAAAGATGTCTCGCGGTGAAATGAACGCCGACCCGATCGAAGGCGAGTTCTTCACTCCGGAAGGACTGGCTGATTCACTTGTTCGCGAGTCGATTCAGAATTCGCTCGACGCCAGAATTGATGGCACGCGCGTATGCGTGCGATTTCATTTTTCAGGCAGTGACACGGCTCTGTCCTCGAAGACTGGCGAACGGTACCTGGCAGGTCTCTGGTCTAATTTGCAGGCCATTGAAGGTGGAAGAGCGAACCTGCCCGACCGCAGTGATTCCGTAACTTTCCTCGTAATCGAGGATTTCGGCACACGTGGGCTGTGCGGCTCTACAGAGCAGGATGATGATGAGCCAACCGACTCAACCGACCGGGATTTCTACTACTTTTGGAGAAACATTGGCCGCTCGCGGAAGGAAGATACCCAGCGAGGACGTTGGGGACTTGGGAAGACCGTATTCCCAGCGACCTCGCGCATCAATTCATTCTTCGGTTATACCGTGCGTCACGACGACGGAAAGTCTTATCTCATGGGGCAATCCGTTCTGAAGCAACATTCAATTGATGGAACTAAATTCTGCCCGTACGGTTTCTTCGCCAAAGTTGGCGCCGACGACTTTCAACATCCCTTCGATGATCCCGACAAGCTTAAGCAATTTCGCACCGACTTCCGTCTCGAACGGGTGAAAGAGCCAGGGCTGTCGATTGTAGTGCCCTTTCCGGACGTTGAAGAGATTGACCCCCAGCAGATGGTGCGATCCGCGATCATCCATTATTTTTACCCGATTCTGCGGGATGAATTAGTTGTGGAAGTCCTGGCCCAGGGCCGGACCTTTGTGATTGATGCCGTCCAAATCGACCAAATCGTGGATTCAGTTATTTGGAAAGACACTCCGTTCGGTGCCGACCAGCTACGTCATCTCTTCGACTTAGTTCGTCGCTCCATCGGGTTGCATGAAAGTGAACTGCTTGTGTTGCCCGAGCCAAAACCACCTCGGGCGCCGGATTGGACCACCGGCCGATTTGATGCAGGGAATATCGCAGCTATTAAGGCGCAGTTCAACGACAAGCAACTACTCGCAATTCGCGTCCCGCTGACAGTCCGCCCTAAAAAGGGCGACGATCGTCCAACGCACTTCGACGTTTTCCTGGAGCAGGATCCCACGATTTCGAAGCCGGAGGATCACTATATCCGCCAGGGCATTACGATTTCCAAGATTGCCAACCTTCGTGAAAAGGGCTTTAGAGGACTTGTCGTTGTCGCCGACGAAGCGCTTTCGACTCTCTTGGGCGACTCTGAAAATCCCTCTCATACAGAATGGTTGGAGAAGGCCACGAAACTCAAAGAGCGATACGTCTGGGGGCCTTTCACCGTAAGGTTTGTGCGTAATGCTCTGCAACGCATTCTGGCGCAACTGCTGTACGTGCCCGAAGGACGTGACGACCAATTGCTGAAGAACATCTTTTTTGTGGAGGAAGACTCGGATACTGCGCACGATCCGGTCCGGCGCAAGGGGAAGAAGAAATTGGAACCTGGAGAAGAGGATCCACCTCCGCCTCCGCCGCCAAAAGCTCGCTCACCATTTGCAATTCAAAAGATTGCCGGCGGTTTCCGCGTGGCGCGCCATAACCTGGATATTGCCTTACCAGATGGAATTGAATTAGAGATTGCCTACGAGGTGCGTCGTGGAAACGCCTTCGCAAAATATGAAAAGTGGGATTTCGATTTGCAGAAAAAACCTATTGCAATCACGCCCGTTGGTGTTGATTGCACCGCCGAAGCCAACAGCTTGAAGTTGAGGCCGTCGCAGGAGGATTTTCTTGTTGAGGTGATAGGCTTTGACCCACATCGGGATTTGGCGATTCGCACAAAAAAAAGAAAGACGAGGTGATGGATGCTGAGGAGGTTTAACTACACGGGGCGTAAGAAGATCCCCCGATCCGCTGTTTCGGTCAAGGTGTCCAGCGACGTGGCCGGCGTGCAAACGTTTGACGCCAAATTTGACCTGTCGGGGCTCGATCTAGCTGGGCACGCGAAGGTCTATGTCGAAGCATATCATCGCGCGTCATATATGCGGTTTGATTTTGGTCAGATATCCGACATCCGCCCGCCAAGAGACCGGAGGTTAACGGACATTGAGGGCGGGGGAACTGCTCAATTCCGATTGAAAGTCGTGGACGAAACGACAGAACACGGCTGCGTAATGGCAGAAGCCGATGGCGTAACCCCATTCGATGGTGATCAGGCTGCTGCGAACCGAAGCTCCATCTTGCCTGTGGTTATCACAGACCTCAATGATCAGGTGTGGCGAGTCGATTTCGATAGTTACGACGGGCGGCCGGTATTGGAATTGAATAAGAACGTCGACAGCGTCGCTCAAATCGCGCTGGGGAACCATGAATTCTTTTCCTTGGTCTATCCCGCCGTGATTCGGCAGATTCTTTATCGCTTGCTTCGGGTGGATGAATTTTTCGACACCGACGGTCCCGCCGATGTTTGGAGCGTCCAATGGCTAAAGTTCAGTTGCACGCTTCCCGGCGTTCTGCCTCCGCCGAAACCCATGAACGACGAGGGCGCCGATTCCCTTGAACTGCGTCACAGCGAATGGATCGACGATGTCGTCGCGGCCTTTTGTACTCATTACAAAACTCTCGAGCGATTTAACCGGGTGCATAGTAGTGGAGTTGAATGATGGCTATTGTGCGTAAACTTACCAAATCGGGCATCGCGAGCTTCACCGAGTACCTCAAGCGACTTGCTAACGGCGATGCCGTCGATCCGCCTGTTCATTTGCTGACAGACCCTGAATCTTCTGAGGCGTTGCTGGGATCTGCCGAGGTCGAAGCCGTGACGCTCGAAACAAAGCTTGCGGCAGCAAATTACTTACAAAGACAACTCGCTACCCTGGACAGAGCCGAAGTCGACAATAACGTCGGATTGTGGACTTGGCTATCCCTGTTTTACTTCGATCAGGTCTGCCCAGCTTTAACCCGCGGCAAACGGGAACCTGGCGAAATTGCCCGTTACATACTCAGCCATCATGCGCAGAAATACTATCGCCATCTTCTTGCCGGCCCATTGCGGCTGTTGCAAATACATGAAGAGTACGCGCGCGTGTTCCTCTACGGCCCGCTACCGAAACACGGGGACTTTTCCGAGCAGCTTGCATCACGAGCGCAGATTATCTCGAATCGTTCGTTGATCGCGGCGGTTTACCAGCTTTACTTCGACCCTGCATCGGATGGTGAAGGGCGACCGAAACGCGGCGCGCTGACCCGGACCCGCGCGGGCAATGTCCGCCGACTAGTGACAGTGATCCAGCAATTCGACTTGACGTACGATATGTACGCCATGACAAAGCAGCAAATTCTGAATCTCTTGCCGGGCGAGTTCGACAGTTGGCGCCGATAGACCTGCATCGAAAATATTGGAGCTGTTGTATCGCCGCGCAATACACCAACGCTTCGCTCTCCGCGTTCCCAGTTCCCCGTTTTTCCGAACTGGTGCCTACGCAGGGCCTTATGAGTTTTACCGAAACCGGCCCTGAAAAGTAGTGACATGTGTTCCCTGATATCCTAATCCGTCCACTATCTAGGTAATACGCTCCTGGCAATTTCAAACGCTCAAGCAACGTCGCAGCGGCAGCAGGTGACAGGCTGGAAGTCCGCCACGGCGGATCCCAGACCTGACCTACGGACCGGGGCGCGGAGATTGTAAGTCGCGGCTTGCGGCCGTGCCTGGTGGTGGCACGGTGCAAGCCGTCCGGTTAGTTCAACTCGCGCTGAATTAACGACACTACCGGAGGGCTCGCGCCCTTCCGCCTCGATGCGAATGGCACACCGAGTGGAAAGTGTGGAAAGTGCGTGGAAAAGTGGGTGGAAATGACTCTGGCCTCGGAAGGGGGCGATGACCGGTTTTTCCGAGCGCGGCGAGCACCGGTTCCCAAAATCCCCCCGACTGAGTTTCCACGACGGATAATTTGCGCCAGGAAAGTGGAAAGTGGCGGCCATCAGGGAGCGAACGGCGACCAGCCTAAGCCAAGCGCGATTCGCAGGGTCGCGAAGATCGTCAGGCCGGCGAGCAGGTCGAGGCCGAGGCCGGCGACGATCATTCGCCTGACGGGCAGCAGGCCCGAGCCGTAGATCACGGCGTTCGGTGGTGTTGAGACGGGCAAGGCCGAGCCGAAACTGGCGCCCAAGGCCACGCCCATCAGCGGCGCAAGCGCGTCGATGTCCGACGCCTGGCAGATGGCGTTTACGACCGGGATGAGCGTGCTGGCCGTGGCCGAATTGCTGCTGAACTCGCTGAACGCGATCGCGACCAACAATGCCGCGGCGGTGACGATCCAGACGTCCTTGGTGCCCAGCCTGATGAATGCCTCGTGGCCAATCGCTTCGGCCAGCCTGGTTTCGACCATCAGATTGCCGAGCGAAAGACCCGCGCCAAACAGCAGCATCGTACCCCAGTCGATCTTGCTGAAATCGCCCGGCTCCAGCGTAAATTTGCGCTCACGGTAGTTGATGGGCAACAAGAACAGCAAGATTGGCGCGAGGATCGAAACGATTTCCTCGGGTAGATGACGTTCCAGCCACTCGCGTTCCGCTGGCCAACCCAACCCGCCCAGCAGCGAGGGTGCGATCCAGAGCCCGACGACCAACAGAAACGTAATGAGCGTGTTGACCTCGCCGCGGTTCCACGGTCCGAGCTTTGCTCGTTCGGCTTGCAGAAAATCCCGCAATCGCGTGAGGTCGAATTCCTTCAAGCGCGCTCCGAGGCGCAGCCATGCGAACAGGCCGAGCATGATCACGATCATCAGTGGAATACCAACCAGGCACCAGCGGCCAAAGTCGACCGATTTGCCGAAATAGGCTTGCTGTTGAAAGAAACCGCGAGCGACGATGTTCGTCGAGGTGCCGATGGGAGTCGAGATTCCGCCGACGGTGGAGGCGTAGCCGGTCATCAGCAATAGCGCCGAGGCGTATTTCGACCGACGAAATTCCGGCCCGCCGGCGCTCAAAGCCAGCACGTCGATGATGCCCAGCGTCACGGGATAGATCATCGCCGTTGCCGCGACGTTTGAGACCCACATCGAAACGAGCATCGTGGCCACGCCGACGCCAAGCAGAATCGTTGACGGCGATCGTCCCGCCCAGCGCGTGGAAAGGATGCCGATGGCGATCCGGCGATCGAGCCCATGCCGCATCATCGCGCAGCCGATGAACAGACTGCCGATCAGGAAGAAGACGCTTGGGCTGGCAAACGGCGCGAAGAGTGTCTTGGCAATTCTGTCCGTGGGCCAATCGGCGGGAAAAACGCCGACGAGTGCCGAAAGCACGACCGATAGCAACCCCGTCGCCGCAATCGGAATCGGCTCGGTGACCCACCAGATAACCGTCAGCATGAACACGCCGGCGAACCGATGCGCCTCGGGCGTGAGCGATTCCGGTCGCGGCTGCAGCAGCCAGGCAATCATCACCACCGGTCCGAGGATCAATCCGACGCGATCAATCGGCAACCGCATCCACCATGGCAACTGCGGCGGTAATGGATTGGCTTCGTACACGCCACGGTTATAGCAACCGGCTTGGCGCGCCGGCAATGCTGTCACACGACCTTGTTGGAACTCGAGTGATGCACCCCCTCACCCGGCTCGTTCCCCGCCTTCCTCTCCCGCAAGGGGAGACGGTAAGAAGTCAATTTACGCGATCAGATCCTGAATCACGTTGCCGTGCACATCGGTGAGCCGGAAGTCGCGGCCGGCGTGAAAGTACGTCAGCGCCACGTGATCCATGCCCATCAAGTGCAGGATCGTGGCGTGCAGATCGTGAACGTGGACCGGCTTCTCGACGGCCGCATAGCCAAAGTCGTCGGTGGCGCCGTAGGTCTGGCCACCCTTGATCCCGCCGCCGGCCATCCACATGCTGAATCCGCGGGGGTTGTGGTCGCGGCCTTGGTTCTTGCCTTCGCTGGTGGGTGTGCGGCCGAACTCGCCGCCCCACACGACCAGCGTTTCGTCGAGTAAGCCGCGCTGCTCCAAGTCGGCCAAGAGGGCGGCAATGGGCTGATCGGTTTCGGCGCAGTGCAACTCGTGATTCACCTTCATGCCCAGGTGAGCATCCCAGTTCTGGTCGAGGTGTCCGCCGCCGGAGTAGACCTGCACGAAGCGGACGCCGCGTTCGACCAGGCGGCGAGCCATCAGGCAGCGGCGGCCAAATTTCTCGGTCGTTTCGTTGTTCAAGCCGTAGGCATCGGTGGTTTGCGCCGTCTCCTTCGCCAAGTCGACCGCCTCGGGGGCGTGCTGTTGCATACGAAACGCCAGCTCATAGCTCGCGAGCCGAGCCGAGAACTCGCTATCCAGCGGATACTGCTCGCCATGCTTGGTGTCGAGCTGACCCAAGAGGTCGATCTGCTGGCGTTGTTGCGTGCGGGTCATGCCACCGCGCGGCGAGAGGTCGATGATCGGGTCGCCGCTGGTGCGAAATTGCGTCCCCTGGAAGCCGGCAGGCATGAAGCCAGCGCCCCAGTTAGGCGCACCGCCGATCGGTCCGCCGCGATGATCGAGCATCACTACGTACGCCGGCAGATTTTGATTCACGGTGCCCAGGCCGTAAGTGACCCACGAGCCGAGACTCGGAAAACCTTGCCGCAGCATGCCCGTGTTCATCTGCAAAAGGCCGCTGCCGTGGGCGAAGCTGTCGGCATGGCAAGAACGAATGATCGCCAGGTCGTCGGCCCGTTTGGCCACCTGCGGAAATAGACTGGAAATCTCGATACCGCTTTGGCCGTGCTTTTGAAACTCCCACATGGTCCCCAGCAGCGGCTTGCCCTTAGTGCGGCCGGCATCAAAACGCGGGTCGTTTTCCAAATTGGGCATCGGCTCGCCGTTGCGTTTCGTCAGCTCCGGCTTGGGATCGAACAGGTCCATATGGCTGGGGCCGCCATACATGAACAGAAAGATGCAGCTCTTGGCCTTCGGCGCAAAATGCGAAGGCTTGGCATCCATCGACGATGCATTGCCGGGCGTGTTCGCCTGCGCCTGCGAGAAGAAGCCATCCTGAGCGAGCAAGTAGGTGAGCGCCGTGCCGACGAAGCCGCCACCGGCCTGCCAGACGAACTCACGCCGCGTGCGGCCGCAGGGAGTCAATTGCCGTTCACCCGGCAAGGCGTTCGATTCGTGCATATCCCACCGACCCTATTGCAAGTAGGCAAACTCGTTCGTGTTCAGCAGCACCAGGCAGAACGCCGACAGCGCTTTGAAGTCGACACTCTTGACGGTCTCCTCATCGGGCGAATCGGCCACGATCTGCCCGCGCTGCCGATCCAAGAATTCGAGCACCGCGGTCCGTTCGCTTTCGCTCGGGGCACGCGAGAATGTCAGGCGATAAGCGCGCTCGACGCGTGCCAGGTCGTCGCGGTCGGCTTCGCGAATCAAGCGGTTAGCCAACGCCGCGGCTTGCTCGTGAATAAACTCGCCGTTCAGTAGAGTGAGCGCCTGCGGCGCCACGGTTGAGACATTCCGCTGCTGGCAGCTTTCCTCGGTGCAGGGGAAATCGAACACGTCGAGCTCCGGCACAATCAGCGTCCGCTTGACGAAGATATAGATGCTTCGCCGCAACGCTTCTTGCGGTTCTGAGGCCTTCCAGCCGTTGCCGGGCATCGACTGCGTTTCGAGCACCGCTTGCGAAATCTTGGGAAAGAAACTCGGGCCGCCACTTTTGGGGTTGAGCGTGCCAGTCACGGCCAGCATCGTGTCGCGCAAGGCTTCCGCCTCGAGCCGTCGCGGCCGATAGCGCCACAGCAAAGCATCGGTCGGATCGAGCTGCATGGCACGTGCGTTGGCCGCCGAGCTCATGCGATAGGTTTCCGAAAGCACCATCATCCGGTGCATGCGTTTCATCCGCCAACCACCGGCCACCAGTTCGCTGGCCAGCCAATCGAGTAACCCTTGATTCGACGGCGCTTCGCCCATCACACCAAAATCGTTCTCGGTAGCCACCAAGCCGTCGCCAAAGTGATGTTGCCACAGCCGGTTGACCAGCACGCGTGCCGTCAGCGGGTGGTCTTCCTCAACCATCCAGCGGGCAAGTTGTAGACGGCGACCCGTCGAATGCGCAGTCGGTGTGGGCGCCGCGGGAGGCTGATCGATCAGGATGCCAGGGAAGCCAGGGTTCACTTCGGCCGCCGGGTTGCGCGGGTCGCCGCGATCGAACACGTGGCTGACGTTCGCCGTCGGTCCCTTCTCGAACCAAACGTAACCTCGCTCTAGCGGAGCAGGATAGCTGGCTTGCAACTCGGTAAGCTGCTGCTGGCAGACATCGAGCGAGGAAAGCTGACTTTCATTGGCCAGCGCCCGGGCAAGCTGCACGAGCTTCTCGGCATGGTCGCCAATCAGCTTTTTCTGCTGGTCGTTGCGCTGGTTCGGATCGGTGCTGACCGCCATCAGCGCTTCGTGGGGCAGCTCCTTGCAGAGCAGCACGACTTGTTCGTTCGGCACGGCGTCCGTGCCAGCCGTTGCGCCATCCTGCGGCGTTTGTTGGGCTACGAGTTGTTCGATCGGCAATCGCCCGTCAGCTACCGCTTGCTTCACCGATTCCCATTCGAACTGCCGAGCTTGTTGAGTGAGGGCCGACTTCTTGTCGTCCAGTTCCTTGACGCGCGCCTGATGTATGGCAACTTGCGCCGGCGGGCCGATCTCGCGACTCAAATCGGTGCGACCTTCTTGCGGACGCTCGAGCGGGGCAAAGATTGCCGTCCAGCGGGCGTAGTCTTTGGCCGTGTAGGGCTCGAACTTGTGATCGTGGCAGCGCGCACAGCGAAGCGTGATGCCGAGGAACGCCGCCGAGGTCGCGCCGACAATGTCGTCTAACTGGTCGTATCGATCGACCAGCGGATCGGCTGGCTCGTCATCCCAGGCTCCAAGCCGTAGCATCGTGGTGGCAACTTGAGTGTAGGCGTTTGAGTCTCCGATCTCGTCGCCAGCCAGTTGCTGAATGACGAACTCGTCGTACGGCAAGTCGCAATTTAATGCGTCGATGACCCAATCGCGATACTTCCAGGCTTCCGGCTTCGGGTTGTCTCGCTCGTAGCCGTTCGTTTCGGCGAAGCGCACCACGTCGAGCCAATGTCGCGCCCAACGCTCACCGTACTGCGGGCGCGAAAGGAGTTCGTCGACCACCGTTTCGAACGCGGTCGGGCTGGCGTCCGCCAGAAAAGCGTCGACTTCCGCCGGCGTAGGCGGCATGCCGATCAGGTCGAGATGAACGCGGCGCAGCAGCGTGACACGTTCGGCGGGGCCCGCGGGCTCGAGACCAGCGGTGGCGAGTCCTGCAGCGATGAAGGCATCGATCGGATTGCGTCCCCAGGCATCGTTCACTTTGGGAACGGGGGGACGCTCCAGATTGCGAAACGCCCAGTGGCTCCGTTCCGAATCGCCGAACTGATCGCGTCCATAGGGCTCGTCGGCATGCGCGCCGGCAAGCAGAGTAAGAAGACCGCAAGTCAGCGCCAACGATCGCAGTCTCCACATGCTGCATCACCTTCGATTGGCAAGTCAATTCGGTGGAACCGTAAGGCAGGCACGTAACGCATCAATGATAACCAATTGAAGCGTATGAGCCTAGTCCCAGCGAAGTTTGCAGCGAGGTTGCGCGGATGTGTTTGGGAGGCCGTTTGCCAGAGGTTAATAACGGATAGGAATTGCACTGCTAGGAATTACTGATTGGAATTACTGATGCTGATTGATAAACCGTAGATCGATTGGTCGGGGTCGCCCGTCACGGCGAGATTCGGATGGTCGATCGGCGTTGTGTGCGGGCGCGACTGGGCAATGTCCGTGAAGTATCCGCCGAGGCGTAAACGCAACGTAGCAACCACTGCTGGCCGAGAGTCCGGTGCCGCTGGGGCGCAACTGGCTGGCGCACGTGAACAAGCCGCAAACGATGGCCGAACTGCTGGCGATCCGCCAGAGCGTGCTGCGGGGCCAACCGTAGGGGAGCGAAACCTGGCAGCGGAAGAGCCCCACCCGGATGGGCCCGAAATCGACCTTCCGCCCCCGCGGCCGACCGAGAAAATATCCGCAAATCTGACGGACCCCCCTAATGGACATGTCGAGTCATGTCCCCTTTCGTTCAACCCCGACCAGATTGAACTCGGTCGCGCCCACCGTTCCCAACAGAACAGAGCGTGCCGCTGCGGGCTTCGCTAAAAGAAAGCTACATCGAAGCGATCACGCCGCACAAGCCCAGCAGCACGCCGACGAACACGATCGCAAACAGCTCGGCCGAGACGAATTCCCCGGCCTGCAAGTCTTCTTTGATCATCGCCTCGCGGGCCTCGTCGTCGAAGTGATTTTTCCAGAATGGATAGGCATCTTCATTGAAGCGGACATCATGGCCGAGCACAGGCCCCTTGGGATGCGCGTGGTGGTCAGGATGGTCGGGCATACAAGAACTCCGTGCGGGTCGGGTATTCCAACCCGAGCGTTGGGTCGAAAATGGCCATGTGGAAATTCTACCACACCGCAAAAACTGCGGAAGGGGAGTTTGGGATGTTAAGCCTGACCCCCTCGCCGAAGTCAACCTCCTCATCGGCCGGGGCATCCTCGGCGGGTGCTTCCTTGCCGCCTTCGATCGCCTCGTCCTCCGCCGCCTGGTCGGCCTCTGCAGCTTCATCACCGGCTTGATCGGCGGATGTTTCATCGTCCGAAAGAATTTCTTCATCGGCCATCTCCGTACCTTCCTGAGATTCTTCGACGATCGATGGCGCCGTTTCGTCTTCTTCTTCCCGCGTTTGATCGGCGGAAGCCTTTTCGGTTTCGATGTCGGCCTGTTCCTCCTCGCGCATCTGCTCTGCATTGATTTCGTTGAGCCGATCTTCGCCACGAGCAAAGGCGTGGGTGTCGTTGCCAACCTCGGCGTCCCATTCATCGACCCAGGCGTTGTAGTCATCCAACGAAGTACCCATCACCGCCAACCCATCGCTCAGTCTGTCGGCCAAATCGATGTCGATCGCGGCGAACTTATCGGTGAAGCCGTAGAGCGAGTTCCAACTTCTGTGAAACGCCCCCCACGCCTTTCGATTTCCATCGCTGCCCAACCAGGTGTCGTACTTCGCAGGATTGCCGACGACCGCGAGCCAAAGCTGTTTGGTGCGAATCACTGCCGGACCATACTCGCGCAAGATCGGCATCAGTTCATCTTGCTTTCCGCTTGTCACCGCCTTCCTGGCAATTTGCTTGTTCATTTCAATGAACCCGGTCATTTGCGCGGCGATCGCAACATTCTTCTGGATCAAGGCGGCTTTGATCTCGTCGCGCGTATGAATCTTCCGGGCGGCTGGCAGAGACTCGTCTTCGGCAGGCGTGGTTTCTTCAGCGGCCGACTCCCGCTCGCCGAAAAGGTCGTCGCCCGATTCGCTCGCCGGTTCATCGGCAGGTGTTTCTTCCGCTGGCGATGCTTCGGTCGTGGTTTCGTCGGCGGGCGCTTCTTCCGTGGCCACCTCGTCGGCGGGCTGATTGTCGGCCGGGGTCTTGGCCGCCAGCACTTCGCCGAAAAGTTGGGCTTCATCGCCTCGTGCGAACCCGGGCAAACAGGCGCCTGGCAACAAGAGCACCCAAGCAAGTTGACGCAATCGCATAGACACCCTTTCGATCGAGTGGAAGAAGCGGATGCCGGTTTGGAATACACCGCCGGCTGATCCGTCAGTTTAGCCTGACCCGACGGCGTGCGAAAGCATGGTTCGCCGGCTGGCAGGGGCAATCAGTTATCCGTGGTAGGGCCGGCTGTGCCGGCCGGATTCGCGTGACTTTCCCATCCACGGCCGGCAAAGCCGGCCCTACCAGGTTGCCGCATGTAAGGCACTGATTGGCCGTGCCCTTCTACGTGACAGCTCAAGAACTGATCGGCCG
>SXGT01084195.1_pt1 | contig 17427 bp, 7 predicted proteins | sample 3176221 | NCBI WGS metagenome assembly SXGT01 (sample SAMN11356862, study PRJNA531348) | freshwater metagenome | isolation source: freshwater sample F1-120 | place: China: Fuxian Lake, Yuxi | collected 2017-12-25
CTAATGGCAAAGCCGTCACCGTGACAGGCTTAAGTTTTACTGGCGCCGATGCAGGGAACTACAGTGTGGTGCAACCCGCAGGCTTAACTGCCAATATCACTGCCGCTCCGTTAAGCATTACGGGCTTGACCGCGAATAACAAAGTATACAACGCGAACACCGCTGCCAGTTTAAGTGGCACGCCAAGCATTACTCCGCTGGGTAGCGATATCGTCAACGTGACTGGCACTGCCGTAGGAAGCTTTGCTACCAAAGATGTTGCCAACGGCAAAGCCGTCACCGTGACAGGCTTAAGTTTTACTGGAGCGGATGCAGGTAACTACAGTGTGGTGCAACCGACTGATTTAACTGCCAATATTACGCCTGCAAGTCTCACCTTCCTAAACATAAGTGTACTCGATAAAGTTTACGATGGTTCAACCAATGCCACTCTCAATCTAACAACAGCAGTTTTTCAGGGCAAATTGAATACCGATGATCTTAGCTTAAGTCATGCTACAGCTGATTTTAGCGATAAAAATGTGGGCAATCTTAAAACTGTTAATATAAGAGGAATGACCTTGGGGGGAGCTGATGCGCATAACTATACATTGCTGTCGGATGCTGGAGTGAGTCAGGGTAATATTACCCGTTTAGCAAATGTAACGTGGGCAGGCGGATCGGTGGGTAACTGGTTTGATCCTGCTAATTGGCAGGATGGCGCGGTGCCTGATTTAAGTAATGTGGCCAATGTAGCCTTACCCGCAGGTGTTGAGGTTAACTTCAATACGACTCAGGTTGCTCCGGCAGAAATTGGCCCTGTTCATCTGGAATCGTTAACTTCGCTAGGACGATTTAACCAGCAAGCCGGAGAGCTGATTATCGGTAGCGGAGGTCTTACGCTTGCTGATTTTAATCAAGCAGGAGGCAGGTTGACGAGTGAGGGAGATTTTACTGTAACCTCGGCGTTTAGTCAGAATGGTGCAGGGAGTGCCAATATCATGGGTCAAACCAATATTAATGATAATGCGGGCGGAGTGCTTTTAGGTAATTTGAACAGCACGGGCGAATTGCAACTCAAAAGCACGGGAGGACCGATTAGCCAAGCCGCAGGAACGGCACTACAGATTACTGGAGCGGCCGACGTACTTGCCTATAATTCACTCCCAACTAATCCTGCGGATATTCAGTTAATTAATTCGGGCAATGACTTTGCTGGCGGTTTAAGTCTTAATGGGGCGCGTGTTGCGGTTAATGATCTGAATAGTCTGCTACTACAAAATGTGAATGCTGAAAGCTTAGACGTGAACAGTCATGGAGATTTACTGATTGGTAAAGCGCTGGTTAAAGGAGATTTGGGGCTGCGTACCACCCAAGGCAACATCTCTCAACAGGGGCCAATTATTGCTTTGGGGACCTCGACGATAGCTACCCAAGATGGAAGAGTGTTCTTAAATAATCCTGGCAATGTTTTAAATTTCCCTAGCGCGCCTGAGGACCCTGCTCCCGCAGCTCCTCCGTCCACTACTACAAAAACGGAAACGGTCGTCATTGCAGGGCATACCTTGCAATTGATTACGACGAATGAGGCGTCAGGGCAACAGCGGCAAACATTGGTTTTACCGCCTAACACGAATGCTACTAATGACACCCCCGTTATTAATTTACCTTTAGCCACCGATGCACAAGGCCGAGCACTCCTTGAAATTAATTTACCCGCCAATATTGGGGTAAGTGCAACCACGCAAAACCTGGGGCAAACCCAAGTGGTGGATTTAGCGCAAACACTGATCAATCTGACACAGACACATGTCACAAGTAATGAATTAGCCAATATTATTGATAAAGGCATTAATTCATATACACCGACAGTCAAAGATCAATCCCAAGTGACGGTACGCCAAATAACTTTTAATGCGCCGACTACGAATGCGCTTACTCATCCTTTAAGTATTAACGGTGCTCAAGGGGTAGGGGGCGATGGTCTCCTGCATCCGTTACGCGAAGAAGCTCTGGTGATTGATGCGCGGCAATTACCTGCAGACACGGTTATCCAGCTGGAGAATATTGAATTTGCGATTGTGATTGGTCACGTTACCATTAAAGGGGGGGCAGGAAGAAATATTATGATCGGTGATGATGCCGCGCAGTATATTATGTCAGGGAGTGCAGATGACATCCTACGTGGCTTAGGGGGTAACGATGTTCTGGGTTCGCGTAATGGCAATGATACACTGTATGGCGATGACGGCAATGATCAACTGGCAGGTGGCGAGGATAATGATCATTTAGAGGGTGGAACAGGTAATGACTTGCTGCAAGGGGGACTGCCAGACCAAGGACATTGGAATTTTAGCTTTAACCGAAGCAATACTTTACAAACTGAGCTAACGTCATCTTTTGCTCCGGTTGCAAATACGCGCTATGACATTAATCTAAGTTTATTAGATCGCTATCATACGGATTTGCAGTTTTTAAAGGCCAATCCCAATAGCCTGATCACGACATCTTTGCTTTATCAAGCGGTCACCCAAAAGCCAATGACCGATATAAAGCTGTTGAATCAATTAACGGCTCCCGGTTACAGTGATCAGCAATTGGCCAACATGGCCTTGGATTATCTAAAGACATTGCCAGGTTATCAGCAATTGGATAATCTTAATTTCAGCCAAATACTGGTCAACAGTATGTTAGGTCGGAGTTTGGCGCCTACTGAACAAAGTGCGATTGTGCAATATTTTAATCAGGGTGGCACGCGGGAAGATGGCTTGTTGTACCTAAGTCATTTACCCGAATACCGTATGCGTCTTAATGCAAATTCAGAGCTGACTCTGCTGGATTATAGTAATACTGGACGCGGCTGGTTTGCTCACAGCGGCAATGATACCTTGCTGGGAGGCGCTGGTAATGATGTGCTGATTGCGGATGATGGCCAAGATGTGTACCAAGGCGGGGAGGGTGAGGACACCTTAATTATTGGTCGAGATTTGGCGCAATATTCGGTGCAACACACCGAGGGTAGTCGTGAGTGGCAAGCGACTTTCATTCCTACGGGCGAGCAGATGCTGATCCAAAATATCGAAAAGGTGATCATTAATAATACTCAGTATGATCTCAATTAATCGTAGCTTTCTAGTTTACGTCTAGGACATTATGAGATCTTGCGCCTAATAATCGTTATAATGGGTATTTTTTGTTTCATACTGAAATACTTATTATGTTTGATACCATTATTATTGGTGCGGGCTTTGCTGGCAGCGTACTGGCAGAAAGACTTGCGACCCAGGAACAAAAACGCGTTCTAGTGATAGATAAACGTCGGCATATCGGCGGCAATTGTTATGATTGTTTTGATGAGCAGGGCGTATTGATACACCAGTACGGACCGCATTTGTTCCATACCGATAATAAAGACGTCTTCGATTATCTGAGTCAATTTACTGAATGGCGCAATTATCAACATGAAGTGCTGGCGTTTATTGACGGACAGATGGTTCCGGCGCCGTTTAATTTACAGGCGATTGAGCAACTGTTTCCCCCAGCATTAGCCGCTTCGTTAACCGCAAAGCTACTTGCTGTTTATGGCTATGGAAAAAAAGTGCCCATTTTGGAATTGCGGCAACAAGATGATGCGGAGCTAAAATTTCTGGCGGATTTTATCTATAACAAATTATTTGTTAACTATACCGCGAAACAATGGGGTATGAAGCCGGAGGAAATTTCACCTGAAGTCACTGGGCGTGTGCCAGTGCATATCTCGCGGGATAACCGCTATTTTCAAGATAAATATCAGGTGGTGCCTAAACATGGCTATACTAAAATCTTTGAAAATCTGTTACAGCATCCCAATATCAGTCTCATGTTGAATACTGACTTTAACAGTGTCATGCAGTTTAATCCAGGCACCGGGGCGTTACAGTTATTCGATACCCCGTTTAAAGGCGAGTTGATTTACACCGGACTGATTGATGAATTATTTGGCTATCGTTTTGGCGAGCTGCCTTATCGTTCATTGCATTTTGACTTTGAACATTTACAGCAAGAGTTTTTCCAAGCTGCCACTACGGTAAATTATCCCAACGATTATGACTATACGCGCATCACCGAATTCAAGCGCCTGAGTGGTCAAACGGTCAATGGCACCACGATTGTAAAAGAGTATCCCCAAGCTTACGATCGCCACGACCCCAGCAAAAACATACCTTACTACCCGATTTTTACCGAGGAAAATGCGCAACGCTTTGCGCAGTACCAAACTTTTGCACAGCGCTTCAACAATATCACGCTCGTCGGACGACTAGCCGAAAATCGTTATTATGATATGGACGATATGGTTGCCCGTGCCTTAGATGTGTTTGCAGCACGCGCGAGCAACTCAGGTTAGTGTTCGATTGCATCGAGGGTGAATGCTTTAATTTCTGCAAGAATCCATCAGCTACGGGCGTTAGCTGCGCTTTGGGTGTTTATTTTTCACTATACACACTTTATCGCACGCCCGTATTTTGCCCCGCTGGCCACTGCCAATCCCTTTAAGCTGCTCGCCTATTATGGATACGCAGGCGTTTCACTATTTTTTTGCCTAAGTGGCTTGTTGTTTGCTCAGACCTATTGTCCCAACGCTAGCTTTAAATTATGGGATTATTATGCCAAACGCTTGTTACGTATTTTGCCCGCATTTTGCGGGCTATTATTGGTATATGAGCTCAGTAGCACGGAGCCCTTACTGGCGTTGCCGAGATTATTTGGTCAGGTTTTTGCACTGGACATTCAGGGGTATCCCAACGCTATAGGGCATTTGTGGTCGATTAATCGGGAATTGCAGTGTTATTTACTCTTTCCCTTGCTTTGGTGGTGCGCTCGTCATTTACCCCCAATGCTTTTATCGCTGCTTGGGATATCAGCGCTCAGCGTAAGCCTGTTATGGGCGTATCAAAATCAAGTAGCTTTGCCATTTTTTTATGGCACTTTTGGGCTTCGGTGGTTTGAATTTATTGTAGGAATGTTGGCGGGTATCTATTTGCAGCGCTTGCCCCACTTCCGTTGGCAATTAATGGTGATGTGCTTGTTCTATTCAGGTATATTGACCTTACAACATCAGTACATCTGGGAAACACCGCTCGCATTTTCAGTAGTTAGTTTTGCTTGGTTAGTGCTTAATAGTGTGCTGTGTGCGAGTTTTATCGTGGCATATTTAGGTCACACTGCAAATTTACCTGATTGGGCTTATCAAATATTGGAAAATATTGGGCGTATCAGTTATTCTTTTTATCTGTATCACTTTTTAATCATAGGCATGTTCGCTCGGCATCGGGAGTGGATGTTCGGTAATAATCCAGTCGATATGCTATGGATACTAGCGTTAAGCCTTTGTGCAGCGTGGTTGTCCTATAATTTTATAGAGCAACCCGGGCTAAAGCTGAAGCGGATTATCTTTCATTAGCTTGGGGACTGTAAATCCTTATTTGCTGCACATTGTCGCGATATACTAATCTGAAGTATATGCGTTTTTTTTAACTTTTATCCAAGGTTATGAGTTATGCGTTTGGTTCAGATAATTTTATGTATCACTTTCTCTAGTTCCGCTGTTACGGCGGCAGATTACCCCATCACTGCCAAAATTATCGGTGGGCAAACAGCCAGCTCAACTGCGTGGCCTTGGATGGCGGCATTAAGTAATAAGAGTCTAACTGCAATCAGTGGTTTGTTTTGTGGTGGCAGTTTAATTGCCCAAAATTGGGTGCTGACTGCGGCGCACTGTATGTTTGATAACAAAAATCAGCTGGAGACTCCGCAGAATCTCAGAGTGCAAATCAACAGCGCTAACTTAAACTCGATTACTGGAGAAGTGCATAATGTTGCAGAAATTCATGTACACCCCGCATTTAACCAAACCAATCTTAATAACGATTTGGCGTTGCTGAAGTTAAGTGAGAATTCAAATGTAACTCCAATTGAAATTCTCCCGGCTAATAGCAGTCAAGACGAGGCGGGACAGAATAGTATTGCTTTAGGTTGGGGTAATACCTCGACCCGACGCATTGTGTTTCCTACGGATTTACATCAAGTTGCCTTGCCTATCATTAGTAATGCGGTGTGCAGTCGGGCGTTGACAGGCATTATTGATAGCATGGTTTGTGCTGGGCAAGTGACTGGAGGAGTTGATACTTGCGAAGGTGATAGTGGAGGACCACTTTTGGTGTTTGATCAAGAAAGCCAATCCTATCGGCAAGCGGCAATTACCAGTTTTGGCGAGTCCAAATGTGCGGCCCCAGGATTTTATGGGGTGTATACCCGTGTTGATCAATTCAATGACTTTATTTCGAATACGATTTGCAGTGCGGAACAAATTCCGACAGCACCGCAGTTAAAGCTGACGGTAAATAAAACCTTAGTGCAAGTCAGTTGGAATAAGGTATTAAATGGACAACATTTTCGCTTGAATTATGCCCCGTATCCCACGGGTACGCCAATTGCAAGTATGGAAATGCATCAAAAGACCGAATATGCCGTGAATTTGCCGTTAAATAGTGCTTACTATGTTGCCATTACTGCATACAATGGCAATTGCAAAAGTGGCTATTCTAACGTGGAAACCTTTGTTGTTCGTTAGGCCTTAGCTTAAACAGCTATCCACTCAATAGTACAGTCCCAGTTGATACATCAACTTGCTGCTATGAATACAAAATACCCTCCGCGATGATTCATAGAGTGTGGGGTGTTTTTGCGTGCCAAAGTAAATAAATTCAGCACTGGAACACTGTTGTAGTTTTTAAGTGCTACGCTGGGCAATCTCAGAATATAAATATTTCATTTACACTTTTTTTTGGAGAACGAGATGAGCAAAACTTTGAGTTATGCCGCCTTAAATGCAAAATCGGCATTAGTCCCGTTTGTTTTTGATAGACGTACACTGCAAGCAACGGATGTGTTAATTGATATTCTTTATTGTGGCGTGTGTCATTCCGACATTCATCAGGTACGTAACGAATGGGGAAATTCGCAATTTCCCATGGTGCCAGGACATGAAATTGTCGGTAGAGTGAAACAAGTCGGTAGCGCTGTGCAAGCGTTTAAAGCAGGTGATGTGGTTGGTGTAGGCTGTATGGTGGATGCGTGTCGCACCTGTCCCGATTGTTTGGATAATCTGGAACAGTTTTGTAATCATCCAACCTTTACCTACAATAGTGATGACCTAAAATTTGGTGGTCGGACACAGGGCGGATATTCAAGTCAGATTGTCGTCGAGCAGCATTTTGTACTGCGTATTTCGGAAAAATTAGAGCTTGCCGCCGCGGCTCCGCTATTATGTGCGGGGATTACCACGTATTCACCTTTACGTCATTGGCAGGTGAAAGCAGGGGATAAAGTTGGTATTGTGGGATTGGGTGGCTTAGGGCATATGGGCGTGAAATTCGCACATGCTATGGGGGCTGAAGTCGTCTTATTCACTACCTCTGCAGCCAAAGTGAATGATGCTAAACGCTTGGGCGCTCATGCAGTGGTAATTTCCAAAGACCCGGCCGCAATGCAAGCGCACCTTGCCAGTTTTGACTTTATTTTGAATACTGTGGCTGCACCCCATGACTTAGATGCCTATACATCACTGCTAAAGCGCGATGGTGTTTTATGTTTGGTGGGAGTCCCCGACCAGCCCCATCCATCACCTTCGGTAGGCAATTTAATCTTTAAGCGTCGTAGTATCGTTGGCTCGTTAATCGGTGGCATTCAAGAAACCCAAGAAATGTTAGATTTTTGCGCGGAACATAATATTGTGTCTGATATTGAGTTGATTCCGATTCAGCAAATTAACACGGCTTACGAGCGCGTACTAAAAAGTGATGTGCAGTATCGGTTTGTGATTGATATGGCAAGCTTAAACGACGCTGATGGTGGTTAAGAAATTGCCAGAAAAGGGGCGAGTACGCTCTAGCTTACGGTAATAGTTTAGGCGCACCAAAGATATTTTGTTGCGTCTGGTCGTCTTTACTGTGGTATTTTGCTTGCAGAATACTTAGGCAAGGTAGACTTTCATAGGGCTGATCAATCGGTTTGATTTGATCTAAGGTTGTAACCTTCTTAAGTCTATCCTTGTCTCATCTAGCTTAGGGTATAGAAATCTGCGCTATAGCTAGCACACATTGCCTTATTTATTGATTCTGACTAAGCGCACCGCATTGGCTTTAGTTTTAAGATCAAAATTATCTCTTCCATGGGTAAAATCCACGACCCAAGCATTGGTGGTGCTGGTAGCAATATAAGGCGAGGATGACCAAAATTTATTACTGGGGGTTTGCGGGAATAATTGGCTGTTTATCGCTGGGCTATTGCGACAATCTTCAATAATACTGCGTAGCTCATTGATATTAGGTAGTCGCCAATCGCTATAGCCACCAAAGCTAAAATTAGTGCCAGCGCTGAGCGCTTTACTCCAGGTATAAGTCAAAGCTGTGCCATTACAGCTCGCATCGTTAGACCAAGTTTGTCCTAGACTGCAGCGCATCCACATTAAATGAGTGCTGTTATCGGTCACGGTACCGTTATCACTGGCGCTAAAATTCACCGCTTCATCGGTACTCGGGTCAATATTGGCATTTGTGCAGTCAGCTGCATGCAGTGTGAATGGCGTTAAGAGTAATACGATAGCTACCCAAGTTTTCATTTAGAGTTCTCCCTTATTCAGCGCGATCAGCATCGGCAACTTAGTGTACAAGATGTGCATCACGTAATACAAAACGCATGGTACCGTTGCTATTGGTTTTTTCTAACATAGCATTGTAATGCTCATTGCCTACCTCAACGCCACCAATGACTAAGGTGCCGTTTAAATAATAATAGACGGTATCATTGGCGCGCCGCCCTCTGGGGGCATTAATACTATCCACTTTGACCACGTCAAAAGTTAACGGGTTGCTTTTGCTTAATTTCAGTTCAGCACTGTAATACTGTCCTTCCGCATTCACTAAAGGTAAAGTTAATTTGGCATCACGGAAAACTGGGTTAGTAGTCTTCGCTTGCAGGGTACAATTATCGCAGGTGCGCACTAGGCGTATATGTTGTTGGTTACTTTTTACATCCCAAAAATCCCAGCCTGCAGCGAAGTCGACGTACCAGGCATTAAATGGAAATGCTGCTGCGGGGGTTGCGGTCCAGTATCCTCCCGAAACAGTGTTAGGAAAGAACGACAAATCAATGGCTGGATTGCTTTGGCCATGATGGACAATAGAATGCAATTCTTTGCGACTGGGTAATCGCCAATCGGTAGCACCACATAGTCCTTGTTTATTAACCTCGTTGACGTAACGCTCAGTGTTGCATAGCTCGCCAGTGCAATTCTCTCCCTTGCTACCGCCGTTACTGAAATCATTGGCGTTAAACCACGTATATAAGAGATCTTTGCTACGTGAGCCGCTACTGGATTTAACTTCCCAAATTAAGCCCGTGACATTGTCTAATGTACAGCCCCAATCATTATCTGCGGTTCCCTGGCTTGCTTCAGCTTTACAGTCTCCCTCGCCAGCAAATGCGCCATTATTGCAAACTTTGGTGTAGTCAAAACCTGCGCTGCCTTGTCCTAACTTCGAGAGCTGTCCTTTACGCGCATAGGCATCGCGCCCGATATGCGCATCTTGGTTGGCATAATTTGACAGCATAGTGGGATCATTACATTTGCTTTCTTTATCGACTAGGTAATTTGTGCTGCTATTCGAGCACCAATCAATTCCGGTATCATTCAATAAGCCAAGATTCAAAGCGGCATCTGTAAGTAGATTCGTATTGTTCACCCAGTTAAAGGTTGCGGTCACATTACGCGCCGTATTGACGGTGACTAAACAGACAGGGTTGGTGCCGCTGCATGCGCCACTCCAACCTGCAAATTGCGATCCCCCGAGTGAATTGGCGGTCAGCTTGATCGCAGTATTAATGACAAAACCCGAGGTACATGCCGTTCCGCAATTGATACCATTAGGCGCAGAAACCACGCTACCAAAGCCGTTACCTTGCAGATTGACACTGATAGTGTTGCCAGTGTCAAAGGTTACGCGAGCTAACAAGCCTCTATCTTCGTAACGGCTAATATCGCCATCTTTCACATAGGTCCAGCGTAAGATATGAATACCTTGTGGTAAATCATAGGTTTGCACTTGCTGCGCGACTTGTCCGCTGATTTTAGTTTCAATATTGTCTGTTTGGAAAACCAAAATATCTCGGTCTAATTCGGACGCTACGCCCCAGACAAAGCTTAAGCGTCCCGGGCCAGTCACGGTGGTTTCTATCCAGCTTTGTTGATTGCTGCCGATTTTTCCACTGACCGCATAATTGTTGCTGCCATCAATTTGACCAAACCAAGGCGCATTGCCTCCGGTGTTCCAAAATAAATCGGAATTGCCCAACGATTTGCCTAAACTTAAATTAGAAAATGTTGCGGTCACATTTAATATCTGGTCTAAAGTGACTTGACAGGTTGTTGCCGTGTTGCTGGCGCTACATGCACCACCCCAACCCGAAAAGCTGGCATCATTGGTTGCGCTGGCCGTTAAAGTAATCAACGTGCCACTGGCAAAATTTGCTTGACAGGTACTGCCACAACTAATGCCTGCAGGATTAGACGCTACAATTCCCGTGCCACTGCCGTTGGTCGTGACGGTTAGTGTGTAGCTTAAACTGAACACCGCGCTCACGGATTTTGCTTGGTCCAGGGTTACCGTACAGGTGGGGAAGGTGCCTCGATTACTACATTCTCCACCCCAACCGCCAAAACTGGAACCGCTGGATGGTTTTGCTGTCAGTGTGACGGTCGCATTCAGGGTAAAGTTTTGCGCACATACCGTGCCGCAGTCAATATTGCTACCTGAGTCGGTGATTGTGCCTAGACCATTACCACTTTTGGTGATGGATAATAACGGGCCGTTAATCACTTCAAATTCTGCTTCGATAATTTGAGCGGTGTTGGTGACCGTTAAATCGCAAATAGGTTGTGCGCCTCGGGAGGCGCAAACTGTATCTTTCCAACCTTTAAAGCGAGAACCTTCCTCAGGCGTTGCGGTGAGTCTGATGCCAGTGCCGGAATTAAAATTCGCAGAACACGTGCTACCACAACTAATCCCTGGTAAATCAGAAGTGACAAACCCTAACCCGGTACCCGATTTTTTGATCGAAATAGCTAAAGTGGAATTGAAGGTTGCTGTAATTAAATGTGCAGTGCTCATACTTACCGCACAGGTGGTTGCGCCTGCACAGATGGCTGTTCCGCTTTCGTCTTTCCAGCCAATAAAGCGGGAGTTATTTTCTGCTAAGGCCGAAAGTGTTACTGTAATTGTTTTAGCGTAGGCTTCGGTACAATCTTCACCACAATCAATGCCTTGTGGTATAGACAGTACGCGTCCCGACCCCGAGCCATCTTTGACTACGGTGAGTAAGCGCGAGCTAAGATTAAATGACGCTGAAACTGATCGCGCAACGCTCATTGAAACATCGCAGGTCAGCGCAGTGCCACAGGGCGCAGAACGTGTCGCTGTTGTACCTTCACCAGTCCAACCACCAAATTCAGAACCTGTATTATTCACTGCAATTAAGGTCACGGTACTGTCAGCCGCAAACTTTTCAAAACAGTCGGTGCCGCAATCAATACCACTGGGGAAAGAGATAATATTCCCGGTACCAGTACCTGATTTATCGATGGTCAATAAACGGGTATTATCAGCAATCAATTCGAAATAAGCTTCGGTAGCTTGTGATTCAGTCGTCACTGTAATAGAACATGAGGGGGTTGCACCGCGACTAGCGCAAACTCCGCCCCATTGAATAAATTTTGAACCCGCAGTTGGCGTTGCGGTCAGGGTTACTCCAGCACCACTATTAAAATTCGTGGCACAGACTGAATTTGCTGAGCCATCACAGAGAATACCTGTGGGGGAGGAGGTAACCGTACCTGTGCCTGCACCTTTGGTACTGACTACGATACTGGCTACGGAATTAAAGGTGGCGGTGGCTAAATACGCCTTATCCATAGTGATGGTACAGGTTTCTTTATTGATTCCAGAGAGTCTGGCATCCGCACAAGCCCCTTTCCAACCCGCAAATTTTGAGCTGCTGTCTGCTACCGCAGTCAATGTTACTTCTTTATTCAGGTTAAACGTTTGATTACAGATGTTTTTGGTACAGGCGTCTAAGTCAGGTGAGTTTGAGACGATATTACCTTTACCCGTGCCATCGCGTACGACGGTTAAAATAAAGCCTAAGTCAAACTGTGCTCTGACTTGCGCGGGGGCCGCCATGGTGATATGACATATAGGCTCTAATCCCGTACACATATTTGGCTGCAAAATATACTTAGGCGGAGTCTCGTTATTCAAATAATAGACTTGCCAACGCGAGAATACCGCTCCTGAAGTTGCGCCATTAGGAGTGGTTGCGGTTAAGGTTATCCCTTGGCCAGCAGCAAATAACCCGGTACAGTCTTGCGTTGTGGAACCGCCACTTTGGCAATCAATACCGTCGCCTGTCCCCTCGGCTGCCGCGACCACCTTGCCTTCATTGGAACCTGAACCCTCTTTGATTAAGGTCAAGCCGTAACGACTGGGGTCTTTAGGGTTAAAAATCGCGATAACGTTTTTAGCCTGATCCATGGTGATGGTACAGGTTTTTGCAGCACCAAAGGTCGAGCACGCACCAAGCCAACCTTGAAAGCTAGAATTGTTGGTTTCAATAGCGGTGAGAGTAAGCGGGGTGTTACCCACATAGGTTTGCGAACATAGCGTGTCGGTACAAATATTTTGGTAGTCTTTTGTGGTGTAGGTCCCGGTTGAAGGATCGGTAACTATAATGCTACCTTCGCCCGAGCCTTGTCTTTGCAAAGTCAAAATAAAATTTAAATCAAATTTGGCCCACACTTGCACATCATAAGCCATGGTGACATTACATTGCAGCGCTAGCCCGGTACAAATATTCGTTTGTTGCGTCCAGGTGCCGTTGATTAAAAAGAATACTTGCCAGCCGCCAAAAAAGGCTTTTTCAGCGGTATTGGGATCTGCTGTTAACGTAACTCGCTGGCCGGGACTGATGCCTTCGGTACAATCTGTGGTTTTTGCGCCTGTATTTGAATCATTAACCCCGCCGCAATCCACTCCTGCAGGTGTGGAAGTCACTCGCCCATAGTCGGTACCCGAGCCATTTTTAATGACCGTTAAGTTGTAAGACGGAACGAAAACCGCTTGTACATTAGCGCCTGTGGCTGAAGAGTTAAATGCGCAAGTGGGTGAGGTGGAGTTATTGCAAAGGATGGCATCATCCGTTCCACTTACAACCCAATGATCAAACCTTGAGCCAGTGGCAGAATTGGCGGTTAAGGTCACTGGGGCGCCATCAGTAAAGGTCACGGTACAAGTGCTGCCGCAATTTATCGAAATGGTTTGACCTAAATTAGAGACCACGGTTCCCGAACCATTCCCAGTGCGGGTCACGCTGACATTACCAGCATGTGCACTCTGCACCCAACTCAGCAGCGTAAGTAATAGGCTTAAGATGATTTTGACACTTAATTTTTGCATAAGGTATTACTCTTCTTTCAGTTCGTTGGTTTTTGCAGCGCGTAGCATAAATTTAATCAATGTTATTTTTGCAGTGGCGTGGCCGAAATCAGCTCTAAATTACTATTGGAATAGTAACGTAAATCCACACTATAGGCTTCATTAGTTTTGTCTATGGTTACTTTGGGTAATCTCACAATACTCGTCGCAGGGTTATAGGTTCCTATATACGGATTGGGAACGACCGCCTGCGGTAATCGAGCAACATTGCTGACATGGAAGCTTGGAGTAGTACTTGCGCTTTTACTCTTGATCCCTGGTTGTAATTCAACCGCATACAGGTCTTCGCCGACCCGTACTTTGGGGACTTGGGCATTTCCTGTGGAACTACTATAGACCGCTGTATCATTAGTGGTTGTGGTACTCAAAGGACTGACACCCGTGCGGGTGACTTTAAAGGTATATTGATCGTCACTGTTAGGGTAGATGCCTATATATTCTTGAGTGGTTTTCACATCTATAGTTTTAGTTCGATCTGCAGGATCCAAATCTTTAAACGTAGGACCGGGTTTTTTTAAGGTAATACTGCCGCTGCTGCAGGTGGTTGAGGCGTTACTGCCCCCACCATCCCGTTGTAAAGGGGATGATATAGCAAAGAAGAAGTTTTTGGTGGTGCCAGGGGGTACAGTTTTAACGCCAACTTCAATAGTGGTTCTGCCGCCACCTGTGCCATCGGCATTTTTGGGTGGATAGCAAGGATCAATAACGCCAACCAATGCTTCTTTAAACTTGTCGTATTGGTAAAGCAAATACATATGGGTTTCATTAAAAGAACTTAGGACTGCCCCAGTATCATCGCGGGTTAAGCGTAGCGGCACACTAGCATTTTGCATTTCTTGGGTTAATTTATCGCCATCCAGCACATATAATACCCAAGCGCCTTGGGCATTACAGGCAAAGCCTTGGGGGCACAATTCAACGTTGATAATTTCATCACCACTGGTGGTAATATAAAACCAGTCGCGATCATCGCCATTGCGCAAGGTACCGCGCATATAGTTACCCGAATTTAAGGGTGTAGCTAAATTAGAATTATCGTTATTTTCAATTTCTACATTATCTGCAGAAGTTTGCTCGCGGTGACTCACGATATTAATCACAATTTGCGCATCTGCGGTACTACCGAAGCGATTAATCAAGCGGTATTTGAACACCTCTTGTAACGGCGTACTGTTAGTACGTAAAGCCTGTATTTCGGGGACATTGTAATTTAGCGTATAGGTAAATTTATTGGTACTCGAAGAGTATTGCAGAAAACCATACCGTCCGATTTGGCTGCTTAAGAGTTGCGAACGCGTACTGGTATCCGTGCTATTAAGTAAATTATTGTTATAGGCGACTAAATCGCCATTAATTGCTGCCGCACCGGATTCGGCAATAATGCTGTCGATGTAGTCAAACGCTTTAAACGAACCAATTGTGCCCGCGACGATATAAATGCTAATTTTGCCTTGTGAACTTTGATTTTGATTGGGTGCTTTGCCAGTCGCGGTATATAAAAATGTATCGGTTAAAGAACTGCCCGTTTTAAGCGCATTTTGCACGGCGGGGTTATTTAAATCTACACGGTAGGTGAGTTTGCCGTCTTGCCCGATCCCCCCCACAATAAAACCATATTGCCCCACCGGGCTACCACTTAGGGAGACGCTACCGACATTAATATCATTGCTTAGAACATTCAAGTCCAATGTAGAGTTGTTACTGGCGGCATCAATGACCAACGTTGCGCTATCGTTTCCAGCTTTGACGGAGGTTGCAGCCGAACTGCCCCCCGCGATACGTATGGTCAGTTTTGCACTTGCGCTGCCTATCCCATTGGTGCCTTTGACACTATACTCAAAGACATCGCTAACCACTTGACCCGGTTGTAAGGCAATGACTGCTGGGGCTTCGGTAAATAGGCTATAGGTGAATTTACCGCTAGAATCAAATGCCAGCTGCCCGTAGTTGCTGCTCGCTAGGCCAGAAATGGCAGCCGTACCTTTTTGGGTATTCAGGTCATTATCCAGGACATTACCCGTAACGGTCGGGTTCGCAGCGGTATCGACAGTGGCTTCATCGTCCAACGCTTTTACTACGATGGGATTGCCCGTAATGCGCACGGTTAACTGCGCAGGGACACTGCGACCATCTTTACCCACCACGGCATACTGAAACAGGTCAGTGATAGTTTCTCCAGCGGGGATCGCAGTCACGATACTGGCTTCTACATTTAAATTGTAGGTAAATGCTCCGGTGGAGTCGAATTTCAGGAAACCATAGGGCGTGGAAGCTGGACTGGTTAAGTTCCAGCTGACACTATTGGCTGCGGCATTGTTGACATCATCATTGGTTGCCACATTGCCCGAGATAGACTTGGTTTGAGTGTCTATACTCACTTCATCATTTTGTGGTAGTACCGCGTTGGGATTACCTGCAATATGCACATGAATATAGGCCGTGGTGTTTGGATAGCCTTGAACACTGTATTGGAAATATTCATCCAATGATTGGCTGGCACTTAATTGCAGAACCGCCAAGGATTTGTCATACAGGGTGTAGGTAAACAGGCCATTCGAACTAAAATTCAAAAAACCGTAGTTACCCGCTGGCGGTGACAGTAGGCTTAAAGCTACGGCTTGCTGGACACCGTTAATAGTCACATTCACATAACTACTAAGATTGCCAGTCGCGGTCAGCGATTTTGTAGTATCAACACTGACTTCATTGTTATACACGGTGGTTGATACCACGGGATTAGGATTGGGTATCAGGCTGACGCCAGTTGTCGGATTTTTAGTAATGCCGTTGATTACCAAGGGCGAAGCACTGTGTGCCAATGTTGGCAGTGTTAGTGCACTTCCTAATAATGTGCTAATGAGATATTTGTTCATGCTGTGGTTCACACGGTAAATTTTAACCAGACAATACTGCAAGGATAGACTACAAACGTCTGAATTAAAATATCACACTTCGAAATTTTTTGCGGAAAACTGCTGAGAATTAACCGCAGTGCAACGCTTTGAGTAGCCAGTGATGGGGCTCAGTGGCACAGGTTTTAGCGTAAGTGCCACTCAGTTTTGCTGGAATAACTGCGATGTGCTGCGAAATGCTAATTCTGCAGATGTTATAACCTTAATTGCCGTTGGACTCCAGCAAATACTTGAGAGACAGGGTATTTGAGGCTCGCCACTTGCTTGGCGTCAAAGTGAATACGAGCCGCTTGTCCCGCTTCTGGAGATTACACCAGAAGCGGGGCAAGTTGAATGAGGATTTATTTCGCTTTGCTAAATACTAAGTTTTCAGCGTCTGCTGTGACTTGGATGGTATCACCTGCAATAAACTCTCCCGCCAAAATGGCTTGCGCTAAGGGATTTTCGAGTTGATTTTGAATTGCCCGTTTTAACGGTCTTGCGCCGTAAACGGGATCAAAGCCAGCTTCACCAAGCAGATCTAAAGCTGCTTCGCTAATGGTAAAATTCAAATCGCGGTTGTGCAAGCGGCTGCGTAAATAGTCGATTTGTACTTTGGAAATCGCCCGAATTTGTTCGCGCCCTAAAGGATGAAAGACCACGGCTTCATCAATACGGTTGATAAATTCGGGTCGGAAATGTAAACCGACAATGTCCATAACCTCGGCTTTCATTACTTCATAATTGGCTTCGCCCGCCAATTCCTGAATACGATCAGAACCCAAGTTAGAGGTCATGACGATCACAGTATTTTTAAAATCCACGGTACGGCCTTGACCATCAGTCAGGCGTCCATCATCTAAAACTTGCAATAATATGTTGAACACATCTGCATGGGCTTTTTCGATTTCATCCAGTAAGATGACGGAATAGGGTTTGCGGCGCACAGCCTCCGTGAGATAGCCACCTTC
>SXGT01262898.1_pt1 | contig 17427 bp, 12 predicted proteins | sample 3176221 | NCBI WGS metagenome assembly SXGT01 (sample SAMN11356862, study PRJNA531348) | freshwater metagenome | isolation source: freshwater sample F1-120 | place: China: Fuxian Lake, Yuxi | collected 2017-12-25
AATCCGGCTCGCCACTTCCGCGGCGATCCCGGCGCCATTGTCCTCGACGACCACTTCATACTGTTCATGGCGCACCCGGCTCGACAGCCGGATGCTCCCGCCCGATCCTGCGGCGTGCGCGGCATTCGTCAGGAGATTCGTCACCACCTGTTCGAACCCGGTTCGGTCCAGCAGCAGCGGCGTGGTCGCGTCTGCAAGTTCCACGGTGAAGTTGACGGCTTGCGTGGCGAATCCCGGCCGCATGGCACGCGCGATCGTCTCCAGAACCGGACCTGGCACCACCGACGCGCGCGGACGCGCAACGTCGCGCCGCGCATAGGTCAAGAGGTCCCTGACGATCGTGCGCGACCGAAGCGCCTGCGCCTGAATCACTTCGAGTCCCAGCCGCTCGTCCGGCGAGCGCGCGTCGGCGAGGAGGTCTTCGGTGAAGTTCAGAATCGCAGCCAGCGGGTTGTTGAGCTCGTGAGCAACGCCGGAGACGAGCTGGCCCAGTGACTCCACGCGGTCGACATCCGCCATACGGGCGCGCAACTGCTCCCGCTCCTGCTCAGCGCTGGCGAGGTCGGTTTCATCCACCCACAGACCTGCGCCACCGACAATCTCGCCTCCGGGACTGCGCAGGGGGACGAGCGTAGAGCGCATCCGCCGCTGGCCATCAGACCCGTCGAGGATCCACGACACAGACGCCACCTCGCCCTGCTGCACGAGTTGAATGGCCTCGTCATGCTGTGCAAGGACGGCGTCCGCGTTGGCCAACTCGCGCACCTGCCGGCCCACGAGTTGTTCTCCACCGGCCTCGCGGACCCTTGCCCAGTCGCCAAAGGCAGCCGTCACGCGGAAATCGCGGTCAAAGGCGATGAACCCCGCGTTGAGGGAATCGAGCACCATCGAGAGTACCGCGTCTTTCTCGCGCAGCGCATCGGCCTGGCGATGCGCGTCCGTGATGTCGCGCGCGATAAGCACAACAGCGGGTAGGTCGTCCACCGTCAACGGCGAGGAAGCGCCCTGCACCCAGCGTTCAGTTCCGTCGGCACGGATGAACCGCACTTCCATACGTTGCGGTTCGCCGCCGAGCGTCTTGCGGAACGCATCAACGACCGCCGGCCACTCGGCCTGATTGAAGAACGACATGGTCGGCAGTCGCTTCAGGTCGTCCCACGAGTAGCCGGACTGCTGCAGCGTCGCGGGATTCGCATCGAGAAACCGTCCATCCTGATCGAATGTCATCACCATGTCCGATGCCGACTGGACGAGCGTGACGTATCGCATCTCCGCGTCGCGAATCGACTTCACCAGGCGAGACTGAAGGTGCATCAGCAACAGCACCATCCCCACCGCTGAGGCGATGGCCGCGACCGCGAAGAGGCGGTTGCCCGCGAGAGAAGCCGCGCCGATCGGAGAGCTTTGCAGCCCGAGGCCGTTGGTGATCAGGAGAACCAGGGTGGCGTACACGCCGATGATCAGCACCGAGATGCCAGCCGCCCAGCGACGAGGCAACGTGGCACTCGCGATCAGGGCCATATGCGCGAAGAACACGACACCGAGGTATTGCGCCCCGTCGATGAAGTAGTAGGTCGCGCCAAGAAAAAAGACGTCGATGACAAGAGTGGACGCGTACCGCTGCAACCGCGCAGCATGCGTCGACGGGCGCGCTGCCCAGGGCGCTCCCATCCAGGTCACTCCCAACCACGCGGCAAGCACGAGGTATGCGCGGTAGTCGACGGCGGCACCAATCAGGTCTGCGACCACGATAACAAGCGCAGATGCCAGCAGCGTGATGCTGTGGCGCTTCGCCGAATCGGCAATCCAGCCGGCAATGGCCGGGGCTGTAATCGCAGCCTTGGGGGTTGCGCTCCGCGAGGTCGGCGAGTCGGTCATCGACTGACCGCGTACCCCTGCTCTTCCACCGCGTCAATCAGGGCCTCGTGCGTCACCACCGCAGGATCGATGGCGACCGTGGCTTTGCCGATCGTGACATCCTGCACCTCCACGCCCTTGAGTCCGCTGAGCGCACCGCGCACTGCGCCGACGCAGTGTCCGCAGCTCATTCCGGTGATGGCGAGTGTTACCGTCTGCATCTCAACCGTCCAGTTCGGATAGAGCGGGCGACCGGACTCGAACCGGCGACGTCCAGCTTGGGAAGCTGGCAGTCTACCAACGGAATTACGCCCGCGTGCAGTGAAAAGTACCTGCGCGCCGTGCGGGGCCGCTACTCAGCCGCCGACGATCATCGTGCTGGCGGTCGGCCGCAGGGTGGAAATGCAAAAGCCCCCGCGAGGATCGCGGGGGCCGCCAGCTTTCATCAGTACGCTCTCCATCACGTGAGAGCCACAGGTCGGGATTGAACCGACGACCGCTCGATTACGAATCGAGTGCTCTACCACTGAGCTACTGTGGCGGGACTGCTCCAGGCGCACCTGTGCCGCTGCCTGCGAGGTCCTGCATGCCCTGACTCGGATTCGAACCGAGACGCCTTACGGCACCACCCCCTCAAGATGGCGTGTCTACCAGTTTCACCATCAGGGCAATCCCTTCTGCTCCACCTTCGTCCAAACTACGGGAGCGACGGGGCTCGAACCCGCGACCTCTGGAGTGACAGTCCAGTGCTCTAACCAAGCTGAGCTACGCCCCCAACTCACTCTGTCCGACCCCAACACGGGGCCTGCTTTCATAGCCCCAACGGGAATCGAACCCGTCTCTGCACCGTGAAAGGGTGCCGTCCTAGCCGATAGACGATGGGGCCATTCCATCATCCGGTCCTGCCCAACACACCTGCAGTAGCGCTAACGGGAATCGAACCCGTCTTTGGACCTTGAGAGGGTCCCGTCCTAGCCGATAGACGATAGCGCCGTAGTCCCCCTTCACAGGCCCGGCAGGAATCGAACCTGCAACCCCCGGTTTTGGAGACCGGTGCTCTGCCAATTGAGCTACGGACCTAGGACCAGCTGTCTTACACTCCCAGCTTGAAGGGTGACTGAGGGGACTTGAACCCCCAACCCCCGGTGCCACAGACCGGTGCTCTAACCAGTTGAGCTACAGCCACCATGTGTTCAATTGTCGGGCCGGAAAGCTAACCCTCCGGCACCACTGCTTTCAATCAGTCTTTCGCTCGGTCAAGGTACTCCTGTGTCGCCGGGTTCACCCGCACCCGCTCGCCCGTCGCAATGAATTCCGGCACGTTGATCGTGACCCCGTTCTCCAGCTTGGCCGGCTTCGTGGACGCCGTCTTCGTCGCCGTCTTCATGACAGGCGCCGTGTCCACGATTGACAGGGCCAGATACTGCGGCAGCTGGATGCCAATCGGCCGACCATCGTAATACTCGGCCAGGATCTTCATCCCGGACTGCATCCACGGCGCGTTGTCGCCGAGCGTTTCGGTGTCCATCTCCAGCTGATCGTAGTTCTCGGTGTTCATGAAGTGGTATGTGTCACCACCCTGATACATGAACTCCAGTTCGTGCGTTTCCATGTCCGCCTTTTCAATCGTATCGGCGGCGCGGAAGCGGTGCTCGAAGCTCGATCCATTGCGGATGTTCTTCAGCTTGGTCTGGATCATCGCGCGCAGGTTGCCCGGCGTGTGATGCCGGAATTCGATGACGCGGCAGGGCGCGCCCTCGAAAACGATGACCATGCCGCGGCGGATCTGTGTGGCGGGAAATGCCATTGCAAAACGTCCTGTGGGTGGCGACTTCGGGCAAATCGAAAACAGCCTTTAAGTTTAGCCACACGAAGGAGTTGGGTCAACGCCAACCGGGGCGAATCTACCGGACTTCGGCCCCGCCCTTGCGGTCATCCACCACGAACCGCCCGTTGGCCGGCATCTTCACCGCCCGGAGCGCATCGGCGTCAAGCGTGACATCCGCGCCGATCACCTCGTTCTGGGCCAGCAACCAGGCCGTCACGGCGTACACCTCGTCGTTCGTCAGCGAGCCCGGCGTGAGGAACGGCATGGCACGGCGCACATAGTCAAACAGCGTCGTGGCATGCGGCCAGTAGTTGCCGATCGTCTTTTCCGCCTTGGCGTCGCGCCCGAACGGAAATCCCTCGCGAGGTTCACGCCCAACGAGCCTGGGATACGGCGGCAGCATCCCTTCGCCCCGAACGCCATGGCAGTTGGCGCACTTGGCCCCATACACCTTGGCACCTTCAGCCACAGTCCCCTTCCCGGCGGGGAGTTCAATGCCGGACGGACCCACATCGATATCCAGCACGGCAATCTCCGCCGGCGTTGCGGCGCGTCCAATGTCGTAGCGCCCCGACGCGGGTGGCTCGCCGGTCTCGGCACGCGTGCCACCACCGCAGGCTGCGAGTACGAACATGGTCGCACCCAGCACCGCCCGTCGCCCGCCCATCAGGTCTCCCCGAAGAAGAAACACTTCCCGTCGCCCGCCACGCGCCAGCCCATGATCTGATTCATGTGGTAGTCCGTACCCGCACCGCGCACCGCCACAATCCGCTCGCGAGTCGGCTGGACGTATCCCGTATCGTCCGTCGCGCGCGACAGCAGCGTGGTGGCCGTGCCATCCCACGACCAGGGAATGGAGAATCGCGTAAACGCCTTGGGAAGCCGCGGTGGGTGCAACAGCGCGTCCGCCCAACTTCTCCCGCCGTCGGTGCTGACTTCCACGCGTTCGATCATGCCGCGCCCCGACCAGGCCAGCCCCGAAATGTTTTGCCAGCCCTTCACCACGGTCACCGGATGCGCAGGCGAGGTGATGACCGACCTCGCGTCCAGCTCAAAGCTGAACTGGCGCGCCGTGCCGTTGGCGAGCGGGTCCGTGTACTTCGACGTTTCCCAACGCGTCATCCAGGGCTCGGTGCCCAGTTCCAGACGCCGGAGCCACTTCACGTTGGCGTTCCCTTCCCAGCCAGGCAGCAACAGCCGCATGGGATAACCCTGGGCGGGCCGAAGTGGTTCTCCATTCTGCGCCCAGACCACCATCGCGTCGTCGAACGCCTTGGACATCGGTATGCTGCGCGCCAGAACCGACGCGTCGCCACCCTCGGCCAGGAACCAGGCGGCTTCGCGCTTGGCGCCGACCTCGTTGAAGAGCACGCGGAGCGGCACGCCGATCCACTCGGTGTTGGACGACATCCCGGCCGCGCGCTGCGGCGTGACGTCCTCCTTTTTGGGATCCCGGAAGACCGCGCGCCCATTGCCCGCGCATTCGACAAAATGAATGCGAGACACATACGGAAAGCGCTTCAAGTCGGCGAGCGTGAACACCGACGGTCGGTCGCAGAGACCGTGGATGAGCAGCGTGTGCTTGTCCGGGTCAATCAATGGCACGCCGGCGTGGTGGCGCTCGAAATGCAGGTCCGACGGCGTGATCGTGCCTGCGAGATCCTGCAGCGGCGTGTACGAAGTGCCTGCGAGGTCGCCGGTCGGGGTACGCACCGGATTCACAAAGGGCGATCGCGCCCCCTGCGCCGATGTCGGAAGCCCAGCCGCCTTGGTGGGATCCGCCAGCACCTCAGGCATGGCCGCGGCTGCCGGCTTTGCCGCCTGCCCCGCCTGCGCGCCTGCCGTTGCCACCTGCGCCAGCAGCGCGCCGCCGAGCGCGCCTGCGGCGCCGGCGAGCAGTTCGCGACGTGTCAGCCCGGAATCAGAGTCCGCTCGTCCCCCCGCGTCCCCCAACGTCCCGTTGTTCGCCGTGTCTGACAACGTCCCGTTGTTCGCCGTGTCTGACAACGTCCCGTTGTCACCCGTTTTCGTGTTCATAGTATGGCGTAGAGAGTAGTAGATCGCGTCCGGGCGCGCTAACGCGCCGCGCGGATCGTGCGGATGGCCATCCGGATGCCGGGCCACACAGTCCGCGCCGCCAGCCGTGCGCCCTCTGCAGTCGGATGGATACCGTCGCTCTGGTTGTACCTGGCGACGCCCCCCACTCCCTCGAGAATGAATGGCAGGAGCGTCGCACCGCTCTCGATCGCGACGCGAGCATACAGCTCGTGGAAGGCCTTGGTGTACATCGGGCCCATGTTCGTCGGCGCTTCCATCTGGACCAGGAGGATCTGTGCAGCGGGACTCGATGCGCGCGCCTTCCTGATGATGCCTCGGATGTTCGCCGCCGTCGTGTCGTAGTTCAGGCCGCGCAGTCCGTCGTTCGCGCCGGTCTCGACGACAATGATGTCATAGCGGTCCTTGAGCAGCCAATCGGCACGACGCAGCGCCCCAGCCGACGTCTCCCCCGAAAGCCCGGCATTGGCCACCTGGAGGGGCAAGCCGGCAGAATCGGCGAGTTGCATGATGACCGCCGGCCAGCTCTCCGTGGTTGGGTCGTCCAGACCGAGCCCCGCCGTGAGGCTTGTCCCGATGAAGAGCGCCCTGGGCGCGTCATTTGCCGGTTCTGCCGGCGCAGGCGTTGCCTCACCCTTGGACAGGGTGGTTGATTCCACCGGTGCTGCGGCGCTCGCGCCGGCACCGGCCTTGGGCTCTCCTGGCCCACACGCTGCAACTATCGCCAGTCCCGCTCCGTACAACACAAATGCTGGTCGCATCCAATCTCCAGAAAGAATATCCGAGCGGCGCCGGCACCCTCGCCGTGCTCAAACACGTCACCTTCACGATACCCCAGGGATCGCTCGTCGCGATCGTCGGGCCGTCGGGAAGCGGCAAGACGACCCTCCTCGGCCTCCTTGCCGGACTTGACGTCCCCTCATCCGGCTCCGTCTCACTCGACGGCGTAGACCTCACGCGGCTCTCGGAAGATGACCGTGCGCGCCTCCGCGGTGAGAAAGTTGGGTTCATCTTCCAAACCTTTCAATTGATACCCACGCTCACGGCCCTGGAGAACGTCCAGGTACCGCTCGAACTGCGGGGTGAGTCCGGCGCGCCCGAACGGGCCCGCTCCCTGCTGGACCGCGTGGGGCTGAGTGGGCGAATGGATCACTTCCCTTCGCAGCTCTCCGGCGGTGAACAGCAACGGGTCGCGATCGCGAGGGCGTTTTCCAACTCGCCGCGCATTCTCTTTGCCGACGAACCCACGGGCAACCTGGATGGGGTCACGGGCGCCCGAATCGTCGAACTGCTGGAGTCGCTCAACCAGTCGTCGGGCAGCACGGTGGTGATTGTCACGCACGACATGACGCTGGCCGAACGCGCCGGCCGGATCATCCGGCTCCGCGACGGCGCCGTGGTGGAAGACCGCAGCAAGGACGGAACGCCGACAGTCCAGGCGCCGCCGGCCGCCGCGGCATCGGCTGCGATGGTCGCCCGGTGACCGGAGCGACGCGCAACCGCTGGCGGTTCATCGCCAGCCTGGCCTGGCGCGAGAGCCGCACAGCGCGACGGCGCCTGCTGCTCTACATGTCGTCCATTTCGCTCGGCGTGGGCGCGCTGGTGGCTATCGATTCCATTGCCGACAACGTTCGCAGCGCCGTGCGCGCGCAGGCGCGCAGCGTGATGGGAGGCGACGTCTCGTTCAGCGCCGACAGCCGGTTCCCCGACTCATTGCGGACGATCCTCGATTCGATCGGCGCAGCGGGCGAGGCCAAGGTCGGCACGGCGGTGATCTTCACGTCGATGGCCTACGCGCCGCGCACACAGCAGACGCGGCTCTCGCAGGTGCGTGCTGTCGGCCCGACATACCCGCCCTTCGGCGAAGTCACTTCCGAGCCGGCGAACGCCTGGGCGCAGATGCAGGAGCGGCAGGCCGCGCTGGTGAGCCCGGCCACGCTCATTGCCCTCGATGCCAAGGTTGGCGACACGCTCTCCATCGGGTACGCGCAGTTCGAGATTGCCGGGACCACGAATTCCGTGCCCGGCGATCCGGGACTCCAGTCGGCGATCGGTCCGCGCATTTTCATCGGCGAAAAGTTTGTCGCGAGCACGCAGCTGCTGGGATTCGGCAGCCGCGCCGATTTCGTGACGCTGGTGCGCCTGCCCGACGGCGTGCAGAGTCCCAAGTGGGTGGCGCCATTCCGCCCCAAGTTTCAGGATGCGCACATTCGCGTGCGCACAGTCGTGCAGCAGGAACAGAACATGACGGAGGCCATCGGACGCCTGTCCGATTTCCTCGGCATCGTGGGGATGATCGCCCTGCTCCTCGGGGGTATCGGGGTGGCCAGCGGGGTGAACGCCTTTGTGAATCGCAAGGTTGACACCGTGGCCGTGCTGCGCTGCATTGGAGCCACGGGGAGCCAGGTGCTGGCCATCTATGTTGCCCAGGCGGCGCTGATGGGCCTCGCGGGCGCCGCGATTGGCACCGCCATCGGCATCGGGATTCAATTCGTGTTGCCGCTGGCGCTCAAGAACACGCTGCCGCTCGATGTCACGGTGCAGATCGTCCCGAGGGCGGTGGGCCTCGGACTCGCGATTGGCGTCTGGGTCGCGCTGATCTTCTCGCTGCGGCCGCTGCTCGCGCTCCGACGCGTGTCCCCGTTGCAGGCGCTGCGGCGCGACGCCGCCGCGCTGGAACGCCAGCGGCTGCGCGACATTCCCTCGCACCTCGTCAACATTGCGCTCGTGGCGAGCGTCGTCCTGCTGGCTGTGGCGCGCTCCGAGACCTGGATGCGCGGCGTGATGGTGGCCGGAGGGATCGGCCTCAGCCTTGTGCTCCTCTGGGCGAGCGCGTCATCCCTCTCGGTCGTGGCACGTCGCCTCGTCGCGCGCCGGTTGCCCTACCTGATGAAGCAGGGCGTGGCGAATCTCTACCGCCCGGCCAACCAGACGCGATCGGTCGTGCTCGCACTCGGCTTCGGCGCCTTCCTCGTCAGCACGCTGTACCTCGTGCAGTCGAACCTGCTCAAGCAGTTCGAGATCTCAGCCGACGCGGCCAGGGGCAACCTCGTCTTCTTTGACATTCAGGAAGACCAGCGCGTGGCCATTGACTCGATCATTCGCGGCGTGAATGAGCAGGCGATGGGCGCCACGCCGATCATCACGATGAAGATCAAGGCCATCAACGGACGGACGCCGGAAGCCTGGGCGGCGGCCAATGCGATTCCGCCGCGAAACTGGGCGTTGCGTCGTGAATACCGTTCCACGTACCGCGATACGGTGGTGCCCACCGAGAAAGTGCTCACCGGCGAGTGGTTCCCCGCGGCGCCCACCAGCGCGGCCGATTCCATTCCGGAAATGTCGCTGGAGACCGAAGTGGCCACGGAACTGAACGTTGCCCTTGGCGACACCATCACCTGGGACGTCCAGGGCGTGCCCGTGCGCGCGCGCATCACCAGCACGCGAGAAGTGAACTGGGGACGTTTCGAACCCAACTTTTTTGCCGTGTTCCAGCCACGAGCACTGCTGGAAGCTCCGAGGATGTACGTGCTCGTCGCGGCCATCTCCAGTGACACCGTCATTGCGCGCATCCAGCGCGATGTCGTGCAGCGCTACCCGAACGTCTCCAGCGTGGATCTCTCGCTAGTGCGGAACACGATAGGCCAGATCATCGGACGCATCACGCTGGCCGTGCGTTTCCTCGCCCTCTTCAGCCTGGCCATGGCCGTTCCGGTGCTCTTCAGTGCCGTCGCGGCCACGCGGCGCGACCGGCTGCGCGAGGGCGTGCTCCTCAAGACGCTCGGCGCCACTCGCGCGCAGATCGGGCGCATCCTGCTTGCTGAGTATTCGCTGCTGGGCATGCTGGGCGCACTGACGGGGATGCTGCTGTCGTTCGCCGGAGCATGGGGGCTCGTCACGTTCGTCTTCGACGGCACGTTCTCGCCGGCGATCCTCCCCGCGTTTGCCATTGCCGCTGTGATGATGGTGCTCGCGGTCGCCATCGGCCTCTCGACGGGGCGCGAGGTGTTCCGCGAAACACCGATGGCCGCGCTGCGGGAGAACTAGGCGCCGCCGCCAACCGCGGCGGCGGTGGCAGGCGCTATCGGACGCGGGCGATGGCGACGCGCACGGTGGCCGGTGCGTCGCCGGTTCCGAGCAGCGCCTTGACCTCGAGGACCTGTGACGCGTAGCCGGGTCCTGACAAGTCGAGCAGCGTGAAGCCTCCGCCGACCATCGACGCGACGCCGACAATAAAGCTGCCGAACGAACGCTGGCGTGGCGCGAAGGGATTGCTCCGGTTGTAGGTGAGCACCGGATTCGATGGGTTCTCGCAGGGGCCCATATCCACGCACATGCCGAGCCACATGTCCGGGTAATTCCACGAGCGCATCTGCAAGCGGCCGTTTTGCGGCGTGAAGCCGCCAACATCATCCAGATACGCAGCGATTGACCACTCGCCGAGCGACTCTTCCCACCGGCGCGCCGTCCGCACTTCCACGTTCGCCACGCCCGTGACCACGCTCGTCGTAAAATCGCGGAAGAACTGCGCTTCGTTCTCGGCAAAGTGGTCGGCGGCCCAACGCAGGAACGACCAGGCGCCGGCATAGTAGTTGAAGTTGCCGGTAAAGCCGCGCCCCAGCGGCGAGTAGATCTCGGGGCCGGTCATGTACGAGTAGAGCGCGTCAAAATGGCGCAGCATCAGAATCGGCCGTTCGGCGCAGGGCGCGGCCGCACGTTCAAACCGGATGTCACAACCGATCGACGCGGCGTAGCCGGTGTTGGCTCGCGGCGCGGTGCCGTACAGCGCGCGCGAGTACATCTCCTCCGCCGCGCGGGCGCCACCCTCCTCCCAGCTGCCCTCTTCGAGCGCGTAGTTTCGCGAAAGGCGCTCCGCAAATGACACCACGTGTTTCACCTCGTGGATGACCGTGGAACGCATTTGCCGCAGCCACTGGTCCCGCGTGTCCGGTGTCGCGTAGCCCACTCCGGTGCTCGTCGGCGTGAAGCCGTACAGGAACGCACCGCCGTTACTCGAGGGCTTCGCACCCACCGGCGAGAAATCGCAGTTCACCACGAACCCCGCGAATCCGCCGCGCTGCATGGCGTTCACGCGCGGCGAAAACACCATCACGACTCGGCCGAGGTTGCTGAGCTGGGCGTCCATCGCGAGCGGGTTGCCGAACGCAGCGGTGAGGATCGGCCACATGACCTGTTCGAATTCATTCCCGAGCCGCACGTAGTAGTCGTCCATCTGCCCTTTGAGCGTGCTGCGGCCGTTCAGCGTGGTGGTCGTGTCCTCGAGGATCACGGCGTTTGGTCCGGCAATCACCGTGCGTGCACCGATGGGGATGTTGTTGATGCAAAAATCGGCGCCGTCGAGATTGGGGAGCCGCACGTTCGTGATCGCGCCGACCGTTGTGAGCTCGCGTCGCGCCGTGCCGTCCGGCCCACGGATCGCAGAGGGGCCTGAGGGCGGCCGCGCCCGCAGCGCCGCAATGTTCCGTTCCAGCAGCGCCAGGTGTGCGTCCTCAGCGTCCGAAGCGCGACGAGCGCCCGGCTGCGGTGCAGTCCACTCCATGGCGGCAGCGACGGGCGCTTCGCGCACGGCCGGCGGTGCACCCGGAAGCGGCGCACCGGGATACCCGCGCACCATGAACAGCACATTCCCCGTGGCCCCGGCGCCCACCGTCGAGCGCCAGGCGTTGTACACACTGACCACCCAGCGCCCGGTGCCCGGAACGAGTTCATTGCAGCGCACGGCGCTCGCGTCGCTGATCACGAGGGACTGGCCAGGCTCCAGCGCCACCCGCGTGCCGGTCTGGAGCGGGAAGAGACCGCCACCCAGCGTGCCATTTGCGCCAACCTGCACAAAGGCGTCGCGAGCCGGTTCGCAGGCAAACCCATTGGTCGGAAGCACAATGCTCAACTGGGTCGTGCTTGCGGTCTGCACGGAGGCGAGCAGTCCATCCACGAGCACCTGGTTACCGCCAGGTGTCGCCGCAAAGTTTGCCCCGGTGATCGTGTACGCCGCGCCGGGCCTGAGGATCGGCGGCGATATGGACGTCACCACCGGGGCGCCGACGGCAGCGCCTGGCCGGACGACGACGGTCAGCGTGTCGGCAAGACCATCAATCGACGCGGTAATCACCGCGGTGCCGGAGGCGATGGCGGTGACGAGTCCTGCCACGTTCACTGAAGCGATCGCGGGCTGCAGCGTTGTCCAGACCACTGCGGGGTTGATCAGCGGTCGGCCCGCCTCGTCCGTCACCGCGACAATCCCCTGCACCGCGCCGCCGGGAAGGTGAATCGTGGCGGTGTCGCGCGCGAGCGAGATCTTCCCCGCCAGCGGGTTTTGCACGATCACGATGATGTCGGAGACGGCCGTGCCCGACGAGGCGCGAATCTGGCCGGTGCCGGGCTGCAGCGCCGTGACGTCGCCGGTCTGGGTGACGCTGACGACGGCCGGCGTCAGGCTCAACCACGCCGGAACCCGGTCCAGGACCTCCTGGCCATCCGCGTTGCGCATCGTGGCACGCGCCCGCACCGTGTTGCCAACAACAAGTTGCGTGTTGTCTATCGCGATGCTGATCGTGCGAACCGCGGTGGAGTCGATTGGTTCACCTGGGCTGCCGCACGAGAGCGCAGCGAACGCCGCGAGCGCACGCGCAACGGCGCGGGCGCTCAACCAGCGGCGGGCCTTACCGCAGGCGCCAGGCAATCCCCAGCCGGACGGTCGTGGCATCTTCGGGAACGGAATAGGCCTGCGCCGAGAGCGTGATTGCCGGGCGCGGTTGCCATGCCACACCGCCCGCCACGACAACGCGCGTCAGCTGCACCTCGACGACGTTGCGGTCCTCGAATCCTCGGCCATCCGTGAAGTTCACGCGAAATCGCGACCGCAGCGAGTTGGCGCCCACAACGCCGTGCCATCGCAAGGCGCCCGCACGCCCGCGCACAATTGCCTCGAGGCCGGTCACATTGGGTTCATACGTGTCGTCCGACGGCGATGTTCCGTAACAAGGCGCCGACGTGCTCGTCATCTGCAACTCTTTCTCCGGACAGGTCACCGGGCCGTCAACTCCACCAAACGTCGTATGCAGGCGCAGCGAGAGAATCGTGTTGAACGGCATTTGGTGCGGCGCGTCAACGGAGACTGCGATGCCGCCGAGATGCGGCGTGGCGTCGGCAACCGTCACAGGCGGCAGGAACGACGCTTCCACGGTGACGTAGTGGCCAAGCCCAAGCGCAACTCGCGGGCGCGGGAAGGCCGGTGCAAGCTCTGAGTTCTCCGACTTGTTGAATCCGCACGCGCCGCTTGATCTATTGATGGCGCTTGGCGGCGCCGGCACCGCCGTCAGTTCGCCGGCCACAACCAGGCGACCACGCGTGAGGCCGATCGTTCCCGGCATGGCGCCAAAGGCCAGCGGACCGGAAAAGAACGCGATCAGCTGTGATTCGGGTTTGTCGGACGCCGGCTTGCAGGGGGGCTGTGCGGCGAGCGCCGCGGGCATCGATGGGACCAGTGCCGCGAGCACGAGAGTTCGGAGGATGCGCATGCGGGAACATATGACCGAAGGTCAGCCCGGCGCCACACTCTCCCGCAGGGCGGCCTCCGCCGCGTCGAGGTCACCGGCATCGGTGTAGTAGTGCGGTGACACGCGCAGCAGCGATTGTGCACCGACCCGCTGCAGCGCCACCAGGTTCTCGTCGCGACCCTGCGCCGACACATTCACCCCGCGTTCCCGCAGCGCGCGCACGAGGGCAGCTGCGTCAATGCCGGCGCACTCGAATGTCGCAATCGCCGACAACCGTTCTCCGCGATCGAGCGCGCGAATCCCCGGGATCGCGCCGAGGCGCGTGCGGGCGTCGGCGGCCAACGCGTGTGCCCGTGCCGCGGTTCGTGCCACGCCGACATCGATTGCGTAGCGCGCGGCGGCGGCCATCCCGAGCACGAGCGCGAGCGGCTGCTCCCACTGTTCGAACCGGCGCGCACCCTCGTACAAGTCGTAGTGCCCCGGGGCCGGCCAATTGGCGCCGCGCATGTCCACGAGCAACGGGTGTGCACCGCGCGCCAGCGCCGCGTCGGACACATACAGGAAACCAATGCCGCGCGGCCCGCGCAGGAACTTCCGTGCCGTCGCAGCCATGAAATCACAGCGCAGGTCGTTCACATCAACGTCAATCTGCCCCACGGCCTGACAGCCGTCTATGAGGTACGGGACGCCTGCCGCTGCGCATTCGGCGCCGACATCGGCAGCGCGCTGTACCATGCCGCTGAAGGTCGGGATCCAGGTCAGCGCCATGAGACGGGGCCGCTCCGATGCCAGAAGCGCCCGCACACTCGCCGGGTCCACGCCGCCGGCCGGGAGATCGGCGGCCTCGATGACGCGAACGCCTGACCGCGCCGCCAGCGCCTCGAACATCAGCCGATTTGAGAGGTAGTCGGCAGCGGTGGTGAGGATCACATCGCCCCGCGCAAAGTCGAACGAGGCCAGTGCCTGGGCATACGCTGCGGTGGCGCTCGACGCCACGGCGATGTTACGGGGCTGCGCGCGGATCAGCGCGGCCAGCGCACGATACGCCGCGTCGATCGGCGCCCGCGCGGCAGCGGCCGCCTCATAGCCGCCGATCTCCGCCTCCAACACCAGATGCGTTTGCACGGCGTCCGTGACCACGCGCGGCGGCAGCGCCGCTCCAGCATTGTTGAGATGGTGCCGACGCAGGCAACCGGGCGTGTCGCTGCGCCAGCGCGCAACGTCGTCGGCGACGATGGGAGCGCTGACCGGCGTGGTCACCGGCGAATCAGCTCGAGCTGCCCAGCCACTCGTCCGCCGTCAGGGTGAACCGGGGAATAGACGCCTCGAATCGGGTCGTATCCGCGCGGACAAAGCGGTACTCCCCTTCCATATGCCCGTTCGCGGACTTGAGCACGCAAAAGCTCTGGTATTCGTGCACGGCGCCCGGCACCAGCAACGGCTGCTCGCCTACGACGCCGTCGCCTGCCACGACCGTGTCTTCGCCGATGGAATCGTGGATGCGCCAGCGCCGCGACAGCAGCTGCGACGACTGCTGGCCCGTGTTCTCGATGCGCACGTTGTACGCAAATACGTACTGGCGCTGTTCCGGAATCGACTGCTCGGGGAGGAACGTCGGCCGCACGGTAATGCGGATCCCCTCGGTCATCCGGTAGTAGAAGGGCGCGGTGTCAGGCATGGGTGTTGACGGCAAGATACCGGGGCAACGGCGCCTGTCCAACTCAACGGCCCGTGGCCTCCGGGAGTATTCTGCTTGACCCGATATTCATAAACTGTTCATTATTCGGATTACCGATCCAGACTCTCGCCGAGGCCCCGATTATTCACCGCCGCCCTGCGCGCCAGATCGCCCTTGCGCTCATGTGGAGTGCCGTACTGACGAGTGCGCTCGCCGCGCAGGCAACCGCGGATCCGCCGGTGGACTCGGCTGCGGCCCGGCGCCTCAAGGCCGTCCAGGTGACGGAACCGCGAGCGGCGGCCGTTGTTGGCGGAGCGAGCGCTGTCGTGATGCAGACCGAAACGCTGCGTGGGTCGCCCGCGCCGCTGCTCCATGAGGTGCTCCGGGAATCGCCATTCGTTCATGTGCGGCAGAACTCGCGGGGCGAAACAGAACTCTCCGTGCGCGGGTCCGATGCGCGTCAGGCCGCGATTCTCCTCGACGGCGTGCCGATCACGCTTGGCTGGGATCATCGCGCGGACCCCTCACTGATTCCAATGACCGGATCCGAGGAGCTGGTGGTCGTGCGCGGGCTGGGATCGGTGCTCGGCGGCCCGAATTCCCTTGGCGGAACGATCTCCGTGTCGCAGGACCGCCGGAGCGCGCCCGCCGGCACGGGCACCGTCTGGGCCGGGCTCGGAATCGACCAAACAGCAGCGCATGTAACGTCGGTGGGCGCGAGCCGGTCAGTTGCGGCTCCAGGCGGAACGATCGCACTGAGAGCCGGACTTTCGCACCGCGACCGAGACGGTTTTGCCGTGGCCGGCAGCGCTGCGGACCCGACCTCGCGCGATGGTCTGCGGACGAATTCCGACTTCCGCGAAACCGACGCATTCGGCTCCGCACGGTGGAGCGACCTGCGAGGACGCTTTGCCGGCCTCACCGCCACTGGCTTCAGCGCTGAACGTGGCGTGGCTCCCGAGGAACACATTTCTGCGCCCCGGCTCTGGCGCTACCCGTACAGCAAGCGCGCGGTGATCGGTCTCTCGGCAGGCACGGGGCCAATCACCACACGGCTGGGCACGGGCGCCCTCGAGCTCAGCGCCGGCCAGAATGCCGGTAAGGCAAAGGTCGAATCGTTCACGGACCGCAGCTACCGTACGGTGAACGGAACGGAGCTCGGCGACGAGCGCACAACGTCGGCGCGGGCGTTGCTGACGCACTCGCTCCCAAAGGGTGCATCACTAGGCATGTCCTGGACTCGCGCCGACGTGCGGTACACCGAAACGCTCGTGCCGTCTGCCGGCGTGCGATATCGCCAGATCCTCACCAGCACCGCGCTGGAAGTCGCAATGCCGCTCGGGGCGCGCAGCACCGTGTCGTTCGGCGGCGCGCTCGACGGGGCCGACACGCCGGAGTCAGGCGGGCGCACACCGACACAGGCGCCCTTCGATGATTTCGGCTGGCGGGCAGGGCTCACACATGACGTGAGTGATGCATGGCGGCTGAATGCGAGTACGAGTCGCAGGGCGCGATTCCCCGCGCTGCGCGAACTCTATTCGGGTGCGCTCAACCGGTTTCGTCCCAATCCCGACCTCAAGCCCGAGTCGCTCCTCGGCATGGAGAGCGGTGTCACTTACCGCGGCACGCTGGGGAGCATTCCTCAGGCCACGGTCCAGGTGACGGCATTCCGGCACCAACTCTCGGACGCGGTGGTGCGCATCACACTCACCAATCCCACTCGGTTCATGCGCGTGAACCGTGATCGAATCGAGAGCGTCGGCCTCGAAGGCCTCGTTGGCCTCACGTTCGGCAAGGACCGCAACACAGCGGTCACCTTCGACGGCGACGTGGCCCTGCAGCGGATCACAGTCCGCGATCAGACGGCCCTGGGCGCTGCGCGCCACTCCGAGAACAATCCCGAACTGCGCGGCTCGGCGACGGTCGGCGTGCCACTTGCCTACGGAATACGCGGATTCGGCAGCGCGCGCCACGCGGGCGTGCAGTATTGCCTGAACGTGGAAACCGGCGCCGAAATGGAGCTCGCGGCAACGACCGTTACCGATCTGTCGCTCGAACGCCGTTTTGCGCTTGCGAGAGGCGTGTTTCGTTCGCTCCGCGCGCTGATTGCCGCAGACAACGTGGCCGACGCAGTGGCCTACGATCAATGCGGCCTCGCCCAGCCCGGGCGAACACTGCGTGTGATGTTGTCGTTCCGGTAAAGCAGCCGGGCGCACTCGCCCGCGGCAGTGTGTCAGCCGCCTAGCGAACCCGGATTGATGCGCGCGCTGCCGGGTAGCGAATCGAGCAGCGGGCGGAGGTCTGCGGCTCGCTCGAGCGTGGTCACGAAGGTCAATCCCGGTCGCGTCACCACCAGCAGCTGTGAGACGCCGAACAGCACGACTGTCCCGCCTTCCGCGTGGACGACGTTGCCCGTGGCGTCCACGAAATGCACATCGCCCAGCGCACCGTTGCCCGCGTCATCCAGTTCGCGCACGCGACGCAGGCCGGCC
>SXGT01337361.1_pt1 | contig 17423 bp, 14 predicted proteins | sample 3176221 | NCBI WGS metagenome assembly SXGT01 (sample SAMN11356862, study PRJNA531348) | freshwater metagenome | isolation source: freshwater sample F1-120 | place: China: Fuxian Lake, Yuxi | collected 2017-12-25
CGACTCGCCGGTGATCAGCACGGTGGTGCGGGTGTCGGCGACGGCCTTGACCGTCTTGAAGATCGCCTGCATGCGCGGGTCGGTGCCGACCACGTTGTCGAGGCGCAGGCGGTCGTCGAGCGCGGTCTTGAGCTGCAGGTTCTCGCGTTGCAGCGCCGACTTTTCGAGGGCGCGATCGACGGCGACCAGCACCTGGTCCTCGGCGAACGGTTTGCCGAGGAAGTCGGCCGCGCCCTGGCGCATCGCCATCACCGCATCCTGCACCGAGCCGAACGCCGACAGCAGCACCACCGCCGTCTCGGGGTGGCTCTGGCGGACTTCCTGCAGCAGCTTCATGCCGCCGCCGCCCGGCAGCGACAGATCGCACAGCACGAGGTCGAAGTCGCCATCGGCCAGCGTCGGCAGCGCATCCTCGATGGCGGTGGCGGCGCCGAACTGGAAGCCGCGCCGCGACAACATGGCGCACAGATCGTGTTGCGACCTGGGGTCGGGATCGGCGACGAGGATCTTGGTCATGGGCGAAGTCGTGTCGCTGCGACACCGTCGTGCCGCTGCGACCCCGTCGTCATCGGCGGACGGTGCCGGCGACCTTGAAGCGGCAAACGTGGTGCGACTGCAGCTACGACCGGACCGGGTGGGGCGCTAGCCTGTGCCGCGCTTCCGCATGCCGTTTCCGTTCCGCAACCAGCCGGTGACGCCGAGGATCGGTGCGCCGGAGGAATCGCTCGCCTCGGTGCTCACCGAAGTGCGTGGCCTCGAACTGCAGCCAGGCCGGCTCGTCACCGACGTGCTGTCCGGTGGCTTCCGGTCGTCGTTCCGCGGCGGCGGTGTCGAATTCTCCGACGTTCGTGAATACGTCGAAGGCGACGATCCGCGCACCGTCGATTGGAACGTCACTGCGCGGCTCGGCCGCCCGTTCGTGAAGCGCTTCGTCGAAGAGCGCGAGCGCACGATCGTGTTCGCACTCGACCTCGGCAGCGGCATGCGCGCGGGTCTCGGGGTGTGGTCGGCGCGGCAGGCGGCGGCGCGCTTCTGCGTCTGTCTCGCGTCGATGGCGATCGAGAACCACGACCGCGTCGGCTTCGTCGCGGCCGATGCGGCGCGCGGCGTGTGCCGGTTCGTGTTGCCGAAGAAGGGGGCTGGCCACGTGCTGCGCATCGCGCGCGACGTCGTCGAGTTGCCGGTGGGCACCGGTGCGAGTGCCGTCGATCTGCTGCTGCAGCAGGTGGCCGGTCGGCTGCGCCGGCGCGCGGTGGTGTTCCTGTGTTCGGATTTCGCCGGCGACGCGCCGTTGCGCACGCTGTCGTCGTGTGCGCGCCGCCACGACGTCGTCGCCGTGCGCGTGTTGCCCGAAGAAGTGCTGCGGCCGCCGCCGGCGTTGCTGGCCGTCAGCGACCCGGGCACCGGGGCGGTGACCACGCTCGACTTCGCCGCGCCGGTGGTGCGCAGGGCGTGGCAGGCGCGCGTGCACGCGTGGCGGCAGCGTCGTGACTTCGAGTTCGGGCAGGCGGGCGTCGATTGCATCGACCTCGAACTGCCGGCGCAGGCGACGATCGACGCGATCCTGGTGCCACTGCTCGCATTCTTCCGGCGGCGAGAACGGCGAGGTGGACGGTGAGCCTGACGCCAGTCCGCAGCGCCGACTTCGCGCGCATGCCGCAGGGGCAGGAGCCGGCCGCGGGCGCCTTCGCGCGCCTGGAATGGCCGGGCGACGTGCGCGAGCTGCCGGCGGCCGGATCCCCGATCCTGTGGTTCGCGCTCGCCGTGGGCGTGCTCCTCGTGGCGGGCGGCCTTGCGTTCTTCGCGCGGCAACGGCGGGTGGCGCCAACGCCGATCCCGGCGGCGTCGACGGCGCAAGCGCTCGCGCGCTTGCGGGCCCTGGTGCCACCGGCGACGGCGGCGCCGTTCCTGGCGTTCTATCTCGAACTGAAGGCGGTGCTGCGGCTGCACGCACTGGAGTGCTTCGGTGTGGTCGCGGTGCCGTTGACCAGCGAGGAACTGCGGCAACGCCTGCGGCCCAACCACGACCTGGGTGCGGCCCTCGACGCGTGCGATGCGGTGTTGTTCGCGCGGGGTGTCGCCGACGAACCGGCGCATCGCGCCGCCTTCGCGCAGGCCGAACGTTGGCTGCTCGCCGCCGCCGGAGGCACGCCGTGATCGCCAGCGAAGCCGGGTTCACGTTGGCGGCGGCGCCCTACCTCTGGCTCGGTGCGTTGGCCGTCGTGGTCTGGTTCGTGCGCCGCGGGCGGTCGCGCGGCATCGAGTTCGCGGCGCCGGCGTCGCTCGCGTCGCTGCCGGTGACGTGGCGAGCGCGTTGTGCCGCCTTGCCGCAGTGGCTCACCGCGCTCGCCATGCTGTCGTTGTTGTTGGCCCTGGCGCAGCCGGTGCAGGTGCGGCCGTTGCCGCCGACGACCCCGGGCTCCGACCTGATGTTGTGCCTCGACAGCAGTTCGTCGATGGCGGCGGAAGACCTGGGGCTCGGCACCACCCGGTTCGACCTCGCCCGGCGGCTGGCGGCGCAGTTCGTCGGCGGGCGGCACCACGACCGCCTCGGCGTTGTCGCGTTCGCGCGCTACAGCGACCTGCGTTGTCCGCTGACGGGCGATCGCGACACCGTGGTGCGCATTCTCGAAGCGGCGGCGATGGTCGAGCCGGAGGGCAAGGAGGACGCGACGGCGATCGGCGCCGCGGTCGGCACTGCGGCGCAGGCCCTGGTGCGCGGCGGCCGCAAGGGACGCGTCGTCGTGCTCGTCACCGATGGCGAAGAGAACGTGGCGCTGCCCGGCGCCGAGGCCGAGATCGCGCCGTTGCATGCGGCCCAGCTGTGTCGGCAGGAGGGCATCCGCGTGCACGCGATCGTGGTCGGCGCCGGCAACCGCAAGGCCGATGGCCGCACCGTGCCGATCGACACCACGGCGGTGCAGCAGCTCACGCGCGCCACCGGCGGCCGCTTCTACACGGCGACGGACGCGCAGGCGTTGGCGTCGGTGTACGCGGCAATCGACGCGATGGAGCAGTCGCCGGTGGTGCCGGCGGGCATGGTCGCCGTCGGGTGGTGGAAGCCGGCCCTGGCGGTTGGGCTGCTGCTGCTCGCCGCGGCGCGGTTGCTGGCCGCGACCTGGTTGCGGAGGATGCCGTGATTGCGTTGTTGTTCCTCGACGGCGGCCAGTGGCCGGTGCTCCTGCTGCTGGCTGCGATGGTGGCATGCGCGCTCGTGCTGCAGCGCCGGCACGCCCGGGCTCGCCGGGCCATGCTGGGCGTGCGTGCGGATGCCGTCGCCGGCGCTCCGGTGTGGTTGCGGACCCGCGCCGTGTGCGGGGCGCTGGCGCTGCTGGCCTGCGGCGTCGCCTGGTTGCGCCCCGTGGGCGTGGGTGACGAAGCTAGCGACGGCGCCGACGTCGCTCTGTGCATCGATGTGTCGTGGTCGATGGCAGCCCGCGACCAGCAACCGTCCCGCCTGGGTGCAGTACAGCGGGCGATCGATGCGTTCGTGGCGTCGCCGCAGGCGAGCCACACCCGGCTCGCCCTGTGCCTGTTCGCAGGCGACGCGGTGCTGCGGGTGCCGTTGACCCACGATGCCGCCGCGTTGGCGTTCCTCGCCAACGACCTCGTGCCCGGCGCGCATGGTCTCGGCGGCACCGATCCGGCGGCGGCGATCGCCGTGGCGCAGCGTGCGTTGCCGGCGGGTCGTGGTGCCGCCATCGTCGTCTGCAGCGACGGCGAGGACTTTCCTGGCAACGGCCCCGCGGCGGCCGCGGCGGCGCAGGCGGCGGGCATCGCCGTGCACGTGCTCGCGTGCGGCGACGAAGCCGGCAGCAAGATCCCGGTCGCGACGGCCGCCGGCGAAGTGTTCCTGGTCGATGGCGACGGCAAGGAGATCGTCAGTCGTTGCGAGCGCGACCACCTCGCGGCGATTGCGCGCGCCGGCGGTGGCCGCGTCGTTGTCGCGGATGAGCGGGCGCTGCTCGACCTGCATGCCTCGACCTTGCTGCCGGCAGCTCGCGCGGCGGCGGTGCGCGACGGTCGTTTGCAGCCGGTGGCGCTGCAACACTGGCCCTTGTGCGTGGCGTGGCTGCTTTGGATGCTCTCTGCGTGGCTGCCGGAGCGTCGTCGATGAAGTCTCTCGCCGTGCTGCCCTGGCTCGTGTGGTTGCTGCCCGCGCAGCAGACCGCCGACCCGGTGCGAAAGGCGCTCGCCGACTACCGCGCCGGCCGCTACCAGGATGCGTTCGTCGCTTTGCAGGCCGCAAGCGCGCGGCACGGCGAGGCGCTTCCCGACGAGCTGCGGTTCAACCTGGCGATGGCGGCGTTGCGCGTGCAGCGCAGCAGCGATGCGGAAGCGGCCGTCCTGCCGTGGCTCGAACTGCCGTCCGGCGAGCGGCGTGCCGAGGCCGAGTTCCTCACCGCGATGGCGGCGTTCCAACGCGCCGAACGGGCGGCGATGGCGGCGCAACTGCCCGATGCCGAACCGACCGCGTGGACGATGGCGGTCACCGCGATCGACAAGGCGGTGGCGGGTTTCGCGCGCGCCGACGAGTTCCGGCGGCCGTGGCCCGAGGCGCAGCGCAACCGCGAGCGCGCCGAGCAGCGGCGGCGCGAACTGCAGGCCGCGCGCGACAAGGCGATCGCCAACAGGAAGCAGGAGCCGACGCCGAACGAGCCGCCGCCCGCGCAGCCGGATGGGACGCCATCCGCCGAGCCGGCAATCCCCGAGGCCGTGTTGGAGCCGATGCTGCCGAACGAAGTGGCCGCGCTGTGGCAGCGGTTGCAGCAGAAGGACAAGCAGAAGCGCTCGCTGCGGCAGGATGCGCAGCGTCGCGCGGTGGCGGCGGGAGAGCGTGGATGGTGACGTCGTTGCGCGCGGTGGTTGCCGGCGTGTGCGGAGCGTTGGTCGTTGCCGTCGCGCGCGGCCAGGCGGCGCCGCCGTACTTCGTCGAGTTCGCGGCGAAGACCACGCCCTGGTACGTGCAGCAGGTCGCACCGGTGACGTTGCGCATCGGTTTCGATGCGCAATTCGTGCGCGATTCGGCGGTGCCGTTGTTCGCGCAGCGCCTCGACCAGCCGTTCCAGGTGGTGGTGCCGTGGCTTGCCGGCGACGAGGCGCTGCACGTCGCCGTGCTGGCTCCCGCGGGCGATGTCCGCACGCATCGAATCGCGGTGGGAGAACAGGTGTTGCCGCTCGCGCTGGCCACTTCGCAGCAGCGCGCCGGCCGCACCTACGAAGTGCTCGAGCTGCAGTTCGTGCTGCAACCGCAACAGCCGGGGCCGATGGCCTTGGCGGCAGTGGCGCTGCGCCACGCCTTCGCGACGCGGTTCGTCGAAGACTTCCTGCGCGGGCGCCAGCCCGCCGATCGGCAGGAGGCCACACTGGTGGCGACGATGCCGGCGATCGAGGTGCTGCCGTTGCCGCCGGACGCCCCCGCGGGGTTTGGCGGCGCCGTGGGTGCGTTCGCGGTCACGGCGACGCTCGCTTCCAAACCGCGCGCCGTCGGCGATTCCTTCCTGGTCGAACTGGTGGTCACCGGCGACGGCAATCTCGCCACCATGCCGGCGCCGTCGCCGCCCTCGTTGGCGGGCTTCCACGTGCAGGGCGTTTCCAGTGGCCGCACCCAGGGCCGCGCCGTGTTCGCGCTCGATGTGTTGGCGCTGCGGGCGGGCGAAGTGGCGCTGCCGCCGTTGCCGTTCGTCGCCTTCGATCCGCACCGTTCCACCTACGTGACGCTGGCCACGCAGCCGCTGCCGCTGACCATCGCGCCGGCGACCGCAGCGCTGCCGGAACGGGTGCAGCGACTCGTCGCCGCCGATGGCCGGACGGTGGCGGCGGCTGCTCCGCGCGCCTGGTGGCCATGGGCGGTTGCCGTGGTGGGTGGGCTCGGGCTCGCGCTGCTGCCGTTCCTTGTGCGCGCGCGGCGCCGGCAGCAACGCTTCGTGCAGGCACGGCAGGCCCTGGAGCAGGCTTTCGCCGCCGGCCCGAACGCGACCCTGGCCGCCTTCGAAGCCGTACTCGCCGCCGCGAGCGGCGTGGATGCGTTCTCCGACACCACCTGGAGCGCGCTGCACGCGCGACTCGGTGGCGATGCCATCGCACCGCTGCGCGAACTGCACACGGCGTTCGACCAGGCGCGGTTTGGCGCCGTGCCGCCGACGCCCGCCGCCTGCGAGGCAACCTTGGCGAAGGTGCTGCGGCGCTGAGCCGAACTGGTGCAAGGGGAGGGACTCGAACCCTCACGGCCGTTTACCGGCCCGCGGCTTTTAAGGCCGCTGCGTCTGCCATTCCGCCACCCTCGCGTGCGCCTGCATCATGCAGCGGCGCGGCGCGCGGCGGAAGTTCGAGCCAACCAACCCGACCAACTCAGCGGCGCTTGCGCCAGAACCCGCGCGGCGCGGTCTGGTTTGCGTGCGCAGCTTCGACCGCAGTCGACGTCGGCTTCGCGGCAGGTTGCGGCAGACGGCCGAAGTGGTGGCGTGGCCACGGCCGGCCCGAATGCAGCTTCTGCAGAGGAGCCAGCGTGTTCTGCGCCGCCGACGCATCGACGACACGGCTGGCCGCCGGAGTGGTCGGGGTACGCGAATCGCGATGGAAGTGCCGGCCCGAAGTCTGCGCCGAAACGAACGTGGCGAGCAGCGTGCAGGCGAGGATGGTGAGGCAGCGCGTCATCATGGGAGTCGGGCGACGCAGGTTGCGGCGTCGGGGAAGAGTAGCTCGGAAGACCGTGCAGGTGGGATGCAGGGGTTGATCAGGTCCTCATTCGGGACCGCCATTTCAGAACAGGATCTCGATGCGCAGCAGGGCCGCGAGAACGTCGTCGGTGGCATCGATGCCACCGGGGTTGGTGATGTACTGCAGCTCCGGCTTCACGCTGAAGGCCGGCGTCACCGCGAACTTGTAGAGCAGTTCGAACGAGGTCTCGTCGTCGGCGGTGCCAGCGGGAGGCTCGTCGCTGAGATTGCAGTAGCTGATGCAAAAGCCGAGCACGTCGTGGTCGCGACCTTGCCACACGCCCGTCCACTCGGCACCGACCGAGAAGGCCGAGCCGCAGGCCGACACGGAGTCGTCGGCGAGGCCGAACGCGAAGAACACGCCGAGCCCCTGGCCGTCGTCGTCCTGCGCGTTCTCACGCCACATGCGTTGTTCGAGCGAGCCCCACAGGCCCGCCGTGCCATCGTCCGGATTGCCGTCGAAGTCGGTGAACGTCGCCGTGTGGTGGAAGCCACCGAGCACGGCGCGGCCCGATCCCCACTGGTCGCCGCCGGCCCACGCGTGGCCGGCCTCGGCGCACAGGAAGTACGCATCGGAACCATCCTTGGCGAAGAAGCCCTTCGGGCCACGGCCGCCGGTCGAGATGCCTTCACCGCCCGCACCGTCGTAGACGGCGGCGCCGACGTACCACTGTTCGTTCGGCACGTAGAACACGTGCACTGCCGTCGCCGGATCGGGATAGGTCGGGTAGGCGACGATGGTCGGCACGATCGCGGCCGTCGAGTTGACGAACTCGCCGCCGATCTCGTGGAACGCGAACTCGCTGTTGAAGTCGACCTTGCCGACTTTGACGCGCACGCGTTCGCCGAGCCAGGTCTCGATCCACACTTCGGCGATCTGCGCCGTGTCCTCGGCCTGGGTGTTGGAGAAGCCCTGGAAGTCACCGACGTCGTCGCTGGGGTCGCGGCCTTCGATCTGGTAGGCATCGACGAAGGCGAGCGTGCGCGGCAGGCCGGCGAGCGCTTCGAGGTCGAAGGCGACGTTGACGTCGAACAGCGTCGACACCGTCGAGCGCCGGCGCGTGTCGCCGCTCCACGGCGCCGTCAGGTCGAGCGTGTAGCCGCCGCCGAACTCGACGCCGGCATCTTCGCAGGTCGTGCGCAAGCCGTCCCAGTCACCGGTGGCGCGGGTCCACTCGGTCCACGGCAGGCCGCCGACCCATTCGCGCGGCGGCGCGCCTTCCTGAGTGGTCGGCTGGTCCTGGGCCAGGGCGGCCACGGTCAGAGCGAGGCAAGGGAACGCAGAGACGATTCGTTTCATTCTGGGCTTCCGAAGCGGACGCGTTCAGATCGGCGATACCCGGTGGAAACCTGGACAGGGTTTTCCCGCAAGTCGCCACCGAGGGAGTTGGACTCGCCCGCGAGGTGGCGGAACTTCGTCGCGCGGGCATTCGTCCTCGACCGCGCGTGCACTCGGCGGGAGGCGCAAGGAAACTGGAGGTCCCGCCCAGAATCGAACTGGGGTAAACGGATTTGCAATCCGTTGCCTAACCACTCGGCTACGGGACCGTGGGGCGAGGAACCTAGCGCGGCGGCGGTGCAGTGCAAGCGGCAACCGGCGTCGGACCGGCCGGGGCCGACGCCGCGCGCCCCGACCAGCCAGAACGGGCGCGTTCTTTCGGTGGCCGATCCGTATGCTCCTCGCCCTCGCGGCCTGTTTCCGGCCGCCGATGCTGCCCGTGAAGATCAAGAAGACCATCCATTTCGAGTTCGACCAGGAGCTGGTGCGCGAACCATTGCTCTACAAGATCAACCGTTCGTTCGACGTCGTCGTGAACATCCGCGGCGCGTCGGTGACCGACCAGGGGGGCTTCATCGCCCTCGAACTGGAAGGCACGGTGGCCGAAGTCGAACGCGTGCTCGATTACCTGCGGGGCCAGGGCGTGCGCCTGGGCGAGGGCCTCGGGAGCCACGAACGATGACCTGGGGCGCCTTGGCGCTCGGTTCCGGTGCGTTGCTCGGCCTCGCGGCCCTGCTCGGTGGTGGCGTCGGGGCGAAGGCTCCGAACGACCTCGTGGCGCGTGGCAAGAACGGTTGCGTCGTGTCGGCGGAGCCGCGGGCGACCGCGATCGGCATGCAGGTTCTCGAAGCCGGCGGCAACGCGGTCGACGCCGCCGTCGCCGTGGCGTTGGCGTTGGCGGTGACGCACCCGCAGGCCGGCAACCTCGGCGGCGGTGGGTTCCTGCTCGCGCGCATGGCCGACGGCAAGTGCTTCGCGATCGACTTCCGCGAGCGGGCGCCGGCCTCGGCGACCGCCGACATGTACCTGAAGACCGACGGCTCGGTCGACGAAGACAAGGTCCAGTTCGGGGCGTCGGCGGCGGGCGTGCCGGGCAGTCCGGCCGGGTTGCGTTTCGCGTTGCTGAAGTACGGTTCGATGAGCCTGCCGACCGTGGCGGCGCCGGCGATCCGGTTGGCGCGCGAAGGGTTCGTCGTCGACCCCTTCTTCGCCGATGACCTTGCCGCTGCGGCCAAGGATCTCGGCCGCTACGCATCGACGCGCAAGATCTTCTTCCGCGACGACCGCCCGCTGCAGGCGGGCGACATGCTCGTGCAGCCGGATCTCGCCGGCACCCTGGAGCGCTACGCCAAGGGTGGGCTCGACGGCTTCTACGCCGGCGAGACTGCGAAGCACATCGTGGCCGCCATGCAGCAGGGCGGCGGCTTCGTCAGCGCGAAGGACCTCGCGGACTACGAAGTGCGCGAACGGGAACCGCTGCGCGCGACCTACCGCGGCCACGAAGTCATCAGCATGCCGCCGCCGTCGTCGGGCGGCGTCGCGCTGTTGCAGATGCTCGGCATGCTCGAGCCGTCCGATCTGGGCGCGCTCGGCTACGGCGGCAGCGAGTCGATCCACCTGCTCACCGAAGTGATGCGGCGCGCCTATGCCGACCGTTCGAGGTGGCTCGGCGATCCCGACCACTACGCCGTGCCGGTGGCGGGCCTCGTGTCGCCGGAGTACTGCAAGAAGCTCGCGGCGGGCATCGATCGGCAGAAGCGCAGCGAAGTGGCGCCGGGCCTGCCACCGGGCGCCAAGGAGAGCGACGACACCACGCACCTGTCGGTGGTGGACAAGGCCGGCAACGCGGTCGCGATCACGACCACCATCAATTCGACCTTCGGCAGCTGCTGCGTCGTCGAAGGGGCGGGCTTCCTGCTCAACAACGAGATGGACGACTTCTCGAGCAAGCCCGGCGTGCCGAACCAGTTCGGCCTCGTCGGCGGCAAGGCCAACGCGATCGCACCCGGCAAGCGCATGCTGTCGTCGATGACGCCGACGATCGTCGTGCGGGACGGCCAGTTGCGGCTGGTGCTCGGCGCGCCCGGTGGCGGCCGCATCATCACCGCGGTGCTGCAGACGCTGCTCAACGTCGTCGACCACCGCATGAGCCTCGCGCAGGCCGTGCGCGCGCCGCGCATCCATCCCCAGTGGCTGCCCGACGAGATCACCTGGGAAGCGCTGGCGCTGGCGCCCGAAGTGCGGGCGGCCCTGGTGCAGAAGGGCCACACGGTCGCCAAACGCCCGCGTGGCATCGGCCAGATGTTCGCGATCGAAATCGAGCCGGACGGCACGCGGGTCGGCGTCTGCGACCACCGCAGCGGCGGCTCTGCGGGAGCCAACTGAGATGGCACATCCGATCCGCATCGCTCCGTCGCTGCTGGCGGCGGACTTCGCGCGCCTCGCCGACGAAGTGAAGTCGGTCGAGCAGGGCGGCGCCGACTGGCTGCACCTCGTCGTGATGGACGGCCACTTCGTGCCCAACCTCACCTTCGGGCCGTTCGTGTGTGCGGCGATCAAGAAGGTCGCGCAGCAGCCGCTCGACGTGCACCTGATGATCACCGACCCGTGGCGCTACGCCGATGCGTTCCTCGATGCGGGCGCCGACCTGCTGACGTTCCACATCGAGGTCGCGAAGAACGGCGACGTGCCGGCCCTGTTGGCGCATATCAAGAAGCGCGGCAAGAAGGCCGGGCTGTCGGTGCAACCTGACACCCCGGTCGAGACCCTGGCGCCGTACGTGGCGCAACTCGATCTCGTGCTGGTGATGAGCGTGTTCGCCGGCTTCGGTGGCCAGAAGTTCATGCCGTCGGTGTTGCCGAAGGTCGCGCGTTTGCGCGAACTCGGGTTCACCGGCGAGGTGTCGATGGATGGTGGCATTGCCGCCGCCACGATCGCGACCGCCGCCGCGGCCGGCACCAACGTGTTCGTGGCCGGCACCGCGGTGTTCGGCAAGCCCGACCGCAAGGCGGGCATCGCCGAACTGCGCACGCTGGCCGGCGGTGCTGCCGCCGGCAGCTGACGTCTTTACCAGCACGATCCCCGTCCGCTAACGTCCCTACTTCACCGTCTCTCGAACAGGAACTGAAACGACATGGCTTGGACCCGCTTCGGCAAGAAGAAGGACATGCCCGGTGGACTCTGGATCAAGTGCGAGTCCTGCGGGGCCATGCTCTTCCGCAAGGAGTTCGAACAGCGCCACCGGGTCTGCGGCACCTGCGGCTACCACTTCACGCTGCCGGCGCGCGAACGCATCGCGCTGACGGTCGATGCCGGCACCTTCGAAGAGAAGTGGGCGAGCCTGCGGGCGCACGACGTGCTCGGGTTCACCGACGTCGGCTCGCGCGGCGCGGTCCCGTACAGCGACAAGCTGGTGCAGACGAAGCAGAAGACCGGCGAAGCGGACGCGATCGTCACCGGCACCGCCAAGGTGAAGGGCATCGCCTGCGCTGTCGGCGTGATGAACTTCCAGTTTCTCGGCGGCTCGATGGGCATGGTGGTCGGCGAGAAGATCGCGCTCCTGTGCGAGTACGGCCTCGAGCACCGTCTGCCGGTCGTGTTGTTCGCCTGCTCCGGCGGCGCCCGCATGCACGAAGGCGCGGTGTCGCTGATGCAGATGGCGAAGACCTGCGGCGCGCTGCAGCGGCTCAACGCGGCCGGCGTGCCGACGATCTCGGTGATGACGCATCCGACCACGGGCGGCGTCACCGCGTCGTTCGCGTCGGTGTGCGACCTGCTGATCGCCGAACCGGGCGCGTTGATCGGCTGTGCCGGGCCGCGCGTGATCGCGACGACCATCAAGAAGGAACTGCCGCAGGGATTCCAGCGCTCCGAGCTCCTGCTCGAGAATGGCCAGATCGACCGCATCGTGTCGCGAGCGACGCTGCGCGACGAGCTCTGGCGCCTGCTCGCCTACGCGACCGGCGGTGATCCCGTCGCCGCCAGCAAGCCGCAGGCAGTCGCCGCCGAAGCCGATGCCGAAGCCGAAGTCGTCGCCGCGGTGGCCGCTGCCGACGACGGCAAGGCGCGCAAGAAGCAGAAGGCCAAGAAGGCCTGATCGATCCCGTGCCGCCGCTCAAACCCACGCGTCCGGAGCCGCGGCGCGGCCCGTTCCCTCGCTTTCCCGGGCGCTACAAGGTCACGCCCGAGGACTTCGCCGTCGACGAAGTGCCGGCGTACCTGCCCTCGGGCGTCGGCGACCACGTCTGGCTGTGGGTCGAGAAGCGTGGGCTGTCGACGATGGACCTGCTGCACGAACTGTCGCACGGACTCGATCGCGACGAGCGGGCGTTCGGCATCGCCGGGTTGAAGGACGCGCAGGCGGTGAGCCGCCAGTGGGTCAGCATCGAACACGTCGATCCGCGCGCGTGCGAAGGCCTGCACGGCGAACGCTTCCGCGTGCTCGAGGTGCGCCGGCACGGCAACAAGCTGCGCATGGGCCACCTGCGCGGCAACCGCTTCGGCATCACCCTGCGTGGCACCGTGCCGGCGGATCTTGCCAGCGCCCGCGGCAACCTCGCCGACCTGGTCGCGCGCGGGGTGCCGAATTGGTTCGGCGAGCAACGCTTCGGCAAACGCGGCGCCAACCTGGCGAAGGGCCTCGACGTGCTGTGCGGCGACGCGCGGGTGATGGCGGCGCGCATGCCGCGGCGCGTGTTCGGCCTCGTGCTGTCGGCGGTGCAGAGCGAGGTGTTCAACCGCGTCGTCAACGCGCGGCGGGAAGCGCTCGGGACGTTGCTGCGGGGGGATCTCGCCTTCCGGCACGACAACGGTTCGGTGTTCGTGGTCGACGATCCGGCGCGGGAGCAGTCGCGCGCCGATGCGTTCGCGATCTCGCCGAGCGGACCGATGCCTGGACCGGAGATGACGCTGCCGACCGGCGAGCCGGCCCGGATCGAAGCCGAAGCGCTGGCGGCGCTCACGCTGCCGCCGAATGCGTTCGCGAAGTTGCCGTTCCGCCTGTGCCGCGGCGAACGGCGACCGCTGCGCGTGCCGGTGCAGGATGCGGTTGCCGATGCCGTCGATGGCGGCCTGCGGCTCCAGTTCACCTTGCCGAAGGGTGCCTACGCGACGTCGGTGCTGCGTGAGCTGCTGACCGACACGATCTGGTTTGGCGGCGATGACGATCGCGGGCGCGGCCGGCCGCGGCCGCAGCGTTCGCCGGAATCGCCGGCGGCCCCGGAGTCGCCCGACGCACCGGACGTCGACGACGAACCCGACGCCCCCGAGTCAGCCGAGTAGTGCCGTCGCGAGCCCGGAACTGCGTTCGGGCCAGCGCGCCAGGGCCGCTTGCAGCAGCGTCGGATCGGCCAGCAACAGCGCCCGCTGCTTGCCGCGGGTGATCGCCGTGTAGAGCAACGAGGCCTGCCACAGCGGGCCGTCGTGGTCCGGCAGCACGACCAGCACGTCGTCGAACTCGCTGCCCTGGGATTTGTGCACGGTCATCGCCCACGCCGTTTCGTGCGCCGGCAAGCGCTGCCGCGGCACGAAGCGCAGCGTGCCGTCGCCGCGCGGGAAGCACACCTGCGGCCGGCCATCGGGACCGCGCACAACGATGCCGAGGTCGCCGTTGTAGACGTGGTTCTGGTGGTCGTTGGCGACGACGAGGATCGGGCGGCCTTCGTACCACGGATCCTGCACGCGCACGCCGTGGCGGCCGAGCAGGGTCTCGATGCGCGCGTTCCAGGCCATGGCGCCGGCCGGGCCGATGCGCGCAGCCGTCAGCACGCGCAGCGCGGTGATGCGGGCGGCCACGTCGTCGGCACTGCCGTGCACGGCGCGCAACAGCATGGGTTCGATCATCTGCAGCGCCGCGTCGGCATTGGCCATCGGCAGCAGGTCCGCGTGGCCGGCATGCACGGCGGTGAGGGCCGCGGGAACGTCGCGCCGCGCCACCGCCAGGGCGAAACCGCCGATGCCAGGACGGCTGCCGAAGCGGTGGCTGTGCTGCAGGTGCACGACGTGGTCGGCGATCGCTGGCGCGCGCGTCTGGACCGGCTGTGGGCTCTGGCCGACGCAGGCCTGCACGAAGGCGGCGAGGTTGCTGCCGACGCCGCGTTCGGGCGCGGCGGCGCGACACAGGTCGCCGAGCACCTGCCCGGCGGCGACCGCCGCCAGCTGGTCCTTGTCGCCGACGAGCAGCAGTCGTGCGTGCGGCGGCAAGGCCCGGCACAACACCGCGAGCAGGGCGGGATCCGCCATCGACGCTTCGTCGACGACGACGACGTCGTGGCGCAGCGGGTTGTTCGCGCTGGCGCGGAACGTGTCCGGGCCCGGCAGGTAGCCGAGCAAGCGATGCAGCGTGGTCGGCTGGCAACGTTCGGCAACGGGGGCCAGCTCCGGCTCCGCGCTGGCGCGTTGCCGCAGTGCCTGCAGCAGGCGCGTCGCGGCCTTGCCAGTCGGCGCGCACAGCGCGATGCGCAGCTTCGGTTCCTCGCGCAGCAACACCGCCAGCAGCCGCGCCGTGGTGGTGGTCTTGCCGGTGCCCGGACCGCCGGTCAGCACCAGGAACGAACTGCGCGCGGCGGCGATCGTCGCCAGCAGTTGCGCATCGAGCGGCGCCTTGCCGTCCGCGGGCAGCAGCCTGAGCGCCTGCAGGTGGCCGCGCACCGTGGCGGCGTCCATGCGTTCGGATTCGGCGAGTCGTTGCTGCACGAACGCCACGATGCTGCGTTCGGCGACGAAGTCGCGGCGCAGGTAGAGCCGATCGTCGGCGACGAGCACGAGCGGTGTTGCCGGCTCTGGGTCGCTGCCATCGGCGCACAGGCCGCTGTCGCGCAGGGCCTGCCGCCACGGCCCGGTTGCCGGGAACGGGCTGTCTTCGTCGTCGCCGACGCGTCCCGCCCACGCCGCGAGTTGCAGGCAGACGTGGCCTTGTTCGCGCTGTCGCCACAACGTGCGGATCGAAGCCGCGAGCAACGGCCCGTCGGCCGTGCACCCGGCGACCAGTTCCCTGGCCAGCAAGGCCCCGACGTCGCCGGCAGTGACGTTCGCCTTGGCGGCGACGGGCGAGCGCGTCATCGGGTGGCCTCCGTCGTGCCGTCCAGCCAGCGGTCCATCGCCGCGACCACGTCGACCGGCACCCGATCGAAGAACATGCCGCAGCTGCTGCCCGGCAAGGCGCCGCGCAGGAAGGCGTAGACGACGCCGCCGAGGTGCCGCGCGGGATCGTAGTCGGGCCGGCGCGCGCGCAGATGGCGATGCAGCGCCAGCACGTACAGGTGGTACTGGAGCACGTAGTCGTGTTCGACCATCGCCGGCAGCAAGCGTTCCGAGGCGTAGCCGGACGCATCGTTGCCGAGGTGGTTCGACTTCCAGTCGAGCACGTACCAGCGGCCGTCGTGTTCGGCGACCAGATCGACGAAGCCGACGAGGAAGCCGCGCAGGTCCTGCGCCGGCAGCAGCAGCAGGCGGCGGGCCTGCTGCTGCGCCGCAGCCCCTGGGCTCTGCGCCAGCAGCCGCGCGAGGGCGTGCACGTCGGCGCGCAGGGCGGGCAACGTGAATTGCCACTCGACGGCGCGTGGGCCACGACACAGGGCCGCGAGCGTCGGGCCACCCGGGAACGCTTGCGCCTGCGCCAGGTCGTGCAGGGCTTGTTGCACGTCCGCGACCGGGTCGAGTTCGCCCTGGTGTGCGGCGATGTCGGCGAGCCCTTCGGCGGCGAGCACGTCGCGCACCACGGCCGTCGTGGTCGCTGCGTCGGCACGTTCGAGGTCGATGCGTTCGAGGATCGTGTGCAGGCACTGGCCCGCGGCCGGTCCGCGGGCGAACGCGAAGATGCCGCGGGGGGCGGCGGCCGGGGCGATGGGCGCGGCCGGCTGCGGGCGCTCGACCTCGGTCTCCGGCGATGGCTCGGCATCGTGGCTGCGCGCGATCAGCGACGAGAAGCTGTGCAGCGCCTGCGCCTGCACACGCCGCTCCGGACGGCGCGGCTGCGGCAGCGTGGCGGGTGCCTCGGCGGCGAGGCGGGCGCCCGTCGGCGGTGCGCCGACTTCGGTCACGTCGATCGTGCCGCGGCTGCCGGCGGCGAGATCGTGCAGCGTGTCGAGCCAGCGCGGTTGGTCGTCCTTGCAGCGTTCCTGGAACGTCGCCAGCCAACCGTCGCGGGGTTTGCCGTCGACGAGGCCTGGCACGGTGTCCTTGCCCTGCAGCAGCCACCCGAGCGAACTCATGGCAGCGTCGCGGCCGAGCGCACCCCAGTGCACGTAGCAGCGCCGTTTCGCCCGCGTCATCGCGACGTACGCCAACCGCAGTTCTTCGGCGAGGCGTTCGCGCGCAATCGCAGGCCGGTGCGGGTGATCCTTGGTCAGGCCGAACGCCACTTCGTGGCCGGCCGTGGTGGCGACGATGTCGGCCTCCGTGCGCGGGCCGAAGGCTGCCCACAGGAAGGGGCAGAAGACGACTTCGTACTCGAGCCCCTTGCTGCCGTGCACGGTGAGGATCTGCGCTGCGTCGTCGTCGCTCTCGAGCCGCAGTTCGCGCAGCGTGTAGTCCAGGTCCTCCTGGTTCTGCCGTTCGTGCGCGAGCCACTCGAGCAGGCCCTCCGGCGCCAGGCGGTGCGCGTGCTCGGCGTCGTGCAGCAGTTCGAACAGCTGCCGGAAGTTGGTGAGCCGCCGTTCGCCGCTGTGCCAACCGAGAAACCGCTCGTGCACGCGCAGGTCGACCAGCGCCTGCTCCTGCATCACGATGTAGCCGTGGCGCAACCACAGGCGCCGCCACAGCGCGACCTTCTCGAGCCAGGCATCGAACGCCGCTTCGTCGCGGTCGAGCACGAGCAGTGCCGAGGCATCGAGACCCCAGAGCCGGGTCGACATCGCCGCGCGCACGCGGCGCAGGTCCCCTGGCTGCAGCACCGCGAGCAGGAACAGCCGCAGTTCCGCGAACTCGTCGGTCTGGAAGATGTCGCCGGCCTTGCCGATTGCCGAAGGGATGCCGCGGCTCCGCAGTTCGTCCTGCACCAGGATCGCCTGGTGGTTGGTGCGGGTCAGCACGGCGAGGTCACGCGGGCGCAGCGGGGCGCCGTCGCTGCGGCCCGGGCCGGACAGCAGGCGCAGCGCTTCGGCGGCGACGTCGGCGGCGACGAGCGCTTCCGCCGCTGGCTTGGTCAACGCGGTGCTGCCGGCCGGGGCCTGTACGAAGCGCCAGCGCAGCACGGCCTCGCCGTCGCCGGTCAACGCCAGTTCGCCCGCTGCCTGCTTGGCCTGCACGGTCGGCATCGTGATGCGGTCGTCGAGGAACGGGCGCGGGTGGCGTTGGAAACACCTCGTCACGGCCTCGACCAGGGCCTTCGCGCTGCGATGGTTGGTCGGCAGCGTGTGGCAGCGCACCGCGTGGCCGCGAGCCTTCAGGTAGGTGCGCAGGTCGGCGCCACGGAAGCCGTAGATCGC
>SXGT01079182.1_pt1 | contig 17422 bp, 17 predicted proteins | sample 3176221 | NCBI WGS metagenome assembly SXGT01 (sample SAMN11356862, study PRJNA531348) | freshwater metagenome | isolation source: freshwater sample F1-120 | place: China: Fuxian Lake, Yuxi | collected 2017-12-25
CCGCCGACACCGATGCCCTGGATGAAGCGCATCAGGACCAAGAGCAGGGGAGCGGCCATCCCGATGCTGGCATAGCCGGGGATGCAGCCGATCGCGAACGTCGAGGCGCCGACCAGAAGCAGGCTCACCTGGAGTAGCTTCTTGCGTCCCACGCGGTCACCGAAGTAGCCGAAGACCAGGCCGCCGAGGGGCCGGGCGAGAAATCCGACGGCGTAGATGAGCAGTGCGTTGATGACGCCGTCGAGTGCGTTGTCGGTCTTCGGGAAGAACAACGTGCCGAAGACGAGGGCCGAGGCCGCCGAGTACAGCAGGAACTCGTACCACTCGATGACGGTGCCGGCCATGGATGCCGCCACCACTTTTCGCAGGTTGCTCGTGGGCGGGTGATCAGTGTGCGGGCTGGTGGCGCGGGATTGCTGGGGCGATGAGTTGACCACGGTGGCTCCTTGTCGGTGCGCATGGTTGGCGGACGTGGCCGCAGCCTGTGTCCCAGGTCACGGCAGCCATAGTGAAGCACAAGGAAAGCACTGTGAACAACCGATTGCGCACAATTGCCCCAAACTATGGACAATCGATTGCGCATATTGTTTGAATGGGTTCGTGGCGAAGTGCGCCAACCCGCGGGATTCGATCGAAGGAGGCACCGATGGCCATGCTCGACGGTGTTCGTGTCGTTAGCTTCACCCATTTTCTGCAAGGCCCATCGGCCACGCAGATGCTCGCAGATCTGGGCGCGCAGGTCGTGAAGGTCGAGCCACCGGCCGGAGCGTTCGAAAGGTCGTGGTCGGGCCCCGACGCCTACCTCAATGGGGAGAGCGTTTTCTTCCTGCTGGGCAATCGGAACGTCAGCAGCCTGGTGGTCGATCTCAAGGACCCCGAGTGGGTGGATGTCGTCCTCCGACTGCTCGACGATGCGGACGTACTGATCGAGAGCTTCCGCCCCGGCGTGATGGACCGGCTCGGACTGGGCTGGGAACGCCTGCGCCACCGCAACTCCCGGCTGGTGTATTGCTCGCTGTCGGGGTACGGCAGCGACGGGCCCTATAAGGACCGGCCGGGGCAGGACGTGCTGCTGCAGTCTTTATCAGGAATCGCCGCAGGCACGGGAGCCGCCGATGGCCCGCCGACGCCGGTCGGCGCGTCGATCGTCGACCAGCACGGCGCAGTGTTGGGGGCGTTCGGGATCCTTGCGGCGCTACATGGCCGGGAACGCACGGGACGGGGCGGTCGGGTGGAGAGCAATCTACTCAGCGCCGCGCTCGATCTCCAGATCGAACCGCTGTCCTACTTCCTGAACGGTTACACCGGGCGCCGCAGCAACAGCGGCGTGTCATCGCCGTATTACAAAGCGCCGTACGGCGTTTTCGCCACCGCCGACGGCCACCTCACCCTGTCGCTCAATGCGTTGGCTGTGCTGGCTGCCGTGTTCGAGGACGACTGGTTCCTCAGTGTCGGCGAGGACTCGTCCTACGAACGGCGCGAGGACGTCAACGAACGGGTGGCCAAGCATATGGGACAACGAACCACTGACGAATGGAGTGCGGTGTTTGCTGACGCCCGGGTGTGGTTCGCGCCGGTGAACACCTACGCCGACATCGTCGAGGACCCTCAGGTGCTGCACAACAAGTCGGTGATCGAGATCGATCATCCGACGGCCGGTGCCGTCAAGCTCCTCGGGCACCCGGTGCTCTACGACGGACAGCGCCCGGGGGTGCGCAACCTGCCGCCCGACTTGGGCAGCTCCAACCGGACTGTGCTGACTGAATTGGGCTATGACACAGAAGATATCGATCGACTTCAAGCAAAGGTAGGTAACTGATGACCGAGACACTGGCGATTGGGGAATCGGTGAGCGTCGCCCCCGAGGCCACCGACGGCGTGCTGGACGTGATGTTGAACCGTCCGAGAAAACGCAACGCCTTCGACCTCGACATGATCCGATCGCTGACCAGGACGATCGACGCCCGGCCGGCAGGCACCCGGGTGATCGTGCTGAGCGGCGGGTCCTTCTTCTGTGCGGGAGCGGACATCTCGGTATACGGACGTGGCGATCTGGGCGAGATCGGCGAGCTGACCCGCGCGGCGGGCGTCCTGGTCGACACCATCGCCACGGTTCCCGTCCCCGTCATCGCGGCGATCGAAGGGATGGCCCTGGGCGGTGGCTTCGAGGTCGCGCTGGCCGCCGACCTCGTGGTGGCAGGTGACACGGCCGAACTCGGCCTCCCCGAGGTGTCCCTAGGGCTGATCCCGGGCTGGGGCGGCACGCAGCGACTGACCGCACAAGTGGGTGCTCGAAAAGCCAAGCAGCTCATTATGCTCGGGCAGCGACTGCCGGCTGCAGAGGCCTGCGTCCTTGGCCTGGTGAACGAGGTGGTGCCGGCGGGCACCAGCCGTGCCCGAGCCCTGGACTTGGCGGCGTCTCTGGCGGGCTCGTCGGCCTCGGCGCTGGCGGCCACCAAAGATCTGGTGGCGGGAGCCGAGCGCGCCCTGGCCTACAGCGACGAACGCGCCACACTGATGGAGCTCTTCACCTCCGCCGACGGAGTCGAAGGGGTGGCGGCCTTCGTGCAGAAACGTCCGGCAGACTTCAGGCGTTGAGCGTGCACTGGATCACGAGCTCGGCGGGGCCGTGGTTTCCTTCGCCACCAGTACGGGCGCAGGATCGTCGACCACCACATCCGTGAGCCCGGCACCGCCCAGGTGGTCCAGCAGCATCGAGGCGGCCACTTCGCCGAGACGGTGCAGCGGCAGCTTGACAGTGGTGATGGCCGGATACACCGTGTTGGAGACCCACGTCGTGTTGATCCCGACGATTGACAGCTGCTCTGGTACCCGCAGGCCGAGCCGCAGCGCGGCGAACAAGGCGCCCACGGCGGCGTTGACGCTGGCGACCACAACGGCGGTGGGTCCGTTCGGTTTTCCCAGCCCGCCAATGCGATAGAGCGTGTCGAGCGCCAGGGCACCGGCATCGGATTCCCACCCGGCATCGATCACCCAGGCGGGGTCCGAAGTGAGGCCGGCGTCGGTCAGCGCCCGAAGGTACCCGCTCTTGCGCCGGCGTGCGGTGTCGTGTTCGCGGGTGCCGGAAATGAAGGCGATCCGCCGGTGGCCCAGATCGATCAGGTGCTGAGTCGCCATCGCCGCGCCACGCTGGTCCTCAAGGATCACCGATCCGACCCGGCCCGGGAGCCGGGAATTGACGGTGATCGCTGGCACCCCCGAATGCAGCACCGCGGCCAGCATGGTGTCGTCGAAATCCTCCCGACGCTGAATCAGCAGTCCATCGACCCGGCCTTCTCGCACCAAGCGGGACAGCTGTTGGGCGCCTTCGGGCGGTGGATCCACCTGCCCCAGCAGCACGTCGGTGCCGTGTCGGGCGGTCGCCTGCTGCACGCCCGCCAACATGTCGGCAAACACCGCGTTGTTGACGTCGGGAACGATCAGACCGATTGCGCCGGAGCGAGACTGGCGGAGCGCACGTGCGCGGGCATTGGGCACATAGTCGAGCTCGGCGGCGGCCGCCAGAATGCGGGCGCGGGTGGCGTCGCTCATGCGCGCTCTGGTATCGCCGGTCAGCGCGCGAGAGGCGACCGACTTCGAGACCCCTGCCGCGCGCGCCACGTCATCGAGGGTGCCCACGGAACTCATCGTAATTGGCCGTCCACGGGATAAGCGGCACGGCTGGCCGCCCGTGGAGGTGCTGGTTTGTGGTTCCACCGTACAGCTCCAGCTTTCGCCACCTGGATGAGAGTAGCGGCCTCGCCATCTCTGTGAGAAAGCTGCAAAAGCGCAGTTGAGAGTGCTGACGTGTGCCATCGAGTTTGACGATCGACACGAGCCGCACCCGCTGACCACCGCGCGGTGCTGCTAACGTCAAACCCGGTGCGCCGGGAAGTCTGGTCGGCAGGGTATTTGTCCTGCGACGGCAAGGTGTGCACGCGGTGGTAGCTGGTGATGAGGCGTTGACCCGCCGACCGCGCGCCGCGCTGGTCGACATCCTGTCCATTCCGGAGACCTTCGTCAGTCCGGGCCGTCGCATCCTGCGAAGACTGGTCTACGCGCTGGGCGCATTGGCCGCGGTGACAGGCATCGTCTACCTCGACCGCGGGGGTTACACCGATGCCGCGGACGGCGAGGTGTCATTCCTGGATTGCGTGTACTACGCGACGGTTTCGTTGTCGACAACAGGCTATGGCGACATCGCCCCCGCCACTCCCACGGCTCGTTTCATCAATGTCGTTGCGGTGACACCCCTACGGGTGGTGTTCCTGATCATCCTCATCGGCACGACGGTCGAAACGCTGACCACCCAGTCGCGCCGGGTGCTGAGACTGCAGCGGTGGCGACACCGAGTGCGCGACCACACCGTCGTCATCGGTTACGGCACCAAGGGTCGAGCCGCTGTTGCGGCGATGGTCGGTGACGAGGTCGTCCCCACGGACATCGTCGTCATCGACGAGAGCAGCGCCGCACTCGAGCGGGCCAGGGGCGCCGGGCTGGTCACCGTGCACGGGGACGCCACCAATGCCGATCTCCTGCGGATCGCCGGCGCCCAGCATGCGAAGGCGATCATCGTCGCCACCGATGACGATGCCACGGCCGTGCTGGTCACCCTCACCGCCCGTCAAATAGCCCCGAAAGCCCAGATCATCGCGGCCGCAAGGGAAACCGAGAATCAGCATCTGCTGCGGCAGTCGGGTGCGGATTCGACCGTGGTCTCTGCGGTGACGGCTGGCCGACTACTGGGCGTCGCCATCCGCACACCCAGTGTCGTCGAAATGATCGAGGACCTGCTGACACCGGATAGGGGATTCGCCATCTCGGAACGGGACGTGGCCGCGAACGAGGTGGGTTGCTCGCCGAGGAATCTCGACGACATCGTGCTGGGCGTGGTGCGCGCAGGCCAGTTGGTCCGGGTGGACGCACCCGAGGTCGGTGCCCTGCAGACCGGGGACCGGCTGCTACTCGTCCGCAATAACGGTGACCTGCGATGACCCCGACGCCGCGGATCAACCACCCACCGGCGGCACAACCCGCCCCACCCCCACGGTGATCCGCGGCGCGGCGGCCGGGTCGAGCCACTGGAGCAGCGTGCGCATCTGGTCCCGATCGATCGCGACGCAGCCCCACGTCGGTTCGCCATCGGTGACGTGCACGAAGATGCCCGCCGAGCGCCCGGGGATCCGCTGCGGGTTGTGCTCGACGAGCACGGCGTAGTCGTAGATCTCGCCCGAGCGTCCGAGGTTCTCGGCATCCTCGGACGGCATCGTCGGCGACCGCACGAGGGTGTTGTAGGTGGGGGAGTCCACGTCCTCGTCCCACCAGTCCGAGTTGTCCACCCGGGTGTAGGCCATCGTGGTTCCCGGGTTGGGCTCCCGGCCGAATGCCATCCCCAGGGGGAAGGTGCCGACCGGGGTGCGGAAGACATCGTCCTGGGGTTCGCCCACACCCAGTTCGCCGAGATCGGCGTGGGTCGGGCCGAGCGCCGTCCGCCACTCGCCGCCGGCCCGCTCATAGGCCGTGAGGGTGCCGATCGGCGAATCGGCCTGCGGCGCCTCCACGATGATGAGTTGTTCCCGCGCCGGCTCGGCTCCCGCCGAACCCGCAGACATCACGCCGAGTAGTGCGGCGGACGCACCCGCCAGTAAGCGCCTCGGTCCCCTCGCCATACGCGAACACCCTTCCGGTCGTCCCCAACACTAGTGAGTGCTTGCCCGGATAGCTTGGGAGCATGCCTGCGAACGCCGAAGCGATCACTGCTGCCGACCGCTGGTTCCTGCAGCGTGGGTTGCCATCCGCCGTACCGATCAGGGCGCGGTGCCGCGATGTCGTGCCGCGGTCGGCGCCGGCTCTGGCCGCGTTTGCGGTGCTCATGCTGCTCAGCCTGGTGGTGATGCTGGCCTCCGGGGACAGCGACGTCGACGTCGATGCCGATCCGTCGGCATCGCAATGGCTGGCTTTGGTTGTGCTGGCGGCTATCCCGGGCGCGATGCTGCTGGCCGGCTATTGCGTTTCGCGGATATCCGGCAGGCGCGGACGCTGGGTTGCCTCGGGGATTGCCGTCGTGGTCGCGTTGGCGTCGGACTGGTACGGCGACGGAGGCGCCAACCTGGTGCGGGACACGCTCGTCGATGTAGCGATCATCGCCGCGATCCTGGTCGCCACCGGTACGGGAATCGGATCGATCCTGGGGTGGTCCGCGCGCGTGACGTTTCGTCAGTTGCGGTCGGCCGGCCGGTTGATGGCCCGTGCGCTCCCGGTTGTCCTGCTGACGGTGCTCGTCTTCTTCAACACGCTCGTGTGGACCATCGCGACGGATCTCGATGTGCTCCGGATGTTCCTGCTGATCGGGTTTCTGGGACTGATCGCGGTTTCCTTCCTGGTATCCGGGATTCTCGACGCACTGAACACCGTCACCGCCGCGCCGCTACCGGATCGCGCCGAAGCAGGTCTTGCCGGCACACCGTTCGCCGACTTGGTGACCGGCGCTGACGCCGCACCGCTCCGGAAAAGCGAGCGCGTGAATCTGCTACTGGTGCTGACGATTTCGCAGGTGACCCAGATACTGTTGCTCGCCATCGTGACCGGTGCGGTGTTCTTCACGATGGGCCTGATCGTGCTGAACGAGAAGGTGTCGGACAAGCTCACCAATGGTGCCTCGGCCCAAAGTGTCTGGTTTGACGTCACGCTGCCGGTCTCCGTGGCGCACCTGCACGTGACGGCACTCCTGGCGGCATTGACCTTCATGTACGTCAGTGTGCGTGCCGTCGGCGACGGCGAATACCGCAAGGAGTTCCTCGACCCGCTGTTGGCCGAGATGGAGCTCGCCCTGGCCGCCCGGCATCGGTACCACGCCGCGGTCAGGTGATCGACCGCCCGGGCGCCTGCTGGGTGTGGATGAGTTCGATGAGCAGGCGGCGCAGTGCCGGTTCATGGTCCCCGATCGCGGCGATCAGGGTCGGGTCGTTCTGCTCGCGTTCCAGCAGCGCCTCGTACACGCGGCGACCGGTCGGTGTGCTCGTCACCGATTTGCGTCGCTCATCGCGGGGGTCGGTCTGGCGGCGGACATAGCCCAGGCGTTCGAGTCGTTCGATGGTGCGGCTGGCGGTCTGATCGGTCACCCGGCAGGCCTGGGCGATCTCGCGTTGGGTCGCCGGCCCGGGCGCGACGACGTGCAGGACCACCAGGCCGGCGCTGGACAGGTCGTACTCGCGCAGCACGTGTTCCCAGGACTGCTCGACGAGCCGGGCCGCCATCGAGAGCAGCCGCCCCGTCGGCCATCGGTCCACGCCGTCCATGGGCGATGTGTGCCTCTCGTCGGGTCGGGCCATTTGCATTTTATTCAGCAGGCTGAACAATATAGGAAGAGCCCCGACTCCGAGGATGGAAGTAGATGACCACCGAGACATCGACCACAGACCGCTCCCAACACATTCCCGCACTTGTCGTCTCGTTACTCGTCGTCGCCGTGGTCGCGGCGCTGGGCGGGTTCGCGTCGGCCGATGCCGCATCCGAGTACGGCCAGCTGGCACAACCCAGTTGGGCACCACCGTCCTTCCTGTTCGGCCCGGTGTGGACCGTCCTGTATGTGCTGATGGCGGTGGCGGCCTGGCTGATCTGGCGGGCGAACCCGCGGTGGAGCAATCCCGCGATCATCGTCTACGGCGTGCAACTCGCCCTCAACCTGGCCTGGTCGCCGTTGTTCTTCGGACTCGGCTGGCGCGGCCTGGCACTGGTCGACATCGTGGCACTCGACATCGCGGTCGCCGCCACGATCGCACTGTTCTGGAAGGTGAACCGCCTCGCGGCCGCGATGCTGATTCCCTACCTCGGGTGGGTGCTCTTCGCGACGGCACTGAACTACGCGGTGTGGTCGCTGAACTGAGGACCCAGCACGGCCATTCCCGCTGACGTGCTCCCGCGCCGTGGTGGAATGGCGACACCGCCGTGGGGACGGCGGAAATGGGAATCGGGAGAGTCTGTGCACGGTACGGGTCCGGTCACCGGCTTCGCCGGCTGGTGGCGTCAGCCCGACCGGTACGACTGGGTGGTCCAGTTGGTGGAAACCAGCGGCTATGGACGCTTGACCCGGCTCGGTATCGCGGGTGGGTGTGTGGCCATCGGCGCCTGGCCGATCCTGATGCTCTTCAGCCCGCAGGGGGTGGTGGGGTCCACCAGCCGGATCGTCACCGCGGTCTGCGGTGTGATGGCGGTGTTCTTCGCGGGATGGTGGCTGGTGGGGTGGCCGACCTATCGACAGTCCAAGGTCGTCGTGGTGATCCTGAACGCCACCATCGCGATCAACTGCGTGCTCTACGTCCTCGAGGGCAAACCGGTCACGGCCACGCTGGCCTTCGCGCTGACGGCCAGTTACGTGGCGTGCGTGCACACCCTTCCCTACCTCAGCGTGGTGCTGGCATTGGCGACGGTGCCCATCGTTCTGCGTATGGTGCTCGTCGCAATGGGCGGTGATCTCGCGGCCGGTCTGGCCGACGGCATGCTGCGGCTGGCATCGGTCATCGTGGTGCCGATGACCATCAAGACGCTGGTGCAGCTGCTGGGAGACACCGCCGTCGTCTCCGACATCGATCCGCTCACCGAGCTGGCCAACCGGCGCGGTCTGGTGCGCGCCGTCCGTCAACTCGTCGCCACCGGGCTCGCAGATGGCCGGACGAGCGTGAGCCTGACCATGATCGATATCGACGACTTCAAGACCATCAACTACACCCACGGTCACGCCACTGGTGATCATGTACTGGTGGCGCTCGCCCAGACGCTGCGCCGGGTATGTCCACCGGAGTCGGTGATCGCCCGGATCGGGGGTGAGGAGTTCGTGATCGTCGCACTCGGAGAGGCGGGCAAGGCCGTGGAGATCGCCGAGCGGCTAAGGGCCGAATTCGAGGGCGTCCAAGCGGACTTCACCGCCAGCTACGGCATCGCCGGCACGGCGCTGCGCCCCTCGGTGAATGTCGACGCCATCGAGCTCACCGAGCACCTGCTCGGTGTCGCCGACCACGCCATGTACATCGCCAAACGTGCCGGCGGCGATCGCATCGAGGTGGCCGTTCGGCCCGAGCGCTGATACGCGCCTACCCTGGGTAGCCGCGCTGACCAAGTGCGGCCATCCAGGGAGTGTTCATTGAGTACCGGGCCGATTACCCGCACAGGATCTGCGACGCAGCCGAAAGCACCGCCCAGCGCGAACGTCATCATCGCGCTGCTGGTGTTCTCGGCGTTCGTCATGATCCTCAACGAGACGATCATGAGCGTCGCGCTGCCCGTGCTGATCGTCGATCTGGAGATCGCCGCCCGCACCGCGCAATGGCTGACCAGCGGCTTCCTGCTCACCATGGCCGTGGTGATCCCGATGTCGGGATCACTGTTGCAGCGCTTCCCGGTTCGGGCCATCTTCGTGGCGTCGATGTCGCTGTTCTGTGCGGGCACCCTGGTCTGTGCGCTGGCGCCGGGCTTCGCCGTCCTGCTGGCCGGACGCATCGTGCAGGCCTGCGGCACCGCGGGCATGGTGCCGCTGCTGATGACGACGGTCATGACGTTGATCCCCGCCGAACGTCGCGGGCAGACCATGGGCACCATCTCGATCGTCATCGCCGTCGCACCCGCGGTGGGGCCCACCCTGTCCGGTTTCATCCTCGGATCGCTGAACTGGCGCTGGATGTTCTGGATCGTGCTGCCCATCGCCCTGCTCGGACTCACCGCCGGGTGGATATGGCTGCGCGTCACCGATGAGCGGGAACAACCCACCCGCATCGATCCTGTCTCGGTGCCGCTATCGGCGATCGCGTTCGCGGGCTTGGTGTTCGGGCTCTCGGAACTGGGCGCGCCCGGGCACGGCGGACAGGCCGTACCGGCGTGGGTGCCGCTGGGCGCCGGTGCGGTCGCGATGGTGCTGTTCGGCGCGCGGCAGCTGCGGTTGCAACGCGATGATCGCGCGTTTCTGGATCTGCGGCCGTTCACCTACCGGCGGTTCTCGGTCTCGGTGGGTCTGGTGGTCATCGGGTTCACCGGGCTGTTCGGCGCCATCATCATGGTGCCGCTCTACGTACAGGACGTACTCGGGAAGAGCGCCTTGGTGGCCGGGCTGACCAGCCTGCCGGGCGGACTGCTGATGGGCTTGGCGGGGCCCCTGGTCGGGCGGGTGTACGACCGGCACGGGGCGCGACGGCTGGTTGTTCCCGGTTCGTTCCTGCTGTTCGCATCGCTGTGTGGCTTCGCGCTGCTGTCGGCGGCCACGCCGGTCTGGGAACTCGTTGTCCTGCAGACGATCATGATGGTGGGACTGTCGATGATGTTCACCCCGCTGATGACCGATGCGCTCAGCGCACTGCCCGACCGGCTGTACTCCCATGGCAGCGCCATCATGACGACCCTGCAACAGGTCGCGGGCGCGGCCGGTACTGCGCTGTTCGTCACGGTCATGGCCAAGGCGTCCGCCTCGGGTGGCGCACCGGATATGCCCGGCGTGCATGCCGCCTTCGTGGCCGCGGCGATGATCGCTGCAGTCGCCGTGGTGCTGGCGTTCTTCACGGCGACGCGCCCGCTTCCGGCCGGCGGCACGCCGACCCACTAGCGGCCCTCACGCGAGCAGGCGGTCGTCGTCCTGTTCGGGCTCGGCGGCATCGGCGGGACGTGCCGCGATCTGGTCCCAGTGCAGTCGCACCTCGGTGCCGGTGGCCGTCGAGTCGACCGCGGCGCTGTCGGTGAGCGCTCGCATCAGCATCAGCCCGCGGCCCCGCGCGGGAGTCGGCGCGGCCGAGGGCTCCTTCGTGCGCCAGCGACCCTCGTCGGTGATCCACACCGTCAGCGCAGCCAGCTGCGGATCGTATTCGGCGCGGGCATGCATTCGTCCCGGCTCCGGGGAGTCGAGGTAGGCGTGCTCGGCCGCGTTCGCCAGCGCCTCGTTGACGGCGAGCACGATGTCGCTGGTCTTCTCCGCATCCACGCTCAGGGACTCGGCCAGCCAGGCGGCGAAATCGTCACGGAGCTGCACGGCATGCACCATCGTGGCAACGACTCCCGGGCGGGAGAAGGCCGCGCGCCGCTCTGCTCGATCACCCATGACACGTGGACTTTACCCAGGTTGGGCGATGTTCATTCGTGACGCGGATAACACCTCCACACCGCATGGCAAACATATTGGGTACCAGCGGTATCGCCTGTCGTGCTGGCGCATGATGGACACATGGCAAATGATTCGCTGAGCGAGGACGTCATCAGATTTCTGTCGACGGGTACCCGGACCGGCAAGCTCGGGTACGTCGCGGCCGACGGCCGCCCCCTGATCGCTCCCGTCTGGTTTCTGGTGGAGGACGGCCGACTGGTGTTCAACACGGGGGCGAACACCGCCAAAGGCCGTGCCCTGCAACGTGATCCTCGGGTGGTGCTCCTCGTCGACGACGAGCAGCCGCCGTTCTCCTTCGTCCAGGTGCAGGGCACGGCCGAGCTCAGCGAGAACGACCCGGATCTGCGCGGCACCGCCACCCGCATCGCGGCGCGTTACATGGGGGAGCAGCGCGCCGACGAGTACGGAGAACGCAATGGCGTCCCCGGGGAACTGGTCGTGCGCATCACGCCGCGCAAGGTCATCGCCGCCTTCGACGTCGCCGACTGACCGGCGATCGGCAACTCTCTGTAGCGTTGGTGGTGCGGAAGTTTCCGTGCAAGGCATAACGGCAATACCACCGACGGCGGGGCCTGCGGCTGCGCGAGACCTGGGAGGAGTCAGATGTCGACACACGCGGCCGAGCCGTCGCAACCTGCCGCCACGTCATCGGGCCTCAAACCCGAAGACCAGGCCAATGAGCCTGCGGAGATCACGTTCGACGAGCACCTGCATCCGGCGCGCCCGAAAGTACTGCGGTTCCGCCCCCGGGTGCGCACTCCGTTCGTCCGGCGGTCGCTGGCCCAGGACGGCCCGCCGACCGGCGAAAATCATGCCTATGTCTCGTGGCTGCTGTCGCAGTCGATGCTTGCCGACGCCAACGAGATCAGCCAGCAGTTCTCCGGACAGGGTTCGATGTGGCAGAACCCCTTCGCCCGGCCCAACCCGCGGACCGCGGTGGAGACCGCGTCGGTATGGTTCACCGCCTACCCGCTGTCGCTGATCACCCGCTCCGACGAGTCGTTCCTCAAGGCGATGTCCGATGAATCGTTGTGGAAGGCCTTCGCGGAGATCGGTATCCAGGCGGTGCACACCGGTCCGGTGAAACGGGCCGGCGGTATCTCGGGCTGGCAGCTCACCCCGAGCGTGGACGGCCACTTCGACCGCATCAGCACGCAGATCGACCCGGCCTTCGGATCCGAGGACGAATTCCGGCAGATGTGCGGAACCGCCAACTGGTACGGCGGCACGATCATCGATGACATCGTGCCAGGCCACACCGGCAAAGGGGCGGACTTCCGGCTGGCCGAGATGAAGTACGCCGACTACCCGGGCATCTATCACATGGTGGATATCGATCCGCGGGACTGGGAGCATCTGCCCGACGTCCCCGAGGGCGCGGATTCGGTGAATTGCGATGCCGCGACCGAGGATTGGCTCGACAAGGCCGGCTACATCATCGGCCGCCTGCAGCGCGTCATCTTCTACGCCGAGGGCATCAAGGAGACGAACTGGAGCGTGACCCGCCCGATCGTCGGCGTGGACGGTGTCGAGCGGCGCTGGGTCTACCTGCACTACTTCAAGGATGGCCAGCCCTCCATCAACTGGCTTGATCCCAGCTTCGCGGGGATGCGGCTGGTGATCGGTGACGCGCTGCATTCGCTGTCCGACCTGGGCACCGGTGGTCTGCGCCTGGATGCCAATGGATTCCTCGGCGCCGAGAAGTCCTCGGAGGACGACGTCGGCTGGTCAGAGGGGCACCCGCTGTCGCAGGCGGCGAACCAGTTCATCGGCAGCATGGTGCGCAAGCTCGGTGGGTTCACCTTCCAGGAGCTCAATCTCACCATCGACGACATCCGCGAGAACAGCATTGCCGGCCCGGACCTGTCCTATGACTTCATCAACAGGCCCGCCTACCACCACGCGCTGGCCACCGCCGACACCGAGTTCCTCCGGCTCACCCTGCGCACCACGCTGGAGACGGACATCGATCCGGCCTCGCTGGTGCACGCCATGCAGAACCACGACGAACTGACCTACGAACTCGTGCACTGGTCGGCCGGGCATCGCGACGACATCTACACCTACAAGGGCCACGAGGTCACCGGCGAGGAACTCGGACACAGCGTGCGCACCGATCTGATCGAGGCGCTCACCGGTCCCGACGCCCCGTACAACCTGGTGTTCACCACCAACGGCATCGCCTGCACGACGGCGACCGTGATCGCGGCGACGCTGGGTATATCCGACCTCGACGAGATCACCGATATCGATCCCATCCGGCGTGCGCATCTGCTGCTCGCGATGTTCAACGCCCTGCAACCGGGCGTGTTCGCGCTCTCGGGATGGGACCTGTGCGGCATGCTGACGCTCCCGCCCGATGATGTGAGCGAACTGCTCCGTGGCGGGGACACCCGGTGGATCCATCGCGCCGCGCATGACCTCATGGGTGTGAACCCCGATGCCCGGCACTCCAGTGCCGGGATGCCGCGCGGCACAAGTCTTTACGGATCCATCCCGGACCAGCTGGCGAACGAGGCCAGCTTCCTGCGGCAGCTGCAGGCGATTCTCGCCGTGCGTACGCATTTCGGCATCGCCACCAGCACCCAGGTGGACATCCCGGAGGTGTCGCACCGCGGCATGCTGGTCATGGTGCATCAGCTGGCAGATCCGCACCAGCTGCAACTGACGGTGCTCAATTTCGCCAACGCCGATATCGCCGGGACGGTGCGTTCGGAGTTCCTGCCACCGGACGCGGTCGTCTCGGACATGTTCAGCGGTAAAGAGATTGCGCACGTCGATGACCTGCACAGCTTCACCGTGGAGATGCCGGCGCACCACGGGATGTCGCTGTTGGTCGAGCGGCCGGTCGCCGAAGATCCTGCCGACTGACCGAACGGTCAGGGCAGGGCGTAGTCCATCGGGGGGCCGTTGAGATTGGCGGCATCGCGGTGCACGACGGTGGTGGCGACGTTGTCCCCGCCGCGGATCACCCCGATGATGGATACCTCGTCATGGAGTGTGAAATGTTCGGCAGTGCCGCCCAATTGGCTACCGGCTGCGGTGATGCCGTGCGTCTGATCGTCGACGCGATACGTGCGCGCCACCCCGTCGGGCCCCTGTGCGGTCAGCGAATCGGGTGAGATGGCGATCACCCGGCCTTCGTGGGTGACGGGTGTCGTGACGGCCACGGGCGCAGACTCGGGCGGCGGCGCCGCGACACCGGAGTCCATCAGGTGCATGAGGAGCGCGGTGCTGACGGCGGCGAATGCGACTGCGAAGGACATCGACAGGCTGAGCACGGTGGTGTGCGGTGTCCTGCGTGCGTGCCTTCCGGGTCCGGTACCCATGTCCTGCCCCCTCGTCCGTTGCCGTGCGGTTACCCGGCGACTCGGGTGGAGTAAACGCACCGCAGACGACGAGGTCGCCCTTTTCGACGAGCACCGCGCGCGGAGCTAGGCGTTGTACGCCACCGCGGCGATATGCGTGGCGACCGCACGGGCGATGACCGCGGTGGCGGGGTCGTCGTCCGCTTCGTACCGGTCGGCGGCAGCGTCATAGCGCGCCCCGGCTATCGATCCATGGTCGGCGGCTACCTCGACGATCTCGACCGGCCACTCCAGCGCGCGCAGGCCGGCGGCGAACTCGACGGCGGCTGATGCGGGCACGACATCGTCACCATCGCCGACAAGCAGGTGCACTGGCGTCCGCAGGTCGGTGTCGGGGACAGCCCGCAGCACCGGACCGCCGGAGATCGGATCATCCACCATGAATGCCCCGCCAAGGCAGATCGTGTGCGCGACAGCAACATCGAACTCTTCTGCGCGGAGCGTCAACCCGGCCGCGGCGACACCGCCCAGCGACCAGCCGACGAGCACGAGATCGGCGCCGGCGCTGCGCGTGCGCGCACATCGCACCGAGTTCAGTAGGTCCGCACGCCCGCCGTCGGTGGCGTGAGAATCCCAGTCCGGGGCGATCACCCCGAGCCCGTGCTCGGCGACGGCTTCGGCGAGCACCCGGACCGCGGCCCGGGAATCGGTCTGCGTACCGTGCCACAACAGCACGATGGGCCGTGTCGGCTGACCGAACAGATCGGCCGATCGACCCGGCGCGTACTCGACGGTCTGCACCAGGGTCACGATGAGTGCGGCGTGGGACTCTGCGCCGACTCCCACTTCGACTCCAGAGACCGCTTCACCACCTCACCGGCGGCGATGGTGAGCTGGAACGTCTCGCCGTCGTCGCCTTCGAAGGTGACCAGGTACCCGGATGGGATCTCTTCCTTGTGGACCACTTTGTAGGCCAGCTCGCCGGTGCCACGATCGAGGGCGACGATGTCGCCGGGGGCCACGGTGTCGATGCGACCGTCAACAGAAGATTCAGACATGCCTGGGTCGGTAGCCAGATCGGCGCCGTTGCAAACACGTCCGTGGTGAAGTGGGGTCCCAATCTTGATGTGTCAGGCGTACGGTCATAGGTGCCGAGGGTGGAATGGTTGCTTCAACACCCGGAGTTCAGGTGACGTGTCGGATGCAACCGTGAGGTTCAAAAACCAGCCTCGGCCTATGCGTCGCCGCCCCGCGGCACCCCGAAGGCGAGCACCGCGGCATCGTCCTCGACACCGGTGCCCAGCGCGTCGAGCAGGTGCCGAATGGCGTCGACGACCTCGGCGGCGCCGGCCGGCGCCTGCTCGCGGGCGAATCGCAGCAGCGCGCCATCGTCGTCGTAGCGTGCGGTTCCCGGGCCGACCCGCGCCTCGGTCAACCCGTCGGTGTAGAGCACCAGGGTGTCACCGGGCCCGAGATGCATTCGGCTGCTGAAGAAGTGCGGATCTTCGATCATGCCGACGGCCTGGCCGCCGATGGTGTCGGCGAAGTAGGCGCTCCCGTCCCCGCCGAGCAGCAGTGGGGGCGGGTGACCCGCGCTGGCGAGATCGACGTCGAAACCGTCACTCCGGGCTGTGAGGTTTCCGTAGACCACGGTGCACAGCCGGTGGCGTTCGATGCCCAACTGTTGGTGCAGCACCGCGTTGAGGTTGTGCAGTACCTGCACGGGGGCGTCGTCGAACACCGCGGCCGAGCGCAGGACATAGCGGGTCAGCGTGGTGACGACGGCGGCGTCGACGCCCTTGCCGGCGACATCGCCGAGGAAGAAACCCCAGGTGTTCGGGGGCAGCGGGAACAGATCATAGAAGTCACCGCCCACATCGTCGGGTGAGGCGGTGTGGTAGTGGTCGGCGGCATCCAGACCCGGTGGCGGCGACAACAACGGCGGGTGCAGTGAGCGGCGCAGCGTGGCGGCGAATGCGCGCGCACGCTCCTGCTCGGTCTCGGCGCGACGGCGCTGCTCCAGGAGTTCGCGTTCGTAGGCCCGGCGGTCCCCGGCATCCACCGCGGTGACACGCCACAATTCGGGCGCTTCAGGGGTCGCCGCTTTGACATTGGCGGTCAGGAACATCGGGAGCCGCGCGCCGTCGGAGGTCAGCATGTCGACGGTGACACCTTCGAGCGTGCCCGTCATCCGCAACAGCGGAACGAAGTGGGTTTCGTAGTGGATTTTTCCGCCGGTGGTCAGCAGATCCGAGAAGGACTTCTCGTGAAGCGCGCCCTTCGGGTAACGCAGCCAGTCGATGATGGTGGCGTTGGCGTTGACGATGCGACCGTCGGCGGTCAGGATCAGATGCCCGGACGGCGAGTTGTCCCAGAAGTCCTCGAAATCGAGACTGGTCACGGGGTGCCCGCGAACGCGGCGATGGCCGCCGCGGTGGCGTCCGGGTCACTCACGTGCGGGCAATGGCCCACCGCGTCGAGGGTGACCAAGGTGCTGCCGGGTATCTGCTGCTGGACGAAGGCGCCGACGGTGCGCGGGGCGATGGCATCCTGTGTGCACTCCAGGACCAGCGTGGGCACCGGAACGTGCGGAAGATCAGATCGATTGTCCGACAAGAACGTCGTGCGGGCGAACACCCGGGCGCAGGCAGGGTCGGTCCGGCAGAACGTCTCCTCCAGTTCGGCGTGCAGGTCGGGGCGGTCGGGATTGCCCATGATCACCGGCGCCATCGCCCTCGACCAGCCGAGGTAGTTCGCGTCGATGGATTCCAGAAGTTCGTCGATATCGCTCTCGGAGAAGCCGCCGTGATAGTCGCCGTCGTCGATATAGCGCGGTGACGGCGTCACCATGACGAGTTTGGCGAAGCGGCTCGGGTCGGCGATGACCGCCAGGGCGCCGATCATCGCCGCCACCGAATGGCCGACGTACACCACGTTGTGCAGGTCGAGCTCGCGCACGATGTCCAGCACATCG
>SXGT01794338.1_pt1 | contig 17422 bp, 19 predicted proteins | sample 3176221 | NCBI WGS metagenome assembly SXGT01 (sample SAMN11356862, study PRJNA531348) | freshwater metagenome | isolation source: freshwater sample F1-120 | place: China: Fuxian Lake, Yuxi | collected 2017-12-25
AGAGGTAGGCGTTTTTTCGACTTTGCGATCCGCCGCGAAACGCTGCGGTGTCTCTGAAGTTTAACAAGAAAGTGGGCCGCGCTTTACGGTAAAGCAGCGGCCCTTTTCTACAGCGGAGTGTTGCGCCATGGCAGAAGCTACCAAGCAAAAGACCCCCCAGCAAGTCATTTTTGATCTCTTGTCGATGCTGGTCGATAACAAACCCGAACACAAAATTTTCCTCGATCAAGCCTTCGGAGGACGCCGCCTAGAGGAAAAGTTTCTCGTTCACGAACCGGAGAAAGGAAAGTTTCTCGTTCTCCAAGAGACTGACGGCGGCGTGGTGCAGTATGTGGACGCAGGGGCCGTAAGAGCGGCGCTCACCAAGTTTACCCGGCAGCTCCCCTCCACACTTGAGCATTTCAAACTCACGGACAAGATGAAAAGCGCTGTTGACTACTGGATGCACGCAGCAGCCCCGATCACAGAAGAGATTCATCCTGTGCTGCAGAACGGGGAGCCTGGACGAACCTTCCGGCGACTTGACTTCGATGCCTTCGCCATGGAAACCCCGCTGTTCGACGATTTCATTGCTCACATGGAAACAAACGCCCCTGCGTTTCTTGCCTTCTGTGGCTCGCTCTTTGACTCCACGGCACAGCGCCAGAACTATGTCTGGCTCCACGGCCAAGGCAACGATGGGAAGAGTACATGGGCGCGGTTCTTGCACAAGATTTTCGGAACGGCCTTCGCGCCGCTGTCCGATGATACCAAGATGCACAATCAATTTTGGACTTACCAATGTGTCGGAAAGCGCGTCGGTGTTTTCTCCGACTGCACGAGCAGCAAGTTTGTCTCCAGCGGCCTGTTTCAGCAGATCACAGGCGATGACGTTGTTCCCTGCGAGCGCAAAGGGAAGGACGTAGTGGGCATCCGGCTCCCCACGATGTTTTTCTTCCTGTCGAACAACCTGCCTGAGATTTCAACCAAGCGCTCTGCACTCAGACGGGCAATCATCTGCACCATGCGCGAGCGCGGCCCGGACGAACTGAAAGATCCGCATACCTACGAAGAGCGCCTTTGGCAGGAGCGAGCAGGTATCGTTCACAAATGCCTTGCTGCGTGGCGTGCGATGAAGGAAGCCACCGGGCGTATTACTGTCGAGGAGAAAGTGGCTGTCGAGATCGCAGAAGGAAACGAAGAGGACTTTGAAGCGCTGCTTTATAGCTACTTCTCCCTTGAAGCTGGCGCAAGGACACGAAAGGCCGAGGTGTTCAAACTCCTGACAACCGAGACCAAAGCGGCAAAGCGAAATATCTTTGACTTCTATGCGTGGCTGGAGCGACGACACGGCGTCAAGTCGAGCGTCCAGAAAATGGGAGGCGTTGCCGCTCGCGTTCTTGTCGGGATAAAGTTCTCTAAGGCGTTTGAGTATTACGCGGCACCGGAAGAGGCCGAGGAAGGGCAGACGTACTAGGGCGGTAGGAATGCCATACGGCCATCAGATTCAAACGCTGGTGGCCGTTTTTGCGTTCGGAGGGGGAAGACTCAGGGAGGGGTAGTGAGGCGCTCAGAATCGGTTTTAGAAGGTTGTAACCAAATGTTACGGAATGTTACACCCCCTGTAACGGCAGGAAAATCAGGCGGGGAAAGGGTTTTAGGCTTACGTTACATAGTTACATGCATTTGCGTATTCACGCATATAGAAAAAGAATAGGGGTTCCTTCATATATATGATCCCCTGTAAACGCGCATAGAGGTCTCTCGTGTGTATAGTAAGTCGGAATTTTCGTGTAACGCTGTAACTTCCCTTGAAAGCTTAGTGCTGTCTGGCTTTGCGGGGTTTCACTTGCTTCGTAACAGCGTAACATTGGGGTGTAACGCGGAGTGGGGTTCCTCTGATGATCCATTTTCTGGTAGCATCATTAAGCTGATCCGCTCCTGAGCGCGGAATTTCTGAGAGCTCTGTTCGACGTACACCCTGTTCGTCGAGTTCTCGAGCAAATGCCTAAAAAATAGGCACCGCGGCGAGTGTGGTACAATGGGACAGGCGGAACCTCCTGTTTGCCTGATATCTCAAATTAGGGTAGGGTGGGAGCATGAAAAAGAAAAAGCCAAGACGCCCATACGGAGAACCAAGGAAGCCAGCCCCAGCCGACAGGCCAGCCGGGAGGCGTGGAAGAGAGCAGCGCGTCCCTGTCACCCCTGAGCTGCTCGCTCGCATCAAGCAGCTCGCTCGCCAGCAGCTTCTCATAAGAGATATCGCCGCCTGCATTGGCTACTCGCTGAATTACTTCGTTGAGCTGAAAACCGCTCACCCCGAGATCGCGGAGGCAATAAAAGCCGGATACTCGGAAGGCTTGGAGGAAGTCACTCAGGCGCTTTTGGCGAACGTGAAAAAGGGGAACATCGCGGCACAAATTTTCTTCTTGAAGGCAAAGGGAGGCTGGCGCGATGACGGACGCGAAAGCATTGGTGACGACGATTCAAGCGCTATCGCGCAACGTATTCAAACAGCTCTTGAGCGAGTTACAGACAGAAAGCCCGATAGCGGCGAAGGCGGCGCTGGTTGAGCGGTGCAAGACGGACATTGAGCTTTTCGCCTTGGTGTTTTTTCCGCATTACTGTCGGCGTCCTTTCAACCAATTTCATCTTGATTGTTTCGACGATTGGGCTCGCATGGCTCGCGGCGCTAGACGGTTGGCTATTGCGCCTCGCGGAAGCGCAAAGAGTACGCTCACCGCACTCATTAAGCCAATCCACGACCTTTGCTATGGTCTGCAAACATATATCGTCATTCTATCAAACACCGAAACTCAGGCGGCTGGCCGCACAAAAGATATTCGGCGCGAGCTACTGGAGAATGACCTTTTGCGTGGTGTCTACGGAGATTTCTTTTCGACTAAGCGACCTCCTGAAACGTGCTTTGTTGCTACTTGTGCGGGGCATCAATGTATGTTTACCAGCTTCGGTTCGGGTGCGGAAATTCGTGGTATCAGATTCGGCGAGCGTAGGCCGACCAAAATCGTGTGTGACGATATTGAACACTCCGAAGAAGTCTTTAACGAGGCGATCCGCGAAAAGTATTCGAGTTGGTATCGTGAAGTGGTGTCACAAATTGGTGACGGTGAAACGATCATCGAGGTGATTGGCACCCTGCTACACAAGAAGGCGCTTCTTGCCGAGCTGGCGAACAACCCAGCCTATGCCACGCGGAAGTATCGGTCGGTGGTGTCTTGGGCCTCCAACGAGGCGCTGTGGCAGCGTTGGCGGGACATATATGGCGACCTTGATCGACCGCAGGCCGAGCGTGCGAGCGCCGCGTGGGAGTTCTTTGAGGCGCACCGCGCCGCGATGCTGGAGGGGTCGAAAGTTCTCTGGCCTGAGAATCCCGACGAGACCTATTACAGCCTCATGAAGCTCCAGTATGAGATCGGACGCCGCGCCTTCATGAAAGAGCGCCAGAATGCCCCGCAGGAGTCTGACGAGGCACTCTTTGACCGCTTCCACTGGTATCGGGAGACTGAGGCCGGGCTGCTTATCGAAAGCTCTGGCGTGACCATCCCATGGGCTCACCTTGACGCTTTCGGGGTCATGGACCCATCGACCGGGCAGACGAAGGCTCGCGCTGGGCGGAAGCCCGACTTCACCTGTATCCTTACCGGGTATCAGGACCGCAAGGGTCGGCTGTTCGTCCATTCTGATTGGACGAGGCGAGCGCCGCCCACCCAGTACATCGACGCCGTGTTTGAGCAGAATGACCTTTACAAATACTCAAAATTCGGAATCGAGGTGAACCTTTATAGGAACCTCCTGCTTCCCAACATGGAGACAGAGAAGCAGCGCCGCGAGGCCGAGCGTAGGGCGCAAGGTATGAATCCTTGGGGTATAAATTGCCCATTTTATTCTATTGAAAACGTCGAGAACAAAGAGAAACGTATCTACACACTGGAGCCAAAAGTCTCAAACGGGTATATTGTATTCAACAGAGCCTTGTCCAACGAGTTCCGCGACCAGATGGAAGCCTTCCCGTTGGGCGAGCATGATGACTGTCCCGATGCACTCGAAATGCTTTGGGGCCTTGCTAATAAACGCTACGGAGCCGCGCCGCTTCCTATCAATGCTATGTCGAGGTGACTTGTGGAGCGATCTTGGAAAAGCAGAACGCAAAAGCGCATCGACAACACGCTTGGAGTGATCCACGCGGGGGACAAGAAGGTGAAGCGCACGCGGGAGGCGAGCCTAGACACCTTTGAGGCGTACCGCAAGGGGAAGCAGTATGACCACCTTTTGCCGTGGGATACTGGCAGCGGACCAAGCGATGATTACGTTTCGATCCGCAAGCGCAAGCCGCGCATTATCTACCCGCTCGCCTCGCGCATTGCGAACACGGTGGCCGGGAAGCTTCTTGGCAGGCATTGCTTTCCTGCTATCACTTCCGAAACCGATCCGGGGCTGACGCAGTATGTTGCTGCCGTGGTAAAGACCAGTCGGGCGAAAGTGGTTCTTGTCGATGCCATGAAGGACATGGCTATTCTCGGGTCGGCGTTTGTCCGATTCTTCGTCGCTGGCCCGTATCTGAAAATGGAAGTCTACAATCCTAACCACGTCTACCCGCAGTTTGACATTGGCGGGGAGCTTTCCTTTGTTCGCATTCAATACACTTGGTTCGACAAGGACGACAAGGACGAGAACGGCGATCCGCGAGAGAAGTGGTTCCGCATGGATCTCGGGCGCGATGTTGATATCATGTATGACGCGCCTTTGGTGCAGAACAATTCTGAGCCTGTTTTTGAGCCTATCGAAGTTGCCGAGCATGGGTTCGGCTTTGTGCAGGGAGAGTGGTTCCGTACTTCGGAGAGTCGAGACACTCCCGATGGGCAGAGCTTGATTGCCCCTGTGCTGCCGTTCTTCGATGCACTGAACTACTCCCTTAGCCAAGCCGATCAGGCAGTGGCGTACTCGCACGAGCCCCAGCTTGGTATCAACGGGATGGACGAGGCCGAGGTCACTGAGCTTATCAAGTCGGCAACGAAAGCCTGGAATCTCGGGCGCGAGGGGAAGGCCGGATTCATCGAGGCGAACCTGTCTGGCGTCGAGGCCGGGACCGAGCTTCGCTCGCGCATGGCGCTTCATATCCAAGAGATTACCCGCATCGTGCTTCTGGACCCCGAGAAGGCACTTGGGGCCGCGCAAAGCGGGAAGGCCATGGAGATACTCCACGGGCCGCTTGTCGAGCTTGTGGACGAGCTTAGGGCTCAGGTAGAGGACAGGGTGCGAAACCTCGTGCTGAAAATGAGCGCCGCTCTCCTGATTCTTCGTCAGCGAGGCGTCGAGGAGGTCATGCAGTTCCCGGCAGGGTGGAAGCCCACCGCGATGGACTTGGTGCTGGCATGGCCACCGATCTTCCCGCCTACCATGGAGGATCTGCAAAAGAAGGTACAGGTTGCCAGCAGCGCCAGCTCCGGGTCACTGATTTCCCGCGAGACTTTGACGGGGTGGCTTGCCAAGGACTTCGGTGTCGAGGACGTGGAGGCCGAGGTGGCGAAGGTGGCTGCACAGCCTGTTATCAACCCGTTTGGCGGGTTTTAAGAGATATCAAAAATAGTTCTTGCGTGCGGTAAGCTAATGATGGTATCACTATTTGGGTCGGGCGATGAAGCCCACCACAAACCGGAGTGATACCATGCGCCGCCGCAAACAACCTGAGAACCAGCCCGAGCTTTTCCCTGTCGCCATTGAGAAAAAAGATTGCGTTTTTGCAGAAGCCGCCGCCCGTCTTCGTTCCGAGGAGAAGTTCCCGCTAGAAGTCGCCGTTGAGCGCATGGAGAACAAAGCTCCCGTTTGCGAGCCTGTGGAAAAGCCTGTGAATAAGGTCGCTGAAGCCCTTCAGGCCAAGATGGCGATCAAGGCAGCTCGAAAGGCTTCCAGCAAAGCGGCCCCTGTCTCCAAGTTTGAGCGCGGACACAATACCTTGTGTGCTTGCCGTGGCTGTGGAAAGCGCACGCATTCGTCAATCGACGGCAATCTTGATATCAGACTTTGCCGCGAGTGCTACGAGGCGAACCTGTGCGAAAACGACCATCTGGACGGCCACCCGGAGAACAACGGCGAGCCTGTGCGGGAGTGCAAGCATTGCATCGCGGAAGGCGCGTTTGCGGCCCCTGCGGCCCCCGCCGCTCCCCCTGTGGAAGCCCCTGCCAAGAAGCGCCGCGCACCGGGAGCTGGTCGAAAGACTCTTGACAACCGCGAAACTTTGCGCCGCCCGATTTCCATTCCCGCCGCAATGTGGCATACTATCCAAGTATGCTCACAGGGGCAGGGGATCACTGCCAGCGAGCTAATCCGCCGCGCAGTAGCGCAGGCGCTCGGGGGCGAGATAGATGATATTCAGGAGAATCAGGGGTAGGATCGTCCCTATCCGCGACGACAAGAAGCAGGGAGGCAAGGGCATCCCTGCTAAAGTCGTTGAGGCGAAGGTGCTTGGAGCCGCCTCTGTCGGAGCAGGTGCTGTCGCCGTCAGCAAGCGCAATGCAGCAGCGTTTCACTTCCACAACAAGGTCGGAAACTACCTTGGAAGCTCCATGATGAAGCGGGTGCGGAAAGAGTACGCCGAGTATTCTCCGCGCTCTTCGGACGGTTCTCCGGGGCTCACAAAGGCCCACCACATTTCGATGGATATTCATGCGGAGTATTACGACAAGGAGCTTGCAAAGCGCTCCGTGTTTGTCACTGTTGACCCGTATAGCCCCAGCAAGTACCACGGATGGCGTTGGAAGCTGGACTTTCCAGAGCGCTTCCGCAAGATAGTCCAAACTGGACGCACTGGCGGCGAGATTTCCGTTGACACTCCCAGCCGCCACACGTTCCTCCACGAGCTTGGCCATGCCGATGCAGACTTCACCAAGTCGAAGCTGCTAGACGCACGCATAACTGCAGCAAACTATCAGTCCAAGATTTCTCATGTCCGATATGAGACCGGAATGGGCCTGCGGGACAAGGTACGCGCTTCGGACTACAAGAAGTTCTCTCCGAAGTGGATCGAGGGGAAGCTAAGGCGGAAAGCGGCCATGTCGTGGCTGGGTATGAAGCAGACTGTTGCGGCAGTTGCCTTTGAGGCGACCACCCTTGTCGATGAAGCGGACGCTTGGCGGCGCGGGTACAAGATAGCGCTCCCGCAGCACAAGCCTGGAATGTTGAAGGCAGCTATGAAACCTTTGGGGACGTATGCTTTGCCGCTCGCAGCGCGGGGAGTTCGTACTGCATTCCTCGCGTGTGGGGCTGCAGCGATTGTCTATGGTATCCACAAGATTCGGGGGAAAAAATGAGCTTCATCTTTCGACGGGTGCGCGGACGTATTATCCCGATTCGCACTGATGGTGCGAGGAAGAAGGACAGTTCAGCGGGAGAGGTGGCAGCTAAAACCATCGGCGTTGGCGCTACTGCAGGAGGCGCAGGGTACTTCGGTTTCCGACGAGCGAACTCGTTTTTCACAGCAGCAGCGGATCGGATGGACAAGTGGCTGGGAGTCATATTCAAGGCATCAAATACCCATCTAACTAAGACAGTCTCCACGCCGCCGCTTGGCGCGGCAGGGGCGCAGGGCAGGGTTAAAATCAGCAAGCCGCCTAGGCTTAAAAAGGACGGGACGCCATACGCAAGCCGAAAGGGCATCAAGGCTGTTGAGCCGCTTCCCGGTCAGCGTCCGCTGTTTGGCGATGGCCCTATAACGCCGATCAACCCCGCAAAGACTATGAGCCCCGACGACTTCTTAGATGCAGCTACGAAGGCCGTTAAAAAAGAGCGCTACGGGATGGCTGTAACAAGGTTCGGAAGGGCAGCAAAGTGGGCAGCAAGTAAAACGCAGGGCTTCAAGAAATATTCACCTGTGGCGGCTGGCGCTATTGGCCTTGCAGCGGGTGCAGCGGTTCTCTATGACGAGCTAAAGCGACCTAAGATTAAGGGGAGGCGAAAATGAGCGGCGTGAAATTCGTGAGAATCCGAGGGCGCATTGTCCCCATCATGGACAAGGCAAAGAGCGGCCTGAAGAAAGCTGGTGAGTTCATCAAGCGCGAGGCGGGGCACGTTGGAAAAGGCTCCACGCATCCGGGCGCTCCACTGACGTTTCAAGTTGGCTTCTTTGGAACAATAGCAGCCGGATCACTTGGCGGTGCGATTGGCCGCAGCATGGCCGCAGGGGACCGCACGAAGCTGATTCGTGGGATGCACACCGACAAGGACAAGGTGGACGCGAAGAAAGCGACCTCCAGCGTTATGTCCAACGTCACTGTCGTGACGAGCAGCGCGGACGCCAAGAAGGCGTTTAAGACCAAGGAAGAGCAACAATACTTCGGACGCATGGCCACCCTCGGGACGAAGAACAACGCTTTCGCCATGCGGTACAAAAACAAAGACTACGTTTTTACCACTGCGAAGGTGAGCCGCTCCGTTCTCGGGCATGAGCTTGGCCATATTCAGGACTACCGAAAGAATGGGACGCCGGGGGTATTCAGCCGAGCTTTTGGGAGCGTGACAGGCGCGACGCTGCGGCGCGAAAAGCGTGCATGGGAGCTTTCGCCGTTCAAGAAACAAGAGCGCAAGGACTTGAAGGAGGCCGCGCTGGGGACTTACGAGAAGTACACTCGCGGGGTCCAGGTTGGTGCTGCAACGGCGGGAGCCGCAACGTGGGCCGTTCTTAGGAAGCTGGGCCGTTTGTGAGCCAGTTTTTCGACGAACTTGATAGCATCGAGCTTTTGGAGAAGCACGCCGACGAGGCGAGGAGGCTTGAGGAAGAGCAAGCCCTTCGCCTCCTGTCGTCCTATAGTCGCGTGGCTGCAGAGCTTCGCCGCAGGCTGGCAGAACTGCCTGCAGAATCGTTTTCCGCACAGCAGTCAAGGGTTGTCCTTCTCCAGCTTGAAGGCGCGATTATAGCCCTAAGAGCGAGGCTCAGAGGGGACACTACCGCAGGGGCCGAGGCCCTAGCGCGTTTGGGGCTGGTTCACCTCTCTGGTGAGATCGACGCCATGAGCCGTCACTTCGCGGGAACCTCGACGCCGATCAATCTGGACGTGAACCTGTACGCGGGGCAGTATGCCGAGCGGCGCGTCAATATGTACGAAGCAAGCATCAATACCTACTCAAACCAGCTCAGGATGCAAATTGCCATGGGCTTGGAGGCGTCTGTCATTGCCAAGGACTCGCCAGAAGTCATCATTAGGAAGCTGACGGGCTTCTTTGAGGGCGAGGAGTGGCGCTTGCGGAGGATCGTGCGGACGGAGCTGATGGGCATTTACTCCGGAGCGAAGATCCCTGCCATGCTTGATATCAGAAATAAGCAAATGCCAAGTCTCAAGAAAACGCTTTACCATCCAATCGACCGCCGCACCTCCGACGACTCCATGTGGCTTGTGGAGCATCCCCTTGTCGCCGAGGTAGACAGACCCTTCCAATACGAATGGCCGCTGGGATCGGGGAAGATTCGCACTTACATGAACCCTCCAGACCGACCAAACGACCGCTCGATCCTGATTCCCTTCTCTTCTGACTGGCTTCAAAACTGATATCAGGCTATCCTTGAAAAAGTTTGACCCCTTCCAAACTTTTTTCAAAGAGGTGTGATACTATGACAGTAAAGAACGGCACAGCGACAACGAACACTGACGGTTCGGCAGCCCCCGGAGGGCAGGGTGGCGCTGGAAGTTCTGGAGCGGCTGAAGGTGAAGGCCAGAACGGGAGCCCACCGCCTGAAGGCGATGGCAACACAAGCAACGATTCGCTGGACGAATCCGCGCTGGACGACAAGGCCAAAGCCTACATTGCCAAGCTCCGCAAGGAAAACGCGAAGTATCGGACGGCAGCACGCACGAACGAGAACCTCTTGAACGACACGCGCACGCGCCTGTCGCAGCTTGCAGGAGGGGAGCCGGATGGAAACGAAGCTCCCGAAGTTCAAATTGAGCGACTGTCTACCCATGTCGGAGCGTTGGAATTTGAAAGAGCGCTGCTAGAGCTTGCTGTAGATCGTGGGATTGACAAAAGCGGGATGAACTACTTCCGCTTTCTGGTGGCAGACGCCACCTCACAGCTTGGTGAAGGCGAAGAGCTGTCGGACGAAGCGCTTGAAGCGATTTCCTCCGAGGTCCAAGCAAAGACCGCGAGAAACACAACGAGCAGCGTAGGGGCAGGAAGCGGAACAAAGCCGCCGCCAGCTCCCGGCGACCAAGGCGCTATCACGGTGCAGAAGTTCGCCAAAATGTCCATGATCGAGAAGACGCAGTTGTTCCAGAAGAACGAGCCGCTTTACAGACAGTTGTTTGATGAAGCGCGAGAAAAGAAACTTCTAATCTAAGGGGAAACCTATGTCCGCCACTATCTCCACCGATTTCGTGTTCGTTCCCAAAGTTTGGCAAGACCATATCTCGGCCTACTTCGACCGCAAGCTTGTCTACGGAACCGTGGCCGTGCGCGACAACACGCTCGCCACCAAGCCGGGTCTGACTGTCGACTTCCCTTATTTCAAGAAAATCGGGGACGCCGAAGAACCTGCCGAAAGCGATTCGCTGCAAGTCGATAACCTCTCCGACGATTCCTTCTACGCGACCGTGAAGGAAGTTGGAAAGGCCGTTGGCATCAAGAAAAAGGCTTTCAAGAAAAGCGCCGCGATGGACTCTCGGATCATGTCCGAAGCCCAAATGCAAATCGCTCGCGTCATGGCTGAGAAAGTTGACAAGGACTTGCTCACCGAGTTCACCACCGCTGGCAATTTCGTCAATGGCTTCACGGCTACCGCTGCCGCGCAAGTCATGAACGTGGCGAACCTGTTGCAAGCCAAGATCATCGGCTTTGGCGACCGCGCAAACGAAGCCGTTGTCGTGTTCATGCACTCCAAGCAGTATTTGGACATGATGAAGGACACCACGGCTGGCTTCCTGAAAGCTGACGCTGCCGACCCGATGTATCTGGTCGAAGGCTTCATGGGCCGCTTGCTGGGCATGGCGATCATTGCCGTTGACACCATCCCTGCCGGATCGACCATCGACTCCAAGGGCTCCTATCGCGCTTTCATCCACACCGCCGAGCCTTACGGGATCATGATGAAGCAAGAAATGGAAATGGATCAGGACTATGACATTCTTGCTCGTGAGTTCGTTGTGACCGCCAATGAGTGGTACGCGGTGAAGTCGTTCCACGCCAAGGTGGACTCCGAGAACTATCGGACCGTCGAAGTCATTACGACCGTTAGTATCTAACGGGCGCAGGGCCGCTTGCTGGGGTTTCAGGGAGGGGACTCCAGCGAGTTGCACCAAACAAACACACAAAGGGAGACAACTATGTCAGCTGTGAATCGTCAAAACCTCAAGCAAGTCATCACTGCCCACATTGGCACCGTGTCCGATGCTGGCGATTATCCTGTTGCGTACATCCCTGAGAATTTCATCCTTACGGGTGCTTTCCTCTTGGATCAAAGCGGAATCGCCGCGAGCGATACGAATTACGTCACCCTGACGCTGAAAAACGGATCGACCGCGCTTGGCGTTCTCGACACCCGTTCGGCGAACCAAGGCGCTGCTACGGCCCTCGTTGCCAAGGCGTTTTCGATGACTGCCGCGAAGCAGACCATTGCTGCCGCGTCTTCGTTGAAAGTCACCTACGCCGAAGGCGGAACGGGCACCACGACCCTCGCGAAAATCGCGCTGGTTGGATACCTCAAGTGATCCTGCGGAGCCCGGACGACCTCCGGGCTCCCTTCCATAGGGGGTTTTATGGCCCTTACTGATAGCCAGAAACATCAGGCAATTTTCTATCTCGGGTATTCTGGAAAAACCCTTATCGTGGGTTCGACCGACTATAACAAAACGGTAGCCGATGCGCTGACGAACCTGAACACCTACGTTGAGACACAGGTGGTAGATCTCCTCGATTTGATCGAAGAGGCGAAGGAAAAATTCTCCGCCAGTTCGGCCAGGATGCTGGTCAAGAGAGTTGGCGATATCGAGCTGAACACTGACGAGCATAGAAGCCTTGGTCAAGAGTATCGGCGACTGTTGCGCGAGCTTTCGAGCTTGCTTGGCCTTCCCACCCGAGGAATGGGCGGGATCACCATTGGAGTGTGCGTGTGAGCGGCCTCATTACGGATCTCACAAAAGTAGCCAACGATATTCTTGGCGTGCGCGACTCCATCGGCGCGGCAATCCACAAGGTTTACATCGTCACGCGCCTATGGGCCAGTGGCGAGGTAGGCAGTGGGACCGCGCTGGACTCTGTTGCCATAGTGAAGCCTTCTCCGGGGCTCAAGAACCTCGACCATGACTTCCGCGAGCTTTCAGCGGGGGCAGCGCAGGTAGGTGATATCATCTTGGCCGGGATCTCGAAACAGAACTACCCCACGCGAGCGATGGTGGCCTTTGACGACCTCGCCGCAGGCGTGGAGAAGTTCTATCGCCTCGACGGAAAGCTCTATTCCGTTGTGTCTGTGGTGGAAAAGTACATCACTTGGGACGTACACATTCGGAGGATACGAGAATGAGTGGCGTGCGCTTTGTTCGCATTCGTGGCCGTGTTGTTCCTATCCGCGACACTGACGGAGCTGCCGAGCGCAGGAAGCGGGAGACCGTGGAAGTGCGCGGGAAGCGCTACGAAGTGAAGGCGCAGACACGCGGCCAGCGGGTTTTTGAAAACGCTTTGAACTTCACCGCCATGACTGCCATTGGCGCTTACGTTGGCGGCTTCGTGGGCATTATCAAGCAGGGAAACGCTGACATTGCCGCCAGACTTGGAAAGGGTTCTTTTGCAAAGCTCCGAGGGGCTTCAGAGGCGCGGACGGCAGCAAAGGGAGCTTTCGTAAAGGAGATTCGGAAACCTGTGGTCTCGTTCACCAAGGCGCGGGAGCTTCTCAAGAAGGTGAAGGCACCTCCGGCGCGAGTGGGCATGTCGATTGTCAAGAAGAGTGCGCTGGTAGGCGCTGGGGTAGGCGCAACGCTTTCTGTACTGGCGATGCTTGCTAGGCCGAGCAGGGCGCAGGAACACAAACGAGCCTTCGGGCCGAACGGAGATCGCCGGAAGGAATTTGGTCTGCCGAGGAATCCCCCTAAATGAGCGCCACCCTGACAAGAGGCGAAGTGGTCACTCCAGCGGATTACGGAGCGAGGCTCCGCGAGTATGTCGGAAACGTCCTCTTGCCGCATGAGAAGGAAGCTGTTGTCCGAGGCGTGGCCCGTTCCATCCCTGACCTCGTGGCGGCGTCCCCGGTCGATACTGGCCTTTACGCGCAGTCGTGGAGAATGACCGACACCGAGAAATCGGTCATTCTGGGCAATGATGCCCCTCACGCCCCTATAATTGAATTTGGAGCGCGTCCATTTTCTCCCCCTATCGAGCCATTGCTTGCATGGGCAAAGCGCGTCCTTGGCGATTCTAGCCAGCCGCCCGACTATTCCCCCGAGGTCCGTTCGCTGGCGTGGGGAGTAAAGAAGAAAATCGAGCGCGAGGGGATGGCGCCGAAGTCGATTCTTGGGAATATGCTTGACAAGATCATAGACAATATCATCGCGGAGCTGCGAAATGGCTGATTTCAACGCTACCTTGACGAAAGCCTTAGCGCAGTACATCGGCGACAATATGCCGACCCTGCAGCAAGTGCTTGATGAGTGGCCTACCGCCAATATCATGATGAAGCTCCCTGCGGTGTCTGTGACAACGCTTCGGAGCGTCATGGTTCCGTACCAGACGGCGAGGGCGGTTGTGGGCGAGGTAGACCTCGACGAGAACACAGCTTCGGTGCTTTACCAAGTGGGACACCATGACGCAACGCTCCAGATTGACGTTTGGGCGAAGTCAAAGCCTGAGAGGGCGACACTTTCGGACCTTCTAAGTGATATCATCAATAAGGACATTATCCCGGCAGGGCTTCGCCTGACGCTTGCTGGGTATGAGAACCGGGTCGCTGACGTTCTGATAACCGAAAAGAAGTACGCAGACGGGACCAGCACAGCGCAGACACAGGAGTGGAGAACCATCTTTACAGTGGTTGCAACGTGCGCCGCTGTTCGCAGGTCCACCGAATTTGTGATAACATCGTCCGAGACAGTGTTCGATACGCCGAAAACCATTGAGTAGCGCGGCCCGGTAGGGTCAACCACAACGAAAGGATGAAAGCATGGGAATTTTCCGAAGTAATGACCCGACCGTGTTTGATGACGTGGATGGAATCGTGATCGACGAAAGCGCACCGCCGCCTTCGATCAACGGAGCCAAAACCAATGTCGTGCTGCTTGTCGGACAGTTCGAGCGCGGCCCCCTCACCGTTGAATCGGTGGGAAGCCTTGGCGAGCTTTACGAAGCGTATGGCAACAACAACGCCTATTCGGGCATGGCTGCACTTCGCAATAAGAAGTTCGGCACCCTGAAAATCTGCCGCGTCGCGGCTACGGGCGCGGACAAAGCTGCCAAGACCTTCCAGAACAGCACGCCAGCCGATGCGATCACGTTCACCGCAAAATTTCCCGGCTCCTACGGAAACAATATCAAGGTGACGATTGCCGCTGGTAGCAGCTCCGGCAAGAAGTACACCATCCAAGACACCAACGCCAACGCGGTGCTTCCGATTGAAGTCTACGACAACGTGGCAATCGCCAATATCGTCGCAGACGCTCCCTTCGCGGAATCGAAGCTGGTGGACGTGGCTGTTGTGCTGGCGACCTCCGAGCCTGCCAACGCTTCGGCGACCTCGCTCCTGTTGGGCTCGGACGACACCGTGGCCGATTCTGACTACCAGACGGCAATCGCCCTGGCTGAAGTCGAAGGCATCTGCAATCTGCTCTTCCTCGACTCTTACAACGCCACCCGCAACGGCTACCTTGAGACCCACGCCGCCGCGACACAGGACAAGCTCGTGGTGCTTTGCGGCGCGGAAAGCGATGCCCCTGCAACGGCGATTACGGACGTGGCAAACTTCCGCGACACCGATGGCCGGATCGTCTACGCCTACCCCTACATTAAGACCTCGATTGACGGCGTGGACGTGTACCAAGCTCCTGCGAGCTGGGTGGCTTCGATCATCTCCCAGATTGGTCCGCATATCGACCCTGCCTACGCGAAGAACGTGGCTTTCACGGCAGGTATTACGGGCCTCAAGCGCACGCTTACTCGCCAGAACTTCATCGACCTTATGGCCGCTGGGGTCTGCTCGTTTGAGTATGACGCGGATCTCGGATACAAGATCAAGTCGGGCATCGTGACGCAGATCGTCGATAGCTCGAAAGTGACGATTGTTCGCCGCCGCATGGCCGACTATCTGACCTACTCTGCGGCCAAGTTCCTGAAGAACTATCAGAACGCGGTCAACAGCAAGGAAAACCGCACCGCTGTCAAGGGTGCTATCCTGAGCTTCGTTGAGCAGCACGAGCGAGCCCCTCTGTCGATGCTGCCGAGCGACAAGGACGTGAAAACCGGGAAAGCCAAGCTGGTCGATACCGAGAGCCTGAACACTGATGATTCGATTGGCGCTGGCAAGTTCTACGTTCAGTGGAAGCAGCGGCTGTTCAGCTCGATGCGCTTCATCGTCATCAAGGCCGAGATCGGCGAGACCGTTGTTGTGACCGAGACCTAAGACACACCCGGCGAGCTGGGGCAAGGGCTCCAGCTCACTGACTTCTACCAAAGGGGGAAACAATGAGCGCTTCGATTCGTGGACATCAGGGACAATTCAAGATTTTCGAGAATGGCGCCCCTGTCGATATCATCAACGTCACGAAAGTGACCGTGAACCAAGACAGTACCTTCTCGCGTTCCTTCTTCGTCGGGAATCCCGTTCCGGTCGGCGACCAGTCGATTGAAGGCTTCTCGGGCTCGCTCGACATGGAAGTGTCGGACGCGACCGTGGACGAGTTTATCGACAACCTGACCAACAACCGCTTGAACGGCGTTGGTGTTGCCGATTACACGTTCATCACGACCGAGAATTACGCGGACGGAACCAGTAAGAGCTACGTCTATTTCGATTGTCAGTTCAAGCTGTCGCGTGACAACGGCGGCATGACTGAGAAGATTACGAAGAAGCTTGATTTCCAAGCTGCAGGCCGAGCGGCATTGTAACCGCAAGGCGTAACCCTCCCACGTTTTGAGGTTCACAATGGAACAGCTCACAGGTATCAAGGCCACTCTGTCCAGCGGTAAGATCGTCCTTCTCCGCACGCTCAAGATTGTCCATTTTGAGCTTGCGGTGAAGGCTGTCGGGGGTCGTGGAAAAGGCAACGCGACACTGCAACAGGTACTTACAAACAAAGAGTTGATGAAGCTTCTGCTTCACTCTGTTGACGGAAAGGTGCTTGGCCCAACGGATGCCGAGGACTTGGACGCGCTCTTTACGATTGCCGAGTATCAGCAGGTGCAGCACGTCATTGGTGAAATGGCGGGAGCTATCAACGGCGATGGCGAGGAGTCGGAAGGCCCAAAGATCGAGACCGTGCTTTGTGGCGGCAAATAGCGTGGGTAGCACGCTATACTAGCTTACGCCCCGCTGATGTTCTTGACCTTGAGCCTTGGCAGCTAAAAGAGTTCTGTACCATGCTGTCCGAGATACTTGACAAGGAATCGGGGAGACAATGAGCATAGCCAACAAAGTTTTCACGGTCCTTACCGAGTTTCGATTTGAAACGCAGGCCGCTGTAGCCGAGACTGGCGTGCTACAGCGAGCCGTCGAAAAAGTGTCGATGGCAGCGGACCAATCCATGGCGAGCATGGTTGGTTACGCTGCCGCGATGGTCACAGGCTACTTCTCAGTTTTCAAGGTCATCTCCATGGCCGTTTCGGCGAGCGAAGAGCTGACAAAATCGCAGCTCACGCTCGCCAACATTTTCAGCGGACAACGAAGCTACCTGCAGGGGCCGCTTGACACGTTCGCGCAGCGGATGCAGTTCTCAAAGCAGGTGCTAGAGGATATGTCAGACGTGGCCAAGAAGTTCTCGCTCCCCGAGCGGGAAATGTCTGGCATGGTCAAGATGATGGCTCCCGTACTCAACAAGGCCGGGGTAGCAGGAGACAATCAGAGCGGCGCGATTGACCTCTCGCGCAAGTTCCTGAAGGCCGCGCCTACGCTTGGGGTAGATCCTGGGCTGGCACAAGGCCAGATGGTCTCCATGCTGACAGGCGCGGCGAGCTTGAACGACACGCTTTTCCGCCGCCTCCTGACAGAGACGGATGCCTTTACCAAAATCGCCAAGACGAAAAACGCCACCGATGCTTTCAACAAGCTGGATGAGAAAGACCGCTTCAAACTGATCTCCGAGGGCTTGGAACAGTTCTCGAAAGACATGGACGTTGTGCAGGGGATGACGGGCTTGCTTTCCAGCAAGATGACCCTCCTGATGGATCGGCTGATAGGGATCAAGGGGATTCTCGTTCCGCTGGGGGATTCGATTCTTCCGCTGTTGCGCGTGGCGCTTGA
>SXGT01834369.1_pt1 | contig 17421 bp, 10 predicted proteins | sample 3176221 | NCBI WGS metagenome assembly SXGT01 (sample SAMN11356862, study PRJNA531348) | freshwater metagenome | isolation source: freshwater sample F1-120 | place: China: Fuxian Lake, Yuxi | collected 2017-12-25
GAGGTCCGCGCCGCTTGGCGTAGCGCCTGCGCCGTGGCCGCGCCGCAGCCGCGACCGGCGCACCCCGAGGCCGAGGGAGAGCGCTGCCTGGTGCGCCGCCTGCGCCACCAGAGCCTGCCGCTCCCGCCGCAGCCGCGCCATGTGCGCGACGATGGCTGGCTGGTGCGCGGCCTCGACCACGGCGCGGTGGTGCGCAGCGTCGGCCCGTTCTTGCTCGATGGCGGCTGGTGGCAGGATCAACCGCAGCAGCGCGAGTACCAACTGGCCGAGCTCGGGCATGGCGAGGTGCTCTGGATTTACTTCGACCGCACCAGCCGGCGCTGGATGTTGCAGGGGGCGGTGGAGTGATCGGCGCCGTGCCCACACCGCCGGCAGACGACGCCCCGGCGCCGCGCGCGGACTTGACCCGGCCCGCAGCCACAGGCAATTCCGGGCAGACGCGGCAGACGCGGCAGACGACCGCCGCAGCGATCACAGGGAGCGCATCGTGTCTGCGACGCCAGGACCCGTCCAAATGCCCCGCGCTGAGCTGCGTGGTTTCGAGCGCGTGGCGATCCCCATCGCCGACGCGATCCAGACCCGGCCGACGCTGCAGCGTATGGCGCGCCCACTCTGGCGGCACGGCGGCAAGAACTTCGTCGGCCTGCTGACGTCCAACCTCTACCGGCCACACGGGCTGCACCACGCCCGCGAACTGGAGGCGCCCGAGGGGACGCTGCTGATCGCCAACCATCGGTCCTTCTTCGACCTCTACTTTATCTCCAACCTGCTGATCGACGAGGTCGAGCACCTGATGGGGCGAATCCTCTATCCGGTGCGCAAGGACTTCTTCTACGACGCGCCGGCCGGCTTGGCGCTCAACCTCGCGCTGACCTGTGGCTCGATGTGGCCGCCGATCTTTCGCGACGCCCGCAGCAGCACCTTGAACCCCATCGCCATGCGCCAGGTCGGCGCCGCCATGCGCCGGGGCACCTTCGTCGGCCTCCATCCCGAGGGGCGCCGCAACCACGACGGCGATCCTTGGACGCTTAGCAAGCTCAAGCCAGGCCTCGGCCAAATCGTCGTCGCCAGCCACCCGGACGTGCGCGTCCTGCCGGCGTTCATTCTCGGCACCGACAACGACTTCTGGCACACGATCAGCCGCAACCGGCGGCCGCCCGGCCAACGCGGCGAGCCGGTCCGAATCTGGTTCGATGCCCCACTGCGCTGCGGCGACCTCGTGCAGGCGCACGGCGACGATCCGATGGCGATCACCCAGGCGGCGATGGCCAAGGTCCAGGCCCTGGCCGAGCTCGATCGAGAGGCTTGGCTCGCTGATCCGAGCGACATCTAGCGCCGAGCGCCGCCGCTCGCGTCCAAGGGCCCATGTCCCGCAGCGCGACGCGACGCGCGCCCCGCCGATGGACTCGCCGAGCCGCCGCCGTCAGTGCAGGCGGCAGTCCGCCGGGCAGCCGTCCTTGTCCAAGGTGTTGCCGTCGTCGCAGTCCTCGCCGACGTCGCGCTTGCCGTTGCCGCAGACCGCCGCGCTTTGGGCGCAGCGAACGCCGATGCTGCTGAGGAAGGCCGACCCCACAGGCGTGTAGACACCGATTCGCCCTGCGGCCCGCAGGTGACTGCCGTTGGCCGGCGTCGTGTGGGAGCCGCCCCGGGCGACGTGGTTGCCGTTGACCGACTGCCCCGGACCCTTGGGATTCGTCGCGGGCGCGGTCGCATAGTAGCCGGCGCTGTACCAGTCGCTGACCCACTCGGCGACGTTGCCAGCCATGTCGAAGGCGCCGGATGGGGAGGCGCCAGCGGTGGGGGTGCCGACGGGCTTCGGGCCGCTGCACTCGACGGTGGTGGCATAGGTGCAGCCCGAGCCAGGGTTCGAGGGAACCCAAGGGTAGGTCGGCATCACCGCGGCGCAGGGCTCACCCGGCTTGAGCGTGCAGTCGCCGCGGGCGGTCCGCTCCCACTCGGCCTCGGTCGGCAGGCGGCCGTTGGGCGTGACGAAGGCGCAGGCGTTCTCGGCGTCGGCGAAGTTGAGGTGCGTCGGCGCAGCCCCCGATCGTGCAAGGCTGGCGGCCCCAGGCGTCATGGCGCAAGAGGTAGGCGCGGGACTTGCCGTTCAACACCTCGCTGCCAACCGCCCAGACCTCCTTGCCGGTATACTCGATGTCGAGGAGGGCGCCCGTCGTCGCGAAGCCGACGAATCGCTGCCACAACACGGCGCCGCTGGCGTCGAGTCGGGCGACATACGCCGCCTTGTCGCCGTTGGTCGCCGTACCCGCGAGCAACAAGCCTATCGCGGTGCCCTTGGCCTTTCGGATCGACACGTTCTCTGGGAGCTTGCGCGTGAACAAGAGCTTGCCGTCGGCGTCATGGCGGCGCAGCTGGTGGCTGCCCGGCGGACCCACCACCAACCACCAGCCGCCGCTGCTCGCCTCAGCGGCGGCGTACGCATAGAGCCCGTCATGGATCCAGGAGGACGAAGTCGCTTGGTCAACGCTGCCGTACGCTGCGGTCACCACGCCGTCGTAGCCGCCGTCGGCCTGAGCGCGGCCAAAGAAGCGCCGACCGGAACCGCTGACAATCAACGCCCGCACCTCGGCCTCCTTGGCCTTCGCCGAAGGCAAGCTGTCGAATACCTTGGCGCCACCGGCGGCGTCGACGACGACCGCCCACCCCGTGTTGACGTTGGAGCTCACCGTGCGGGTGCCGCCCACCGCGAGCAAGCCGCCGCCGGCGTCGTGACCGAGGACGCTGACCGAAAAGGAAGCCTGTGGCGGAAACCCGAGCGCCACAGGCTTGGCCGACGTCAGGACATTGCCATTGGCGTCCCACTTCCAATAGCCGAAGTCGACATTCTGGGTGCTGCTACTGCTGATCCGTCCGAGCGCCGTGACGGCGCCGTCGCTCAGAACGGTGGTGACGGCGCACGTGTTGCCCGGCTTGTTGTTGCCGAGCTCCACCTGCCAGATCGCCTCCACCTTGGCGTCGACGCGGCGGAGCCAGTTCTGCGCCGTCGAGGTCTTGTCGACGTAACCGCTGAGACAGAGGGCGGCGCCGCCGTTGCCATCGGGGCCGATCGCGCGCGCCGTCGTCGAGTCCGCGAGCGACAGCGTGGACGCCGCCGGCCCAGGTTCGCCATTGGCCTTGCAGACGCCGGCGCCGCAGATGCCTGGGCAGCCGCCGCTGGCGGTGCACGCCGGGCCTGATGTCGGCTGCTGCAGGCATGCGCCAGACGGCAGGCACGAGCCGATCGTGCAGGGGTCGCCGTCGTCGCAGTCCAGCTCGCCGGCGCAGTTCGGCAGCGGTGCGACGCAGCGGACCCACTGCTTCGGCCCGCTCTCCTTGAGCTGAACGCTGTCGACGCTGCCGCCTAGGTAGCCGACGCGCCAGGCATACGTCGCCCCGCCTGCCCGGTCCGTGCCGCTCCAGAATCCTTGATCCACCGGCGTCTGCGGAAAGGCCTTGCCGTCGATGGACGGCGGGCCCTGGTCGGTCGTGACGAGGCCGTGCAGCTCGCGCACCGTCGGCAGCCGATAGTCGCCTGCGCCGTCCAGGTCCAAGGCGTCGCAGGCGCTGGCGCCCGCGGACCAGTGCGAGAGGGTGGCGGCGCGCTGCCAACGGAGGTTGGTCCGGCGGTCGAGCACCGTGTTGCCGCTGGCGTGGATCGAGAACCGATCCGCAGGCCCCGGCTTGGCAGATCCGCTGACGCAGCGCACGCGCCGCATCGCCGTCGTCGCCACAGTCGGGACGATATCGCCGACCCCAAAAAGGACGGCGTAGACCTTGTCGCTGGCGCCCCACTCCGCGGTTGAGGTCCAGTAATCCTCACTCTCCGTCAGCGAAAAGTGGACCTGGTCGATGACCGCATTCGGGCCATTGGGCACGACGGTGTAGTCGATGAGGCTCGCCAGCTCATGCACGGACGGCAACCGCTAGTCTGCCTTGCCGGCGAACACTTGGGTGCTGCAATGACTGGCGGCAGCGGATTTGGTCTTGGTCAGGCCCGCGCTCGGCCCCCAGGCGAGGCCAGTTTGGCTGTCGATCACGACCTTTTGGCCGCCGACGTCGGCGCCGAATCCATAGACATTGCTGGGCGACACCGGTCGGCGCCCCCAGACCGGGCCCATGGCCTCGCAGGCGAGAGCCTTCTGGCCGGCGACGTCGACGTCGTCGTCGACGACGACGGCGCCCAGACCGAGGCCGCAGCTGACCGCCTCGCAGGTCCCGCTCAAGCAGGCGCCGCCCTGCAATTCGGAGCAAGTCGCACCGTCGGCGACCAGCGTATAGACGCAGCCCTTGGTCGCGTCGCAGAGGTCGACGGTGCATGAATTGCTGTCGCCACACGCGATCGCCTTGCCGCCCTTGCCGTCGCAGGCGCTGTCCTTGCAAGTCTCACCCGTGGTGCAGGCGTCGCCGTCGCTGCAGGGCTTGTTGTTGGCGGGGTGCTGGCAGCCCTTCGCGTCGTCGCAGGTGTCGTCGGTGCAGCTGTTGCCATCGCTGCAGTCGAGGCCCTTGAGCGGCTTCTGGCATACGCCGCCGCCACACGTCTCGCCCAACAGGCAGACGCTATTGTCGGTGCAGGATGCGCTGTTCGGCAGCGACACGCAGCCGCTCTTGGCGTCGCAGCTGTCGTCGGTGCAGGGGTTCTTGTCGTCGCAGCTCAAGGCCGCGCCGGCGCAGCCGCCGAGCTTGCAGGCGTCGCCCGTCGTGCAGCCGTCGCCGTCGCTGCACGTCGCGGCGTTGGGCAGCTGGACGCAGCCCTTGCTCTTGACGCAGGTGTCGTCGGTGCACGAATTGCCGTCGTTGCAGTCGGTCACCTTCGGCGTCGGCGCGCAGGCCCCGGACGTGCAGGCGAAGGCGCCGTTGCAGAGGTCGCCGTCGTCAAAAGCCGCGCAGTCCACGGCGGCCTTGCAGCCGCAGAGGGCGCTCTTGCCCGGCGCGCACGCTCCCTGACCATCGCAGGCGTCGCCCCCGGTGCAGGGCTGACCGTCGTCGCAGACCGCTCCGGCAGCGAGCGCCGTCACGGCGCAGAGGCCGGTCTTCGGCTGGCACCGATTCTTCTGACAGGCGGTGTCATCCACCGACGGACAGACCTTGAGCGACTTCGGGTTGACCTTGCATTGCGGGGACGGCCCGGATTTGTCGCAGTACAGCGTGCCATTGCAGAGGTCGCCGTCCTCGAAGGCGGCGCAGTCGCTGTCGGCGCCGCACACGCAGACCGCCGTCCCTGGCGCGCAGGCGCCCTTGCCATCGCAGGCGTCGTTGGCCGTGCAGCCGGTGCCGTCGGCGTCGCACGTCACCTTGGCCGGCAGATCGACCATCGCGCAGGCGCCGGTCTTCTTCTGGCACTGGGCCTGCTTGCACGCCGCGTCGTCTACTGTCTGGCACGTCACGGCGGTCGCCGGGTTCAGCTTGCACTTGCCGATCGCCTTGTTGCAGTAGAGCACGCCGTTGCAGAGGTCGCCGTCGTCCTTGCCGGCGCAGTCGGCGTCGCTGGCGCAGCCGCAGGTGTCGGTGCCGCCCTTGCAGTCGCCGCCGGCGCAGACCTCGCCATCGGTGCAGACATCTCCATCATCGCAGGCCTTGCCGCCGCCCACCGGCGACTTCGCGCAGCCTCCGGTCTTTGGATCGCAGCTCGCCTTGGCGCACGCGGTGTCTTGCACGCTCGGGCAGGTGACGACGGTCGCCGGGTTGAGCTTGCAGGCGCCGGCGGCCTTGTCGCAGAAGAGCGTGCCGTTGCAGGCGTCGCCGTCCTCTTCCTTGGCGCAGTCGGCGTCGCTCTTGCAGCAGCTCCAGGTGCCGGGGGTGCACTTGCTGCCGGCCTCGCAGACGTCGCCGATGGTGCAGGCGACGCCGTCGCTGCAGGCCGTGCCGGGCGCAGCTTCGGCCTTGAGGCAGGCGCCGGTCTTGGCGACGCAGGAGGTCTGCAGGCAGCCCGAGTCGGTCGAGGCGTCGCAGGCGACGATGGTCGCTGGGTTGACCTTGCAGGCCCAGATCGGACCGCCCTTGTCGCAATAGGGCGTGCCGTTGCAGAGATCGCCGTCGTCCTGGCACTCGGCGTCGGCCTTGCACTTGCAGGCAGCAGCGTCGCCGCCACCGCAGGCGCTGGCCTTGCACACCTCGCCGACGCTGCAGCTGAGGCCGTCGTCGCAGGTCGCCAAAGGGCCGTCGGCGGCGTCCGCCGGCTTCACCTCGCGGCGGCAGGTGGGCTTGCCGTCGGCAACGATGGGGCCATCGCAGTGCTCCAGCGTGCGCTCCACCGCCGTCATGCCGCAGACGCCGGTCAGCGGCTAGCAGGCGTTCTTGTTGCAGGCGCTGTCGAGGCTGGCGTCGCAGATCTTGGTCTGCGCCGGGTTCGGCACGCAGGCGAACGCCGGCCCGGCGGCGCCGCTGTTCTTGGCGCAGTAGAGCGCGCCGCGGCACTTGTTGGCGGCGTCGGCGGCAGTGGGCGCCGGGCAGCTGACGAGGCCCGGCTCGCAGGCGCAGATCTGGGTGCCGCTCTGGCAGGCGCCCTTCTGGCACAGGTCGCCCTCAGTGCAGGCCCTGCCGTCGTCGCAGGCGGTGCTGTCGGGCAGCGGCTGCTTGGTCAGCGGATCTAGGCACTGCACCTCCAGGCAGAGCGCGTCTTGGCCCGTCAGCGCGGTGCAGGCGCCCAGGCCGGCGTCGCCGCAGACCCGGCGTCCCTTCCAGCGGCGCTGTTTGGCGCCTTCGCCGTCGACCAGCCAGCAGGCGGTGCCGTGCGCCTCCAGCTTGGAGACCGGCGGGCAGTCGCAGGCGCCAAGGCCACCGGGTCCAGCGCCCGCCCGCACGCACTGCTTGAGCTCGCCGCCCTCGATGCCCCTGGCCTCCTTGCAGACGCTGCCTGCCGGGCAGCCGGCGTCGCTGACGCAGGCGATGCCGCAGAAGGCGCCGGCGTCGCCGTAATCGACGCAGGCGGCGTCGCTGTGGCCCGAGGCGCGGCAGGTGGCGTGGCTGTCGCAGGGCCGGCAGAGCAGGCCGCCGTCTGGGATGCAGAAGAAGGCGCCGTCGCCGCCGCCGCTCTGCCCCTTGCAGGACCAACCGGCGGCGCACTGCCCATCGCCGCAGAGCGCGCTGCAGCGGCCACCGGCGCTGGTCTCGACGCAGAGGCCGCTGTCGCACTCGGTGGCCGCTTCGCAGGGGCAGCCAAAGGCGCCTGGGCGGCCGAGGTCAACGTCCTCGGAGCCGCCGGCGCCGATGTCCTCAGTCGCCGTGTCTTGCTGGCCGTCGGCTTCGGCGTCGGCTTTGCTGGCGGCAGTTGGCTTGGGCCCGCAGGCGGCGCAGAGCGCGAGACCGGCGAGGAGTGTCGCCCATGCGGTGGGATGGGCGAGGCGCATGGGCATGGCTGACGCTCCGCCGAAGTTCTTGCCGAATCACCTCCCAGGCCATCGAAATTTGACATCGACGCCAACCCAGCAGAGCAGGCCAGAGGCGCAGCGGCAGGGGTCATTCGCGCCGGCGCTGCTCAGCCTCGATCCCCGCGGCGCCCGGCGGCGCCGCTGGTCAGCGGCCCTGCAGCAGCGGGTGGTTCGCCCGCACCCAGGCGATGGCGTCGGCTAGGGTCTCGTCGCCCGGTCGCGCCGCGAAGCCAAGCTCGGCCTCGGCGCGCGTTGAGCCGAGGCCCCAGTGGTGGGCGCCCATCTCGAACACCACAGGGTCGGGGAGCGGCGAGTGGCGGTCGCCAGGCAGCCGGTGCACCGCGGCGTCGACGACGGCGGCGATGCGTCGGGCCAGAGCCGGCTGCAGCACCCGTGTCGGTGCCGGAACGCCCGAGAGCGCCGCCACGCGACCAAAGAACTCAGGCACCGTACAGGCCGTGCCGACTAGGTGATAGGCCGGCGAGGGCGCCGGCAGCAGCGCCGCCCGGATCATCGCCCGCGCCGCGTCGCGCACGTCGACGAAGTGGATGCCGCCGTGCAGCAGGAAGGGCAGCTTGCGGCGCAGGTGGCGGATGATGTTGCCGGTCGAGCGGAAGCGGTGATCGCCCGGACCGAGCAGGACCGGCGGGCGGAAGACGACGAAAGAGACCCCGAGGCGCTCGGCGAGGCGACGTCCGTCCTCTTCGGCGCGGATCTTCGAGGCGTAGTACGGCCACGCTCCGGCGGTCTGATGGGCGAAGGGAGCGTCTTCCAGTGGCGCGGCGCGCGGATCCATCGACGCCCCGACCGTGCCCGAGCTCGAGACGAAGACCAACCGGGCTTGATGGCGCGCGGCCACACGCACTATCGCGAGGGTGCCATCGACGTTGGCCTGCACCATCGGCGCCGGCGCTCGACGGCTGTGCTGCACGACGGCGGCGCCATGGAGTATCGCCGCCACCCCGGTCAGCGCGGCGTCGTCTTGCCAGCGCTCGGCGTCGAGCAGGTCGCCCGCCACGGTGGCGATGGGCCCGCCGAGGGCCTCTAGCGCCGCGAACCACGGCTCCCGGCGCAGCGCCGCGGGGTCGCGCGCCAGACACACCGGCTCAACGGGGCAGGGCAGCGAGCGGACGAACGCGACGTCAGAGCGTAGCGCCTCGAGCCAATGGCGACCGAGGAAGCCACTGGAGCCGGTGATCAGCAGCCGTCGCGCCGCCGTCGGCTGGGACGTCGCCGATGGCGAGGCGGAGTTGGCCGTTGGCGCTGTCGGGGACGATGGATGGCTCATGGAGGCTCGGCAGTGCGCCAGGCTCGGCGCCGGTGGGTGCGCCGCCCGATTGGCTGGCGCCACCGCTCAGGTCCGCGGGCCGGCCGCCGTCGGTCGGTCGCCGTCGCAGCGGCGCGTCAGGGATCGCCTCCGGCCAGGCGCAGGCCCGGGCCCAGGCGTCGAGCTCACCGGCACGCGGCCCCCACGCCAAGCCGTTGCCAGGGAGCGCCTCGAGGATGCCGCGGTCGCACAAATCCTCAAGCGCTGCCTCGACCTCGGGCAGGTGCAGGGCAGGGCGCTCGCGGACCATGCGCGTCGCCGTCAGCTCGGCGAGGGGTAGCGAGGTCTCGGCCAGCAGGCGGGCGACCGCGACATACTCGTCGCAGATCGGCCGGAACAGCGCCTCCAGCAGGGCGCGGATCTGCGGTGAGCGGGGCGCCTCGACGAGGTCCACCTGCGCCGCTGGCATGTAGGTGTTGACCTGGCAGTGCCGCCGAATCGCGAAGTTATCCGGGCAGGTCGCTCGCGCCTCCGGGTAGAACAGGTGCATCCAGTGGTAGCGCATGGTGCGCTCGATCTCCATCGAGACCGCGTGCTCGGCGCCGAGCTTGCTGGTCAGCACCACACCGCCGCGGCTGCGCAGGGCATCGGCCAGCGCGGCGGCGTCGATGCCGTCGATGGGGTTGCGCGCCAAGAAGCAGCGCAGGTGGTGCGCCGTCGCGGCGGTGTGGGCCTGCAATTGCGCCATCACCTCGATGGCGACCGTGTGGACGTCCTCCTCGGGGCCCATCTCGATGGGATCGCCGCAGACGACGTGGACACGGCCGATGTCGACGGCGCCGGCCAAGAGCTTGCCGGTCCACAGGAGCAGCTTGCGCAGCTGCATCGCCGGCTTGGGTTCGCCCTGCAGCTCACGCAGGAAGCTCTGCTCCTCCGGGACCCGATCATAGGTGATCGCCACCGGCAGCAGCACGCAGCGCTGTCCGGTCTGCTGAATCGCCCGCAGCAGACCACGGCGCGGCTTCATGAACTGCCGCGACCGGGAGCGGGTGCCCTCGATGAAGAACTCGAGCGTCTGCTTGCGGTCGACCAGCTCGCGGATCTTGTTGTTGAGCTCCGGGTCTTCGCGCCCGACGCCGCGCTTCAGGTAGAACGCCTGGGTCTGCTGGAAGAGCCAGCCGAGCACCGGGATGCGCGAGAACTCCTCGGCGGCGGCGATGTGCGGGATCGGGATGCCGAGGTCGGCCCTGGCGAAGAAGAGGTACGAGCAGACCAAGAAGTCCATGTACGAGCGGTGGGTCGGCACGATGACGTAGAGCACGTCGTCGTCGCTGCCGCGGCGGGCGCGCTGGAAGCTCGGCCGGTCGAACGTGACCGAGTCGGCCATCATCCGGAGCGCCTGTCGCATGGTGTAGGCGGCGCCGCGGATCGCCCAGTTGCCCTCCTTGGCGTCGGCGGCCCAGGTGAGGTCGGTCTTGCCGTCGCTGTGACTGCGGCCGGCGACGGCCATCTCGCGCTCGTCCTTGCGGACCAGGTTGCGGTAGACGCCGCGGCAGACCAGCTCGACGTAGCTGGCGGGTTCGAACGCCTCGTCGTCGTAGGCGGCGGCGCTCTCGAAGTGGAAGGTGTTCTGCGTGAAGTACGGGAACGCCTCGTTCAAGTAGCTGATCTTGTCTGACATCTTGCCGAGGCGTCGCTGCAGGCGGAATTGGCCGGTGGCGGTCAACAGCGTCCGGGTGAGGCGAGTCGGCGTCTCGTGGTGGACCAGCGCCAGCGCCTTATAGGCGAGGGGCTCGGTTCCAATCCAGCGCAAGTTTGGCTCCTGATCGATGGGGTGCTCGCGGAAAAAGGACTCAATCCCGTCCGTACACACTTTGACGTTGCAGAGCTTGTCGGTGCCGGCGACGGCGTGGCGGATGACGGGCGGGCTGCCGACGGGGCTCGCCTGGCCCAGCAGGCAGGTGTCGATCGCGACCTCGGCCACCACGTCGCAGGGCACGATGTCGAGGGCGGCGCGGGGGTCGGCGCGCAGCACTTGCAGGCGGCCGGCGCCGATGAGCGCGACGAAGCCGGCGAAGGCGGCGGCGCTGTCGATCCAGCCCGGCATCGGGTGATGCAGGCTGGCCGAGACGATGGAGGGCCGCACGATGGACAGCGGGATTTCGCCCCGCCGCTGGGCGAGCAGCGACTCGTTCATGCACTTGGTCAGCGTGTAGGTGTTCGGGTGACCGGTTTGCGCCTTGAGCGCCCGCTCGTCGGCCCGACCAGCCAGGATGTCTGCCCAGACCGCCTCGACGTCGATAGGCAGCTGCACGAGCGACTCAGGCGCCACGCCGTCGACCGTAGCGCGGTACGGAGTCACGTAGGCCGTCGAGACAAAGACCATATGCCGCAACGGCGAGCCGTGCCTGACGGCCGCTTCACCGCGGGCCGGACGAAAGAGCTCGAGCATGTTCATCGAGCTGGTGATGTTGGCGGAGGCGGCGTCGGCGATCGGCAGGTCGAATTCCACAGAGGCGGCGCAGTGAATGACGTGAGTGGTCTCGCGGCGCGCGCGGGCAATCTCGTTGCGATGCAGGCCGCAGCCGGGCTGCGTCAGCTCACCAACAACGACGCGAACCAGCTTGCGCCAGCCCGGCGACAGCAGCGAGAAGCAGCGCGAGGCGGCGACATCCTCGAAGCGACCCTCCGGCGACTGGCCCTTCTTGGCCCGCACCAACACCGTGATCGAGGCGATCCCAAGCTCCTCCTCGCGGCGCAGGAGCTCTTGCAGGACGACCTTGCCGACGAAGCCGGTGACGCCGGTCACGAAGACGTGGGCGCCGTGCGCGCGGACCGCTATGGGTTCGACCGCGGGCGCTGCCTCTGTGGCGCTGTGGTCGCTGGGCACATCATGGCCAATGCTCGGCGCGGCGCTCTCAGACTTGTGCTTTGAAGCCATTGGCTTGCCTCCGGGAACTCGCGTCAATCGGCTCGCGCTCGGCTGCGACCGGCGCCTTCTCACGCCTTGGGCAGGAACCGATCGCCGTGGGCGTCGTCAGCGCCGGCTCCGGCGTGACGCAGGCCGTCCTACTTGCCGACCCCGACAGTGCCTTGGCTTGAGGCGGCGAGCAACTGGTTGCCGACGCCGAAGACGTCGTGCGGATCGAGCGCCGCCTTGGCGGCTCGGTTCCAGGCCAGCGCCGCTGGCGTCAGGATCTCCGGCAAGAACCCGCGGCGGATCTTACCGACCCCGTGATGGTGAGACAGGGAGCCACCGCAGCGCAAGATCTCCTCGCGCGCAGCATGCTCGATCTCGGCGAAGACGGCTGGGGGGTCATCGACGCCGACATAGCTGAATGCCAAGTAGAAGTAGATGCAGACGCCGGTCTGGTAGAGCTGCGTGACGCGGCAGGTGATGAAGGGCTTGCCGGGCAGGCTGCGGGCGGCGTGCTCTTGATAGACGCGCCTCTTGACGCTCTCGCACAGCGACAGCGCCTGGCTCCACGGCACGCTGGTCTCGAACGACTCTGCGATGACCTTGTACTTCATCACGAAGTCTCGGATGTAGGCGATCCCGAAGGTCAGCTGGTAGCCGCGCGCTCCGTTCTCGGCGCCGGCCCGCATGCCACCATGTCGCCCGGCGAGGCCATAGACGATGGCCTCCTCCGCCTCCACATCGGCGCGGCTGCCCTCAAAGACCAAGGTGGCGGCGACCATCTGGTTCGGATCGAAGCCCTTGAGCCGCGTGACGACCAGCTTCTCCACCTTGGACTTGTAGACGCGCCAGCCCTCCGTCGCTGGCTTGAGCGCCATGCCGAACTGGAATTGCAGGTTGTCCACGAGGCGCACCGACGCCGGCGGGCGGCCGTTGCGCTGCAGATCGAGCAGAAAGGAGACGCCGTCATCGAAGGTGCGGAACAAGATGGAGCCGTAGCGCTGCACCTCGGGCAGGGGGAAGAGCTTGACCACGGCGCTGGTTACGATGCCGAGCGTCCCCTCGCTGCCGAGCAGGGTGCGCTTGGGGTCGATGCCGATAGACTCGCGGGGCGCGATCTGCTCACGACGGATCGTGCCGGTCGCGGTCACGGCGGCCACGTCAAGGAGAATGTCCTCGATGTTGCCGTATTTGTTCTTTTTCATGCCGGAGGCGTGGGTCGCGATCCAGCCGCCGAGCGTACTGAACTCGACCGAGTCCGGCTCGTGGCCCATCGTGAAGCCGTAGGCGGCGAGCTGCTGCTGGATGTGACGCCCCACGGCGCCGGCCTCGATCTCGGCCATGCGGTTGATGGGGTCGATCCAGAGCACCCGGTTCATGCGGCGCATGTCGACGCTGCAGATGAGGCGCTCCTCGGCGGGATCGCAGCGCAGGGCGTCGGTGACGTTGGTGCCGCCGCCGTAAGGGATCAGGGCGGCGCCGTGAAGTCGCGCCGCCTCGACCAGCGCCTCGACCTGCGCCACGTCCTGCGGCTCGACGACGAGGTCCGGGACGCGCGCGACCTTGCCGTACTTGACCGCCCACATCTCCTCTTGGGTGTGGCCGTGGCCGCGGCGCAGGCGCAGCTCGGCGTCATCCGTCACGGCATCGGCGCCGCAGATATCGACGGCCGACTGGTGAAAGCCGGCGTTTTTGCGCGGCTGTGGGATCACCGGCGGGTAGTGCGGTTCGTGGGTGTCGCGCAGATCGACCGGGATCGCCATGACATCGCGGATCCACGGCAGCAGATTCGGCAGCTCGGCGCCGCACAAGCTGTAGCGATCGCCGGTGAGCACGACCGCGCCGCGCTCGTTGACGCGAAACTCGGTGTCGTCGAAGCCCCAGACGTCGAGGCTCTCCCGCGACGGATCGGCGGCCAATGGCTGCGGGTGAATGCGGGTCTCTTCGGCGTGTCGGGCGGCCGGCAGCACCGGCGGCGGCGGCGGGCTGCGGTCGAGGAGGTCGGCGACCGGCGCCACGCTCTGGGCGCCGCTCTGCAGGAGGTCAGCAGCCTTGTCAAGCAATTCTGAACGCTTGCGCAGGCGAGTCCACACCCCGCTCTGCCCGTCCTTTGCCGCCATCGTCGCCCCCTCATCGTCACTGTGCCGCCGACAGCACCAAGAAACCGCCTCACACGCAACGCGGGATCACCGTCACCGCGCCGAGCGCTGCCTCGCGTCCGCTAACCGCAGCCGCGCCCTGGCGCAACGCTCCGCCCGGCGCAGCGCAGACGGCGCAGAGAGCACGCGCATCGCAGGGCGGCCAGATAGGCCACCCGACGGCGCGCGTCAACGGGAATCGACGTTGTGTAGGCCCGGGCCTGACTTGGCGCGGTGGTAGGGGCGGGTGCCGCCGCGACGCGGGCCGCACGCTGTCGGCGCGCACTTGGCACCGCCGCGCGGGCCGGCGACCCTAAAGAGCGCCCGGCCACCTTCGTCTGAGCGCTCACCGGGAGTTCGCCCCATGGAGACAGCCGATCCCGCAGCGCAAGCGGCGGCGTCCGACCGCGGCGATGACGGCCTGCCTGACGCCAGGCAACGACGTCGGCTGCTGATCTTCCTGTCAGTGGCGACGTTCTTCGAGGGCTTCGACATCCTGGCCTTGACGCAGATCTTGCCCTCGCTGCAGGCGGACTTCCGGCTTGACGACGCCGAAGTCGGCTGGCTGCTCGGCGGGATCAACGTCGGCTCCATCCTCGCCTTCTTGCTGGTGCGGCGGGCAGACGTCGTCGGCCGGCGGCCGATCATGATGACGACCATCGCCGGCTACACGGTCCTGACGGGGCTCTCGGCCCTCGCCACCGACGTCTGGCAGCTCGGCCTGTGTCAGTCGGCGGCACGCATGTTCCTCATCGCCGAGTGGGTCACCAGCATGGTGTACGCCGCGGAGTCGTTCCCGGCACGTCAGCGGGCGACGATGATCGGAATTATCCAGGCCTTCTCCAGCCTTGGCGCCGTGACCTGCGCGGCCGTCGTGCCACTTCTGCTCAAGACCCCGCTGGGCTGGCGCGCCATCTACGTCGCCGGCGTGATTCCGCTGGTGATTCTCGCCTTTGCGCGGCGAGATCTGCCTGAGACGCCACGCTTTGTGGCCGCGAGGGCCCGCGGCGGCGATCTCGCGAGTCGGCGGCTGACTGCGATCCTGCGCGGACCCTATGCCCGGCGGGTGTTGCAGCTGGCGTTGATCTGGGGCCTGACCTATCTCGGCACCCACAACGCGGTGACGTTCTGGAAGCAGTTCGCTGTGTTGGAGCGCGGATTCACCGACGCCGAGGTCGGGATGAGCGTCGCCATCGCGGCGGTCGCGGCGATGCCGGTGCTCTTTGGTGTGGGGCCGCTGCTCGACGCCATCGGTCGCCGGCGCGGCGCGGTGGTCATCCACGGCACTGCTGCGGTGGCGATCGTGCTGTCGTACACCTTGGAGGGGCGGTGGCCTCTGACCGTGGCGCTGGCGTTTGGCATCTTCGGCGCGTCGGCGGTCTTGCCGGTGCTAAACGCCTGGACCGCCGAGCTGGTCCCGACGGCGATCCGCGGCGACGCCTTTGCCTGGGCCAACAACTTGCTTGGGCGCCTCGGCTACGTCATCGGACCCGTGCTGGTCGGCCAGGTAGCGGCGCTCGGCGTTGGCTGGGGCGTGGCGGTGGCTGCGACCGCCGTCTTTCCGACAATGGCGCTGCTCTTGCTGCTGCGCTGGTTGCCGGAGACCGGCGGGGCCGCCTTGGACGGCGAAGTCGCAGACCAGCGCTGAGGGCCCGCCGACGCTGGCGCTCGAGATCGCGCGCTGGCGCCGCCTGTCGACGGCCTACTCGCCGTCAAACCCGCCCTTGACCGCACGTACAATCGCCGCCAGCGCGACGGCCGGCAGCCCGAACCGACACGACATCGCGCCTGCAGGCGCCACGCAGCTCGCGCGCAGCGAGGCATCCTCCGGCCACTCCGGGAGCATCGGCAACATGCCGCGCGCGATCTGCACAAGCGGGGCCGGATAGAGGCCGAATTGCATCGTATGGACAGCGTCGCCGAAGGCCTGGCGGTACCACGGCGCGCTCACGAGGCCCGACGGCGGGCCGCCGGCGCCGCCTGCCCGCGCTCGAGCGGCCTTGGCCAGCGACGCGGCGTCGCGGCCGAACACCAAGATCACCGCGTCGCTGTCCGCGCAGGCGGCGACCTCCAGGTGATCGCCGATCATCTGCAGCGCCATGCTCATCAGCGGGTTGGTCATTCCGCCTTGCTGCATTGGAGGGAGCTTGACGCGCAGGACATGACAGCGCAGCCCATCGGCGTCGACGGTGAAGGACTCGAGCGCCATCGCCTTGGTGTTTAGCTCGCGCTGCACGCCGGTAAAGAGCGCTCGCCACGAGCCGGCTTCCAAGGCGCTCTTGGCCGCCGGCGGCAGCTGCTGCGCGATCTCGGGCCGGCCGAGGATCAGCGCGCGCAGGACTTGCAGGCTGCCATCCGCCACGACGTCGAGGAGACCCGCCGGATCAGACGACTGGATGAGGCCCGTCATGGCGAGCGGAAACGGCCCGTCCATGTGCACCGCGATGGCAGAGAACGGCCCGGCGCGACGCAGCATGCCACGCATGAGGCCCTCCAGGGCGGCCAAGGCGGCGGTGTCATTGGGCAATAATATCCGCCAGGTCTGCAGGGCGGTGTTGATCTGGCGATCCGACGCCGTGGGATCGCTGGTGCTGGCCGACAGCATCCAGGTCGAGGCCGGCAGCCGCCCCAGCAGCGGCGAGGGCCCAGCCGCGCGCACCTGTTCGACCATGCCGGCGAGCTCGCTCTTGGCGTTCAGCGTCACGCGGGCGTCGAAGATGATGTCGTCGCGCTCATCGCTGAGGCCGATCTCCAGGGTCTTGGAGCCGACGAGGATCAGATCCAACCACTGCCGCCAAGGGCCCAAGGAGGCGGACAACAGGCCGGCTTCCGTTGTGCCCATGCCTGGTTGGAGGTCGCTCGCCCTCAGTTTCGCCAGCGCGGCGTCGAGATCAGCGCCGTGGTGACGCGATACGGCGGCGATGGAGACACCGGCCTGGATCAGCGACGTCGGCTGCAAGGTCTGGGCGCAGCGAGCGAGGCTCTCGGCGCGGCCCAGCTGCGCCCCCTTCATCGCGCCGAGGGCCGTGGTCGGGTGTGAAAACGCGATCTGGGCCGGGATCTTGGTGTCGGCCGGCTGCAGCGCCAGCTCGGCGCCCTCGGCGGCAGGGCGCTTCAACCTGGCGTTCTTTTGCTCGAACGTCGCGCGGTCGCGGATCGGCAGCAAGACCGTGGCGCCGTCCTTGGGATCGGCTCCCGCCACGTGTTGCACCAAGACGTGGATGGCCCGCGGCCAGTCGAGCCACTCGGCGTCGATGGCGCCGGCCTTCTGCGCGCTCTCGTTCAGGGCGCCGCGGATGCGGTCGCGCACGGAAGATCCCGGCGCCAGCAGCTGCGACCGGGCGCCAAGGCGGTCGGCGGCGGCGACCCAGCGGTCCATGGCGGCGATCGATACCCACCCCAACAGGGCGCCGTCGGCCTTGCGCACGGCCGTCTCACAGCCCTCGACGCTGCCCTGCCGCAGCTGCAGCGGCCCGGTCCCGCAGCCGGCGGCCAGGAGCAGCCACAGCGCGACCCCAACGGCGGCGCTCGGGCCGCTAGGGCCGCAGCGAAGGCGATTCGCCCATCGAGAGGAGAGCTGAGCCACTGGACGCTCCTGGGGCGGCGGCGGCCGCTGGCGCGAGACGCCCCCCGGTGGACGATCCGGCGCGCCGCGCATCGGGACTGATCTGCCAAGCGATGTCAACGCCGACGAGGCCGCTCCTGCGCGGTCCGCCGGCCAGGGCGCCTGCC
>SXGT01675152.1_pt1 | contig 17418 bp, 15 predicted proteins | sample 3176221 | NCBI WGS metagenome assembly SXGT01 (sample SAMN11356862, study PRJNA531348) | freshwater metagenome | isolation source: freshwater sample F1-120 | place: China: Fuxian Lake, Yuxi | collected 2017-12-25
AGCAGCGCGCGGCACAGGCCACCGCTCAAGCCGCGGCCTACACCACCGCGTTGGGAACGACACCGACCCTGCCGGATATCGCAGTGAACCACGTCACTCGCGCGGTGCTGACAGCCACCAACTTTTTCGGTATCAACACAATGCCGATCGGCCTCAAGGAAACCGACTACTTCGTCCGGATGTGGAATCAGGCCGCCACAGCCATGGACGTCTATCAGGCGGAGACGACCGCCAACACCAGCTTCGAACCACTGACACCGGCCGAGCCGATCCTCGCTCCCGCCGTGGGCGACGTGGCCGACGCCGCCGGCAGGTTGGCCAAAGCGACCGCCGACGGCGCGGAGACTGCCGCTGATGCCGCTGCCACGACTCTCGCCGATAGTCTTGCCGACACTCTCCGCGACACTCTGGCCGACCTGGCGTCGCAAATCGGTAATGCCGAATTGCCGTCGTTGGAGCAACTCAACCAGTTCGCGACGCAACTCAGCGGACCGATGCAGCAGATGAGTCAGTTCGGTCAGCAGTCGTTTCAGCAGTTGCAGCAGATGATCCAACAGGCCGGCGGCAAGGGCGGCCTGGGCGGCGACCCGACGGCCGACCCGCAGGAGGACCCGGCGGATCAGATCGGTCTCCTGGGCGCCAGTCCGGGTTCCACTCACCCGTTGGCCGGTGGATCTGGTCCGAGCGTCGGTGCGGGGCTGTCACGGGCGGATTCGCTGCCCGGGGCCGGCGGATCACCGCCCCGCACGCCCCTGTTGGCTGATTTCCTCGGCCGGTCCGACCCGGCGGCGGCCCCCGCCACGGCCGCCCCAACCGGTAGCGCAGCCGGGTCCTCGGCCATGGGCTCCGGTGCCGCACCGCTAGGCGCGATGGGCGCCGGCGGGCAGTCCAGCAGTAGCCGGTCAGCACCGGCGGTCGCGCAACCGCTCGGCCGGGAGGACGACGACCAGGACGACGACCAGGACCCCTCCGACGAGGACGACTGGTGATGCTGCATCTTTAGGTTTCCCGGCCCCCGAAAGCCTTGGCAGGGCTGAGCCGAATTCGAGTAATTTCACCCATCCCTGCAGAGGTATCGGGCCGCTAACATTCGGCCCCATGAAGCCGGTACTGACAATCGCAGGTGCTGCTATCGCGGGTGCGGCGGTGACCGCAGCGGCATTCGGTATCGCGATGTCACAATCCCCCGATCAGGCTGCTGCCCAGGTCGCACCGCCCGACCACATCGCGGCGTTCACCACGAATATCACCGAGGCCGCAGCGCAGAACCAGGATTTCCGGCGGGTGTTGTTCACGGGCACGAAATCCCAACTCGTGGTGATGAGCATCCCGCCGGGCGGGGAGGTCGGGCAGGAAACGCACCTGAATGTCGAACAGACTTTCTTCTTCCAGTCGGGAACCGGCGAGGCGAGTCTGGACGGGAAGAAGACACCGATCGGCCCGGGCGACGTGGTCGTCGTGACGCCGGGCACCGACCATAATTTCCGCAACACCGGGACCGTTCCGGTGAAGATCTTCACCATTTACGCCCCGCCGAACCACATCGACGGCCGCATCCACAAGACCCTCGAAGACGCGAATGCCGACACCGTCGACAGCGCATTCAGCCCGGGCTGACGACGAAGACGGTGATGGGTGTGCGGCGCTTCCTGGCGATGGTGGCGGCGCTGACCCTGATATTGCTCAATGCCGCCCCGGCACTGGCAGTCCCCCCACCCGAGATTGATCCCGAGGCGACACCGGCGGATACCGTCGAGCCAGAGCTACCCTTCGAACAACGGCGCTACTGCTCGGCACCGACCGCGCTGCCGAATTCTGAATTCCGCGACCCGCCTTGGGCCTACGACTATTTGGACATCCGTGGGGCACAGCGGTTCGCCACCGGGGCGGGGGTCACGGTGGCGGTGATCGACACCGGAGTGAACGCCTCACCGCGGGTTCCGGCCGAACCCGGTGGCGATTTCATCGACGCGGCCGGCGACGGGTTGTCTGACTGCGATTCGCACGGGACCATCACCGCGTCCATCATCGCCGGCCGGGGCGCCCCGACGGACGCGTTCATCGGCGTGGCACCCGATGCGCGGCTGATCTCGTTGCGTCAGACGTCGGAGGCCTTCGAACCGGTGGACGTGCAGGTCGACCCGAATGACCCCAACACAACCCCGGCGGCGGCGTCGATTCGCAGCCTGGCGCGGGCCATCGTGCACGCAGCCAATCTTGACGCCGGTGTGATCAATATCAGCGAAGCGGCCTGCTTCAAGGTGACCCGGCCGGTCGATCAGGCCTCGCTGGGCGCAGCGCTGAACTACGCCGTCAATTTCAAAGGCGCGGTGGTCGTCGTCGCGGCCGGCAACACCGGCGGTGATTGCAACCAGAACCCGCCGATCGACCTGTCCGGGCCCAACGATCCTCGCGGCTGGCAGGACGTCCAGACGATCGTCACGCCGGCGTGGTACGACTCCCTGGTGCTGACGGTCGGTGGTATCGCACCGACCGGGGTGCCGAGTCCCTTCTCGATGCAGGGTCCGTGGGTGGGTGCGGCAGCACCCGCCGAGGACGTCACCGGTTTGGGCGGTGACGGCGAACCGGTGAACGCCCTGCAGGGCGCTGACGGGCCGGTCCCGATCGCCGGTACGTCCTTTGCCGCGGCCTACGTGTCGGGTGTGGCAGCCCTTGTGCGACAGCGCTTTCCGGAGTTGACGCCGGCAGAGGTCATCGACCGGATCGTGTCCACCGCGCGCAATCCCGGCGGCGGCGTCGACAATGCCGTCGGCGCGGGGGTCATCGATGCGCACGATGCGCTCACGTGGGACGTTGCGACCGGCCCCGAGGAGGCGTTGCCCACTATCCAACAGCTGCCGCCCCCGGTCGTGGTGCCGCCGCCTGATCGTGGGCCGATCACCGCCGTGGCGGCCGGGGTCCTGGGCCTGGGAGTGCTGCTGGCATTGGTGGCTCTGGCCGGACGGGCGTTGAAGCTCCGATGAAGATCTCCCGGAGTCCACTGCGGCTGAGGTTCAGCACCGGTTACGCACTCGTCGTCGGCATTGCGGTCCCCGCTCTGGTGTTCCTCGTCCTCGACACCCGCCACCAACGCTGGGCCATCGCGGTGGTGGCGGCGGCCGCGGTGCTGGCGTTGGTCACCTTCCGCGGACGGCGGCTGACAGGGTGGGTGCGGACGTTGTTCGGGTGGATCGGGCGACGCCGCCGGGCGCCGGAGACGGCGTCGAAGGCCGTCGTCGGCGCCACCGTGCTGCCGGGTGATCCGGTGGCCGTGCGCTGGCAGGGCGAGACCCTGGTCGCGCTCATCGAACTCTTTGCCCGCCCCTTCACCCCGACCGTGATCGTCGACGGTCAGGCCCGAAGCGAGGACGTGCTGGACACCGCGATGCTGGAGCAGTTGCTGGCGGTGCACTGCCCGGACCTCGAGGCCGACGTGGTCTCTGCCGGGTACCGGATCGGCTCGACCGCATCCGCCGACGTACTGAGCATGTACGACGACGCCGTCGGATCGGACCCGGCACCGGCGCACCGCCGCACCTGGCTGCTGCTGCGCGCCGACCCACTACGCACCCGGCACTCGGCGCAGCGCCGCGATGCCGGCGCCGCAGGCTTGGCCCGCTACCTGGTGGCCTCGACGACGCGCATCGCCGACCGGTTGGCCGGAGCCGGAATCGACGCACGCTGCTGCGCCGACTTCACCGATTTCAACGCCGCCACGATGATCAGCTTCGAACGGGAGAACTGGTCGAGGCTGCGCGGACCCGATTCGGTCACCGCGGCGTTCACCGCCGCGGGCGGTCCGGACGTGTGGTGGTCGGTGCCCGCGGATCGCACCATTACTCGGATCCGCATCGGCGTCGGGGCCGCACCGCGCTCCACGGTGTTGTTGACCACCGCGACGAAACGCAAGAAGCCGAAGGGATTCGCCCCGCTGTCCGGGGCCCAACGGGCGGCGTTGGACGGCCAGGACCTCTTCGGCGACCAGCACTGGCCGGTGCTGATCGGATCGGCCGGGGTCCTGGTGGGCGAGAACCCCGACGGTTACCGGGTGTACCTACCGTTCGACGACGTCGATTCCTGCGTCGTAGTGGGCGAGGCACAGAATCCGGCCTGGTTTGCGGTGCGCGCCGCCGCCGCGGGCGGGCGAGTCACACTGGAATCTCCGCTGGGTGCACTGGCCGAGATGATCGGCGCGGACATCGGCGCCGTATCGCAAGTGGTGTGGCCGGGAGCCGTCACCCATCTCGGTGGACAACCCGGCATCGGCCGGGTGGTGTTGCGGGACAACCAAATAGCAACGCCCAGGCACCAGGGATTGGCAGTTCGGCCGATCTCCCTGGACGGGGAGAGCCGCTTTATAGAAGCGCTCATGCAACAGCCTTCGGCAGTGCACTCGTGACGGCCAACGAAGAGAACAGGATTCGGACATGACGCAGCCTGAACTGAAGGTGGAACCCGACGAGTTGCTGGCCAGGGCGAAGCTACTAGAGACGTTTGTGCTCGCGGATGCATTCCCCAAGGATTGTTATCCGCAGGGTCCGTGCACCCTGGATGTTGTTGTGCGAGCCCGGAACAAGATTTGGGACTCCGTCGATACTCTCCGGGACTCGGTCAGAGAAGGAGACGTTGAACTTCGCCTCATGGCGGAGGAACTGATCACCGCGGCTAAAGAATATGAGGAATGCGACCAGGACCAGGCTGATGCCATCACCCAGAACAGGGCGACGTCGGCCGACCCCGTTGCCAGGCCGGAAAAAGACAGTTCGACCGACATGGCCACCACAGCGGATGACATTAGCGGGGGATACGACGGGGACACCGGCCACTATTACAGATCGAAAATCTACTATGCGGGCGACAACGGCAACGCGTTTACAAGCTTCGCTCAGGCGTTGACGGATTTCGGAGATTGGCTGCGAAGCGACGGTGACCGGGTACTGGGGAAAGGTTTTGACATATGGGACGGCACGGCGGCGGAAGATGCCGAGAAGAACTTCAAGAACCAGAACAAGTGGATTAGATCGCTAGCGGATTCTTGTGACAGCTTGGCGGCCGAGATAAGAAAAGTAGTGACGGCCTATAAAAAGCACAGTACCGAAAACGAGTACAACCTACATTCCTCCTTATACCGCCATGCAGAAGGCGAAGCTAACTACCTGAAGAGAAGACATCACTCATCCGGGGACCTCGACGGAAGCGACTTCGATAGCGGGAACTGGCAACATCCACGCGAGTCCACATCAAGCTACGTTGAGAAGATCGTAAACGCGCCCACGAAGGACAGCCTGGGCGCGTTGAAGGAGCGGCAACTCTGGAGCGGAAGGAAAAAGCTAAACGACGCCCTTCAAGGTGCATCGGACGGAGTGATTGCCGGTCTAGAAACAGATATATCCGGGATGAAACCCACCGAGCCTTCGGACCCTGCGTATCGAGCCGTCCGGAAACCGTCTACGGGCACGGGTGACGGCACGGGTGACGGCACGGGTGACGGCACGGGTACTGATGTCCTGACTCCTGGCGGCCTGGGCACCGGACTGCCCACCATGCCCGAAATGCCGTCGGATGTGCCGGCCGATGCGGCACTTTCCGACGGGGTGCTCGGTGGCGCGGGTGCCGGCTCGTCCAAGCTACCGGCCGGCGGGATGGGGATGCGTGCCGCGTCGGTCGGCGGCGGTGGTGGTGGCGGGGTGCCGTCGATGCCGTTGCAACCACCGGTGGCTGCCGAGGGTGCGGGTTCCGCCGCGGGACGAGGCGGGCTGAATGTGGGAGGTGCTGGCGCACTGGCCGGCGGTGCCGCAATGGGCGGCCGCGGCGGCATGGGCATGGCGCCGATGGCCGGCCAGGGCGGCAAGGGTGAAGACAGCAAGGCCAAGCGGGCCCAGCAGGACGAGGAAGCCCTCTATGCCGAGGATCGTCCGTGGACCGAGGCGGTCATCGGCAATCGTCGGCGCAAGGATGGCCCCGACAACAAGGAATCGAAATGACAGACCCGCACCTGCCGGATATGGATGCCGTGTTGCAGCAGGCCCAGTTGGCACAGTCGTCCCTCGAGGACTTCAAGCACGGGATGAGCACCGGAACCTTCACCGGAACCGACGACGCCCGAACCGTCGAGGTGACCATCAACGGACACCAGTGGCTGACCGACCTCTACATTGAGGACGGCCTGCTGCGCCTGGGCGCCGAAACCGTGGGTGCGCGACTCAACGAGGCTGTGGGCAACGCGCAGGCCGCCGCGACCGCGGGCGTCGAGGCGCAGCACGAGCAGCTCCTCGCGAAGCTGGCCGATATCGCGGCGACACTGCAATCCCAAGTCGGATCGCTCCCGGCCGACGGTTAAACGGCAACGAAATCTTCTGGACATCATGGGAATTGCGCGGCCGGCGGGCGAATACGCCGAACAGATGATCAGCCCTGGCGGGTGGCCGGAGGTTGATGAGGCCACGTTCACTGCCCGGTCGGAGGAGTTCGCCGGGGTGTCCCGGCAACTCGGCGTGGTGCTGGACAGCAGTGCGCAGCAGCAGATGCAGGTCTTCGAGGGAGGTATTTGGTCCGGAACTGCCGCCGATGCCGCAAACGACGCGCTCGGTGGCAACATCGACCAGTTGACGGCGCTGAAAAACGATGCCGATGACGCGACCCGCTGGCACAACCAGATCGCCGGGGTGATCGCGGAGGCCAAATCGACTATCTCCGACAACGTCGAGTTAGCGAGTGCCTCAATCACCACGTTGCAGAACGACATCGCTCTCGACGCCGACGAGCGAACCGCCGCAATCAACCGGGTGATCGCAACCTCCTACGCGGCTAACACCGACCTCGTCGCAACCACTGCGGAGCAGATACTAGCGACCGGGGTGCAGAAAACTTCACCATCAGGTCCGGCGGATTCGGGTGGTCAGCCGAGGCAATCGTCTGACACAAAAACAACGGACACGAAAACCACGGATACGAAAACTACGGATACGAAGACCACTGACCAGAACACGTCTGAAACGGGGAACCGCACCCCAGCCGAGACTCAATCGCCCGGCGCCACGGAGTCGGCAACAGGTGCGCTGTCGTCACTGATGTCGTCTGCGTCCTCGGGGTCCTCGCCGACCTCACCGGCGGCGGGCCTCGACGCGGTCGATGACTCGACCTCGAGCACTGTGGGCGGCGCGCCAGTCGTGTCACCGGGCTCGTCGGCCGGGACTGCGACGCAGGGCCGCGCCGGCGGTGTCGGCGGGGTCGGCAAGGGACTGTCGGCCGCGGCCGTGAGTTCTTCCCCGGTCGGCGCCGCACCGGTGGCATCCGCGCCCATGATGGCGCCTCGATCCACGGAGGACTCATCGGTGGCGGCGCCGATGGGAGCACCGATGGGCGCGGGCGCTGGCGGCGGGGCCGCGGCGGGTTCGGGTAAGGGATCGGCGGCACCGGCGGGAACACGGCCAGCGGCCGCCTCGTCGTCACCGGGCACGAAAGCGCCAACCGCCAGAGCGGCGGATCGAAAAGCCCGTCCACAGGAACCGGACGCACCCGATCGCCCCGTGGTCGCGGCCGCGGCGGCGCCACCGATACCGGTCTCGGCGACGCGGGCGGAGCGTGACGCCATCGCCGCCGCCCTCACGCCGGAGGCGGCCAAGCGGCGCGGTGAGGATCCGCTGGCGCTGGCGCGCCGGGTCGCGGCGGCATTCAACGCGCCGGACAACGACTTCGCCGATGAATACGACTTCTTCTGGGTGACCGCGGTGAGTACCGACGGCGCGATCGTGGTGGCCAACAACTACGGACTGGCCTTTATCCCCGCCGGGGTCGCTCTACCTGAGCCGGTGCAGTTGGTGACCGCGGATGCGCAGATACCGGCTGTCGAACGGGCGCGGTGGGCCACCTATCCGGCGATGGCGGTGCAGGGCTGGGCGGCCCATCACAATAAAAAGCTGCGGGCGGTCATCGCCACCGCCGAACAGTTCGGCAATTCCGACCCCGGGGCGGCCAAGGTCGTGATTGAACCCGAGGACATCCCGGCGACCGGCGCAATGACGGGGCGGTCGCGGTTGGCGGTGGTGGACCCCGACGCGGCGGCGGTCCTGGTTGAGACAACCGACGAGGGTTTATTGGGACTCTTACCACCCGTGCCCGCTGGGTCGGGTGCGCCGTCGGATCAGCCCGCCCATCGGTGGCCCGCCGTGTGGAAGGCTATGTCCAGCTCCGTCGAGGGCCGAGAAGTTCACCACCTCAAAGCATTTGGTCGCTATGCGATGGCCGAACGCGACAACGCCCTCGTTGAAGCGCACACCGCGGCCCAGAGAGACGCGCGCCGCGCCGCCGTCGGCGAGTGGTTGTACTGGCGGCACCTCACCGAGTTACTCCATAGCGCCGTGGGTGGCGCCCGGTAAAAGTGTCTCCGCCGATGGGGCGGGTTCGGCGATCGGGACGCGCAGCCCATCGGTGCTGCCCGCCGCGGCGCCATCGGCCTGCGGTGCAGCCTCCTGCGCAGCACCTGCCGCCGCCGCGTCCGCCGCTCTCTGTTCTTCTTCGGCCTTCTTTTCTTCTTCGGTCTTCGCGTCTTCGACGGTGGTGTCCGAGGCGGGTGGCGCGGGTGGATTCTGGCCGCCGGCTTGTGCTTTCGACATCAGCCCCTGCACCTGCCCGGACAGGCTCTGGGTCACCGATCCCATCATCGGCGCCATCTGGCCGAGTTGCTGTGCGGCCTCTTCGGCCGACGGAAGTTTCTCGGCGAGCGAGTCCAGTTGCTCGGACAACTACCCGGACAACTGCTCTAAGGCACTGACACCTGACGTCGCGGTGTCGGCACCCGCGTCGGTGTCGGCACTCGTGTCGGTCTCGGCACTCGTGTCGGTCGCCGCGGCCTTCGCGGCGCGAGAACTTGTCTGCGCCGTGGTGTCGTCGCTGTTGAATTGCGTTCCCGTTATGTCACCGGCCGACGCGCTATCGGTCTCGTCGTACCGATCGGCGGCAGTGGCCATATCCGTGGCAGTTTTCTTCAATGCGGCCTCGGCGACCGGCAATCCGTCGATCACCGGTGTCTCGATAGTCGGCAGCACCTCACTGATCGCTGCGGACATCGCGTCCGTTCCGGTAACCGTCAGCGGCTTCGGAGATGCCGGGACGTCGAGGTCACCTAATACACCCGCCGTGGCGCGAAGTCCGGAGGTGTCAACGGAGAGTTGTTCAGTCACGACAGAACCCTTTCGGTGACATCACTGGCCCGCCACGGTGGCGGGCTCGGGAGTCGGATCCCAGTAGAGGACCGCGCCGTCGGGCAACCGGCCGATCTCCTGATCGCCCTCAGGTGGCGCCACGGTCGCGTCGGGCAGCAGCACGAACAGCCTGCCGGTGATCTGGCCTTCGGGGATCCACACGTTCGAACCCGGGTAGGCCGCTTCCCAGTCGGTGCCACCGCCCGGACCGCCGGCATTGGCCGGACCCAGTGCGCCAGGGGCGGTGACGACGGGCAATTCCGCGCAATCGGTGCCGTGGAGTTCATAAAGCGTTGCGCAAAACTCCGGCACTGCCACCACCGGTACGGCCAGCGGCAGCGTGGGTTGATTGGGCGGAGGTTGCGGGTCGATGCTCGACGCGTTGCGGACCAACACCACCGCGGCAGCCATGACCGCCGCCACGATCCCCGCGCCGATCAGTGGGCCGCGCACACCGGAGGGCCACCATCGCTGAATGCCCCCGGGCAACCGGTGTCGCGCAGGTGTCCCGCTCACCGTGTCCGCCCTATGACCCGGTGGCTCAGAACCGCAAATTGCGGAGCGTGTCGTAGATGCCGGCGATCCACAGCAGCATCGGAATGATGGACGCAATCACGAGGCCGTCGATGATTTCCAGAATCCGTTTGGAAACCGGCGAGATACGGCCCATCCCGGATGTGGCCGCGATGACGGCCAGCGCCACGGCAGCCGCACCGAGGTAGCCCGCCAGCATCCACCACGCGCTATACGGATACCACTGGCTGAGCCGTGCCACCACGCCCAGGGGGATGATGGCGGCGGCCGCGAGCAGCGCCCAGGCGCACCACCGCTCGACGTAAAGCCGCGACCGAAACGCGCACGTCACCGCGACCAGGCCCGCCACCACGACGCTGTGAATGAAGAAGTGTCCGCGCACCACCACCGTGACGGCACCGACGGCCATCACCAGGGTGCCGGCCACCACGAAGCCGATCAGCAATTGTTTGGCAAGTTCGCTGCGCTCGGTGAGCCGCACCGCGGACTGCGGAACCGAGGCGATGATGGCCTTCCAGGTCTGTGTCTGGTTGCCGGTATCACCCTCTGCCGCAACGGGATCCAGTAACTCGTCGATCTCGACGGTCTCACCCGGTGCCGGAATCGGCGGTAGGGCGATCCGGGCGATCAGGACGGTCAATTTAGCGGCCGTGGTCACGATGAACAGACCGAACAGGATCGCCCCGGACGGTACCGATTGCCCCCACCCGTAGCCGAACGCGACGGCGGCCGCGGTGATGGCCAACCCGATGACGACGACGAACGTGGCCACCTGCGCCCGCCGGCGGGGACCCCCGCGGGTCACCAACGCCAGAAACATCACGGCCGCGGCGCCGCCGGCGAGTTGCGGTGCGCCCAGGCCGTCGCTACCGGCGGGCAGTGGCACCGCCAATGCGGCCGCGACTGCAGTCACCGGGAATGCCGCCACCAGGAGGCTCTCTGACAGGCCGACGTTCTTGTAGATCCTCATCGCGGCCATGCTGCCGGCCAGCAACACCACGCCTAGGATGCCCAATGCCGCCGGCCACAGCAGATTGCGCCCGGTGTTCGACCACGCCTGCACCGCCACCGCGCTCAGTGCCAGCAGGATCACCGGGATACCGAGCGCCACAGCACGATTGAGTGCGCTGCGGTCGAACTGCGGCGACTCGTCGAGGACCGCGATGGCGTCGATGACGTCCTCGACGAGTGGCCGGTACCGTTCGGTGTGGCTCACTGTCACCAGGGTGAGCAGTGATCCGTCGACCACCCCGGCATCATCGAGTGACTGGTCGGCCTTCAGTGGCGGGCCGCCGGGCCGGGCGAAGGCCCACACGCCCTGTTCGGCGAAATCGAATCCGGCCAGCACATCGGCGGGGGCGTCGTCGGACAACTCGGCGAGGGCGGCGACGGTGTCGTCGAGATAGGAGTCCATGGTCGCCGTCTCCGGCAGCACCAGGTCGGTCAGCCGCCGGCCGGTGAGGATCGTCACCCGGGTGGTCGCGGGTTGAGCCGATGCCGCCGCCGGGTTTCTGGCGGCGGCACCGGCAACCGGCGCGATCAGCGATGTCATCGGCGCTGTGCCGCCATTAGGCCCGCCAGTCGCAGCGGCAGTTTATCGCCGAACACCGTCACCATCTCCCACTGAGTTCGTATAGAGACGGGCTATCCGCCGAACAAGTTTCCTACACCCTTTTCCGTGCTCTGCATGTTAGCGCCGGCTTCGCTGATGCGGTTCGCCAGTTCCCGCAGACTGGTGTTGAGTTCGGCACTGGTGGCATCCCAGCGCGCCTGAACGGCCTGATAGGCCTCCGAGCCACTGCCGCCCCATGCGGCGGCCAGATTTTTCAGTGAAGTATTGCCCTCATCGAGAAGGCCCTGGGTCGTACCGACGGACCCCTGAATCGCGCTTGATCCGGCCTCGATTCCGGAAAAATTCCATTTCTGCTCTGACACTGTGATGCTCCTTCTTTATCGTTGTGGGGTCGAGTCAGAGATTCATCTGGCTGGACAGCGACCCGGCTTGTTCATCGTCGGAGCTGGTGTATTGAATTCCGGCCTGCGAGATATTGCTGGAGATTTCGATGAGCTGGCTTTCCTGCGCGCGAGCGGCCTCCTGAAAGCGCACCAGCGCTTGCTGGGCGGCTGTTCCCGCCTGGCCCTGCCATCCGCTGGCCAGTTCGGCTCCGGTGGACTCCACCCCTTGGATCACTGCCTTGAGTTCGCCGGCAATCCGGTCGAAATTTGCGGCCTCCGCACTGAGTGTGGCGGCATCGGTCTGCATGGGTCCTGTCATGCTTCACTTCCTTCGCTGTCATGGTCCGGTTCGGAGCGAGCTTAAGCTCCGGAGCACCCCGTAGGGATGGGTGAAATTACTCGAATTCGGCTACATGCCTCAATAATCAAGGCATGCCCGGGGGAAACGATCTGATCGGCCGACAGGCCGAACTTTCCCAGCTGAGCAGGATGCTGACCGAGGACGCCGAGCGGGCAGTTGTGGTGTCCGGGGAGCCGGGCGTCGGCAAGACGGCGTTGATCGATCAGGTGTGCGCGCTCGCGGCGGCCGATGGCTGGCAGGTGGTGCGGGTTCTGGGTGTGGAGGCCGAGCAACCCTTCGCCTTGGGCGGGCTGAATCAGGTGGTGTACGGGCTGAAGCCCTACGAGGCCGGCCTGGACGAGCAGGACCGCGCAGTGTTGGCCCCGGTCCTCGGCGGCGATTCGAATTCCGTGGTGGCGGTGTTACCTCTGGTGGCAGCGTTGCTGAACCTGTTGGAGGCGGCGGCCCACACCCAGCCGGTGCTGCTGGTGATCGACGACAGCCACTGGTTGGACAGCATCAGCGCGGAGGTCCTCGGTGCCGTGGGGCGTCGACTGACCCATCCTCACGTCCGCATCGTGGCCGGGCGCCGGATACCGCACCAGTCGGCGTTCACCAGTGCGGGCTGGAGTGACGTGCCGGTCGCTCCGCTGGATTACGAGGACTCGGCACGGCTGTTGGATAGCGCGGGGGTGCCACTAACGGCGGCCGCCCGACGGGCGATCCTGGCAGCGGCGACGGGCAACCCGCTGGCGTTGGCCGAGCTTCCGCGGAATGCTGACCAGATCGAACACGGTGCCGCGACGCTGCCGTTGACTGAACGCCTGGTGTCGGTGTTCGCCGGGCGGCTGGGACAACTCGACACGGCTGTTCGCGCCGAGTTACTGCGGGCGGCACTCGACGGCGTCGCCGGCAGCGTCGGGTCCTCGGCCCGGGCCAGGTATGTCATGCGCAATGTCAAGCCCGCAGTCACCGTGGGGCTTCTGGTGGTGAATCCCCTGGGAGAGATCGCTTTTCGCCATCCGCTGGTCCGTGCCGCGGTCATCCACCGGGCCGATCCGCAGAACCGTCGCGACGCTCACCGCGACCTCGCCGGACTCTACGAGGACGTACTGGTGCGCCACGCCTGGCACTTGGCCGCGGCGACCACCGAACCCGATCAGCACGTGGCCGACCTGCTCGCTCAGGCCGCGAAAGTGTCGATTCGCCGAAGCGGGCTTGCGGTCGCCGTCGAGTGGCTGCGCAGTGCCGCCGCGTTGAGTACCGAACCTGACCGCCGGACTGAGTTGCTGGCCGACGCGGTCTTCGTTGCCGCCCGAGCCGGCCAGGTTGGCGGGGCGGAGGATCTGCTCGAAAGTACCGAAATCGGCGAAAGTGGATCGGCGCTCGCGGTTCTGGCGGATTCCTACCGTGCGTTTCACAGCCACGGCGACGTAACCTCAACCCACCGTCGGGTCCTGGACGCCCTGACCAAGGCCGACGCGCTGGACGACAAAACCGTGAACCGACTGGTCTACCTGCTGATGTCGATCACCAACTATTCAGGCAGCGCTCGGCATCGGGAGCACACCAATGCCGTCCTGATTCGATTGGAGGCCCGGCTGGATCCGGCCGTCCTGATGTATCGGACCGGTATCGACGACATCGCCGCAACCGCGAACGCGGTCCGCGCGCTGTTGGGTGGGTATGTGGAGTCACTCGCACAGGTACCGTCGCAGCGGATGATGCTGTTGGCATTCCCGGCGCACTGCGTCGGCGCAATGGCCGACTTCCGCATTCCGCTGCAACGGGCCTACGCACAACTCAGCGAACACGGTGGTTCCATCGATGCCATCGACAGCGGGCGCGTCGTCCTGATTGATCTGATCGCCACCGGGCAGTGGGACCGGGCCGAGCAGGTCGGGGCGGCCTGCCTGGAGATGGCGCACCGGATCCCGGGCAGCCAATTGCGTCGTCACCAGTTACTCGCCGACCTCGGGGTACTGGCCGCCGGGCGAGGCGATATGGAGACCGCACGTCAGTACGCCGCTGAAGTGTCAGCCTGGGCCACACCCTTAGGGCTGCAACGACTCCTGGATGCCGCGGACCGAATCGCCGTGCGGGTTGGCCTCGCGGACGCCGACTACGAGGCGGCGTATCACGCAGCGGTCAACATCAGCCCGCCGGGACACTGGCCGCTGCACAATATTCACGAAGTCGCCGATGACATGCTGGATTCGGTCGAGGCGGCACTGCGCTTCGGGCGAGCCGATGAGGCCCGCGCACTCGCGGACGAGGCGGTGCGGCTGAACCTGGCCCAGATCTCTCCGCGGGTGGCAGCTTTGACCACCGCGATATCGGCGATGACGGCACCCGATGCCGACGCCGGCGAGCTTTACCAGTCCGCGCTCACCCACCCCGGAATCGTCGAGTTCCCTTTTGAGCACGCGAGAATTGCCCTGGCACAGGGCATGTGGTTGCGAAGGATGCGACGAAACACCGACGCGCGCGCCGCGCTGGGAGTGGCGGCGGACGGTTTCGATCGACTGGGTGCGCGCCCGTGGACCGAGCGCGCGCGTGCTGAACTGCGGGCCGCCGGGGCCTCAGCCAAACAATCCTTGGGTGAACCCGCCACGCTCAGCGCTCAGGAGCGCCGGATCGCTGAACTGGCCGCAGACGGACAGACCTCCAAAGAGATTGCCGCCCAACTCAGCATCTCAGCGCGCACCGTCGACGGTCACCTGTACCGAGCGTTCCGCAAGCTGAACGTCACCACCCGCGCCGGGCTCAGTAAGGCTCTGCTGCACTACGATTCGGGACCGCCCGGAGTCGGGATCCGCTAGTCCGCCTCGGCCAATCGTTGCTTAAGCGACTCGAACTCATCGGAGATGCTGGTGGGCAACTTCTCGCCGAGGAAGTCGAACCACTCCTCGATCAAGGGAATTGCGGCGGGCCGCCCACATCGCCATGTGAAAGTGCTCATTGTTCTCCATCAGGATCGCAACGGGACCGCCCTCACGTAGAACTGCCTGACGGAACAGGTGGGCCAACCGATTCGCCCGTGCCTCGAGCTCGCCGAAGGTGACGGTGACTCCGGAGGGATACATGATAACGGCGGGTTTGTCGGGGCTGGCTTGCGCATGCTCGCGGATCTGCATGTAGGGGACTCTACGACAGGCTATATCGACGAATTCAGATGATGCTGACGGTGCCGTCCTGCAGGCTGTAGTACCCGACCACAATTTTGACAGCGCCCGAATCGAGGGACGTCGTGAGCTCCGAGGTTGCCCTGAGCTGATCGGCCGATTGGCTGGCATTGGCCCGGACCGCGTTATCGAGCAGTTCCCCCGGTCTGCCCTTGGCCGCCTCGACCGCCGGGGCGATGGCGGCAACCAACGTGCCCACCTCGCCGGCGGGTGTGGTGAACGGCGGCTGCAGGGTTTTGAGCGTGGCTGCCACCGCGCCGCAGTTCTGGTGGCCCAACACCATGATCAGCGGTGTGCCGAATTCCTCGACCGCGTACTCGATACTGCCCCGTACCGCCTGGTCGACAATATTGCCCGCCAGACGCACCACGAAGAGGTCGCCGAGACCCTGATCGAAGACCACCTCCGGAGGAACGCGGGAGTCGGAGCATGTCAGCACGACCGCGAATGGCTTCTGTGCGGTCGACAACTCGCGTCGCACCTGAATCGACTGGTCGGGATAGGTCCTCTTCGCCGTGACGAACCGGCGGTTACCGTCGAGCAACTCCGCCAACGCCTGGTCGGCCCCACTGATCACCGGGTGCGTTACCTCGGCGGGCGCGGCGGTCTTCTTCGGAGGTCCGCAACCCGCAGCAATCGCGGCCGCGGTCATACCGGCAGCGGCGAACCAAGACCGCCGCGACAGCACCCGCTTGCCCCTAAGCCCCTAGTCCGCCTCGGCCAGTCGTTGCTTGAGCGACTCGAACTCATCGGAGATGCTGGTGGGCAACTTCTCGCCGAGGAAGTCGAACCACTCCTCGATCAAGGGAATTTCCGCGCGCCACTCTGCGGTGTCGACGCGCAGTGCCTCGGCGACGTCGGACTCGGTGACGTCGAGCCCACCGAGGTCCATATCGCCGATCGACGGCACGACACCGATCGGAGTCGAGATGCCCTCAACCGTGCCCTCGACCCGTTCGACGATCCACTTGAGCACCCGGCTGTTCTCACCGAAGCCCGGCCACAGGAAGCGGCCGTCGTCGCCGCGGCGGAACCAGTTGACGAAGAAGATCTTCGGCAGCTTCGAGGAGTCGGCGTTCTTGCCGAGGTCGATCCAGTGCTGGCAGTAGTCGCCGGCGTTGTAACCCAGGAACGGCAGCATGGCCATCGGGTCGCGACGCACGGTGCCAACCGTGCCTTCCGCTGCCGCGGTCTGTTCACTGCCCAGGGTCGCGCCGATGAAGACCCCGTGCTGCCAGTCGCGGGCCTGCGTCACCAGTGGCACCGTCGTCTTGCGCCGGCCACCGAACAGGATCGCCGAAATCGGCACACCCTGCGGATCATCCCACTCCGGGGCCAGCGTGGGGCACTGCGACATCGGCGTGCAGTAGCGCGAGTTCGGATGCGCCGCAGGATGATCGGACTCCGGCGTCCAGTCCTGTCCCTTCCAGTCGATCAGGTGTTGCGGTTCACCCTCGAGGCCCTCCCACCACACGTCACCGTCGTCGGTCAGCGCCACGTTGGTGAAAACGGTGTTTCCGCCGGCGATCGTCTTCATCGCGTTCGGGTTGGAACTCCAGTTGGTGCCCGGTGCCACCCCGAAGAACCCGAACTCCGGGTTCACCGCGTACAGCCGACCGTCCTCACCGAAACGCATCCAGGCGATGTCGTCACCGAGGGTTTCGGCGCGCCAGCCCGGGATTGTCGGCTGCAGCATCGCGAGGTTTGTCTTGCCGCAGGCCGACGGGAACGCCGCCACCACGTAGTAGGCCTTGTCCTCCGGGGAGATGAGTTTGAGGATCAGCATGTGCTCGGAGAGCCAGCACTCGTCGCGGGCCATCACCGAGGCGATCCGCAGCGAGTAGCACTTCTTGCCCAGCAACGCGTTGCCGCCGTAGCCGGATCCGTAACTCCAGATCTCCCGGGTCTCCGGGAAGTGGCTGATGTATTTGGTCTCGCTGCAGGGCCACGCGACGTCGGCCTGGCCAGGTTCCAGTGGCGCGCCCACCGAATGCAGTGCCTTGACGAAGAATCCGTCATCGCCGATTTTGGTGAGCGCCGCCGTGCCCATCCGGGTCATGGTCCGCATCGACACCACGACGTACTCCGAATCGGTGATCTCCACACCCAGCTTGGGATCGTCCGCGCCGAGGGGTCCCATGCAGAACGGCACCACGTACATGGTGCGACCGCGCATACACCCCCGGTACAACTCGGTCAT